>Ga0116137_1002144_pt1 | contig 12021 bp, 7 predicted proteins | sample June2015DPH_20_1_3_FD_88973 | JGI IMG/M metagenome (GOLD analysis project Ga0116137, IMG submission 88973) | Peatland microbial communities from SPRUCE experiment site at the Marcell Experimental Forest, Minnesota, USA - June2015DPH_20_100 | ecosystem: Environmental > Terrestrial > Soil >...
CAGGTCCTGTCCGAGCGAAGGTTCCCGGTCGGCGAGCTGCGGCTGCTGGCTTCCGGCCGATCCGCCGGCACGACGGTCAGCGCCGATGGGCGGACTCTCACCGTGGAGGAGGCGACTCCCGACGCTTTCGAGGGCGTAGACATAGCGCTCTTCTCGGCCGGGACGGACGTCTCCAGGCAGCTGGTTCCCGCAGCCGCGGCCCGCGGAGCCACGGTCATCGACAACTCCAATGCCTGGCGAATGGACCCCGCAGTGCCCCTCATCGTCAGCCAGGTCAACCCGGGCGACGGGGAGTGGCACGAGGGGATCGTCGCCAACCCGAACTGCTCGACGATGCAGCTCATGCCCGTGCTGATGGCCCTGCGCGACACCGTCGGGCTGGAGCGTGTCATCGTAGACACGTATCAGTCCGTGTCCGGCACGGGAGCGGAGGCGCTCGCCGAGCTGGAGAATCAGATCCGCGCTCATGTCGCGGGCGAGGCCAAGGTGGCGTCGGTGTATCCGCACCCGATCGCCTTCAACGCGCTTCCGGAGATCGACGTCTTCCTGGACAACGGCTACACCCGCGAGGAGTGGAAGGTCGTGACGGAGAGCCGCAAGATCCTTCACCTGCCGGAACTGCGCATCTCCTGCACTGCCGTCCGCGTGCCGGTCTTCGTCGGCCACTCGGAGGCGGTGCACGTGGAGACGACCAGGCCGATGACGCCGCAAGAGGCTCGCAATGCCTTTGCCGCCGTCCCCGGCGTCGTGGTCGTCGACGATCCCGAAAACCACGTCTATCCGATCGCAACTCAGGCCGCCGGCTCGGACGAGGTCTACGTCGGGCGGGTGCGAACCGATCCATCGGTCGAGCGCGGGCTCGCCTTCTGGGTCGTCAGCGACAACCTGCGCAAGGGCGCGGCCACAAACGCCGTCCAGATCGCGGAGGCGCTGCTCGAGCGCGGTTGGGTCGAGGCCCGCTCACGGCGGGCGGTCCCCAGCGGGACCGGGGAAGCCTCGTGACGGACGCCGAGCGCCAGGCGGCGCTCGATGCCATAGCGGCGGAGGTGGCGGCGTGCACGCGCTGCCGCCTGCACCAGGGTCGGACACGGGCGGTGCCGGGGGAGGGGACCGCCGGCACGGAGGTCATCTTCGTGGGCGAAGGGCCCGGGTTCAATGAAGACCGGCAGGGCCGGCCGTTCGTGGGTCAGGCTGGCTCGCTCCTGGACGAGTTGCTCGCCTCGGTCCTCTGGTCGCGCGGTGAGGTCTTCATCACCAACGTGGTCAAATGCCGCCCGCCGGGCAACCGCGATCCCGAGCCGGACGAGATCACGGCCTGCGCGCTGTATCTGACGCGCCAGCTGGAGGCGCTCGACCCGGCGCTCGTCGTGACGCTGGGCCGCTTCTCCATGGCCCGCTTCAGCCCCGGGGCACGTATCGGGCAGGTTCATGGAACCTTCCAGCCCGCCAGCGCCGCATCCGGAGCCCCACGGGCGCTCACGTTCGCGATGTATCACCCCGCCGCCGCGCTGCACCAGGGTTCGCTCAAGCAGGCCCTCTTCGACGACATGCAGGGCGTCCCGAGGGCTCTCATGCAGGCGCGAGCCCTGCGAGCAGCCGCCGGACCGGCCCCCGTGCCGCCGGCCGGGCAGCCGACCGTCCCGTTTGCCCCCGCTCCGCCGGCGAACGAAGCATCGGCCGAGGCCGGCTCGTCACAGGTCGCAGCCGCTGCCGAGGGCGAGCTACCTCAGGCTGCCGAGAACGTGCTCCCGGCACCTTCGGGGCCAGCCGAGACGGCCGCCCCAGCCGGCGCCGAATTCGACCCTGCGGCTCAGCTCGGCCTCTTCTAGGATGAGCAGATCCGCCAAGTCCCGTCACGCGAGTCCAGATGCCTGACCCAGAGACACCGCTCCGCATCATCCCCCTCGGAGGCGTCGGGGAGATCGGCAAGAACATGTACGTCTTCGAGTACGGCGACGACATCGTCGTCGTCGACTGCGGGCTCATGTTCCCCGACGAGGAGATGTTCGGGATCGACCTGGTCATTCCCGACGTCACCTACCTGCGGGAGAACCGCGAGAAGGTCCGAGCCTTCCTGATTACCCATGCCCACGAGGATCACATCGGTGGCCTGCCGTACGTGCTGCCGTACTTCCCGGGCGTGCCGGTCTATGCCTCCACGCTGGCCAGGGGCCTGCTCGGCATCAAGATCAAGGAGCACAAGCTCCACAAGAACCCGCTCCTGCCGCTGGACCCTGGCGACAATCTCGAGATCGGGCCGTTCCGGATCGAGCCGTTCCGTATTAGCCACTCGATCCCCGACGCCATGGGGATGGCGCTCCACACGCCGGTCGGCACGGTCGTCACCACGGGTGACTTCAAGTTCGATCACACGCCCGTGGACGGCCGCCGATCCGATTTCGCGATGCTCTCCAGGCTCGGCGAGGAGGGCGTGATCTGCCTGCTGTCGGACTCGACCCGCGCGGAGAGTCCCGGCTACACGCTCTCCGAGCGGACCGTGGGGGAGACCTTCCGCGAGATCATGGAGCCGCTGACCGGCCGGGTCATCGTGGCCACCTTCGCCAGCAACATCGCGCGGATCCAGCAGGTCATCGACGCCGCGACGACCTTCGACCGGCGCGTCGCGGTCGTCGGGCGATCGATGGAGCAGAACTTCAGGATCGCCACAGATCTCGGCTACCTGACCTTCGCCCCCGGCCAGGTGGTGGCCAAGGACCAGATCGGCACCATCGCCGCGGATCGAATAGTCATCGCCACGACGGGGGCGCAGGGTGAACCGATGGCCGGTCTGGCTCGCATGGCCAACCGGGATCACCGTTTCGTGGAGATCCAGCCGGGCGACACGGTCATCGTCAGCGCCAGCCCCATCCCGGGCAACGAGGAGTATGTGGCGCGGACGATCGACAATCTCTTCAAGGCCGGCGCCAACGTCTTCTACCACACCGTCAAGCACGCCCACGTCTCGGGCCATGCCAGCCAGGAAGAGCTGAAGTTGATGCTCGGCTTGACCCGCCCCAAGTACTTCATCCCGATCCACGGCGAATTCCGGATGCTGGTCCAGCACGGTCGCCTGGCCGTCGAGACGGGCGTGGCACCGGAAAACGTCTTCATCATCGAGAACGGCCAAGCCATCGAGTTCTACGCGGACGGCAGCGCACGTCGCGCGGCGCCCGTCACCTCCGGGTACGTGCTCGTGGACGGGCTCTCGGTCGGCGACGTGGGGGAAGTGGTTCTGCGCGACCGGCGGGCTCTTGCCAGCGACGGCATGTTCATCGTCGTGGTCACGGTAGACAAGCAGACCGGCAAGTTGGTGACACGGCCGGAGATCGTCACGCGTGGCTTCGTTCACGGCAACGAGCGCGACCCCCTCATGGAGGCCACAGTCGAGCACATCATGAGTGCTATCGAGAGTCCCGGCGATCGAACGAGCGAAGTGGGCCTGCTCAAGAGCCAGATCAAGGACGAGGTGTCGCGCTACCTGTACGAGCAGACGCGGCGCCGGCCGCTGGTCTTCCCGGTCGTGGTGGAGGTCTGATGGCAGCCCGGGGCAGACCCACGTCTACACGCAACCGCGCGGCCGCGGCGCGCCGGCGCGCCGGGTCGGTTCATATCGCGCCCGACGCAGGCCGCCAGGTTTTCGGCTACTCGCTGATGCTGATCGGAGCGGCGACGCTCGTTGCTCTTATGGTTCCCGGCGAGGGCAAGCTGACCGACTGGTGGCGCGATTCGATTTCGCCATGGGTCGGCTTCGGCCGCCGGATACTGCCCTTCGTCCTGCTGGCGATCGGCTGGTGGGTCGCCAACCGCGCCAGGGGAGTCCGTGGCGACTGGCAGCTGACGATCCTGGGCGCGGCGGCCGGGTTCTCGGCGGCGCTGGGTCTCGTCGAGCTGATGGATCCGACACACGGCGGCGTCATCGGCAAGGCCCTGGCTCACAACCTGCCCGGGTTGATCACGCTGCCCGGGACCGCGATCCTGCTGACGGTGGTCATGGTCGCGGGCGTGCTGCTGGCGATCGACCTATCTCTGCCGGCCGCGGTTGTGCCGATCGCAAGCCTGGCATCGGAGGCGGCTAACAAGCTGTTCCGACCGGCCCCCGCGAGGTCGCAGGATGGATCGCCGCCCTCGGCCGTCAGGGCGGAGAAGATGGGCCGGGATGCGATCTCGCTCGGGCCGCGCGGCAGGGCCCCGGAAGAGCACGTTCCTTTGGTGCCCGTGGCCATCCCGAACCCGGGCCCAACCTCGCTCACCTTCGCTCCGCCTGCGGCGCCGGACTCGGCCACACGCGATGGGGGCCCCCTGCGCGACACCGCCGCGGATGGGGATGCGGGGCGGTTGGGACGATCGATTCGCGAAGGCGCTCCGGTGCGCGGCCAGCGAGATCTCGCCTCGCCTGATGGAGGCATCGGCGCCTTCGAAGGCAGCGCCGCCGCCGGGGCCGCCAGACCGCGCCCCGAATACCGTCTCCCGCCGCTCGCCCTCCTCGAGGATGTCACTCCGCGGAACGGCGACAGCACCATGGACCACGAGCGCAACGCCGCGATCATCGCCGCCAAGCTGGCGAGCTTCAACATCCCGTCCCGCGTGGTCGCCTGGAACGCCGGGCCGGTGGTCACCCAGTACGAGGTGGAGCCCTCGCCGGAGATCAAGGTCAGCAGGATTGAGGCGCTCTCGGACGACCTGGCCATGGCCCTGGCGGCGCGCACGATTCGCATCGAGGCGCCGATCCCGGGCAAGAGCGTCGTCGGCATCGAGATCCCCAACAAGGACTTCAACATCGTCGCGCTGCGCCGGATCCTCGAAGAGGTCGACTTTCGGGCGTCCTCCAAGCTGACCTTCGCCCTGGGTCGCGACGTGGCCGGCCATGCCCGTGCCACCGACCTGGCGAAGATGCCGCACCTGCTGATCGCCGGTGCCACCGGCTCCGGCAAGAGCGTCATGGTCAACGCCCTGATAACGAGCCTCTTGTGCAACGCCACGCCGGACGAAGTGCGCATGATCCTGGTGGACCTGAAGCGCGTCGAGCTGTCGGCCTATAACGGCCTGCCGCACCTGCTGGTGCCGGTGATCACCGAGCCCGAGCGAGCCAAGGCCGCCCTCAAGTGGGCCGTGGCGGAGATGGAGAACCGCTACCGGCGCTTCGCCGGGGCGACCGCTCGTAACATCACCGGGTTCAACGAGACGCGGGCCGACCCGGCTGATCGGCTGCCCTTCATCGTGATCATCGTCGACGAGCTGGCGGACCTGATGATGCGCGAGGGCCGGGACGTCGAGGATCCGGTCGTCCGGCTGGCGCAGAAGGCCCGCGCCACGGGTATCCACCTCGTGCTGGCCACGCAGCGACCGTCGGTGAACGTTGTGACAGGTCTCATCAAGGCCAACTTCCCGAGCCGCATAGCCTTCGCCATGGCGTCGCAGATCGACTCGCGGACGATCCTGGACATGCCCGGCGCCGAGGATCTGATCGGCCGGGGCGACATGCTCTTCCAGCCGTCCGATCTGCCTCATCCGATCCGCCTGCAGGGCGTCTTCGTCTCCGACAAGGAGATCGGCAACATCACGGAGCACTGGCGGGCAGAGGCCGAGACGCACTACGACATGGCTATCGTCGAGACGGGCGACGAGTCGGAGGGACCCGCGGAGGCCCCCGACGAGGACGCGGACCGCCTCTTCTCCGATGCCCTAAGTGTCATCCAGGAGTACGATCGAGCTTCGGCGTCGCTCCTCCAGCGACGCTTGAAGGTCGGCTACGCACGAGCCGCCAGGATCATGGATCAGCTGGAGGCACGCGGTTACATCGGGCCGTTCGATGGGTCCAATGCCCGGCAGGTGCTGCGCCGAGACGGAGCGGCGCCCGCGCGTCCGTTCATCGCGCACGGCGAGGACGAGGTATGACGCCAAGAGAAGAACCGCGCCACATGCGGCGCCATTCGGGGGAGGCGAATGGGTCCAATGGCGGTTCCGCAGGCCCGATGTCGATCTCCGCGCGACTCAGGGCCGCTCGCGAGGCGCGCGGCATAGACCTGTACCGCGTGGAACGCGACACCAAGATACGCGTCAAGTTCCTTGCCGCCCTCGAGGAAGGACAGTACTCGGAGCTGCCGGCGGAAGTGTACGCGCGCGGCTTCCTGCGCAACTACGCCAGCTACCTCGGCCTGGATCCGGACGAGGCCTGGGAGGAGTGGCGGCGCGAGAGCGCGGCCCCGCGTCCGAGCGCGCCCGTCGTCGTTGATTCGGCCGAGGCCGCGCAGCCGGCGGTGCAGTTCCCGCCCCGGAGCGGCGGCCGCGCGCGGGCCAGGTCGTCGAGCGGGACGCCCTCGAGCGGGACGCCCCCGAGCGCTGATTCCGCACCCGAGGCCGCCGCCGGGGGGGCTTTCGCCCTTAAGCTGCCCGAGCTCAAGTTGCCGCAGCTGAAGCTGCCGGCCCTTCAGCGTGCGGCAAAGGTTCCGCCCGCGGAGCTGGCTCAGTCGCGCCCGCCCAAGCCGGAGCCGTCGATCCTGAAGTCTCCGCCTCCCAGGGCGCGGCTATCAAGTATCTCGGAGCGGCTGCCATGGCGGCGCACCAAAGCGCCGAAGGAGTCACCGATCGGAGGGCCGCAGCCGATAGCAATGCCCAGGCGCGCTCTCCACGTCGGGCCGACCCACGTGGTGGTGCTCCTGCTGCTCGTCATCATCGCCGGCGTGGGGCTCTTCTTCGGCATGCAGGCGACGCTGGTCCTCCAGGACCCGACGCTGACGGTGACCTCTCCGGGGCAGGCCGTGATCACCGTTGCGAGCGGCACGACCAGCTACCCGCTGCAGGGCACGGCCACCAAGAGCGCCGAGATAAGCATCTCCTGGGACCAGCGTGACCCGATGCACACGCAGGCCAACGCGTCGGGCAACTGGAATTACAAGGCGGCGCTGCACAACGGCATCAACGAGTTCGACATCTACTCGACGGACCTTGACACCGGCCACGACTCGGCCGTGGTTACGCGGCTCATCAATGTCGAGACGCCGACCGCATCGCCAGTCGCCCCATTTCTGGCGGTGGACTCGCCCACGAACGGCCAGTCGTTCGTCAGCGGCAGCATCACCGTCTACGGCACCACCGTGGCGATAACGTCGGTGACGGTCACGGCCACGTACGTCGGCACAGCGCCGCCCGCCCCCCCGAGCGGGAAGGCCACCAACGCCCCGACGCGGACCCCCGCGCCGACTCAACAGCCGACGATGATGCCCATGGCCACGTCCACGCCATTCGCGACGGCCAGCCCGACACCAAGTCGGGCAGCCACGCCGAACCCGTCGGCCGGCCCGACACCGATAACCGTCATCCCCGACATCAACGGCAGGTTCAGCACACCGCTGCGGCTCTATTCGGGGCGCTGGCTGCTGACCGTGGTCGGGACGAACAAGGATGGCGTGAGCACAACTCCGGTCCAGCTCACCGTCATCGTCACGGCCGGCTCCCTGGTCGTCGTTATAAACGTCAAGGGTGGTCCGGCGGACCTGAAGATATGGAAAGACGGAAAGATCCTGGCGGGGTACGACGGGCCGCCATACAAACGCGTCGCGTCCGGCTCCCAGATCAAGGTCGTGGCCAACCAGTCGGTCTGGATCTTCACGGGATCGCCCAACACGACATACGTGACGGTCAACGGAACCTCGTATGGACGACTGGGCACGGGCAGCACAAACAGCCCGGCAAGCTGGCGCATAACCGCGTACGGCCCGCCGGTGCCGTCCAACGACCGGTGACCTGCCGTGGCAGAGGAACCGCCGCGAATCCTCGCCGAGCGACTGCAGGACCTGTGTCTGCGACGGCACCTGACGGTAGCGTCCGCCGAGTCCTGCACGGGCGGCCTGGTGGCGAGCGTCATCACGGACGTCGGCGGCTCGAGCGGCTACTTCCGGGGCGGGGTGGTGGTGTACTCGAACGAGGCCAAGGCGAGCCTTCTGGGGGTGCCTGAGGCGCTCCTGGAGGCCCATGGAGCCGTCAGCGCCCAGGTCGCGCGGTCGATGGCCGTTGCGGCACGGGCGCGTCTCGCGGCCGACCTGGCTGTCTCCGTTACGGGAGTGGCTGGACCCGGCGGTGGAACTGCGGCCAAGCCGGTCGGCCTGAGCTACGTCGCCGTGGCGGACGCGGCCGGGGTCGAGGTGCGTCGGTTCGTCTGGGGCGGAGAGCGGCTGGCCAACAAAGAATCGAGCGTTCGCGCGGCGCTCGAGATGCTGATCGCCCATGTCGAGGGCCTGGGCGCGGTCGGGGCTAAGGAGGGGATTGACGAAGGCGGCTCTGAGCCGGACACAGGCGAAAGCGAAGCGTGAGCAGGGTGAGGGGAGCGGGCTCGGTCGGGATGGGCCTCTCGGCCGCTCGGGACGCCCGGCCGATCCGGGCCGGGGAGCGGATCCACGTGCTGGGCGCGGCCGGTGCCGGCGCGAGCGCGGCGGTGCTGCTGGCTCACTACGCCGGCGCCGCGGTCAGTGGCTGTGATCCGGGCGGGCACTCGCCCTACACGCCGCCGATGGAGACGCTCGGCATCTCTCTGGCGGGTGGCCACGATCCACGCCACGTGACCGGCGTCCCGCCGCCCGACCGGCTGGCCGTTACGAAGGCCCTGACCGCGATCGACCCGAACAACGCGGAGCTGGAGGCGGCTCGCGCCGCCGGCATCCCCATCGAGCCGTGGCAGCAGGTCGTCGCCGATGCGGCATTCGGGCGCACGCTGGTGGGCGTAGCCGGGACACACGGCAAGAGCACCACCGCCGGCTGGCTGGTGCACGTGCTCGTGCAGGCGGGTCTCGACCCGGCGGCGTTCGTCGGGGCCCTGCTGCCGGGCTCGATCACCGGCGGTCTGCCGTCGACCGCTCGGCCGGGCAGGGGCCGTCCGTTCGTGGTCGAGGCCGACGAATACGCCGGCAACTTCGATCCGTTCCGGCCGGAGGTGGCGGTGCTGACGTCGGCGGAGTGGGACCACCCGGACGTCTTCGCCGACGGGGCCGCCGTGGTGGACTGTTTCGTGGCCTGGCTGGAGAGGGCCGCCGGCTCGGTGGCGGGGCCGATCCTGGTGGCGAACCTGGCCGACACGGGTGTCCGCGCTGTCGTGGATCGCTTGCGCGGCTGGTCGGGGCGGTTCGTCGCGACGTCACTCGTGCAGGCTGGTTCAACCGTAGGCGCGGCCCCGGCTCCGGCAGTCGGGGAAGGGGAGTGGCTGCTGGGGCGGATCGTTTCGGCGGACGCGGCTGGGACGGTGGTGGCGCTGGAGGGATCTTCGATCTCGAGGCCGGTGAAGACGAGGCTGCGGTTGGCGGGACGGCACAACGCGGCCAATGCCCTGGGCGTGGCCGGCGCGGCGCTGGCGCTGGGCGTATCGCCGGACGGCGTGGCCTCTGGTCTGGCGAGCTTCGAGGGCGTGGGGCGGCGCCTTGAACGGAAAGGGGAGGGCAGAGGCGTCGTGGTCTACGACGACTACGGCCATCACCCCACGGCGATCAGGGAGACTCTCGCGGCCATCCGCCAGAGAGAGCCCGGCAAGCGCATCTGGGCCGTCTACGAGCCCCTGACCTACCACCGCACGGCCGCGATGCTCGAGCGGTTCGCCGAGGTGCTGGCGCAGGCGGATGGCGTGGCAATAGCCGACATCTGGGCCAGCCGCGATCCCGACACCACGATCACCTCGGCGGCGGCACTGGCAGAGGCGGTGGCGCGGCGTAACCCGGACATCGTCGCGGCCGCCCCCGGCCCGGTCGAGGCCACCGCAGCCTGGCTGGCGGCGCAGGTCCGATCGGGGGATGCCGTGCTGGTCATGGGTGGCGGCAGGAGCTACCGGATCGCGGAACTGCTCGTCGAGGCACTCTCGAAGTAGCGGCCCGGGGAACGGCTTGCGCGCAAGCAAGGCTGCCTGGTGGTCCCGAGGAGTCGCGTTGGAGCCTCGGCGGCACGGCCAGCGGGGCGTTGCGGCGCGCGGGGAGTAACCTTGCCAGGCGGCGTCAAGCGCCGGGCAACGGCCGAACGGTGCGCAGCGAGCAGATTGCGCAGCGAGCAGATCAGGAGGTCGGATGGCAGGCGAGTCATCGTTCGACGTGGTCAGCGACTTCGATGACCAGGAGATGCGCAACGCCCTCGACCAGGTGAGGCGCGAGGTGCAGCAGCGCTACGACTTCAAGGGCTCAACCTTCGAGCTGACCCAGGCGAAGACGGAGCTCGCGCTCATCACCGACGACGAGTTTCGGGCGAAGGCCATCCGTGACCTGATCGAAAGCAAGGCCGTTCGTCGGGGTCTGTCGCTCAAGATCTTCGATTGGGGCAAGATCGAGCCTGCCGGCGGCGACAAGGTACGCCAGCACATCGGGCTCCGTCGCGGCCTCAACGAGGATCTGGCCAGGAAGCTGAGCAAGCTCGTCCGCGACGAGTTCCCGAAAGTAAAGCCGCAGGTTCAGGGCGACGCCCTGCGCGTCTTCGGCAAGAACAAGGACGACCTTCAGCGGGTGATCGCTCGGCTGAGGGAGCTGGATGAACCGGTGCCACTGCAATTCACGAACTACCGATGAGACCCGCCCGGCTCAGTCCGGCGCGGCGATCTGAAGGAGAGCGGCAATGTCAATGAATGAAGGCCAGAGCGCCGCCGTCACGGTCGGCGCGGCCCTGGCCGAAGTCCTTGCCCGAGCCGGCGTGAAGATCGCCTTCACCGTTCCAGGCGAGAGTTTCCTGGGACTGTTGGACGGCCTTGCTGCGAGCAAGATCAGGATCGTAGCCACTCGCCACGAGGGCGCCGCCGCGTTCATGGCCGAAGCGGTCGCTCAGCTGACCGGCCGCCCCACCCTGGTTCTGGCCGGGCGAGCGCCGGGCGCCACCAATCTCGCGATCGGCCTGCACGCCGCGCAATCGGACTCGGCGCCGGTGATCGCCGTCGTGGGCCAGGTCAGGCGCTCCGTCCGCGGGCTCGAAGCCTTCCAGGAGATGGAGCTGGTACGAACCTTCGAACCGCTCGTCAAGTGGGCGGCCGAGGCGCGTGAGCCGGCGGACGTGCCGCTGTTCGCCGAGCGGGCGGTGGCGGCGGCGACAAAGGGCCGGCCCGGGCCGGCACTGCTCTCGGTGCCGGAAGATGTGCTGGACATGGAGCTGACCGGCGGGCATCAGCCTCGGGCTACCGGACCGGCCGAGCATGCGCCGGAGCCGGACCCGGCGCTGGTTCGGAAGGCTCTGCACCTCCTCCTGGACGCACGGCGGCCCTTGGTCCTCGCCGGGGCGGGGGTTCTGCGGGCGCGCAGCACGGACGCCCTCGTTCGATTTGCGAGCACGGCCCAGGTCCCGGTCGTCTCGTCCTGGCGACGGGGCGACGTCTTTCCCAACGACGATCCGCTCTACCTGGGCATGACGGGCTTCGGCTCGCCTGCCACGGTCAGGGCCAGGATCGAAGAGGCGGACGCGCTGCTGGTCCTGGGCTGCCGGCTGGGCGAGATCACGACGTACGGATACTCGGTTCCGGGCCCCGAAACGCGCTGGGCGCAGGTCGACCTGGAGCCACGCGGCGCCGCGGCGGCGCATCGCGCGGAGATCGTCATGGCCGCCGACGTGGCCGCGTTCCTGCGCGTCGCACAGCGGCTGCTGGGGCACGCGGCGCTAGAGTCGGCGAGCTTCGAGACCAGGCGCCTTGCGAACGCCGCGGATCGGGCCGCCTTCGAAGCGGCCTCCACCGTCGACGAGGAGCCGTGGGACGGTCCGGGCGTGCATCCCGGCCGCGTGGTGGCGACACTGGGACGAGTGCTGCCCCCCGAGGCAATCCTGGCGACCGACGCCGGCGACTTCGGGACGTGGTTGGCGCGAGGTTTTCGCTTCCGCCGGCCGGGCACCTTCCTGGGCCCCACTTCGGGCGCGATGGGTTACGGCCTGCCGGCCGCAATCGCGGCAGTGCTTGCCAGGCCGGGACGCCTGGGCATTGCGCTCGCGGGGGACGGGGGCTTCGCGATGACGATGGCCGAGCTGGAGACCGCGGTTCGCGAGCGAGCGCACGTGATCGCGATCGTCTTCGACAACTGC
>Ga0116137_1002148_pt1 | contig 12002 bp, 6 predicted proteins | sample June2015DPH_20_1_3_FD_88973 | JGI IMG/M metagenome (GOLD analysis project Ga0116137, IMG submission 88973) | Peatland microbial communities from SPRUCE experiment site at the Marcell Experimental Forest, Minnesota, USA - June2015DPH_20_100 | ecosystem: Environmental > Terrestrial > Soil >...
CCGGGGCGATGCTCATCGTGCTCGGCGTGGCGGTGGGTGCGTTCTTGCCGGATAGCCTCGATGCCGCGGTGGTCTTGCCGCTCGCGGGCGCCGTGCTGGCGCTATCGGCCGGCCGCGGGCGACCGCTTCTGATCTTGTTGGTGCTCGCGTTTGGAGCGAGCATGATCGAAGAGACGGTCGGATTCGTCGGCCCAGGCAATCCGATTTCGGCCACTGGCACCGATAAGTTGCTGTCGCTGCTCGAGTCGGGAGTCATGCTGGCGTTCACCTACGGCCTGCTGTGGTGGGTGGGAGACCGCTGGTGGAGGGCGGACGAACAGGCCGGGCGGGTACTCGCAAGCCAGCGTCGGCTGCTCGAAGTCAACGAACGCCTGCTCTCGTCGCTCGATCCGCACGGCGTGTTCGAGCTGATCGCCGACTCGCTCAAGTCCGTCGTGGCCTACGACAACCTGACGATCTATCGCGTCGACAGGGCCGCCGGCATGCTGAGCCCCGTCCTGGCGCGCGATCGCTTCGCCAAGCTCATCATCGACTCCACGTTTCCGATGACCACCGGGCTCACGGGCTGGGTGGTTGCCCACGGCACGGCGGAGTGCGTGAACGATACGCTCCACGATCCGCGCGTCGCCACCATCCCGGGAACCCCGAGCGAACCCGAGGCGCTCATCGTCGTGCCGCTCCTGGTCGGCGGCGAGGTGGCCGGGACCCTCAACGTAGGCCGCATGGGCGAAGAGGAGGCCCACTTCAGTGCCGGGGAGTTCGAGCTCGCGCGCCTGTTCGCCGGCCAGGCGTCGATCGCCCTGCGCAACGCCGAGACGTTTCGCGCCGTCGCCACCCGCGCCGACACCGACCGCCTCACGGGGCTGCGAAACCGCGGCGCGTTCGATGACCGGCTGGCAGCGCTGGTTGGCGACCCGAGCGTCCAACCGCTGGTCCTGGTGATGCTCGACCTCGACGGCTTCAAGCGCTACAACGACGAACACGGGCACCCGGCCGGCGACGCGCTCCTGCAGGCCGCTGCGCGGGCCATCACAACGTCCGTCCGCGACGGCGATCTGTGCTTCCGTTACGGCGGCGACGAGTTCGCCCTGCTGCTCCCGGGAACTGATGAGGAGAGCGCCCGGCAGATCGCCGAGCGGGTCCGCCTGGCCATCGCCGCGGTCGGCGAGAGCGGCACTTCGGGGGTCACCGCCAGCGTCGGCCTGGCCAGCTCGCCGCGCGATGCCGACGGGGCCGACACCCTGGTCGCAAGAACCGACGCCGCGCTGTATCGGGCGAAGGGATCAGGAACTGACCGCGTAGAGACGGCCCGGGAAACCCACGCCGCGCCGAGAGGTCGGCTGGGCCGCGGGCAAGAAATCGCGTCGCCGAGGCGGACGATCGATCCAGTTCCTTCTGGCTCGACCGCACGCCGTCCTTCGCTAAGACGCACCAAGCGTGGCGCGCTGGGGTCGAGAAGGAGAAGCGTCGCAAGAGAGAAGAGCGGCGCCGCAGAGCGCCTGCGCACGGCGCTCGACACGATGCTGGCGGGCGTGAGCATCCAATCGGCCCTTCGAGACGGAGGCGGTTGCATCGTTGACTTTCGGATCGACTACTCCAACGCGGCCATGGGCATGATCTCTCGGGTGGCGCCGGACGAGCAGATCGGGCACAGGCTCCTCGAGCTGTTCCCGGCCCACCGCACCAACGGGCTCTTCGATGCCTACGTTCGCGTGGTCGAGACCGGCGTCCTCTTCGCGTCGGCCGACTTCAGGTACTTGGACCCGGACGCCCCGGGGGGACCGCTGGACCAGATCCTCGACCTACGCGCGGTCAAGATGGGCGACGGCTACATGCTATCGGTGCGCGACGTCACCGAGCACAATCGCGCCGAACTGGAGATGCGCCGGTTATCGACGGCCATCGAACAATCGGCGGATGCTGTCGTCATCACCGACACCGACGCCCGGATCGAGTACGTGAACCCGGCCTTCGAGCACGTCACCGGGTACAGGCGCGACGAGGTACTCGGCCAAAACCCGCGCATCCTCAAGAGCGGTGTGCAGGGGCCTTCGTTCTATGCCGAAATGTGGGCCTCGCTCACCAGTGGGCGATCTTTCGTGGCGGAGATGACGAACCGCCGCAAGGACGGCAGCCTCTTCCAGGAAGAGACTGTCATCTCGCCGATTTCCGGGATCGATGGGGCGATCACGAGTTATGTCGCCGTCAAGCGGGACGTCACTCGAGACCGCGATTATGAGGCCGCTCAGAAGCGCCAGGCTCGGGAGCGCGCTCTGGTCGCCGGGGCCCTTGCGGACCTGCAGGCAGGGCCCACGCCGGCGGACACGGCCGAGGCGATCTGCCGGCACGTGGTAAGACTGGCGGGTTTGGCGACGGCCACGCTTCTCTACTTCAGCGTCGGTGGGCCGGCCATCCCGCTGGCCTTCGTGCGAGCTGACGGAGTGCCAGTACCGCTGCGCCGCTTGCCCTTCCAGCGCAGTCGGCGCCTGCACGAGCGGGCCGAGGAGGGGCCTTGGGTGGAAACCTGGGTCCGGCGTCCATGGCACCCCTACGATCTGTTGTTCCGGGACCTGAGCGCCCAGGCGATGGCTTACGTGCCAGTGCGTCACGGCAGGCAGCTCATCGGGCTGTTGATTGTCTCGTCCGCCGAAGCAAACGCGATCTCAGTGCACACCGAGCACCTCCCAGCCCTTGTCGAGTTCGCCGGCATCGCTGGCGTGCTGGTCGGCCCTTCCATCGTGACCCTTACCCAGGCGGGCTTCGCTCGCGAGGGCATCCGGCGGATCATCACGGATCGAGCGTTCAAGCCGGTCTTCCAGCCGATCGTCGACATAGCAACCGGTGCGCACGTTGGCTACGAGGCCCTCACTCGCTTCGCGAACGGGACGCCACCCGACGTCGTCTTCCTCAACGCGCACGCTTCTGGTCTGGAGGCCGAACTGGAGGAAACTACCCTCGCCGCCGCGTTGTCGTCAGCGGCGGCGTTGCCGGATGGCACGTGGCTCAGCCTCAACGTGTCGCCTGACCTGGCGATGGCGAGGCGCCTTGGCGAGCTGTTGGCTCATGCGACGCGGCCGATCGTCCTCGAAGTGACCGAGCACGCTCCCGTCAACGACTATGCCGCCCTCCGGGCCAGCATCGACCGCCTTCATCCCGCCGTGCGCGTCGCGGTTGATGACACGGGGTCAGGTGTCGCCAACTTCGGCCACCTCGTCGAGCTTCGACCCGCCTTCGTGAAACTCGACGTGGGCCTCGTTCGAGGCATCGACACGGACCGCGCGCGGCAGGCGCTAATGGTCGGCCTGCTGCACTTCGCCCGGGAGTCGGCCAGCCAGACGATCGCCGAGGGCGTGGAGACGGCCGCGGAGCTGGATGCGCTCCGCAAGCTGGGCGTTCCACTTGCCCAGGGGTACCTGCTCGGCCGGCCGGCGCCTGCCATCGTTTGGCAGGAGTGACGAGAGGTCGGCAAACCCACTCGACCGGCCAACGTCGTGACGATGGACGAGTCGAGTCGAAGCGCGGCAGTCACCCAGTCCGCGTTGCCAAACGACGTCGGCCGCCCCGGCAGGCGCCTGCATCCGACAGTAAACGGCCGCGATGGCTCCGCGCAGGACCCGCGTCTTGGAACGGGGCTTTGTTGTTCTGGTGCGCCCGGAGGGCGTCGGAGGCGCGAGGACAACAACGTTGGGCGGTGGTCAGGCCTGGCCCACCCTCGAGGGCGTGGAGGCGTTGGTCGAGGTCCTCCGAGCCGCCTACGCCTGAGGTTCAGGCTGAGAGACCGGGGCGACCGTCACAGATCCTACCGATCCCCATCCCGAACGTTGCGAGCGACGTCCGCAGGGCCTCGGAGATCGCTGTAGACGACCGGGGCGGGATGGTAAGCCAGCCGTAACCGGCCGCGGCCGCAGTCGCTGGCGCGAACGCAGGGATTCGAACCTCCGACCATCTGACCCGACGTCAGCTCGGAGCCGAGCTGGAGTATCAGCACCGCCCGTTCGGTATGGTTCATCCTGAGCGGGTCACGCCGCCGAACACTTGTCTGCATGATCACGGCCCGACAGCGCGCGCTCCTCGAAGCCGGAAGGAGAACCTCATGCCGCAGGCAGAACGAGTCGTCGATATCCTCGCTGGCCGGACGGCGGTCGGCGCGCGCGCGACGGTCCAGGGCTGGATCCGGACACGTCGCGATTCGAAGGCCGGGCTCTCATTTCTGCATGTGCACGACGGGTCCTGCTTCGACGCCCTCCAGATCGTGGCCCCGGCAACGCTTGGCAACTACCAAGATCAGATCCTGCATCTGACCGTCGGCTGCGCCGTCACCATCAGCGGCACGATCACTCCCTCGCCCGCCCAGGGGCAGGCCGTCGAACTCCTCGCCGACTCTGTCATCGTGGTCGGGTGGGTGGACGATCCGGAGAGCTACCCCATCTCGCAGAAGCGGCACACGTTCGAATACCTCCGTGAGGTCGCCCACCTGCGTGTGCGAACGAACACCTTCGGCGCGGTTGCCAGGGTTAGGCACTGTCTCGCCATGGCCATGCATCGCTACTTCGATGAGCACGGCTTCTACTGGGTGCACACGCCGATCGTGACCGCCAGCGATGCCGAAGGCGCGGGAGAGCTGTTTCGCGTTTCGACCCTCGACCTGGTCAACCTTCCGCGCACGCCCGAGGGCGCGATCGACTTCTCCCAGGACTTCTTCGGTCGGCCGGCCTACCTCACCGTCTCCGGCCAGCTCAACGTCGAGTCGTACTGCCTGGGGCTATCGCGCGTCTACACCTTCGGGCCCACCTTTCGCGCCGAGAACTCGAACACCAGCCGGCATCTCTCCGAGTTCTGGATGGTCGAACCCGAGATCGCGTTCGCCGACATCACGGCCGATGCCGATCTGGCCGAGGAGCTGCTCCGGTACAGCTTCCGCGCGGTCCTGGACGAGCGCGCCGACGACATGGCGTTCTTCGCCGAACGGATCGAGAAGGAGGCGGTCCACCGGCTCGAGGACTTCGTCACGTCCAGCTTCGCGCGAATGGAGTACACGGAGGCCATCGAGGTGTTGAAGCGATCCGGCCGTTCGTTCGAATTCCCCGTGGAGTGGGGCGTCGCCCTGCAGGCCGAGCACGAGCGATACCTCTGCGAAGAGTACGCGAAGCGGCCGGTGGTGGTCGTCAACTACCCGAAGCAGATCAAGGCGTTCTACATGCGCCTGAATGACGACGAACGCACCGTGGCGGCGATGGACGTGCTCGCCCCCGGCATCGGCGAGATCGTCGGCGGCAGCCAGCGCGAGGAGCGCCTCGACGTGCTCGATGCACGAATCCGCGAGACGGGCCTCGATCCCGCGGCGTATTGGTGGTATCGCGACCTGCGCCGGTACGGGACCGTGCCGCACGCCGGGTTCGGGCTGGGGTTTGATCGGGCGGTGGCCTACGCCACGGGGATGGCGAACATCAGAGATGTCATCCCGTTCCCGCGCACGCCTGGCAGCGCTGACTTCTAGTCGATCAGGGTGCCGGGGATTCGGTGTCCCGCGGTTCCGTCAGCGACATCCGCATGTGAGCCGCGGACCCGGCAGTTCGTTGTGCCAGATTCGATGGCACGTTGGTCCGCCGCTCGGCTGGTCAATCCCAAGCAAATGAAGAGGAGTTGGCGTCCCCGGGGGGCGTCGTGCGCGTGGGGACAACAACGAGCCCGGGCCCTGAATCTGTCGCCGGCAGAGCGAGGGAGGCGGCGCGCAAGAGTGCGCCGGGATCAGGATGTCGCCGATGGCGCCGGCGACCGCACAGCAGGTTTTGGACTCGTGTAGAGGAGCGGGTTGCGAGCGCAGCTGATGTTCCCTCCCGTCCATGGGTAGCAGACCCACACCTCGAAATGCAGGTGCGTACCGACTGCCGCGCCCGTGGCGCCGATGCTCCCGACACGCTGACCGGCAGTCACGTGCTGGCCGATCTTCACGGTGACGGCCGACAGATGGTTGTAGGTGGTGTACAGCGTGCCGCCGCCGTGCGATATCCACACCACGATGCCGCCGGCCGCGCCGTCCGTCCCGCGCTTCCTCCAGCCGGCGTAGATGACCGTGCCCGCAGCGGCGGCCAGTACGGGGACTCCGGTCGGCCCGCCGATGTCGAGGCCATCGTGGAAGTGGGCGCATTTGCCCCACCGAGGTTCGCCGTACCATCCGGTGCAGCCGAAGGGCTGAGTGATCCTGTAGTGGTCGTACGCCGGCCAGGTCAGCTTGCCCAGCCAATTCGGCACGGCCGCGGTTGCCTGCTTGACCGGCAGTGGCGGAGTATCGGCGCCGGGGACGAGGAGAAGCTCGCCGACAACGAGGGTCGTATCGGGCAGGTTGTTGGCATCGACCAACTCTTGTGTGTCAATGCCGTACTTGTCCGCGATCGATTGGATCGTGGCGCCCGCCTGGACCGCGATCGTCAGACCGTCCATCGGCGGGATCTTCATGATCTGGCCGATCTTCACCAGCTGTGGGTCCGGAACGTTGATGCTGTTGGCCCAGTAGAGCGTCGTGACCGACAGTCCAAAAGCATTGGCGATCCGGCTGAGCGTGTCCCCGGCCCGGACCGTGTATGCCAGGAACGCAGAGCCGGGTATCGGCGTCCCGACCCGCGGCTGAGCCGTGGCGGGCGCGGCGGAGCTGGCCTGCGGGCTGGGGGACGGGCTATCCGACGGAAGATCGGAGGGGCTTGGGCTGACGCTGATGGCGGCTACCGGGGTCCCGTCGTTCGCCGCGGTCCCGCTCTGCGGGATCGGCAGCGACGCCATCACGGCCGTGGCCACGATAATCAGGCAGACCGCCACTGCGACGATGCCCCTTCCCCCAATCACGCCCGATCGCGTCCGTGCGAATCGTGGCCCCTCCTCGAGGAGCCCGGCAGCCCGGTCGACGGCCGGGACTGGTACTGGCCCCGTCTCCCCCTTCAGTCGAGCTCGCCGGGTATAGCGCAATCCGGCCGTCCCGGCGGGCTTTTCGCCGCGAAGACGGACGAGGAAACGATGCGCTGCGTTTCTCTTGGCTGACGGCAATACCCACTCCGTGTCGAGGCCGGCAATAGGGGCGACCGGCCAATCCTGTAGGGGCGGCGGCCGCGTGAGTGACGGGCCGGGTCGCCACTTACCCTACCAGGGGTTGCACATCGCTGCCAATTCGGCTACAGGCGACCTTGGCGAGCCGGCTCCCTCGACCTCCTCCCAGCAGACGCCTCTGCCAGCGACCGACAAGTTCCGGGGGCGGAGCAAGGGCTGGCCGTCGACGTCGGGGCTGCCCGCGATGCTGTTGCAACTTCGCGCTGGGCTCGGTCTCGATTCCACCCTACCCCACGCCAGGGCACCAATCCAAACAGGCATCTGATTGGCCCTGTGACCATAGTCCCATTGCGAGGTTCCGCCTCGGTCGGAGACTTGTTTGGCGCATCCGAACAGCAGAGGTGCGGCAGCATGGCAAGTGGGCGGACTCCCCGTCGGCGGAATCCCGGCCGCCCGGGCGAGTCACCTTCCGGAACCCGCGAAGGCGTCGTCACCGTTCTAGAATCGAATGCCCGGGCGTTCAGCAGCGAGCCCTCGACCGGTCCGACTGGCGCGCAGGCGGGACGCACCCCGAAGTCCGCCGCACCGAGCGGCGCGCGTGGAGACGTGGCCGCCCGCCGCGTGGCTTCTGCCTCTGCCTCGGCAGTGGGCGATGTCGGCGCCGCGATCGCCGCAACCGCCGCCATCAGTGGCGACCTCGCCGCTCCGGCCCCGGTCGAGGCTGAGGTTCCGGGTGCGGCCGCGCCGGTGCCGACGTCCGCGCGCGCAGAGCCCACCATGCCAACCCGGCCCACCAGTCCCCCGGTCACGGTCCAGGGCTACGTTCGCCCGCCGGCGAAAGACGTGCCCGGCCTCATTCGTGCCGCCGTCGAACCGGCCAGGCCGGCCGTCGAGCCGCTCTTCTCCAACGAGGGCATCTTCCGTCAGCAGAAGGCCCTTCGTCCGAGTTGGAAGGCTCGCATCCTCGGCCCGGTCACTGGTGTCGCGGTCGCGCTGCGCGCCGCCGGAACCGCCTTTGGACACAACGCCGGTATCCGGCTGTCGTCCCTCGAGGCGAGCCTGGGCTCCGTTCCGGATCGCGTCCGCGGCTCGCGGATCTCCAACGGCTTCAGCCACTTCGGCGACACGCGCGTTTTCGCGTCGATCGCCTCCGCCGGGCTGGCGGTTCGCGTCGGCGCGGTCTGGATCGGCTCCGCTCTCGCTGTCGTCCTCCGACGGATCATCCTGGGCATGGGCCGCCTGATTTCGCCGCAGGCCGGTGCGGCAGGCCGCTGGGTCGGGAGCGGCTGGTCCCGCTCGCCCGACTCCGGCGAATACGGCAATCCTCGCCGCAAGCGGCGGGTCTCGCCCTTCTGGCTTCTTGTCCCGGGCTGTTGCCTTCTCGTGGCCCTGGCGATCGGCACGAACTGGGTCTTCAGCGCCGCAACCCCGGCGTCGTCCGATGCCCCCAGGTCCATCGGCACGACCCCGACGCCTTACATCGCGGGTGGCGCCGCGAGCCCGACCTCGGCCGTGCGCGGGAGCGCTGGGCCCGGCTCGTCGACCGGCGGCGGAGTGAGCGCCAAGGGGTTTCCGTCCGCGGGCACCTCGGCCACACCCAGTGGCGCCCCGATCCCCACGCCCGCCAAGACCCCGAAGCCGAACCCGGTTCCGAGCCCGGTCCCGACCCCCATCCACACGCCCACCCCGGTCATCACCCCGCACCCGACCGCGACGCTCGTGCCGACGCCCACTCCTACGCCGGTCATGTTCGCGACGATCGTTCAGGCGACCCCGCCCGCGGCGCAAGGCGGTGACGCTACGTTCGTCGTGCAGTCTCTCCCAACAGCGACCTGCACGCTGACTGCGACTGGGACTGCGCCTGGGCCAGGTAATAGCCACACGTTGAGCAACATCACGATTGGGGTCGACGGCAGCAGCGGTCCCGTCCAGTGGGGCGGCAACAACAACGTCTACCCGCGACGCCACGCCTGGGCGGCCGGGACGTACCAGGTGACGGCTACCTGCACGATGCCTCCGCCGGATAACCGATCTATCACCTCTGCGGCAGTCTCGATAACGATGCCATAAGCCCCGGATCTCAATTCCGTGATTCAGCGGGTCGGCAGCACACCCGCCAGTGGGATGACGACCGCGTGGCACCATGGCCTGACCGTGAGCCCCCGGGCCGGCGCCTGGTGTATGGGTGCCGAGGTCGTCCGAGTAGCCTTGCCGCCATCTGGCTTCGCCCGGGTTCCCTGCGGAGACCGCCGCAGGAGCGATGCGCGGGCGGGCGCTTATAGCCCCACCTCGAGCCTGATGTCCGGCGACGGGCGCTCGGTCCTGATCCGGACGGAACGTCCGACGACCATGCCCACTACGTCGGCGAACTGTCCGACGCTCGCAACCTTCGGCAACACCCGTTCGATCATGCGGACCTGGTCGACGGTGAGAGGCTCCCGGGTGACGATGTGGAGACTGAGGTGGTGCCACTCAAACGTCGCGACGCTCTCTTCAGCCGCGACGCTGCGGGCAGTCTGACTCGGATCGGCCATGCGCGCTCCACCTCGTCGGCCCACAATACGCGGCGCGCCTTACAGCAGCCATTGCCGACACTTCCGATCGCCGCCACTCCGCCACGAACGATCGTTACGATCGCAGGATGGTGGCGGTTCCCTGACAACGGCAGCCGGGCTCGCCCGGGCGCCGAAAGTATGACGCCCCCATAGCGCGCATGACCCATTCACAAAGGCCGCTGCCCGCTCGAATCATCCACTCGAACTCGGACGCGACACCAGCCTGCAGCCCCGCGAGTCTGACCCGATACCTGGACGACACGCTGGCAACAACAGGCGCCGGTGCGCCGTCTTTCGTGCGCTGCCCGGGGTGGCGCCGCCGGGGACCAGACGTAGGGGATCAGGGTGGACTGGCAAGAGGGAGTGATCGGGCGCCGGACGCGCCGCTTGGGCCTGCGGGCCGGGCTCGCGGCAATCCTGCTCAGCTTCGCCGCCTGTGTTTGGACAGCCTTGACCCCGGGGCTCGGCGCCGAAACGCCAACGGATGGTGCCTCCGCCCCGTCGGCCACTACGCCTATCGCCTCACCTTCCGCACCCGCGCCCAAGGTGCGCGAGTCCTTTGTCGCATCGGGGACGGAGCCGAGCATCGCCGCCGATCCGTTTCATCCCGGGGTCGTGGCCGTCGTGTCGGAGAACCTCACCTTCCCCAGCGGGCACGTCTGCAGCCGGCCGGCGGTTCGCATCTCCCAGAATGGTGGGATCTCCTGGGGAAGCGCGACCTACCCGTGGGGCCCGTTGTGCGAGGACATCCACGCCGTCATCGCCTGGGGCCCGGGTTCACGCCTCTGGGCGAGCGACGCCGTCGGAGTATCTGGCGGCGTGGCGGTATCCGTCACCTACAGTGGCAACCTTGGCAAGACCTGGGCGAAGCCCTACGTGGAGCGCCGCACTCCGGCCTGGGTCGGGTGTTACCCGACAATTGCTGTGGACAACAATCCGGGCAGCACCAACTTTGGCTCCGTCTACGTGGCCTACAACTGGCCCGAGAGCTCGCAGGGCCCGGGCGTGGCAGTCATAGCCTCGGTCGACGGCAGGACATGGGCGATGACCAAGGTCCCCGTCGTGACCCTGACGAGCGGCTATCCCGCCTACGACCGGATCGGGTACCAGATCACGCCTGTGCGCGATGATGGCAGCGACGTTTCCGCATGGGTCTCCTTCTACCAGGCCGACCTCCAGAGCTGGAACCCCCAGGCCGTCCTAGATGAGGGGTCCGGGTCGAACGTGGGCCGCCGCATCCTCGCCGTGACAGACCTCGTCTTCGACCACAAGCCTGGCCGCAAGCCGACGCTCACGTATGCCCGAGGCGGAACGTCGATCGCGATCTCCTCAAAGGGTCTCGATCGCTGGCAGACGAGTCTCGCCTGGGGCGGCACCGACGACGGGCGGACCTGGTGGGCGGCTGGGAGCGCCAACGGGGCCGTCCTGCTCGCCCACCATCTGCCTGGCGGACAGATCGCCACCCGAAGGCTGACCGTGCCCGGCAAGTCGAGCTTCAAGCCATCGGTGGCAGCCGCCAGCGACATCGTCTTCGTGGGCTGGCACGCTACGGACTCGGCCGGTCGTGTCTGGACCTACTACTCCCTGAGCTATGACGGCGGCCAGACCTTCTCGCCACCCGCTCTGATCACGAAGTCGACGTGGTTCGAGCCTATCGTCATCAACGGGGTGGGCCTGCGCGAGAACGCCTGCATCGGGAGCGGCGTCATCTACTACGCCTACGGTGACAACCGCGCCGGTACAGGCATCTACGTAGCCCGAATACAGCCCTGAAGGGAGCGCCGACAGGCGAGCCGCGTGCGAAGCGGCGGTGGTTGTCGAGGCGGTCGTCTGGTCGGCCAACCCGTCCGCGACCGCGATGCCGACTCCCGCTGTGCCATCCCCGACCGGCAGCGCCACGCAGGTGATCGAATCCCGGCAACGAGCGATCGGCGGCCCTCAAATGCCCTGCAGCGGCGCAAACTCGCCGTCCTCCTGAACCAGCCGAGAGCAGAGTCTGCGCGCTGATCCCTTCGCTTTCGGTACGCTCGCTATGCTGCTGACGCTTTGGCGCCAGCCGCGTGCATGAAACGGCTTCCGTCGCGTGTTCTACTTTTGAAAGGAGGCGCGATGGAACTGACGATGGACGTCGCCGCAACAGGAGCCGACGTCCTTGAGGCCGCCCTCGACCGCTACCACGGACCCCTCGTCCGCAGGCTGACGCTGATCGTCCGCGACCCCGAAGAGGCAGCCGATCTGGCTCAGTCGGCCTGCACCAAAGCCCTGGAACAGCGCGCCCGGTTCGACGGCCGCGATCCCCGGGGCTGGCTGTCCGCGGCCATGAGAAAGTCCCCACTGGTGGCCATGTAAAAGTCCCCACCCTCGACTGATCCAAGCCACCGGGAGTCCCCCGGGATTGCACATTGACGG
>Ga0116137_1002163_pt1 | contig 11928 bp, 10 predicted proteins | sample June2015DPH_20_1_3_FD_88973 | JGI IMG/M metagenome (GOLD analysis project Ga0116137, IMG submission 88973) | Peatland microbial communities from SPRUCE experiment site at the Marcell Experimental Forest, Minnesota, USA - June2015DPH_20_100 | ecosystem: Environmental > Terrestrial > Soil >...
TGAACCCGTGACACCCGTCTACGTCACGAGCATCACTATGATTAGCGGGCCCTGACCAGGGACGTCAACAGTTCTTCCTCTCAACTGGTTCCTGCTCGCTTCGCGAGTCCTGTCGCTTCCCTGAGCAGCCGTGTGAATCCCTTCTCGTCGATGTCCTCCAATCGGTGTACCTTCACATGTCTCAGTCCCTTCCCGACGCCCTCAAGCCTCTTCGACTTCATCCTAGCTCCCTAGAAGAACTCCAAGTTGACATGGTCCTTGTACATCATGATACATACAACATTCTTGCCATTTACCACGTAGGTCGGCGCCCCCCGTTCCACGAACTCCTGCATTTCCGGAGCTGCACGTCTAATCATCTGCCGGATGCCCTCGGCCAGCCGCCGAATGTTCGGGTCAACGCCCTTGAGAAATTGGTCTACACCCATCTACTGGTCGGGGCCGTCTTCAATACTTAACGGACCCACCTTCTAGTAACCACTCTTCAACAGGCCGGCGTAGTCGAAGACCATGACACCATCGCTGTTCTGTAGCACGTACTCAAACTGGGACTGATAGTCGGCCTGGCTGGAAGTGGCAAAGACGCCCACGCTGCCGATGATGCCATGCCTGATGTAGGACTGCTGGCTAGTGCTGTACGTCTCCAACACGAGCAGGTCCGGCTTCAGAGGGGGGTTCATGCTGGTCGTGGTCACGGCTGTCCTGCCGCTGTAATCGGTTTTGAGCGAGGCCAGCAGGGACTGTTGAGAAGAGATACCTAGCATCGACATATCTAGGCTTACCCCATCTTCACCCACTCCATAGATTGACGACGGTATCCCTTGGGTGGAGTTGGTGATGTACAACGAGAAGAATATACTCAGATTCCTCTGGTGAGCCTGTGCGACGAAGGTCAGAAAGTCACGCTGGCTGAATAGGAGTACCCCCTGCCTGTAGATCTGAAAGAACACGGTATTGAATCCATGCGACGTCGCGTAGTCTGCCATGGCGTCGAAGTTAGTCACATTGACGGCGCCATTCCCTTGATTCACGTACAGGATTACCAGCTTGTTGGTCCCCGTGGTTGATGACGAAGTGTTACTGGTTTCCTGACCTGAGTGGGGCAGCAGGTACGCGTACCAGGCGACCGCGCCGACAACAAGCACGAGCAGGCCGGCGACAAGATAGTACCTGCGGGCTCCACCAGCCTTCCTGCGGCGGGGCTTTACTCCCGGGGCCAAGCTTTGGCGATTTTCTTGCGATAGGATATAAGATGAGTCCCACGGAGCCGCGGAGCAGGGGTCGTCGGCTAGACCTTGAGGCTGGGGCAGGTCCCTCGGCTTCTGGGGCAAGTCTGGTCTAGGCTTTCAGCCTCGGGCGCTGAAGATCGCTGGTTCAAATCCGGCCGACCCCACCATCAAAAACACCTTAAATCGAGCGCAGAAGCCTTCAGCATTCTTGGCCAGAGTCATAGGCCACATCGACCTAGACTACTTCTATGCCCAGGTTGAAGAAGTGGAGGACCCTTCCGTCAAAGACAGACCCGTCGTGGTCTGCGTCTTTTCGGGCAGGACTGAGGACAGCGGAGTGGTCAGTACCTCGAACTACAAGGCGCGGGCACTGAGCGTGAAGTCAGGGATGCCAATCGCTACCGCCAAGAAGAAGCTCGACGGCCACGACCCAGTGATAATCAAGATGGAGCACGAGAAGTACGAGGCAGTTTCGGAGAGGGTGATGGGCTTAGTCAGCGAGCGTGTGGATGTCTTCGAGAAGGCAGGAATCGATGAGGCGTTCTTCGACGTAACAGCGTCTTCCGGAGGAGACTACACAGCCGCGGCGAAGATCGCTCAAGGAATCAAGGACGTGATCTTCCGGAATGAGGGGTTGACCTGTTCGGTGGGTCTCGGCAGGAGCAAGGTCGTGGCGAAACTGGGTTCCGATTCTGCCAAGCCAGGCGGCCTGATGACGGTGCTCCCTGAGTCGACAGAGGCCTTCCTCGGACCTCTCCTTGTGACTAGGCTCTATGGAGTGGGTTCAAAAACCGCGGCAATCCTTGACGGGATAGGGGTGAAGACTGTGGAAGAGCTCTCCCGGATCGACCCGTCCATCCTTGAGAAACATTTCGGCAGGAAGCTCGGCTCGTACCTGTTGGCGGCGGCCAGTGGAACCGATGCCGACCCAGTCTTGGCAAATCTGGAACCAACCCAGTTCAGCCGTATTGTCACTCTGAAGCGCGACACGAGGGACGTCAGGGACGCGCTGGGACAGCTCGCAGAGGGGATAGCCTCCCTTCAGGCCAAGCTGGCAGGTTCGGGGAAATCGTTCAGAACTATATCGGCGATAGGCATCCTTACCGACCTCTCGACCCGGACCAAGAGCAAGACCTTCGACACTCCGATTAAAGACCCTGCCTTGATCAAGGAGAGCGCCTTCGCACTGTTCAGTGACCTAGTGGAGTCAACAGACAAGGACCTCAGAAGAGTCGGGGTCCGCGTCTCAGAGCTCAGCGACAGCATGGACCAGAGGTCTCTCTCTGAGTTCCTGCAGCCCGGTGGGTGAGTCGATGGAAGAGGAAAGACGGGCGCTCAAGGAGAAGGTCGCGGAACTCGCGAAGCACGGGCGCAAGTTCGAAAAGGCAATCGACACGGTCATCGCTGGCGGCGTCAAGGAGTGCCGATTCCTCCCAAGTGGGAGGAAGGTTTTCAGCGTGGTCGGCACGCTGGGAGACGAGTTCATCGACCCGGAGAAGCCGTACTGCTCCTGCAGCAACTTCTTCTTCCGCGTCATGGGTGGAAAAGAAGAGCTCTGCTACCACCTTCTGAGCTACAGGATCGCCGTCAAAACTGGCCGGGTTGTGGTCATGGAGTTCAGCGACGATGAATTCGGGGAATACTTGAGCGCCACCATTGGAGATGTCTTTGAGGTCCTTACGAAGAGCGGTTGAATGCTTGGATAAAGGAGATAAGCAGACTCTTGGGCGCCAGCGTCAGGCCACGGTAGCTCAGCCTGGTAGAGCACCTGCCTTGTAAGCAGGTGGTCGTGGGATCGAATCCCACCCGTGGCTCTTCACACCTCTCTTAAGACGCAGGTGAGAGCATAAAACAAACCCAATTCGAAGCCAGACGAACATGGAATTCCGTCAGCTTGGCAGGACGGGCGAGAGGATTTCTACCATCGGCCTGGGAACGTGGAAGATTGGAGTCTACGCGAGCCTTGCGGAGAGGGCGAAGCAGGTTCAGGCCCTCAAAAGAGGAATCGATCTGGGATGCAACCTGATTGACACCGCAGAATCGTACGCCGATGGCAGGTCGGAAGAGGTAGTCGCCGAAGCCGTCAGAGATGTCCGCAAAGACGTCCTCATCGCGTCCAAAGTCTCGCCGGAGAACCTGCGCCGCGACGCCGTAATCGCAGCCTGCATGCGGAGCCTGAAGAGACTGAGGACCTCCTATATCGACCTCTACCAGGTCCACTGGCCTAATCCCAAGGTGCCAATAGGAGAGACGATGGCAGCCATGGAGGAGCTGGTCCGCGACGGAAGAATCAGGTACATCGGCGTGAGCAATTTCAGTGTCGGACAAACGAACGAGGCACGAAATGCCCTCTCGAAGAGCGAACTGGCTTCGAACCAGGTCGAGTATTCCCTCAGGAGCCGCGCAGTCGAAGCTGACATCCTGCCTTACTGCAAGAGGGAAAAGCTCACCTTAATCGCCTACACTCCACTCGCAAGAGGGAGCGTGCCTGAAGCGATGATTCCCCGAGCCATCTGCGAGAAGTACGGAATGACGCCCATCCAGGTGATGCTCAACTGGGTGACCAGAAGCGAGTGCGTGGTCGCGATACCGAAGTCAGCCGACGTCAAACACATGGAAGAGAACGCATCCTCTGTCTCGGTCCGGCTCTCGGAGGAAGAGTATCGGACAATCGGGAGCGGCTAGGCCGCTGTCTTCCCTCGAAGAACTCAGGTGGATCGGACAACTTCTTCGGTTATCGCATTCCAATACCCAGAGCTTGAGCTGACCTTTCTCAGAATCACTTCGTCAGGTGGTGCATGCGCACCAGATCCTTCTCGAAGTGCGCCAGACCGGCGGGGATTCTGACGTTGATAGAGTCCTTGAGCGCAAGCCCCTTGTCTCTCTTCGTCTTCCAGACCTGGGCGTTGAACTCTAGGATGCTCTGCCCCACTCTCTCGCTGACGTCGAACCTCTCCGGCTTGGGCAGCTTCTCCAGGTGGATGCTCTGCGCCCCGTACAGCTTCCTCCAGACGTAGTCTGTGATGTATGGAGTTATGGGCGCTAGCAGGAGCAACAGGCTCTTCACGACTTCGTGCAGGGTGTACCAAGCCGCCTCCTGCTCTCCCTTGGTCGTACCATCTCCGTACGCCCTGCCCTTGGCCATCTCCAAGTAATTCGACGCGAAGACGTTCCACAGGAACTCCCTCACCTTCGTGGACACAGCGAAGACGTCGTAGTTCTCGTACGCCTTCGTGCATTCCTCAATCAGCTTCCCGAGCTCGTTGAGCATCCACTTGTCAGTCCAGGTCAGCTCGGCCGTCCTCGGCTGTGGGAAAGAGCTGATGAACCTGCAGGTGTTCCAGAACTTCGTCAGGAACTTGCCCGCGCCAGCAATCCTCTCCTCACTGAAGCGGAAGTCGTAGCCAAGGCTGGCCTCAGAGGCCCCCCAGAACCTGAACGCGTCGGCGCCAAACCTCGTCAGCACCGGCTCCGGGTCCACGAAGTTGCCGAGGCTCTTGCGCATCGCCCTCCCCTGCGAGTCTTGCCCCAGCCCTCCAATCCAGGCCTGCTTGAACGGGGCCCTGCCAGTCAGCAAGTAGCACTTGAGCAGAGTATAGTACAACCATGTCCTCACAATCTCCTTGCCTTGGAGTCTCACAGTCGTGGGGTAGGTGAGGCTGTAGAACCCGCGATCCTTCTGGTACTTCGTGATGAAGAGAGGGGAGAGACTCGAGTCCATCCAGGTGTCGAACGTCCTAGTCTCGCCGACGAACTTCTCATTGCCGCACTTCTCGCATTTCTTGAAGGGCGCCAAGTCCCTCCAAGGCCTGTAGTACTTACCCGGCTTGGGCAGGTGGGGCGTGTTGCACTTGCTGCAGTACCAGACCGGGATTTCCGTCGAGTAAAACCTGCGCCGTGAGATTGGATAATCGGTCGTCAGCACGTCGATCCAGTCCAGCAGGATTTGGCGGTGCATGTCAGGGCGGAAGTCGATCTTCTTCGCTATCCTCTTCAGGGCTGGCTTGAAGTCCAGCTGCTTCAGGTAGTACTCTTCCATCGGTATGATTTCAATCGGAGTCCGGCTCCGTTCGCAGAGAGGTGTCCTATGCTGAATCTGCTCAACCTTCGACGCGATTCCCATCTCCTGAAGATCCTGGATTATCTGCGACCTGGCGTCCTTCACCGCCACTCCGGCGTACTTTCCTGCGACCGCGGTCAACTTCCCGTCAATGTCTATCGCCACGACCTCCTTGAGCTTGAACTCTCTGAACATGAGAACGTCGTTGTAGTCCCCGTAGCTGCAGACCATCACCACGCCGCTGCCGAACTTCGGGTCAACGCTCTTGTGGGCCTTGATCGGCACTTCCTTGTCGTAGATGGGGACGACGGCAGTCCTCCCAATCAGCTTCCTGTACCTCCCATCTTTCGGGTTGACCACCACCATCTGGCACGCAGCCAGCAGTTCGGGCCTGGTCGTCGCGACCATCAGCTCCTGCTTGGTCTCTTTCACCTTGAACCGGTTTGTGACCAAGTAAGTAGGAATCTCCTCGTATTCAATCTCCGCGTCAGCTATCGTCGTGTTGCAGTCCACACAGTAGTTGTTGGGCCTATTCGCGAGGTAGATGAGCCCCTTCTTCCAGAGCTCTATGAAGGACAATTGGGTGAGCTTCCTGTACTCCTCAGAATCCGTCCTGTATTTGCTCTGAAAGTCGCCCGAAATCCCCAGTGTCTTCATGAGCCCTACCATGTAGACCTCGAGGTCGTCTAGGGCGTGCTTGCAGAGGTTGATGAACTCCTCCCGCGGCGTCTTTCTCATCTGGACCCTGTATTTTCTTTCTGCGAAGATCTCGACCGGCAGCCCATTCCTGTCAATCCCCACAGGGTAGAGGACCTGCAGGCCCCTCATCCTCGCGGCCCTCGCTATCATATCGATCTGAGAGTACTGGGTGAGCGCGCCCGGGTGCCAAGGCTTCCCAGAGCAGTAGGGCGGGGGTGTGTCCATGACGAAGTTCGAGTTCTTGTTGTTCTTCGGGCTGAATTCAAAAATACTTTCTGTTTCCCAGACCTGTCTTAGCTCGGCTTCCAACTTGGGGTCCCAAGAAGTGGCCTCAAGCTTGGCCGAGAACTGTGGCTGCAAACGCTTACGAAGCCCACCCCGACCTATTTGAAGGTACAAGCGCGAAATGGCAAATTTGGTACTTTGGGGCAGAATATCGACCAGCCGCAAGACCCACCTTGAGAGGGAACCGGCCCGTCTCATGGCCGAGCTGGGCGCCTTTCAACCAGCTTTGCAAGCTAAGCTTGTTGGGGAGTACGCAGAACTCTGCTGACAGCCTTCAAGAGGATGTAGCCGCCGATTCCGACGGCTGCTATTTCCCCGATTAAGATGTAGAACAGACTAAAAGCGAGGGGAGTATGCGTCAACGGTGCAAGATACGTTCCTACTATCAGCGTAATGACGACCACTTCGATGGAAGTCGCTAGGACCCACGCTCCCCTGAAACTTCTCCTCCCGACGAACCAAGCAAGTGCAGTCGCAACGACATTGGCTACCGTTCCTCCAATGACGTCGACCCAGCCCCAGGGACTAGCGTAGAAGTTTCCTATGAAGGCGCCTAGCCCGAGACCGGCCACCGCGGCAGGCCCAAGCAGCACAGACAGGGGGAGAAGTGCATCGGCAACCCTGACCTGAATGGCTTGAAAACTGATTGGAGCGAACAAGACTACATCCGCTGCGTACAAGGCGGCCAGCATCGCCGCGAGTGCTAGGCCCCTTGAATTCCACACTCTCTTCTTGTGTTCCAATCCCTCCCACTCCGTGATTTCTATGGCGGATCGGGTGGAGGTCACTCACCCGCCTTGCCCCGCATCCGGCGCTCGCCGATTTAAGGGATTAGCTGAATCTCGATTCGAGGTCTGCCGTGTCCTCGGCAGACAACTCCCAGTCGCGGACACCAGCGTTTTCGAACGGGCTTACAACGGATTGCTACGGCGCGGTCCGCGAGGGGCTCTTCGGTTTCGGTGCGGATTCGGCGGTCAGGACTTCCTTTGGGAGTAGAGCGTAGATGTCAGGATGCTCGGTCTTCAGGGTTGAGAAGGTCGGAGGCATGAGACCGTTCCGGCGGGCCCTACGCACGTTGTATTCCACGAACCTCTTCAGGCCGCTCGTCTCTCCGCCCACTGCGACGAATGCCCTAATCTTCTCAATCGCTTCTTCGTCTTCGACCTTCTTCACGTTTACGAGGTAAGGCGCGAGCACGAGCCAAACGAGCCTATGCCTTCCATCAGAGACCGGGTGCTTCAGCAGGTCCTCGACGTAGAGGTAGCTCTTCCCGGTCTTGGCTCTCTGGACAGGCACGTACTGCATGACTTTGGTCTTGGTTCCCTGGAGCTGCTTCGGGAACGAGGCTCTCCTGAGGTTCCTGACGCCCTGGGAGATGGCCATCTGGGCGCAGTCTCCGAAAAGGTCGTTGAGCAGGTTGCTGCTCATGTGCACCGTCCCGCCTTCCAGCGCCTGCCTTGTCAGTTTCCATTTCGGGGACTTTGCCAGTTCATATCTGGAGACTAGCGACAGGTAGCCCTCAAAGGGAAGGGCGTATTGAGGCTGACTCTCACCACCGTCTATATGCCGTACCTGCACCCCGAAGCACTCCGACATAGCGACGACCTTGTCGGCCGGCGCCTCCTTGATGAAGAACTGCTTCGCCCTCTCAGCCTCCTTCTTTGAAAACCTCAACGTCAGGAGGGGGTCCTGGCTCGCAACTAGCGCCGCGGCGAAGAAGCTCGAGAACTCGATGAGTCCGGAGATGTGGGGCTCGTATTTCGTCCGGCCTAGGGCGCTCAACAGCCTGCTCTCCGTCTGCGCGACTACTTCGCGGCTGGCCAGCCCCTCTTCGACGGGTATGGATTCGAAGAACTTCCTCGACTTCGGCGCGAACGGATACCTGAGCTCGAGGTCCGACAGCGACGGTCTTCCGAAGGTCAACCTTCTCTCTGAATCGGCCTTCTTCCGCCTTAAGGCTCTTGCTAGCTTCGCTTCGCAGTCGAGACTATCGAGAGCACGTCCCTGTCTCTCAGGGCATAGTTCGTCGGGAGGTGGAGCCCGGTCCTGACGTCCAATGCGTACACGAGCCCCTTGAGGAGGTCTGAGTGGACCGCCCTCGCCAGCTCTTCGACCGTGGAACCCGCGGGCATCAGATAGACGTCTGGGAGGACGCGTCCGTTTGTGTCAGCCATCTTCTCGGCGTCCGCTACCGGGTAAATCGCGTTCATCTTCAAGAGCTTGAAGACAGCGATGTTCAGGGCGAACTGAACGCCCGTCCTCAAGTACTCCCCGAAGACCTTCCTCCTGATGTAGGCGAGGGCGCTCTTCTGCGCGTCGTTCAGGTCCTGGGGCTTCAAGATCTCGAACCTCTCTTCCCCCGGCACGTACTTGATCAGCCCCCTCACCTCGGCCCTCCTAAGGGTCAACTCCGCCTCACCGCTCGTCGGGACCACAATCAGACCCTTGAACTTCTCCCTCAGTTTCCGGAAGTTCTCTGCCGCGAAGGGCAGGTCCATCTTGTTGGCGATGATAAGGGTCGGTTTCGAGAACTCCCGCAGAGACCAGCAGAAACTCTGTATGTCCTTCTCGTTCCAAGAATCGAACGGCTTGTCTCCGAGCAGGGCCTCGTTCATCGCCATCACAACATGCTCCCTCCTCACACCGATGCCCTGCATCACCTCCTCGACCGCGCTGGGGACTCCGTAGCCGGGTGTCTTCGAGAGTTTGGAAATCTTGGGAAGGTTCTGCTTGAAGAGCTTCGTGTACCAGAGGACGAGCTCGAGCTCAACGTCTTCGAAGTCTGCTATGGGTTCCCCGGTCCCGGGTTCGGAGATCTTTCCGTCCTTGTCGACACTCCCCGACGCGTCGATTACGTGGAGCAGAGCATCCGATTGGGCGGCGACGCTCAAGAACTGGTTGCCCAGCCCCTTGCCCATCCAGGCTCCCTTGATCAGGCCCGGCAGGTCTGTCACCTCCACTGGGATGAACCTCCATCCGTCTACACACTTCGAGTTCCCCGGGTTGTCGGCGACGCCGAACTCCTTGTGGACGCAGGGCGTCACGGCGCTCGCGATGCCAGTCTCGGGTGCCTTCGTCGTGAAGGGGTAGTTGGAGACCTCACCCGAAAGAAGCGTCATCGAATTGAACAGTGTCGTCTTTCCCGTGTTCGTCTTTCCGATGAGGCCTATCCTAATCATCGGCTGTCCCTCGTGGAGAAAAGCGTCCTACTTATAGTTGAAAGCCGGGTTCTGCTGTTCTTGGGGCGTCTGTCAGGTTGACGGCGCTGACCGCCACGCCCTCACTGCCTCGTACCAGAACGCGAGGGCAGAGAGAACAAGAGCTGCGGAGAACCATTCGAGGATAGGCACAGACCCGAAGATCGGGTATGCGATGAAGCTCAGGTAGGCGGCGAAGACGCTGATGAATACGGCGTAGAAGACGAACCGCGGGACGATCAACGTCCCCACTCTGAGGAAGTTCCTCATCACGTCAACTTTCACTTCGTTGGAAATCTCGTACTCTCCATTGCTCTCCAAGACTAGGCCCAAATCCTCTAGCTTGTTGAGGTGATACTGCGCCAGCGACGGGTTCGACATGAGAAGTGCTCGTTGGACCTCCCTCACTCCGACCTTCCTCTTCTTCAGGGCATAGACGTAGACCCTGAGGGTATTCCCCTTCAGCTCAGCATCGACCATTCCTTGGGTTGGTTTATCGGCTGGAGCAGGCCTGGAGTCACTCAAGCGAGGTGGTCGACCGCTGCACGATTCACGTTCAAAAACATTGGTTCAAACCGAAGGCGCGGGCAGATGCGACATTGCTCATGCTGCGCGGGCAGGCGCCCCCTACCGTCACTATGACGCCCTCCTAATCAGCCTGACCTGTATCTGAGAATCGCGGCGATGCCGCCGAAGGTCTTGAGCATGCTCCCTTCCTCGGTGCCCGACGAGATGACCTCGACCCTCGAGCTAATCTGGAACGCCATCTCCTCGAGTATGTCGACTATGTCCTTCTCGACCATGTCGTAGTCCATCCCCCCACACTTCGTGCACCCTATCGATATCATCTCCTGCTTCTTCTGGACCTTGGCCGAGGCCGGTGTTACTTCGGACTTCGATGTCCCACACTTCCTGCACTTCGCCTCCAGTTTGACGGTGTCCAAATCATCGGATACTAGTATGACATCCACGTTGGCCTTCTGCAGTGCGTCGAGAATCCTTGGCAGGCCGTAGACGGCCAGCCCTCCCGGTTTGTTGACTTCCGCAAGGAACCTCTGGACTAGCTTCTTCTCCTCCACCAGCCTTACGTCAGCGAGCGTGTCCGACGCCTTCTCCACGAGCTCCCTCACTCCCTCTCTCCCCGAGTACGAGGTGTCCAGGACGACCAGTACCTTCTTCTGGAGCTCGTAATGCAGATACTCGCCCTTCAGAAACTCCTCCTTCGTCGGGCCCGGGCCGCCAACGATCATGCCCGTGACCTTCTCGCTGTCGATGAAGACCCGTGTCGCGTGCTCGCCGACCCTGTGGTAGTAATAGGTCAACTCCATTTCCCTGCCTCTCTCGTACCTCCTAGCCGACTGGCCTCCCTTCCTCGTCTTCCCTGATACGCCCGAAGTCAGTAAATCACAGATCTCAAGCCTGTCTCCGCTCAGGATGCCGAGACCTGCCTCGCTGGCGTCGATCGACAGGATACCGTAGACCTTCTCCTCACGCAGCATGTCCTTGAGCCACTCTAGGTGGAAGTGGTCGTCGCACTGGTACAGGTACGCAGTCACCGGCTTCGGCGGAGCTATCTCATAGAGGTTGATCACCTCGCTGCCTGGTCCGTTGGTCGGAAGGGCCCCACAGAAGATAACGAGCCCGGTCTCTGGAGGGGTCCTGTAGAGTTTGAGCCTCTGCATCGCCCTAGTAAGAGCGTCCTGAACGTGGTTCCTCGTCGTGTCGGACTTGATGTTCCCTGCAGTCCCCCACTCTTCACGGAGGTTTGAGATGACCTCGTGAATCGGTTTCTTGGGAGGAACATACAGTGTGACGAGCTCCGTGCCTCTTCCTTCCTTGCTCGCCAGCTCCGAGATGAGCTTCCTGACCCTGTATAGCTTGACTGAATCGGTTTTTGTCGACAATGCAGAGCTACCCCTGGGTCAGGCGGAAGAACTTGATTCGGGACCGGAGGAACCCCTCATTCGAACGGAATGTTCGTCCCTCACCCATTTATAAAACCTGCCACACGTAGAAGCCGAGGATGCGAGGCTGTTACCAATGAGGGCTGTCTTGAGAATCGGCGGTTCGGTGCTCGGCTCCCCGCCTTCAGCCAAGATAGTCGACGCCTACGCGACTGTCGTTTCCGACCTCAACTACGAGGGGCACTCAATCGGGGTCGTTGTCGGTGGCGGCGCAGTCTCCAGGGACTACATCAGGTCTGCCGAGCAGATGGGCCTCTCTCCGTACCAGCAGGACACGATTGCGATTCATGCATCCAGGCTCAACGCCCGTCTGGTGGCAATGAAGCTGGGCGGCGTCAGCTCTGTCCCCACTTCTATCGACGGGATGCTCCAGAGGCTCTCTAGAAACAGGGTGGCCGTCATGGGTGGGCTCAAACCAGGCATCACGACCGACACGGTGGCTGCGATAGTCGCGCAGAGGTGGAGAGCCGACCTGCTCGTCAAGGCATCGGACA
>Ga0116137_1002167_pt1 | contig 11905 bp, 10 predicted proteins | sample June2015DPH_20_1_3_FD_88973 | JGI IMG/M metagenome (GOLD analysis project Ga0116137, IMG submission 88973) | Peatland microbial communities from SPRUCE experiment site at the Marcell Experimental Forest, Minnesota, USA - June2015DPH_20_100 | ecosystem: Environmental > Terrestrial > Soil >...
CAGGCCCTCGTCCGCCGGAAGCGCGAGGTAGAACCCCTCGCCGATCCGCTGCGTGTTGAGGCCGAGCAGCCGCCCCTCGCCGTCCACGATCGGACTGCCGGAGGAACCCGGCGCCAGGGGCGCCGTGTGCTCGATGCTGCCGCCGATCAGCCGCCCGCCGGGGCCCCGAAACGAGCGCGCCACGCCGGAAACCATCCCCACGGTCGCCCGGCCCCCGCCGGACGGAGCGCTGGCGACGGCGAAGACCACGGACCCGACCTGCGGCACCGACTTCGCGTCCGCCCACTCCAGGGGCGCCGCGCCGCCCGTGTCCACCTCCAGAACGGCCAGGTCGCCATCGACGTCCTCACCGAGCAACCTGCCGCGCGCGCGACGGCCATCGGCGAAGACGCACGTGGCGTCGTCGCCGTGAACGTTGTGGGCGTTGGTGAGCACCCGATTCTCCGCCACGACCACCCCGGACCCGCGGCGCCATCGCCCGCCGATCCCGACCACGGCCGGGGTCGCCAGCCCGGCCACCTTCGCCACCACCGCCGAAAGCTCTTCCAGTGCGCCCATTCGATTGCTCCCGGGGCGTTCGAGCCTCTTCGGCCCGGCGCCCACCATCGTCATCTGCCGTAGTTACTAGCGAGTTGCAAGTTACAACGCCCAAGCGGGTCGCGCAAGCCCAAACTCGCTACGATGGCACCGTGAACGCAGCGACAGCCCCATCGCCGCTCCAGGCCGCCCTCGATCGAGTCGGCGACCGCTGGAGCCTGCTCGTCGTCGAGGCGCTCCTCGACGGCCCGCGCCGCTTCAACGACCTGTCGACCGCGCTGCCCGGCATCGCTCCGAACATCCTGTCCGATCGGCTCAAGCGCCTCGAACGCGAGCGGGTCGTGCTCGCGCGACCCTATTCGCAGCGGCCCATCCGCCTCAGCTACGAGCTGACTGCCGAAGGCCGCGAGCTGGCCGGAGCGCTACGCCTCCTGGCCGGCTGGGGATCGCGGGCCGATCCATCCGACGCTCTCCGGCACCAGAGCTGCGGCACTCCGCTGGAGGCGCGCTGGTACTGCCCGACCTGCGCTCGAAGCATCGAGAAGGACGAGGCCACCGAGCTCCGGCTGCTCTGACCGGCGACCGGCGACCGGCGACCGTTCGTTCCCGTCGCCGCGACCGGACCGAGCGGCAGACCCACCGCGCGCGGAACGAGCCATATTTGCCCCGACAAGGAGGCCAGGATGACCACCCACAACGACGCCGGCAACGCGCGCGAGATGGCGCCGTTGCGGTTGGACAGCCATCAGCACTCGGACGACGACCTCGACGGAGTGGTCCACCACCACGCGGCCGGCCTGTCGATCGAGTTCGACGACGAAGAAGCCCGGCGGCGCCGAGCCGCCATCTCGGAAGCGGACTGGGACCGCTACGAGGCCAACATCGCCGAGATCCTGGTCGCGATGGGCTTGAAGCTGGACACGCCCGGCACTCGCGACACGCCCCGCCGGTTCGTTCGCGCGCTCTTCGACTCGACCGAGGGCTACGACGGCGACCCCAAGCTCGTGACCGTCTTCCCCACCGAGTGCTATGGCGGAGCCAGCTGCGAGCTGTCCCAGGTGGTCGAAGGGCCGATCCCGTTCACCGCGCTGTGCGAGCATCACGCCCTGCCGTTCATGGGCCGTGCCTTCGTCGGCTACATCGCCCACGAGCACATCATCGGCATCAGCAAGCTGACCCGACTGGTTCGCATCGCCACTCGCAGATTCGGCGTCCAGGAACGGATGACCCACGAGATCGCCGATGCCCTGGCCGAGCTGACCGAGCCGCACGGTGTGGCGGTGTACCTGGAAGCCCATCATCTCTGCACGCAGATGCGCGGCGTTCGCGAAACGCGACCGATGACGCGCACGACCGCCTTCCGCGGTGCGTACGAAACGAGCGCGGCCCTGCGGGCGGAGTTCTACGATCTGGCGGGGCTGCAACGCGGGGTTCGCGACTGACGCGACTGGCGCGCCGTGCCCGAAGAGGAGCGGGACTCCAATGGCGGGTCGAAGCGAAGGACTGACGCTCGAGCCGCTCTGGCGCGCCCCGGAGGGAGCCCCCAGCGCGGGTGCCGGTGCGCGGGGCGGGCCGCTTCCGCCCGCCCTGGCCACGCGCTTCCCCGGCGAGCTGGCGGTGCCTCTCGTGCCCGAGCGCCCCACCGTGATCGCCAACTTCGTGTCGAGCGTGGACGGAGTGGTCGCGCTGGGCCCGAGCGAGCCGGCCGCCGGCGGGGGCGAGATAAGCGGCTTCTCCGACGCGGACCGATTCATGATGGCCTTGCTGCGCGGCCTCGCGGACGTCGTGGTCGTGGGGGCGGGCACGGTGCGGGTCGGCAACCGCCACGAATGGACCGCGCGGAAGGTGCAGCCGGCCCTTGCCGGAGTCGTCGTCGCGTGGCGCGCCGAGCTGCGGCTATCGGCCCAGCCGACCACGATCGTCGTGACCGCCAGCGGCAATCTCGATCCGGCTCACCCCGGCCTGAGCGCCCCGGACGTGCCGGTGATCGTGGCTACGACCCCCGCCGGAGCGGGCCGTCTGGGCTCGCGGCCGCTCCCCGCCAACATTACAGTGGAGGCGGTCGGCTCGGAGGATCGCGTCCCTGCCGGGGCGATCCTGGAGCTGATCCAACGAACCGGCGCGCGCCTGGCACTGTGCGAGGGTGGCCCGCATCTCTTTGGCGAGCTGCTGCGCGCGCGCCTGATCGACGAGCTGTTCCTGACGATGGCGCCGCAGATCATCGGCCGCAACTCGTCCGCGCGCCGCCTGGCCCTGGTCGAGGGAACGAACTTCGGCGGGGGTCGCGGCCGCTGGGCGAAGCTGCTCGAGGTTCGTCACGCCGGCGACGACCTCTTCCTGCGGTATCGCTTCGAGTAACGGGTCGCTTAAAATGGGCCGGCAAATCGGACGGGTCCATCGCGGCCGCCTTCGGCCGCACCTGAACGTCGCGGTTCGGAGTTCCGGCCGCGCCCCCATCCACGAAAGGCAAGCATGAGTCGAACCCTGCGCATCGGCATCCTGACCGGAGGCGGCGATGTCCCCGGACTGAACGCCGTCATCAAGAGCGTCGTCTATCGCGCAACCGAGCTTGGCTACGAGGTCTACGGCATCCGGCGCGGCTGGGAAGGCCTGACCCACATGAAGCCGGGCCCCGGGCTCGACGAGAACTACATCATCCCGCTCGACCGCAACAACACCCGCGCCATCGATCGCACCGGCGGCACGTGGCTGCACACTTCTCGCACCAACGCCCGCACCATGAAGGCCGGCAAGCTGCCGGCGCACATCGGTCCCGATCGCCTCAAGCAGCTCGAAGTCAAGGACGAAATCTACGACTTCACGCCCGTCGTCCTAGAGAACATCGAACGCCTGGGCCTGGACTACCTGGTCCCGATCGGCGGCGACGACACCCTGAGCTTCAGCCAGGTCCTGGCCGACAACGGCATCAAGCTGGTCGCCGTTCCCAAGACGATGGACAACGACGTCCAGGGTACCGAGTACTGCATCGGCTTCTCGACCGCGATCACTCGGGCCAAAGAGGCGATCAACCGCCAGCGGACCACTCTCGGCTCGCATGAGCGGATCGGCGTCTTCCGCATCTTCGGCCGCGACGCCGGCTTCACCGCCCTCTACACGGCCTACGTCACGAGCGGCCGCTGCCTGATCCCCGAGTACAGGTTCGAGCTGGATCACCTCGTCGAGCTGCTCGTCGAGGACAAGAAGAACAACCCGAGCAAGTACTCGTTTGCCATCGCCGCCGAAGGCGCCGTCTGGCAGGGCGGCAAGATCGAGGAGTACGGACCGGCCGACTCCTTCGGGCACAAGCACAAGGCCAACGTCGCCGAGGTCCTGGCCTCGGAGATCCAGGGCCGCTCCGGCCAGGAGACGCTCGCCAGCGAGCTCACTTACGACCTGCGCTCCGGCGATCCGGACGCGGTCGACTCGATGGTCGGCATCACCTTCGCCAACGTGGCCATGAACCTGATCGCCGAAGGCGTCAGCGGCCGCATGGTCGCAATCCGCGGCGGCAAGTACAGCCACTCCCCGTTGCCGAATCCGAACCAGGGCCCGCGTTCGGTCGACATCCCCACGATGTACAACACCGATCGCTATCGCCCGATCTACACCAACCGCGAAGGGCTGCCGCTACTGCTCGGCATCCCGGTTTCCGAGAAGGACTGACCCGCGAACCCTGCCACCGACGGAAGGCTCCGGCTTCGCAGTCGGGGCTTCTCGTGCCTGAGGCGGCCCTTCGAAGGGCCACGTTTGACAACCGGGCCGCTGCCATGCACGGTTCACGGGTGACGACCTCCCATTCTCCAGCCGCGACCTTGAGCGGCCCCGACCTGCTGCGCGCTCTTGAGCTGCCCGTTGAAGGACCGATCCTGTGGGGGCGGTCGGTTGTCCCGAGCGGGCCCGGCGTCTTCATCGTCGAGCTGCCGGCGCCACAGCCCAGGGTCGCCATCGATCCGGCAGCAATCCGCGAATGGCTCGACCGAGCGCCGGACCTGCGCCTCGACGGCAAGCGGCCGGCGGTCGCAGAGCTGCAGCACCGGCTGGCCTCTTTCTGGTTGCCCGGCCAATCGATCCTCTACATCGGCTCGAGCCAGAAGTCCGTCGGCGCGCGCCTGGCCGGCATGTACCAGACGCCCCTCGGAGAACGACGGCCCCAGTCCGCGGGCTACTGGCTCAAGACCCTCCACGACCTGGGCAAGACCCGAATCTGGTGGTCGCCCACACCGGACGCGGAACTGTGGGAAGACGCCCTGATCGACCGCTTCGTGAAGACCGCCGGAGCGCTACCTTACGCCGTGCTGGTCACGCCGTCCGGCGAACACCGGGCCCACGGCTTGACCGCGCCGCTCCACGACGAAAACGCCGGCAAGGCCTTCGCGAAGCCGACGCGTCTGACGGTCCTCCCGGACGGTCCGCAAGAGGTCCCAACGGCCCACGGCGCGTCGCCAGGCCGGCCGGCCCCAGGCGCCAAGAGTGCCACGACGCGCAGGCCGGCCCCACCGAGGCCAGTATCTTCGCGGGATGCGACTCCCCGCCGGCGGCCGGTCCCCAGAGCCGAGCCAACCACCCGCGCGCGGCGGCCCGCCGCGCCGCCGCCCGGCATCGCGAACGCGCCCACGCACCTCACGGCCGACGGCCTGGCCAATCTCCGCGCGGAGCTGGACGAGCTGACGACGCGCCGCCGCCCGGAGGTCATCTCGCGGATCAAGGCCGCCCGCGAGCTCGGCGACCTCAGCGAGAACGCCGACTACGAAGCCGCCCGCAAGGAGCAGTCGTTCCTCGAGGGCCGCGTCCAGCAGCTCGAGCAGATGATCAAGAGCGCGGTGATCATCGAGACGACCAGCGAAGGCGGGAGCGTCGTCGTCCTCGGATCGACGGTCGTCGTCGAGACCGACCGCCACGGCGAGGAGACCTTCGCCATCGTCGGCTCGGCGGAAGCCGACGCGAACGCCGGCAAGATCAGCTTCACGTCGCCGATCGGGCGCGCCCTCATAGGTCGCAGGGCCGGCGAGAAGATCCGCGTCGAGATACCCGCGGGCGCGATGGACTTCCGAATCATCGAGGTCCGCTGAGCCCGGATTCAGCGCGGCCAGGCGTCGCGCTCAGGTCTGGCCTTGAGGTGGCGCCGTCGGGGCAGCGGGGCCATCCTCATGCCAGGTGTCCGAGGCGCGAGGCCCGGCGCCCTTCGAGCGCGGGCGCGGGATGAGATTGAGCAGCACGATGATCGCGCCCAGGGCGATGGCCAGGAACGGGAGGGCATCGCGCAGGACCGAGCTGCGGCTGGTGTCGTCGAGCCCGACCACGTCCTCGAAGAAGAGCCCGAAACCGACGAACAGGCCGAGGCCCACCGCGGCGGTGCGGAGGCCGGCGTCCAGCAGGTCGAGCCGCCGATGCAGCAGCCCGTACAGGAACAGCGAGACGCCCACCGAGCCGGGCGCGATCAGCGCCCACGCGTAGGACCAGCTGGCGTAAGTGTCGGTCGCGTCCTGAAACGCCAGGATCAGCCCGACGGTGGCGATGATCCCGCCGGGGATCGCCAGACCGAGACCAGCCTCGTTGGGGATCGCCAGACCGAGAACCAGGAGAACCAGCCCGGGCACGATCACGAATACCGGCCAGCCGTAGCGACTCCAGTCGGCGTTCAACTGCTCGCCGGCGAGGAACAGCCCCCCAACCACGATCAGCAGCACGCCCAGGGCCAGCCCGCCCTGTGCCGCGCCCCGATCTCGATCCTCCCACCAATCGCTCATCTGGTGACCTCGCTAACGCCTGGCACGCCGACCAGTCTAGCGACCCGACCGGCTGGCTGAGATCCTTCGCGGGTCTGATTCGAGACGCGAATTGGCCCTCCTTCAGGATGAGGCCACGAACACCGGCACGTCCGCGATCTTGAGCACGCGGCTCGGGCTGAGGTCGGCGTAGCTGCCGCGGACCGTCAGCGAGACGCTGACCTCGCCCGCTGCAAACAGCATCGGGTGACCGATCTCCACACGGCGATTCACCACCACGTCCCGGGACACGCTCGGTGTTCCGTTGCCGTACAGGAGCAGCTCGTTCATCAGGTGGTCTGGATCGAGCGTCGCGGACGAGAGCCCGAGCCGAGTGGGATCGATCACCTGCCAGAGCGTGACCCCGAGCTGCTCGACCAGCACGTGGTAGCCGGAGTTGTCGGGAATGACGTTGACCACGGGCAGAGAGTCCGAGAACTGGACAAGGACCCGCGGCGTGTAGGTCAGGCCCACGAGGCCATACGAGTCGAACGAGACGTCGACCGGCTTCGTGGTACCGCGTATGTCCACGGGCAGGGCCACGATCCAGCGGTCGGCCGGTGAGGTGATGGCGGCCAGTGCGTCGGAGATCAGGCGGACGGCGACCGATCCGACCACCACGACCCCCCCGGTCTGAGCGCTCGAGCCATTGTCCTGCTGGATTGACACGTTCGGCATGAACTCGCCAGCGTAGGCGCCGGCCCGAAGTCCGTATCGATTCCCGGCCAGGGCGCTGTATGTGACCTGATCGCCGGCGATGGTCGCCCGCAGCCCCGGGACCGGTTCCACCGGCACGACGGTCCCGTCACTCGTGTAGTAGACGATCGAGCCTCCACGCACGGCGAAGCCGGGATTGTGCGGTCCCGGGGACGCTGACATCGTGGGGACGGGCGTGAAGTTGGAGGGGCTGGAACCCGGCAGTCCCGATGGGGTCACCGGCGGGGCCGTGGGCGACGGGGTGGCCGACGCAACGGAGCCGGAGGGCGACGCGGTGACGGGCCCCGTCGGCGCGCTGCCGCCCGAAGGGCCGGAGTCGATGGCGACAGCCGCGATGCCGGCGACGATGAGCGCCACCGCCGCCACGGTCAGCGCCGCAACCAACGTGCGTCTGGATTCCATCGCCGCTCCGCTGCGGTGGGGATGACTCGCTGCAGTCTAGCGTCAAGGCAGATCCTGGGCCGCCCGGGTCGACGGGCGGGGCCGAATGGCCCGCGGGCCCCGACCTGATGGCACTCCCGCGCCTCCGGCATGGCGGGCATTCTGGCCAACATGGACGATCACGCCTCAGTCATCGCCATGCTGAACCACACCTGGTTTGGATCCGAGCTTGCCCCCGAGACCCAGGAGCGCCTCGCCAGGCTCGGCACGATTGAGGACTTCGAGCCGGACGAGATCATCCTCCAGGAAGGCGAAGAGGCCATCGAGATGGGGATCCTTATCTCGGGCCGGCTAGCCCTCAGGACGCTCGTCCCGGAACGTGGCCCGGTCACCATCCTGAGCGTCGAGCCCGGAGACATCTTCGGCTGGTCGGCCGTCCTGGCCTCGACCAAAGCCCAGTCCACCGTCGTTGCTACCGAACCCAGCAAGGCCCTCGTCATCGAAGGGGCCACTCTGCGCGCGGCCCTGAAGGAGGATCACTCCCTCGCGGCCAGTCTCTATCCACGCGTACTGTCCGCTGTCGGTCGCCGACTTCGGGCGACGCGCCTCCAGCTTCTCGATCTTTTTGCCCGCTGAGGACCGAGTTCCTCATCTCCGTCTGCGAACGGGAGGTTTCAGGCTCCGTGATCACCAACCCTGTCCCAAGCCCGACGGCCGTGGCCAGGCAATGGTTCCTGGCCCGCTCCGACCTGGACGTCCTGATCCAGGCTCTGCGAACGGCAGGTCGCAAAGTGATTGGGCCCACGGTCCGCGACGGCGCGATCGTTTACGACGAGATCGAGTCGGCGACAGCGCTGCCGGTCGGCCTGCGCGACGATCAGTCGGCCGGGAGATATCGGCTGGTTGAGCGCTCGGACGAGCGCGCCTTCGGCTACAACGTCGGGCCCACCTCCTGGAAACGCTTCACCTTCCCCCCGAACCTCCTCATCGCCACGGCGCATCGCGGCGGCGCGTTCGGCTTCGAGCAGCCCGCAGCTGACGCGCCGCAGCTCGCGTTCCTGGGCGTGCGCGCCTGTGAGATCGCCGCTCTTGCGGTCCAGGATCGCGTCTTCCTCGGCGGCCAGTTCACCGACGAAGACTTCCGGGCGCGCCGCAAGGCGGCGCTCATCGTCGCCGTGCAATGCACCACTTCCGCCGGCACTTGCTTCTGCTCGTCGATGGGCACCGGCCCCGAGGTCCGCAACGGCTACGACATCCTCATGACGGAGATCGACGACGGTTTCGTCGTCCAGGCCGGCTCGCCGGCAGGCGCCGCGATCGTCGCCCAGTTGCCGACTCGCCGCCCCACCCACGCCGAGACCGGCGCCGCCGTCGACGTGGTGGAGGCCGTCCGCATGCAGATCGGCGAGACGCTGCCGATGGCGGGCATCGACAAGCGGCTCAAGCGCCAGCTGGACAACCCGCGCTGGGGAGTCGTCGCCGAACGCTGCGTGGAGTGCGGCAACTGCACGATGGCGTGCCCCACGTGCTTCTGCACGTCGGTCACGGAACGGTCCGACATGGAGGGCCGGACCAGTGTCACTGAGCGGCAGTGGGACTCGTGCTTCGACGTCAACTTCGCGAAGGTCGCCGGCGGCGACTTCCGCGCCCGCCCGCGCGACCGCTACCGTCAGTGGCTGACCCACAAGTTCTCCACGTGGATGGACCAGTTCGGCAGCTTCGGCTGCGTCGGCTGCGGCCGTTGCATTACCTGGTGCCCGGTCCGCATCGACGTTCGCGAAGAGCTCCAGGCGATTGCCCCGGTCATCCAGCCAATCGAGCGCCCCGTCGCGGTCGAGCCCGTGGCCGCGAGCCCGGGCAGCTATTCCATCGCTCGCCTGGCCGCGGTCAAGGAAGAGACCGCAGACACCACGACCCTCTCGCTGACCGACCTGGACCCGGCCTTCCTGGCGGGGCGCCCCGGCCAGTTCGTGATGGTGGCCCTGCCGGCGTTCCCGGCGGTCCCAATCTCAATCTCGCGCTACCGAGCCACCGGCATCGATCTCACGATCCGCGCCGTCGGACCGACTTCGACCGCCCTGGTGAACCTGCATCCGGGGGCCAAAGTTGGGGTCAGGGGACCGCTCGGCACGTTCTGGCCGATCGAAGATGCCTACGGCCGGCACGCCGTCGTCGTAGCCGGCGGCGTCGGTCTTTCGCCGCTGCACGGCCTGGTCGAGGCGCTCGTGGCCAACCGCGACCGTTTCGAGTCGGTCTCGCTCTACTACGGCTCTCGCACGCCGGAGGACCAGCTGTTCGGCGAGGATCTGGCCGCCTGGTCGGCCGGCAAGGCCATCGACGTGGCCGTGACCGTCGACCGGGCCGGGCCCGAGTGGAAGGGCCGGGTCGGGGTCGTGACCACTCTCTTCGACATGATGTCGTGCGACTGCTCGCGGATAACGGCCTTCGTCGTGGGTCCGGAGCGGATGATGCAGGCTTCAGTCCAGTCGCTTATCTCCAAGGGCGTCCCCGCTGAACGGATCAATGTCTCAATGGAACGTCACATGGAGTGCGGCATCGGCCTGTGCGGCCACTGCCAAACGGGACCCTACTTCGTGTGCAAGGACGGCCCGGTATTCCGTCTCAGCGAGCTCGGCGACATCTACGTCCGGGAGGGAATCTGATGGCATCGACCGGCAAGGCCGTCCGACCCCGAGTCGCCGTCGCCAAGTTCGCCTCCTGCGACGGCTGCCAGCTGACGATCCTGGACCTCGAGGATCAGCTCCTGGAGATCGTGTCCCGGTTCGACATCGTCGAGTTCCCCGAGGCCACCTCTCACCACTCCCCCGGTCCGTACGACGTGGTCTTCGTCGAGGGCTCGATCAGCGCGCCGGAACACCTCGACCAGATAAAGGCCCTGCGCAAGCAGGCTCGCCTGCTCGTTACCATCGGGGCCTGCGCCACGGCCGGTGGCATTCAGGCGCTCCGCAACTGGGCGGACCATGACGCCTACCGTGCCGCGGTCTACGAGCACCCGGAGTGGATCGAGTCGCTCGCAACGGCGACGGCCGTCTCGGACCACGTCAAGGTGGACGCCGAGCTGCGAGGCTGCCCGATCGATCCCGGGCAGCTCCTGGAGCTGATGACGGCCGTGCTGGTCGGCCGCCGACCTCAGATCCGCGAGGAAGCGGTCTGCCGCGAGTGCAAGCGCAAGGGCATCGTCTGCGTGGTCGTGGCCTCCGGCGAGGCTTGCATGGGCCCCATCACCACGGCCGGCTGCAATGCCCTGTGCCCCACCTATGGGCGAGGCTGCTACGGCTGCTTCGGCCCGCGGACGGGCGCCAACGCCCGGGCCTGGAGCTCGGGGTTGCTCAAGTCGGGACGCCCGCCGGAGGAGGTCTGGCGCCTCTTCGCCGGGTTCACCGGCTACGCGGAGCCGTTCCGCACGGTCATCACCGAGCTGGGCAAGGCCAGGGGCTAGCTGGCGGGCGACCGGGCATCGACTCGGCGTGCGCGAATCTCGGCGCGCCGTGCCGGCACCGCCGTGTCACCATGAGGCCATGACCGAGCCTGTCGATCCAGCTGCACCTCAGCCGGCCAAGGGCCCCGCTCCGCGACAGTCGAGCCGCCGCCGCCCCACCGGCGAGCCGTCCATGGCCAGCGAGCCCAACTACCAGACCAGCCGTCCCACCAAGATCGCCATCGTCGGCGTGGGAATGGTCGGCTCGAGCTACGCCTACACGCTGCTTCTCTCCGGCATCGCCTCCGAGATCGTCCTGATCGACGCCAACCACGAGCGCGCCGAGGGCGAGGCGATGGACCTCAACCACGCGGTCCCGTTCGCCCATCCGACGAAGATCTGCGCCGGCGAGTACGCCGACTGCGAGGGAGCGGCGATCACCGTCATTGCCGCCGGCGTGAGCCAGAAGCCCGGGGAAAGCCGGCTCGAGCTGGTCAAGCGCAACGTCGCCATCTTCGGCCAGATCGTGCCCCAGGTTGCCGACGCCAACCCGGAAGGGATCATCGTCGTCGCCACCAACCCGGTGGACGTGCTGACGTACGTGACGCTCAAGCTGGCCGGGCTGCCGTCCCATCGGGTCTTCGGCTCGGGCACGATCCTGGACACGGCCCGCTTCCGCTACATGCTGAGCGAGCACCTGGGCGTAGACCCGCGCAGCGTCCACGCCTACATCATCGGCGAGCACGGCGACAGCGAGGTGCCGGTCTGGTCGCTGGCCAACGTGGCGGGCATGCGTCTGCCGTCCTTCTGCTCCGAGAACGGGATCCCGCTCAGCCCGGACACGATGGAGCGGATCTTCCGCCAGACCCGGGACGCGGCGTACGAGATCATCAGTCGCAAGGGCGCCACGTACTACGCCGTGGCCGCGGGCTTGATGAGGATCACCGAGGCGATTCTGCGCGACCAGAACACCGTGCTGTCGATCTCGAGCCTGGTCGAGGACTACTACGGCATCGACGACGTCTGCTTGAGCCTGCCCACGGTGCTCAGCCGCCGCGGGATCGAC
>Ga0116137_1002190_pt1 | contig 11839 bp, 11 predicted proteins | sample June2015DPH_20_1_3_FD_88973 | JGI IMG/M metagenome (GOLD analysis project Ga0116137, IMG submission 88973) | Peatland microbial communities from SPRUCE experiment site at the Marcell Experimental Forest, Minnesota, USA - June2015DPH_20_100 | ecosystem: Environmental > Terrestrial > Soil >...
AAGATCCGGGCATTGCCGCGCCAGACCCGGATCTGGTGTGCCCACGAATACACGCTCCAGTATGTGCGTGAGTCGGCCGGACTCGACCCGAGGAATGCCCGGTTGGCAGAACGTCTGAATCGTCTCGAGGCGGCTGCATCCGCCCAGCCGACCGTGCCTTTATCCATGCAAGAAGAATGCGAGACAAATCCATTTTTTCGCTGGGATGACCCTTCGTTAAATGTCCAGCTGTCAACGAGGCCGGGCCTCCCGACCTTCCAACGTCTTTGTGAAATCACTTAAATGTATCCTTCGGTGTTTCATTAAGCGTTAGAGTTCTTTTTTCTGCACTTCCAGCACTGCAGGGCTGCAAATCCTTCCGATCCTGCCTCATCAGCTGCAATTCGCCGCAGATGAAGGCCAGCGGCGGCCAGCCCGCGCAGACAAACGTCCAAATGCGGTTTGAGCGCCAGTCCGATACTTTCAACATGTTGGCCTCGAGTAAAGAATCCATGCCGGTTCCCGGTTGCTCTCCGGAAGCGACCGCCCAAACAGCCTCAGGCAGGGAAGACGCCGCAAGCCGTGGCCAACCGGCAATCCGCTGCGCCTGAAGGCTGCCCAGAAGCACCAAACTGATGCAAAGCCCGACAACGCGTTCTTTTCTCATCTGCGCTTTTTCCTTGCCTTATTGGAAGACTTACCTGGATTAGACAACCAAAAGCCCCAAAAAGTTTCCAGGCCTGTATTGCAAAACGCAATATATATATTACTGATTGTGATATCAGTCAAGCGAAAAGCAAATTGTGCAAGGTTCCCCGTTTTCCGGTGCACATTTCCAGTTGAAGTCGGACTTTATATTTGATGTAAACGTCGGCCAGAGAATGAGAAACGGGGAACTGGAAACACACTAATGCACACGCCCGACGATGAGAAAAGACGGGAAGAGAAACCACACTTCATTGAGGACTTACAAGAGGTGCCCCAGGCCTTGAAGAAAATCTGAAATTATTTTCAAAGCGTCGCAGGCGTTTCTCGGCATGAGATGATCACCTGTTTTCACGCGGAGAGAGGCGCCGAGAGATACTATCGCGCGCCCAGTTTCGCTTGAAGATCCTGAAACAAGTTCTGAAGCAGCACTTGATCGTAGCCACGGAAGAATGCTATTAGAACGCCTCTCCGGGTCTCGGAAATCTCGCCTGCCACCTGCACCCGCACCTTTTGCACGCTATCGTAAGTCGGAGGATTCGCCTTGGGATCTCCAGGTGTCTTTACGGCTTTGACACTGATCTGAACTTTGTAGGACCAAGAGCCGCCCAGAACCACTACTCCTTCATTCCAGGTGGTTCGGAGGTAGCCGGATTCCTTGTCCATGGTGGCGATATCAAAATTGTTTTCCAGAATAGTATTGATGGTCGTCTGCCAGCACTTGTCATACTGGCTCTGCAACTCATCACGCACCGGTAGCTCGCGCCATACTGCATCGCCTGTCACAAATCTCGCCCGGAGCGGCTTAGGTACGTTTGCTGCAAACAGGCTGCATGCAACCACCAAAATGAGAAGAATGGAAACTGCGATTCTCTTATTCATTTTTTTCTCCCTAAAATTCCGTATAGGATTACCATATCTCATCAATCGGTAGTTGCATAGCTATCTTTGCTTTTATTGGGTAAAAAGGTCCAGAAGAGCGGGCGCCACGAATCTTAGGAATGCGAATGCGTGTAACTCGTTAAATTCGCGGCGTTCGCTTTTGGCAGAACGTATGGCGCGCGCTGCGGCCTGGAGAGCATTGCATTTGCGGCGTCATCGTTCTGGAATTTTTCCTTTTTCGGATCCCAATGCAGCGCGCGCCTGGTCTCCATGGCGATGTGATGGAGCAGGCACGCCGAGCAGGAACGGTGCGCGACCTCAGCCGGCGCAATCGGTTCCTTCCTGCTGCGGATGCAGTCCAGCCAATTGCCGTGGTGATCGGGACTTTCGTACAGATGAATCTCATTCCGGCCGATCGGGGATTTTATGATCCCGGGATCGCTTGCGGATAGTGCCTGCGTATCCTGGAGTTTGGAAACCGGATCGCTGGCCGTGACCTGCTCGTTGCCGCGGGAGACGAACAGCCATCCTTTGGTTCCCTCGAATCGAATCCCGTTCGGGAAATCGCCGCTGACGATCATCCGCACACCGTTGGCATAAAGCGCTTCGGTTCTGAAATTACCGTGAACGTCCCAAAGTCCTTTTTTCGGGAATTCCGCGGTTCCGGAAATTTCGATCGGTCCCGTGTATTCGGTGTCCATGGCCCAATGAGCGCAGTCGATATGGTGTGAACCCCAGCCCGTGATCATTCCCGCACCGAACTGTTCGCAGCGGCCAGACCGGCTACTGATTTTAGAAAATCCCGTCGGTTCTCCTGCGTCATGTCCATGCGGTTTCCTCCAATTGCTGCAGGGTCGTTTTGATTGTTTTGCCTCGATTCCTTTTAGCATATATTCTGAGAAGTAGATTCGCAAAAATGGATCCGGCCTCAAAATCTCCCAACAATAGCAGGGCGTGGAGATTTTGAACTTTCGAGGTAGCGCCTGTTTAGGAGAAGATCTGATGGCTGATGAACGAAACCTGATCGTTGAGACAAGCTGCGGAAAACTGGAAGGCATTTTTGAGAGGGGTTTGCACACGTTTAAGGGCATTCCCTATGCGGCTCCACCGGTTGGAGAGTTGCGATGGCTGCCGCCGCGGCCGCCCAAACCCTGGAGCGGGGTGAGACCTGCAAAGACGTACGGCGCAATTGCTCCGCAAGAATCCTTCCCATTGCCCGGCCTCCCGGATGAATCCGAGCCGCAGAGCGAAGACTGCCTGTTTTTGAATATCTTCTCTCCTGGATTGGACGGAGCGCCGCGTCCGGTAATGGTATGGATCCATGGCGGCGCCTTCTCGATGGGATCCGGCTCAACGCAGATGTATACAACCGGGACGATCGCTTCCCAGGGCAACATCGTGCTGGTGACCATCAATTATCGGCTGGGAGCTTTGGGTTTTCTCAATTTGGACGAAGTCACCAAAGGCAAGATACCTTCCACCGGGAATGAGGGACTTCAAGACCAGATAGCGGCTTTGAGATGGGTGAAAAAGAATATCGCTGCCTTTGGGGGGGACCCTGAAAACATTACTGTCTTCGGCGAATCTGCAGGCGCAATGAGCATTGGTTGCCTGCTCAACATTCCGGAAACTTGTGGGCTTTTCGAAAGGGCAATCCTTGAGAGTCCGGTGGGTGAAATGGCCCGTCCGCTGGATGCGTCGGTGAGAATTTCAGAGGAATTCCTGAAAATAACGAGCTTAAGCGCTGATGATGTTTCCGGTTTGAGATCTCTTCCAGTTACGACACTCCTTCGGGCACAGCAGGAAACGGCAATTAAAATGGAACAGGGCGCAGCGCCGATGATCCCGGTGGCCGACGGACTTGTGATGTCCGAAATGCCGCTGCAATTATTTGAAGCCGGTCTGGCATTCAAAGTTCCTATCCTTATAGGATCTAACCTGGAAGAGGACAAATTTTTTTCCATGATGAATCCGAAAATCTATAAGGTGGATGAGGAGGGTTTACGGCAACATGTTTCCAAGTAGGTTATGGCCGCCGATATCGAGAAATTAATCGGCGCTTATCGAACGGCCAGGGCAAAGCGTGGGGAACCGGCCACGCCTTTTGAAATACTCTCGGCCATCAATACGGATTTCATGTTTCGCAAAACAGCCCGGCGAATTGCCGAAGCCCAATGCAAACACGCCGCGGGCGGATACAACTATTTGTTCAGGTGGAAATCGCCGGCGGCCGGCGGGATTTTAGGCGCTTCCCATGTCATCGAGATTGGCTTCGTCTTTGGGAACTACCATCCAACCTTGAACGGGAGCGGTCCGGAAGCGGATAAGCTGTCGAAAGAAATGCAGGATGCATGGGTGAGCTTTGCGCGTACCGGAAATCCAAGCTGCAAAAGCCTAGGTGAATGGCCGAAATATAGCAGCGGCAGATCGACCATGGTTTTTGACAGGACCAGCCGGCTTGAAAGAGCCGTTTATGAAGAAGAGCGGCAAATCTGGGAAAAGCTGACTGAACTAAAATACTCCAACATGCTATAGAAGTATTCTTGAAAAACAAAACGCCACGAATTCCACGGATAAAAGCTTGAATCCGTGATAATCCGTGGCGTTTTTGGCTTTTTCTAAGAAGACATTTTTTTAATCCGAGTGTTGGGTGAATCCCGGAATAAGCCGCCGTGATATGCGATGACATTGGCTATGTCAAACTGCGTGAGTTTTTCCAAAGATCGGAGCGCCAGCGGTGTGTCGGCATTGATGAAGGCGGGCGCCGGTGCGAGCTTTCCCGCTTCCACAAACAGGGAGTCCCCGGCGATCAGCGTTTTGCTCGCCTGAAGGTAAAGACAGATGTGGCCCGGCGTATGGCCTGGCGTATGGATAATCTGGATACCACCGCAAAAGGGCAACACCTCTGAGTCGGCGAGCGTGCGGTCGACCGTGAGCTTTTGATTCATGCTTTCCCTCACGGCCTTCAGCGCTTGCCGCTGTTCCTCGGGAAGGCTCTTCATGCGCTCTTCCATTTGCGCCATCATGTCCGGGGTCATCTTTATGGGACGCAGCTCTCCCTGGATATAAGGAACTTCTCCGGCATGAGCCATTATTTTCACGCGATTGGAAGTCAATCGCTGCAGTCCCCCCAGGCTTCCGATATGATCGAGATCGTGATGGGTAACAACAATAGTCGTGAGCCTTTCCGGAGAGACGCCTGCCTGACGGATTGCTTCAAGGAATTGCTGCGCCATTCCAGGTAATCCGGCATCCACCAGAACAGCATTCTCCCGGTTCCATATCAGCGTGGGGCAAAGTGTTCCCGGGCCATTCATCAACATGGCGGATAGTTCTAGCATTTCCACTCCTGGTGCTACCTGCATTTTTCCCTCCAGTTTTGTTTGAATGACTAAAATTTTAGCCGTGAGCCGTGTCGAGGATGCGCCGGCAAGCGTTCATAATACGAACTCAAGAAAGTTGTCAAACTGTATTTTGTTCATTGTATTTTTGTTGAGCGTATCGAAAAAGTGATCTAATGAACCCGGAAACAATGAGCGAGTTCGAAATCGATAAAGCAGGGAACTGTATTGCAGGGGCATGGAAATGTCCCGGCGCAATCAATACGATCTTTTTCACAAAAGCGAGCGGCACTATTTTCCCCGTATGCAACACGGCAATTAAGAATTCAGATAAGGATGCACAATGAAATATTCAATCATGGAAAGTCCTATCGGGCCCTTGACAATCGCCGGGGATGAAGACGGCCTTCGTTTCATCCTGTTTGGTGCGGATCATCGAGCTTCAGATTCCTGGACGCAGTGGCAGGAGTCGGGCTCCAGTATCGTCAATGAGACAATCTGCCAACTTAGAGCATACTTTGACAGAAAGCTGACAGAATTTCATCTGCCTCTTAAACCGGAGGGGACTCCGTTCCAGATGGAAGTGTGGCGGGAATTGCAGAATATACCTTACGGCACTGTGATCTCATATGGCGAGCTGGCGAGGCGTATCGGCAGGCCCAAGGCTTCACGAGCTGTCGGAGCAGCGAACGGTTTGAATCCGATCCCGATTGTGATTCCCTGTCACCGCGTCATTGGGAGTAACGGCAAGATGACGGGTTATGGCGGCGGCGTGCCGATAAAGGAAGCGCTGCTCAAATTGGAAAACGCCACGGAATTCACGCATTCAGTTAGTTGAATGCGTGAATTCCGTGGCGTTATTCCAGCTCTTTAGGAGGCAGGTTTAATTTCCACTTTCCAGGCTTGATCTCCCCAACGGATTGTCAGGACAACGCCGTTGCCTTCCGGCTCAAAGCCGTAGATGAGTATCTCCGACTTGGCAGCGGAAATTTGTTTCAGAGGAATTCGGGCCACTTCCTGATTCGCTATGGTGCTGTAATCCATGAAATGCGGATAGGGTCGGTTGGATCTATCCGATGCGGACTTTGGGAGGGGCGTGTCGGCGGGCTGCCCGATTTCGCGGTTCACAATCAGGGCATAATCGCCTTTTTCAGGACAATACATATACAGCGAATAAGAGCCGGCAGGCACTCTCTTTCCGGCAATATCCAGATCGGTTTCCGTGCTAAGGATCGTAACGGCCCCGGAGCCGGCGCGCCAGATGCGATCCGGCGGAAGTTGCTTCATTAAATCTGCCAGCTTCCTCCCTTTCAGAAGCGGCCGCCCGTATTCGATAGCAACATTTTTTCCGTTGATTGTAGTCCTTGCAATGTCCCATAAATCCTGGCCGAAAACTCCGGCGGTAAATCCAAGCACGATCATGCAGGTCAATAAACGCCTCAGCATTCGATCCCTCCTCCGTGGTTACCTTGCTTTTAGAGATACAAACAAGATTATAGCCCTATTTGTTCGGGTTCCGGAGATGCTTGAAAATTCCTGATTCCTGATTGCTGGTCCAAATTAGGAATCAGGAATTGTTACATCAATTCGACGCGCACGGCGCAGACCTTATACTCAGGGATTTTCGCCACCGGGTCCAACGCGGCAATGGTCAGATTGTTCACATTCTGCGATCCTGGAAAGTGAAAATTGCCGAAGATCAGACCCTGGCATACACGGTCTGTTACTATCGCCCGTGCGATCATTTCGCCGCGGCGAGACATCACACGCACTACGCTTTTACCATTCAGCCCTATCTTGACTGCGTCTTCCGGGCTGATTTCGACGATTGTCTCGGGATAGAGTTCCTGCAATGCTTGGGACCTGCGGGTCATCTCGGCTCCGTGCCAGTGATATAAAACGCGCCCCGTCGTGAGAATCAGGGGGTACTCCTCATCCGGTGTTTCCCGGGGTGGGAGATGCTCCGTAACGTGAAATTTGCCTTTGCCTCGCGTGAATTGCCCGACGTGAAGGATTGGTGTTCCCGGATGATCGGATGTGGGAACCGGCCAGTGCAGTTGCTCTCCGCGTTCCAGCCGCTCGTAACGGATGCCGCCGTATTGAGGCGTTAATTCGGCGATCTCCTCCATGATATCCCTCGGACTTTCATAGTTCCAGCCGGCGCGGGGGCCAACTGGAATCCGGTTGTCGCGGCTGAGTATTCGTCGGGCGAGGTCCTCGATTATGATCCAGTCCGGACGAGCTTCGCCAATAGGCTCGATTGCCTGGCGTACCATCTGGACGCGGCGTTCGGTGTTTGTAACCGTTCCTGTCTTCTCAGCCCAGCTGACACCGGGCAAAATCACATCGGCCATGGCCGAGGTTTCGGAAGGAAAGATTTCCTGCAGAACGACGAATTCGCAGGCCGAGATGCACTTTTGTGAATGGCCAAGGTCCGGGTCCGTCATGGCCGGATTTTCGCCGAGGATGTACAAGCTGCGGACTTTGCCAATGCCGGCCTGGGAAACCATTTCGATGGCGGTCAATCCGGGCTTTTCGCCCAGGCTAAACGACGGTTGCCGGTCCGCGGACCAATCGGCTGGTTCGAGTTGCCAAGCGGCATTGAATCTTGCCCGCGCGGCGGGATCGGCAACCAACTGATATCCGGGGAAGTAATTAGGGAGCGCACCCACATCACAGGCACCCTGCACGTTATTCTGTCCGCGAAGCGGGTTCACTCCGCCCCCCGGGATTCCCATGTTCCCCAAGAGCATTTGAAGATTCCCCAGGGCCAATACGTTCAGCACGCCGGTCGTATGCTGTGTAATGCCCATGGACCAGATCACGGCCATTGGATGAGAGTGGGACAGGATTTCCGCGGCCCGGTGTAAATCTGCAACCGATACATCGGTGATCTCCGATACCTTTTCAGGCGCATACGCCAGAACGGCCGCGCGGAACTCTTCAAAACCCTCACACCTCCGGTCGATGAATGACTGGTCCTGCCAGCCGTTTGCCAGAATGATCTGCATGATTCCGTTGAGCAAAGCCACATCCGTTCCCGGCCGCTGTTTTAAATGAAGTGCCGCGAACTCGGTTATATCGATCCTGCGGGGATCTGCCACTACGAGCGGAATGCCTCGCCGGAGGATCGCCTGTCGCAGACGCGTTCCGAACACCGGATGCTGCTCCGTCGTGTTCGAACCGATGATGAACAGGGCTTGTGCATCCCGGGCAATATCCTGCATGGTATTGCTCATTGCACCGGAACCGAAGCAGAGAGCAAGACCTGCGACAGTCGACGCATGACAGAGGCGGGCGCAATGATCCACATTGTGTGTGCCGATCACCTGTCGTGTCAGTTTTTGCATAAGGTAGTTTTCTTCGTTGGTGCACTTGGCCGACGCCAGCACCGCTATGGCATCCGGTCCAGACTCCTGCCTGATTTCCGCGAACTTCTTCGCAACCAGATCGAGAGCGGTATCCCAATCGACCGGCACCAGTTCGTCGCGCCCTCCAGCAGGGCGCGGCCGGTCTTCCAAAAGGTAACGCCGCACCTGCGGCCGCGTCAGTCGGTCTGCATGATGAACGAAATCGTAACCATAACGTCCCTTAACACAGAGTTGCTGACCATTGACTGCAGAATCGCCGCAGGCTGTTACGCGGATGATCCGTCCATCCCGCACGTTCAGAATTAATTGGCATCCCACGCCGCAATAGATGCAGGTGGTCGTGACGATGCGATCGGGCTTTCCCAACCCAACCGCCATGCGGTCGTCAAGGGCTCCCGTTGGACAATAAGCGACGCACGTGCCGCAGGATTCGCAGCGGGCTTCCAGCAAGCCGGTGTCGGACCCGGCGACAATGTGCGCGCGGTGACCACGTCCTCCCACTCCCCATACAAACCGCCCCTGGATCTCCGCGCAGGCGCGGATGCACCGGGTGCAGAGAATGCATTTGTTCATGTCAACCCAGAGCACGGGATTGGGATCGGCGTTAATGGAGAACCGAAGGCGCGCCAAATGGCCGGCCCTGCGGCGGACTCCATAGTGGGCTAACCAGCGTTCAAACTCCGTGGCCTCTCGATCTCCAGCCGCATAACCCGCATCGGCATAATCCTCGAGGAGCAATTCCAGAATTGCCTTCCGCATCTCCGCCAGCCGGGGCGTTTCTGTATGGACGGCAAGCCCTTCCTGTACCTGAAGCGTGCAGGCGGTAACCAGATTTGCCCTCGGCTCGACTTCAACCAAGCACAGGCGACAGGAGCCGATCGGCTTCAGGTTCGGATGATTGCACAACGTGGGAATTTCGATGCCGTGGATTCGGGCCGCCTCCAGAACCGTCATTCCCTCCTGAGCATGGAACGCTCGCCCGTTGATTGTTACTTGAACCGTCATCGTCCGATCCCTCGCTTTGTTAAGCCGTCGGCTGAAAAGTATTCCGAAAAGCGCTGCAGGGCTGACTGCACAGGCTTATTTACGGATGCCCCCAGGCCGCAAAGGGACGTGTCCTGCAGGAGACGCGCCAGGGAGGCCAGCCGTTCGCGGTCGCTGGAGGAGGCGTTCCCTTCGAGCATGCGGTCGAGGATTTTGCGGGCTTCGTACGTTCCGATGCGGCAAGGAGTGCACTTGCCGCAGGATTCAAGCTCGAAAAAGCGCACAAGCTCACGCAGAATCCTCAGCGGAGATACTGTCTGGTCACAGACCAGCATCCCGCCGCTTCCCAACGCAACGCCCTGAGAGGCTGAATCGTAATCCATCGGCACATCAAGCAAAGATGGAGGGACAAGAGTTCCGGCGGCGCCGCCGGTTAGAGCGAAGTGAAATGACGAGCCATCCCTCATCCCGTCCCCGAAGTCATCGATGATTTCCCGCAAGGTCAGCCCGAGCGGAGCCTCGAATAATCCCGGGCGATTCACTTCGCCCAGCAGCGTATAGAGTTTTGTCCCGGGGTTCTTTTGATTTCCCAGACTGCAGTACCACTCGGCGCCGCGGGCGAGGATCTTCGGCACGGTCGCAAGAGTCTCCACGTTGCTGATCACTGTGGGCTGGCCTCGATACCCATGCTCGGGCGGAAAGGGCGGGCGCACGCGCGGCTCGCCACGATGGCCCTCCAGGGACTCCAACAGCGCTGTCTCCTCGCCGCAGATATATGCGCCTGCCCCTTGATGGACATGGACCCGAAATGAAAAAGCGCTTCCGCCGATGTTCGAGCCAAGCCAACCGTGTTCCTCCGCGTCGGCGATTGTCCCCAGAAGACGTTCGACTTGAGTTTGGTATTCGCCGCGGATATACACGTAGCCGGCTTCGGCGCCGACGGCCAAAGCGACAATCGCCATTCCTTCAAGCACCAGTTGCGGGCAAAGATCGAGGATGACTCGGTCCTTGAAGCTCAAAGGCTCGGATTCATCGGCATTGCACACGACATATTTCGGCGTGCGCGGCTGGGATGCGACAAAACGCCATTTCCGTCCGGCCGGGAAACCGGCACCGCCGCGCCCGCGAAGCTTCGCAGCATCCATTTCTTGAAGAATCGTTTCGGGAGCCAGTCTCAAAGCCTTCTGCAGTGCAGGGAAATTCCTCTTCGAAAACGCGGCTTCCAGCCGGTCATCTGCAGTTTCCGGGTTCGGGAGTATCACGCGAATTTCACCCGGTCGCGGCCGCCGATAATCGGAAACTTCTCCGCACCAGCCAATCTCGTAGCGGTCCAAGTGTTCGAGTTGGACAGGGCCCACCTGACTATCTCGCACGAGCGCTGCCGGAGCTCGATCACAAAGTCCCAGGCAACTGGTCCTTGTGATCGTCCAACTCCCGCCCAACTGAGCCTGCATCTGGCAGAGCAGGTCGCCGGCTCCACGCATCATGCAGTAGGGACCGTCGCAGATCCGGATTGTTTTCCCCGGCGGTGCAGGGGTCGTCAACATCGAGTAAAAGGTGGCAATTCCGTGGACTTGTGATGCAGGGAGCCGCAACTCACGCGCAACCTCGTCGATCAAATGCGGGGTTAAATGCCCATGCTCGATTTGCAGCGTGCGCAGAACCTTCACGATTTCAGCACGCGATCCGCCAAGTTCTCCGATCAGCCTTACAACTTCCGGATCAGAGGGTTTATGAACAAGCGTTTTGGGATGCACCGCCCACCTCCGCATTTTTGCAATGCCGCCAGCACCTTCGATCGACGATCTTCAATCCTTGTGAGGCCAATTTTGGTTGAGTTCACAGGGGGGATGAATGCTTACAAATTTACACCAGGAGGCCTCTCATCCATTCCGGGCTGGCGTTTTTATTCTAACAATGGGAATTCCATTTCCAAAGAAGAGTATCTTGAAAATAAATCAATGGGTTGCGGGAATCCTATTATTTATTTTTATAGAGATTTGGATGCTCGCCTTGTTTATCCGCTTCCAGAGGATGGGAGCCCGGAGGAGATTGAATGAGGTAATCGCAATTGGAAACCTGCTTTGACCCCGGTGGCAAGTAAGGTAAGCTAGGGTCCTTTATGTCCTGCAGAATGGAGGAGTCGCCGGATGGATCATCAGGAGCAGCAAGCGGAATCTGTTTTTTCGAAAAAACAAATAGCAATGGGAATGGTGGCGATTTTTGCCGTTTATGGCACCATGGCCTATTTTATACAAACGCTCGGCAACGCCCGTCCCAAAATAGCTGCCGATTTAAACGGACTCCCCCTGTACGCATGGTCCGTTTCCATTCCAAGTTTGGTTAGCGCCTTCGTCACTCTTATTTTCGGCAAGTTGTCGGATATCTACGGACGCCGGATCATGCTCCTGATCTCCGTGATCTTTGCCTTGATAGGCACTGTTCTGGGTGCGCTCAGTCCGAATTACGTGTTCCTTATCGTAGCCGGCGTCATTGCTGCTTTTGGTACGGGCGCCATGATGCCGCTCGTTTTTGCGGTCGTAGGAGATATCTTTCCGCCATCCAGGCGCAGCAAAT
>Ga0116137_1002194_pt1 | contig 11819 bp, 9 predicted proteins | sample June2015DPH_20_1_3_FD_88973 | JGI IMG/M metagenome (GOLD analysis project Ga0116137, IMG submission 88973) | Peatland microbial communities from SPRUCE experiment site at the Marcell Experimental Forest, Minnesota, USA - June2015DPH_20_100 | ecosystem: Environmental > Terrestrial > Soil >...
AATTCAATCAGCTTCTCCGCCACCTCCGCCCCCACCCGCCCCTGGGCTTCATGAGTGGCTGCCCCGATGTGAGGTGAACCGATGACGTTGTCCAGCTTGAGCAGTTTAAAGTCGGAGGGCGGTTCCTGGGCATAAACGTCCAGGGCTGCCCCGGCCACCTTTCCGCTCTTCAAGGCCTTGTACAGCGCGTCTTCATCGATGATGCCGCCGCGAGCACAGTTGATCATGCGCACCCCGTTCTTCATCCTGGCGATCTGGGCTTTGCCGATCATATTATGGGATTCATTGGTCAGCGGCAGGTGCAGGCTGATGTAGTCCGAGCGGGTCAGGAGCTCATCCAGGTTCACCATCTGCACACCCGCGGCTGACTTGATAAAGGGGTCGTAGGCGATGACGGTCATCCCCAGGGCAGCCGCCCGCCTGGCGACCTCGCCTCCGATATTCCCAATCCCCACCAGTCCCAGAGTCTTACCGCCGAGCTCATCCCCTTCGAAGTTCTTCTTCTCCCACTTCTCGGCCTTGAGGGAGGCGGTTGCCTGAATAATCGAACGGGCCAGTGCGAACATGTAGGCGATGGTCAGTTCAGCCACGGACGCTGAACTGGCCTTGGGAGTATTCATGACCGTGATGCCCTTGGAATGGGCATAATCGGCGTCTATCGTATCCAGACCGACGCCGCCCCGGACAATCACTTTCAGATGAGGGCAGACATCGATCAGCGCCTGGCGAACCTTGGTCCGGCTGCGCACGACCATACCGTCGTAGGCAGGCAGCACCTTGGGGAGTTCTTCGGGACTGATGTCATCGCGGACATCCACCTGCAGTCCTGCGGCGCGCATGCGCTCAATGGCTTCAGCTTCGGTCTTATCGCAAACCAACACCTTCATGATAGTTCCTCCTCAGCAGGGATCAATCCAGGCCAGGACCCGATTCAACCTTCCCGGATACCCGCCCATTATACCAATCTGAATTTCATTTGTGACACTCTGCTGCGGCTACCGACAGGTGCCCTGCCGACAGGTGCCCTGAGGGCAAGGGCAAGGGAGAGGGCAATGGCAAAGCAGCATGGCTTGCGGGGCGTGCTCCAATCGGTCAGATGAAGGACATCAGGCTCAAAAGGTGCCAATTGTTATTGTAGGAAAATCCACACATGGATATAATAATCTGGGTCAATCAAAGGCTCGAGGGCACATCGAGCTTAATCTTTGGAGATCAGGAGCCAGCAGCATGTCCAATTCAACCAAGCGCGTCTACAACTTTAATCCGGGACCGGCGGTCCTGCCGGCGGCGGTCCTGAAACAGGCCCAGGAAGAGATGCTGGATTACAAAGGCACGGGTATGTCGGTGATGGAAATCAGCCACCGCTCCAAGGAATTCGAATCCCTGATTCGGGAGGCCGAGGCGGACCTGCGGGAAATTATGAACATTCCGCCCCATTACAAAGTGCTTTTCCTGCAGGGCGGCGCCAGCCTGCAGTTCACCATGGTGCCGATGAACCTGCGGCCCGCCGGCGCCTCCGCGGATTACATCATTACCGGGGCGTGGGGTAAAAAAGCCTTTGATGAAGCCAAGAAGCTCGGTCAGGCCCATGCCGCGGCGGATCTTAAGGCCTCAAACTACGATCACCTGCCGAACCAGGAGGATTTGCAGCTCGATCCCAAAGCTGCTTATCTGCACTTCACCTCGAACGAGACCATTCACGGGGTGGAATTTTACAACGAGCCGGTCCCACCCGCCGGGGTCCCGCTGGTATGCGATGCCTCCTCCGATTTTATCAGCCGGCTGATCGATGTCTCCAAATATGCCTTGATCTACGCCGGCGCGCAGAAGAACGCCGGTCCTGCGGGAGTGGTCATCACCATCGTACGCGAGGATCTGTTGGAAAAGGTCCCCCCTCAGCTGCCGGTCATGCTGGATTACAAGACGCTGGCGGCGGATGCTTCACTGTATAATACCCCGCCCTGCTTCTCGGTATACATCGTCGGGTTGGTCCTGAAATGGATCAAATCCATCGGCGGGCTCGAGGAGATCAACCGGCGGAACAAAGCCAAGGCAAGATTGGTCTATAAAGCCATCGACGAGAGCGGCGGTTTCTATCGCGGCCATGCCAGGCCGGAGAGCCGATCGCTCATGAATGCCACCTTCCGCCTGCCGACCGAAGCGCTGGAGGACCAATTTGCCTCAGAATCCAAGGCTCGCGAGATGATCGGCCTGAAAGGCCACCGCTCCGTAGGCGGCTTGCGCGCCTCGCTCTACAACGCCCTGCCGATCGAAGCCGCGGAAGCCCTGGCTAATTTCATGAAGGAATTCCAACAGAAGAACGGTTGAACGCCTACCAGATTGGAGGCCCGGTTTCCACCAGAAGCCGGGCCTCCTTTTGTGATTATAATAGCTCCATGGAGTTCTATCTCAACGATCCCGAGGTCGAGCGTGTTGCCCCGGAAGCGACCCGCATCCTGGATTTACGTGCAGAACCATATCCTGACGGAATACGCCTGCGGGTGGCGCTCGACCTGACACCCTTTCAGAAAAGGCCTGATATCGAATTCGTCCTGACCGATGCCGAAGGACACGAAGCTGGCTCTGCCAGCGTGGTGGAGCCGGTCGCCTGGAAACTCGAGCTGACCCTGCACAATCGAAAAGCCGGACCCACTGCCGGACAGTATTCTTTAAGAGCGCAGCTTTCCTACCCCGAACTCGGCAAGATCGATCAGCGAGAAGTGACCATCATGATCCCCTCATCGACCAAATGACCCATTCCCCCGTTCCTTTACTCCGTCTGTTTCTAGGGGAGGGTCTCCTGCTGGCCCTGGCGGCTTGCTCCACCCAGACCGCTGCCGGGACAACGGTCCTTCCACCGACGGATACACCGACCGCGACGGTCTCTTCGAGGTCCGCCGCGACCCAGACCCCATATGTGATCACGGCGACCGCCCCTCCTGATCCCACACCAACAGCAGCCGGACCATCCAATGTCTTCGTCCTCTCCTTAGCCGAGTCGGGTTACGATCATCTTTTTGCCTATAACCCGCAGTCCCTGCCCTTAACCCGCCTCACCACCGGCAACTGGAATGACATCGACCCAGCCTTAAGCCCGGACGGCACCAGCATCGCCTTCGCCTCGAACCGCAACGGGTACTGGGATCTCTACCTGCTCGACCTTCAAAGCGGTCAAACCATCCGCCTCACCGATACCCCTGCCTTTGACGCAGCACCCTCCTGGTCACCGGATGGGGTTTGGTTGGTGTATGAATCCTATGTAGATGGCAACCTTCAACTATTGATCCAGTCCGTCAAGAATCCCAATCAGCCAGTCATCCGCCTGACCCAGGATACCGCCTCCGACTTCTTTCCGGCGTGGTCACCGAACCCGGGCCGGAAGATCGCGTTCGTCTCCAACCGCAGCGGCGAAAACGAGATCTGGATTGCCAACCTTGACCTTGCGGGAAATGCACGTTACAGCATGGTCAGCCAGAACGCGGGAACGCTCATCTCACACCCGGCCTGGTCAACCGACGGCCAGCTGCTTTCCTGGAGCGCCATCGACCCTTCCACCGCCCTGTCGGGCATCTATGTCTGGGATGGGAACAACCCAATGATCCCGGCTCGCCTGGTCGGCAACGGAGACTGGCCGGTGTGGCAGGACGGCCAGGAGTTCGCCACCCGCCTGACCTCTGCCAATCAGACATACCTGACGGGTTACAGCGTTCCGCAGGGTGAGATCAGCTTGCCGACCATCCAGCTGCCTGGTGCCCTGAACGGGCTTTCGTATGGAAAGACTAGCCTGCCTTTACCTGGACCTTTCAAGACCGCCGCGGCCCTCACCCCCACGGCGATGTACCTCCCGGATTTGACCCCGGTGCAGGGCGTCCCCCCGGGGCGTGACTGGCTTGTGCCCTTGAACGGGGTCAATGCCCCCTACCCGAAATTGGACGCAAAGGTCGCCGCTTCATTCCAGGCTCTGCGGTCCCGTCTGATCCAGTCAGCCGGCTGGGATGTGCTCGGCAACAACCTGGAGAATGCCTTCCTCCCATTGACCACGCCTCTTGATCCGGGGATGGGGGAAGACTGGCTGTACACCGGGCGCGCCTTCACGCTTGACTCCAACCTGCTCGCTTCAGGCTGGATGGTCGTCGTCCGGGAGGACTTCGGCTCGCAGACCTTCTGGCACCTTTATCTGCGCACCCGCGCCCAGGACGGCTCCCAGGGGGAACCCTTGAACCAGGTGCCCTGGGATTTCAGCGCCCGCTCCGACCCAACCGCATACGACCAGGGTGGGCGCCTCATGACCTCCATCCCCTCCGGCTATTGGCTCGATTTGACCAGCCTGGCCCTGCAGTACGGCTGGGAGCGTCAGCCGGCGCTGGTCAATTGGCGTACCTTTTTTAATGGGACACACTTCAATGAGTTTGCCGATACGCAGGGCCTGGATTGGCGCACGGCGATGCTTGAACTTTACCCTCCGGATGTGCTCGTCACACCCACGGTCGTTTATCCTCCCACCCGAACTCCCACCTGGGTGCCACCCTGGTATCAATCCCCGACACCGACTCCTACAGCTACCTTTCAACCCACCTCCACGCCATGAACCGCTCCAACTGCCTCTGCGGCTTGTGTTGCCTCTCCTTCCTGATGCTGGCGGGCTGTCAACCCCTTTGGGGAAGTCTTTCAGGCCGGACCGCCACCTCCACCCCCGTCCTGACCGAGACTCCCACCAGCTCCCCTGCTCCAGCCACCCAAACACCCGTCATCCTCATTCCCAGCCCCTTGCCCACAGAGCCATTACCTCCAAGCCAAACACCCATTCCGACGCTCGCGGCGCCCACCCTGGCCCTGCAGGTGTTCTTTCCCACCGCCAGACCGACCACCAGCGCGGAATTGCGCCCGCCACTCTATCCGACCCCTTGGGCGATCGGACCCTACGATCACTTCTATTTTGCCCGGCCAATCGCCGCCAACTACCCCAGTGAACCGATCGGGGATTACCGATACGGGGGTACCATCTTCGCCCCGGGCGCCATCCATACCGGGGTCGACATACCGGCCCCGCGCTACACGCCGGTCCTGGCTGCCGGTCCCGGGATGGTTGTCTGGGCTGGGGTCGGGCTGTTCAATGGATCCCAGTATGCCCTCAACGATCCGTATGGAAATGCAGTGGTTATCCGGCACGATTTCGGCTACTTGGGGCAGCCGTTATATACTGTCTATGCGCATATGTCCGAGATAAAAGTCGTCGTTGGACAATGGCTGAATGTCGGCGAGGAGCTGGGCACGGTCGGGTCCACCGGAAATGCCGACGGACCCCATTTGCATTTTGAGGTCCGACTTGGGACGAACGATTTCTATTCGACCCGCAACCCGGAACTCTGGCTGGCCCCCCCACAGGGATGGGGGGTGCTGGTCGGCCGCCTTATGAACAGCCAGAAGGTTCCACTGGCTACCTTTCCCGTGTATGTCCGTTCCGTTGAGACCAATCAGCCGTGGACCGTTTGGACCTACGCGGACAGCATCGTCAACAGCGATGCCTATTACCATGAAAACATGGTCCTGAGCGACCTGCCGGCGGGGGCGTATGAGATCAATATCCCCTATGCGGGGTACACCAATAAGGTTGTCCTCCAGATTCTGCCCGGCCAGGTCACGTACTTCACCTTCCAGGGATTTTTAGGTTTCAACTTTGACCTGCCCGCCGCCCCGGCGCTGGATTTAACCGAGACTCCGACCCCTTGACTTATCGAACATCTGTGCTATACTCTACCTAGCTCAGGTAACGAGAGGAATATCATGGCACGCAAATCTGAATCTGCATCCGAAAACTCCCTTGATGAAGCCCGCCAAGCCATGCTGGACAAGGCGCTGGACGACATTGTCAAACGCTACGGCGACGGTTCGATTATGCGGCTGGGTGAAGCGCATAAAATGACCATTGACTCCATCCCAACCGGATCGCTCTCCTTGGACCTTGCCCTGGGGGTCGGTGGCATCCCGCGCGGCCGGATCACTGAAATCTACGGCCCAGAATCCTCTGGCAAGACCACGATCTGCCAGCATATCGTCGCTGAAGCCCAGAAACGGGGTGGCACGGCTGCTTACGTGGACATGGAGCACGCTCTGGACCCTGCCTATGCTGCCAAGTGCGGTGTGGATGTTGACAACCTGCTGGTCTCCCAACCGGATACCGGAGAACAGGCACTTGAGATCACCGAGACCCTGGTGCGCTCCGGTGCGGTCGATGTGGTGGTGATCGATTCGGTCGCTGCCCTGGTTCCCCGCTCGGAGATCGAAGGGGATATGGGCGACGCCCAGATGGGAGCCATGGCCCGCCTGATGTCCCAGGCCCTGCGCAAACTATCCGGTGCGATCAACCAGACCAAAACCTCGGTCGTCTTCACCAACCAGCTGCGCATGAAGATCGGGGTCATGTTCGGGAATCCTGAAACCACCACCGGTGGTAATGCCTTGAAATTCTACGCCAGCGTGCGCCTGGACGTTCGCCGGATCCAATCCATTAAAATCGGAGCGGAGGTGGTCGGCAACCGCACGCGCGTACGCGTGGTCAAGAACAAGGTCGCGCCGCCTTTTCGTACAGCCGAATTCGACATCATGTATAACGAAGGCATTTCCAAGGTCGGCGATTTGATCGACCTGGCAACCCAGCTGGGAATCATTGATAAGCGCGGCGCCTTCTTCTCCTACGGTGACGTACGCATCGGGCAGGGCCGCGAGAATGGCAAGGAGTTCCTGCGTCAGAACCCCGATCTTGCCAACGAGATCGAAGCCCTGATCAGCCAGCGTGCCACCGGTGGCGAGATCGAGCTGCCCCTGGTCGCGGCTACCGGCGAGGAAGACGGAGAAAGCGCCGAAGAAGCCTGATCCACAGCGGAAACCTCAACTAGGATTCAACCGATGAACACGATCGTGCTGCGCAGGACAAGGAAGATCGGCACATCGCTGTTCATCTTTTTTTCTCTGGGACTCCTGGCCGGCTGCGCCGGAAGGAATGACGTCATCCTGACCCCCTTCCTGCCCCCCACGCCCATCCCCAACCTCACCCCCCTGACCGTGCCCCAGACTTCCGTGCCGGTCGAAGGTCCTTCCCCTACCCCTGCCTGCACCAACGATCTGCTTTTCATCCAGGACGTGACCATCCCGGATAATACGGTCGTTGCAGCGGGCAGCCTCCTCGACAAGCAGTGGCAGCTTCAGAATAATGGGACCTGCAACTGGGACAGCCGCTACCGCCTGCACTTCATCGATGGCGATCCGCTCGGCGCGCCTACCGAACAGGCCCTCTATCCTGCGCGTGCGGGGACACAATTCTCCCTGCGCATCCTGTTCACGGCGCCCTCCACGCCCGGGACCTACACCAGCGAATGGCAGGCATACGACCCTCAGGGTGTTGCCTTCGGCGTTTCTTTCTTTATCAAAATTGTCGTCAACCCTTGATCGGGTCCGCAAAAAAGGGAGGGGATAAACAGACTTGCTAGATTTCTCGATCCGCCCCCTGAAACGCGCGGAGCGTAGCTGGGTCGATCAAGCCATACGGACCGAGTGGGGCGCTCCAACAATTGCTGTCCACCAGATGCTCTACCTTCCTTCCGAACTGCCCGGCTTTGTGGCCGAGCAGGGAGGTCAGAAGGCAGGACTGGCCACCTATCACATCGACGGACGCTCCTGTGAAATCGTTTCGCTGAACTCCTGGCGGGAAGGCCAGGGTATCGGTACGGCGCTGATTGAGGCGGTCAAAAGAATTTGCCGTCAGAAGAACTGCAGGCGATTGTGGCTGGTCACAACCAACGACAACACACCCGCCCTGCTTTTCTATCAGAGACGGGGATTTACCATCGCCGCGATCTATATCGGTGCGGTGGAGGCGGACCGGCGCCTGAAACCCGAGATTCCCCTCACCGGCATCGATGGAATCCCAATCCGGGATGAGATCGAACTGGAAATCCATCTTCCAGGCCATCGCGCATGAGAACCGCATAACAGTCTTCTGGTAGAATCATCCCCGGTACTACTCGGAGGGTATTTGAAATGACGCCCGTCCAATTCATTCTTTTGCTCCAGGCAGAACCAAGGCGTGAATCGCCTCGTCCCCTCCTGTGTCTGCCGGATGCCCTGGCTGCTAGGGAGTCAGCCTTCTCGCGATGATCAATCCAACCGCCCAAAAAGTTCAGGAGATGCTGCGCAGCCTGGGATGCGATTGCACCGTGATCGAGTTTTCTGAAAGTACACGCACAGCCCAGGAAGCCGCCCAGCGTGCTGGTTGCGAACTCGGGCAGATCGTTAAATCGCTCGTCTTCCGAGGTCAGTCAAGTGGGAAAGCCATCCTAGTCCTCGCCAGCGGCGCCAACCGTGTCGATGAGGCCCAGCTCAGCCGATTGACCGGTGAGGCCATCGGCCGGGCGGATGCCAATTTCGTCCGTTCGGTGACCGGCTATTCCATCGGAGGCATTCCACCTGTTGGCTATACGCAAAATATTGAAACTTACCTGGATGAAGATCTCCTTCAATATGCATCGGTCTGGGCAGCCGCCGGAACCCCGAATGCCATTTTTGAGATCCCACCCCGAGAGCTGTTGCGAATCACCCGGGCCAGGGTCACCCCGATCAAACCCAACCCATAGACTCGTTGTCCACAATCCTGTTCCAGCCAGAAAATCCCGTGTTCCGTCCGGGGATTTTGCCATGAAACCGGCATGAATCCTGTCTTGCCCCCAGCCAGAGGATTTGATATAGTAGGAGAAGGGCAGCGATGGGAGTCCTGGCATGACCACGTTCTATTCTCTCTATATCGATGGGCTGTTTATTGGCATTGTTATATCCCTCTATTTAATTATCCGTTTGTGGGGGCTGCTGAAAACTCCAGGTGCGAATTACCTAATCTGGGCGATCTGGTGTGTGGTCATCTGGTCGTTCGCGTACATCCTGGAAATCTCGTTTAGAGACCCTGCCCTTAAGTATATTTTTTCGATCGTCACCTTTCTGGGCATTCCCTTCCTGCCGCTTGCCATTCTCAGCTTTGTGCTCACCTATACCGGAAGGGGCCGGTGGTTGACCGGTGGTCGGTTCATCCTGCTCTCGATCGTTCCGACGATTACCCTTCTCCTGGCAGTCACGAACAGCTGGCACAGGTTGCTGTGGGCCGAAATCGGCATGCCGGCCGGTTCAACGGTCGGACCGCTCACGCTCCAGCCCGGCCCGTGGTACAACATCCATGTCGCCTATTCCTACGTTTTGATCCTGGTGGCAGCCGTTTTTCTCGTCCAGATCGCGACCCAGAGCCCCAATTTGTACCGCTTTCAGGCCAGGATCATGTTGGTCGGCATGATCCTGCCGTGGATCGTCAACGTCATCTACGTTTTTGGTTTAAGCAGGAACTCGTCGATCGATTGGACGCCGTTCGCCTTCACGCTGACGAGCATCGCCCTCGAGATCGGTTTCCTCCGCTATGGGTTGATGGATATCCTGCCCGTCGCCCAGAGCACCCTGTTCAATGCCATGCGGGATGGGATCATCGTGGCAGACGAAAAGGGCCGCGTCGTCGAGATCAACCCGTCTGCGCAGCGCATTTTGAAATGTGAGGGGGATCGCCTGATCGGCACGGATATCCGCCAGGTCCTCCCGGCCTGGATCGCATGGAAAACGGAGGCGGGGAACGCCACGGAAACCACCCATGAGATCTCTCTGGGACTGACCCCGGACCAGCGCTGCTACCATTTGCGGCTGACGCCCCTGACCGGAGGCCGTGGTCAGGTCACGGGCAGGCTGGTGACCCTGACGGACATCACCGAACAGAAACAGGCTGAAGACCAGCTGCGCCAAGCCCACGAAGCTGCTGTTGAGGCCAACCGGCTGAAAACTCAGCTGCTGGCCAGCGTCAGCCATGACCTACGCACCCCCCTGGGAGCCATTATGGGTTATGCCGAGATGATCCAGGCCGGGGCGTTTGGCAAGGTCAACGAAAAACAGGAGCATGCCGCGGCCGAAATCCTGGAAAGCGCCAATCAGCTGCTGGTTTTCGTCAACAACCTGATCAGCCAGGCGCAGATCGAAACCGGGCATGTCGTCCTGCGGGTCGAGAAGTTCGAGCCCAAGGAATTAATCGGTGCGGTGCGCTCAACCATCAGTTACATGGCACAAAAGAAAAAAATAGACCTGCAGACCGAGATCGACGCAAACCTGCCCGCTCAAATCAGCGGGGATGCTTACTGGCTTAAGCAGATCTTGCTCAACCTGGCCAACAACGCGGTCAAATTTACCGAGAAAGGCTCGGTAAAGATCCGCCTCTACCTGCCCGACCGCGAACACTGGGGGCTGCAGGTTATCGACACGGGCATCGGTATTACGCAGGAAGATCGGCCCCGGATCTTCGAGGCCTTCCATCAGATCGAGAGTTCACCCGCACGCCGGCGCAGCGGATCCGGCCTCGGGCTCTCCATCGTCCAGCAGCTGATCACCTTGATGGGCGGTGAGATCCTCCTGCAAAGCGAGGTCGGACAGGGCAGCAAGTTCACGGTGATCCTTCCACTCACCGCCGCTTGAACGAAAGCAGGAAAAATCAACCTCCCGTGAAGAACCCTGGACGGGAGGTTGTTGTTATTCTAAGGGGATGCCCCCTTTCGGCTCGCTTGGACTGTCAGCCGCGCTCACTGCTATCGAGGCGGTAATTGAGAATCATTCTTCCCCGCAGGTTCGCCTGCGGCGAATTCTCATCCTTCATCCGACCCTTCTTTGATCTTCTTCTTCAGCTGCTTGCCACGCTCATCCGTATTCAGGATGCGTTTGCGGATGCGATAAGAAAGCGGGGTCACCTCGAGCAGCTCGTCGTCGGCCAGGTACTCGATGGCCTCGTCTATGCTCATCTGACGCGGCGGCGTCAGCCGGATCTCCATGTCGCCGCGCGAAGAGCGCACGTTGGTCATGTGCTTTTTACGGCAGACGTTGATCGGGATATCGCCTGGACGGGCGTTCTCACCGATGACCATGCCTTCATATACCTCCACCCCCGGCCCATAAAACAGGGTTCCGCGTTCCTCAGCGCTCTTCAGGGCGTAGGTCGTGGTCAGGCCTACTTCCCAGGCCACCAGGGAACCGGTGGAACGCTGCGCCATCGCCCCGGCCATTTCTTCATAGCCGTGGAAGAGGGTATTCATAACGCCCATGCCTCGCGTGGCGGTCAGGAACTGGTAGCGGAAACCCAGCAAGCCGCGCGTGGGGACGATATAAACTAGGCGGGTACTCCCCTGGCCGGTGTCCTGCATATCCAGCATCTTTCCGCGCCGTGCTCCGAGCATCTCCACCACCACCCCAACCGTCTCCGGGCTGGTCTCAATGTGAACCTCCTCGTACGGCTCGAGCTGGGTCCCGTCTTCGGCCTGGTGAAAGATCACCTCTGGCCGGGAGACCTGGAACTCATAACCTTCACGACGCATGGTTTCGATCAGTATGGCCAGGTGCAGCTCGCCACGCCCGGAGACAAGAAAGGTATCGGGTGTCTCGGTCTCCTGGACGCGCAGGGCGACGTTGGTGCGCAGCTCATCGAACAGGCGCTCGCGTAGTTTGCGCGAGGTGCTCCAGCGTCCCTCACGGCCCGAGAAGGGTGAGGTGTTGACCCCAAAAGTCATCCGCACGGTGGGTTCTTCCACGCGAATCGGGGGCAGGGCGACCGGGTTTTCAGGATCGGCCAGCGTCTCGCCAATGGCGATACCTTCCAAGCCGGCAATCGAGACGATCTCGCCGGCTTCCGCCTGCTCCACTTCCACGCGCTCCAGCCCCCGGTGAACGTAAAGATAGGGCGCACGTTCCGGGACCTG
>Ga0116137_1002196_pt1 | contig 11814 bp, 8 predicted proteins | sample June2015DPH_20_1_3_FD_88973 | JGI IMG/M metagenome (GOLD analysis project Ga0116137, IMG submission 88973) | Peatland microbial communities from SPRUCE experiment site at the Marcell Experimental Forest, Minnesota, USA - June2015DPH_20_100 | ecosystem: Environmental > Terrestrial > Soil >...
GGCAGGTCTGGCGGGGGAGGAGGACCATTTCCTTGGCGCAGTAGCGGTCGTTGTTCTCGTAGACTGCGACCTGGAGGCCGATGTGCCGGAGGTCACCGAGTCCGAGGTCGGTCACCTCGATGTTGTCCTTTTCAAAGGGCGTGAGGACGATCCGCGCCTTCCTGAGGAGCTCGAGCGTCCGGGCCTTGGCCAGGGCCTCGGCCTTCAAGGCGGCTTTCGTTTTCACGTTTCCCTCCGTGTGAAGGAATTATAATCCCGGAGCGCGAAGAAATAAAGGCCAGGCCCGGCCCGTTTCAAGCGTCTTTTTCTCCCGGGCTGGGGCCGGCCCTACCAGCGATCGTGGCGGACGAGCTCGCCGACGGGCTTGCGCTTTTTCGGAGGAAGAGAATCGGCGGGATAGCCCAGCGGCGTGAACGCCGAGGGGACCACCCCTGCGGGGAGTCCCAGGACTTCTCGGGCCGCCCCCGGGTCGAAGGCCGCGATCCAGCACGTCCCCAGCCCCTGGTCTGCGGCGGCCAGAACGAGATGGGTCATGGCGATCGTCGCGTCGACCTCGGCGGCGTTCCAGCCGTCGGCTTTCCTGACCCAGCCTTCGGCCGGCAGGGCGCAGACCGCCAGGACGAGGGGCGCCTGGGTGAACCAGTCGCGGCCGTAGATGCGGCGCAGTTCCTCCTCCCGTCCCTTAGTCCGGATGACCAGGACGCGGAAGGCCTGGCGGTTGGCCGCGGTCGGCGCCAGGCGGGCGGCCTCGAGGACCCTGGCCAGCTTCTCTTCTTCAACCGGGTCAGGCTTATAGGCCCGGACGCTGTATCGCTTCTTTATGAGTTCCTGAAAATCCATTCCCAGTCTCCTTTTTTCTAATTCAGTGACACACAACTAAATCCCTTAATTCTCAAGCAAATCCACTTTTCGATAATTTCGGTAATTAGTTGTATGTCACCGAAATCAATCACCCTCGAGGAGGAAGGCATAGCGGCCGGAGCCGGTCTTGATCCGCACCGCGCCGTCCTTGTCGACGGCTTCATCCACTCCCGCGACGCCCGGCACGAACCGGCCGTTCTCCCAAAGCGCCTTTCCGCCTTCCGTCACCCGGACATTCCGCAAGTTGAACTTGGGGATGACGATCTCCGCCGCCGATCCCACCGGAACGACGGCCTCGACCCGGACGCTCCCGTCCGTCCGCGACCAGGTGCAGCCCACCTCGCCCCGAAGGGTCTGGACGGATCCCGACGCATGCCTGAGGTCCCTGACCATCTGCGGCTGAAGCAGGACCTTCTCGAATCCGACGCTCCCCGGGGCCAGGTTGATCCCCGCCAGGGCCTTGTAGAGCCACGCCCCCACGCTCCCGAACATCGGGTGGTTGTGGGAGTTCATGGACGGCCCTTCACGCTTCTGCCAGAGCTCCCAGAGCGTCGTCGCCCCGTTCTCGATCATGTAGCCCCAGCTCGGGTAGGTCGTCTGGACCGCGATGTCATAGGCGAGGTCGGAGCTCCCGCTCCGCGTCAGGAGCTCCATGATGTATTTGGTGCCGATGATGCCCGTGGTCAGGTGAGAGTTGTGCTTGTAGACGATGTCGTCGAACAGCCTGCCCCAGGCGTCGCCCTCCTTTTCCGTCGCGATCCCGAGGAAGAGCGGCAGCGTGTTGGCCGTCTGGGTCCCGTCGGCGTAGTCTCCGGTCTTCGGATCGTAGTATTCACGGTTGAAGGCCGCCCGGATGTCCCCGGCCAGCCTGTCATAAAGCGCCGCGTCCTGGCCCTTCCCCAGGATCCGGGCCGCGTCCGCCAAAATCTTCACGTCATAATAATAATAGAATGACGAAACGATGGCGCCCGGGCATTTCTCGACGGCCACCCAGTCGCCGTACGAGCTGAACTTGACCAGCCCGTTCTCGGCCTGGCTCCTCAGGAACTCGACATATTTCCGGAGCCCGTCGTACTGTTCTTCAAGGACTCTTGTGTCGCCGTAATACTGGTACATGTACCAGCAGAGCAGGGGATAGGCCGTGGCCCAGGCCGGGTCGGCCTTCTCGCCGCCCCAGATATGCGGCACCGTGTCCGAGAGCCTGCCCTTGTCGTCCTGGACGTCGCGGATGTCGCGGACGAAATTCGTGTAGAAGGCGGCCATGTCGAAGTTCATCATGGCCTCTTCGGCCGTCCCCTGGGCGTCGCCCATCCAGCCCATCCGCTCGTCCCGCTGGTCGCAGTCGGTCGGGATGCTGTGAAGGTTCGTCTTCTGGCCCCAAGTGATGATCCGCTGGAGACGGTTGAGGATGTCCTTCGAGGCGACGAAGCTGCCGATGGGCCGCACGGCCGAGTGGGCGACGCGGCCCCGGATCGAATCCGGCATCGGAGTCCCGGGAAAGCCCGAGAGCTCGACGTAGCGGAAGCCGTGGTAGGTGAACCGCGGCTCCCATGTCTCCTCGCCTTCGCCTTTCAAGATGTAATGGTCCTCGGCCCGGGCGGCGCGGAGGTTTTCCCGGTTGATCATGCCGTTGTCATAGACGAGTTCGACGAATCTCATCCGGACGTCCGTCCCCCGCGGGCCCTTGACCCTGAGCCTCGCCCAGCCGCTGAAATTCTGGCCCATGTCGAAGACATAAACGCCCGGCTGGGGGCTGGTCATCTTGACCGGGAGGACGGTGTCCACGACCTGGATGGCCGGCATCATCTGCGCGGAGAGGACCCCGGCCGGGGCTTTTACAGCTTCCACAGGCCCCCAGGCCTTGTCGTCGAACCCCGGCCTGTCCCATCCCGGAGTTTCGAGGCGGGCATCATACGTTTCGCCGTTGTAAACGCTATCCTCCAGGATGGGGCCGTTCGCCGCCTTCCACGACGCGTCGCTGACGAGGCTCGTCCGCGTCCCGCCCTCGAGCTCGATATTGATCTGGACGAGCAGGGCCCGCGAGCCGTACTTGCCGTTCCCGAGGACGACTCCGACGGCGTTCGGTCCTTGGCGCAGGGCGTTCGTCACGTCGTAGGTCACGTAAAGGACGCGCTTGTCGTAGGTTGTCCACCCCGGGTCGAGGACATGCCCCCCGGCCTTTCTCCCGTTGACGCGGAGCTCATGATAGCCGAGGCCGCAGACGAAGGCCCGGGCCCGCTTCACCCTCCCGCCGAGAGGGAATTCCTTCCGGAGCTGGTTCCTGCCCCCGATCCAGCTCCCTTTCCATTCGGTCCGCTCGAAAAGCCCGGCATCGAAGCGCGCCGTATCACTCCAGGGGCTCTCCCTCCCGTCTTTGTCCCAATACGTGACCTTCCAGAAATATGTTTTCCCGCTTTCCAGGCCTTTGCCCGCATAAACGACCTGCGTGGACTTGGCCGAAACGACCTTGCCGGTGTCCCAGATGTCGCCAGCCGCGGCGGCCGGATCGGACGACACGATCATTTGATACGCGGACTGCGCCTGGCCGCGCCCGGAATGCTCCAGAACCCAGAAGAAGCGGGGCTGCCTGACGTCGACACCCATCGGGTTTTCCAGGTATTCGCAGCGCAGCCCCGTGGGCGCCTGGGGCCCGGGATTCTCGGCGGCGGGCAAGAATGCCGCAATGGCCAGAATGAAGACCATTGCCGTGACGGCCATCAGGGATCTTGCGCGATTCGCCATGGGGACACCTCCTCCTCGGATGAATAGAATGCGCTTATTATGGGAAAAAAGCGATGACTTGTCGATAGGTTTCGGGGAGGCGGGATTGACACTCTCGGCCGCCGGCACTATATTTCGTCCATGAGGGGGCGGAAAAAAACGGTCGGACTCGCCGCCGTCGTCGGCCTTTGGCTTTCGGCGGCACCTCTCGTGGCCGGTCCCGGCCCCGAAATCTGGGAGGCGTTGCGTTCGGCACAGCCGAAGAAGGCCGGCTGTTCTGTCAAGGGGACGGTCCTCGTCCGGGACGCCTTCACTTTCCGTCTGGATTCCGGCGCATTTTTTCCGCTCGCTGAGGTCTCAGGGCGGGTCGTCGGAGGCGTCTTCAAGGGGCGGGGTCGCTTCGAGCTCATGCCGGCCACCGAGAACGAGCGGCGATTACTCGCCCTGCGCTCGAGGCAAAAGGACCTTCAGGTTCTGTCCGATTCGTTTGAAGAGGCCGTTTTTCTCTTCACCGACGGCGCCGAGAAGGAGCTCCTCTCGCCCGGTCAGGTCATCCCCGCGGACGAGAACGAACTGGCCTCCGCCTATCATCGGATCCTGAAAAGGGCGGAAAAAGACGTACATGCCGACCTTCGCTTGAGGCTGCTATCCGACCTCCTGGAGGAGGCGCCCGCCTCCCGGGGGCTGTTCCTAGCCTGCTTCGACGGCGCCAAGCTCCCGCCGGCGATCGCCGTGTTCGCTCCGAGAGGCTTGAACGGAACCTGGCTCGGGCCGGACAGCGACGTGGAAACGACCGCCCTGATCGTGATCCACGATGAAAAGGGAGGCTGCTGGTACAGCGAGCGGCCCCTCGTGTCCCGCGAGCTTCCGCACGATCCGGTAACGCCCGACCTCCATGCCCTTCATTATTCGGTGGAGACGACGATCCGGAAGAACACGGACATCGAGGGGAGAACGACGATGCGCTTTCGCTCCGCCGCGGCCGGCGTCCGCGTCATCCCGCTCGACCTTTTTGGTAAACTCCGGGTGGATTCGGTCCGGCTCAAAAGGAGGGGCGGTCCGGCTTTTGATACGGCCTTCATCCAGGCGGACGACAAGAGCACCGACCCTCTCCTCGTGATCCTGTCCGTTCCGCTCGCGGCCGGCGAAGAAGCCGAGCTCACGACGGAATATCACGGGGACGAGGTCCTTCATGACGCCGGCGAAAACAACTATTATATCGGGGCTCGGCAGAACTGGTATCCCGACCTGAACGGCATGCGCGACTGGGCCGTCTATGATCTCACCTATCGGATCCCGAAGAATCGTCAGATTGTTTCCTCGGGACGGCTGATCGAGTCGACGACGGACGGGGATTTCCTGGTTTCCCGGTATACGTCCGGACAGCCGGTCCGCGCCGCCGGCTTTAATTACGGTGTCTTCAAGCTCATCGAACGGGCCGACCCGGATTCCGGGATCAAGGTCCGGGTCTACACGAATCCGGGCCAGACCAACTTCGCCAAGCAGCTGCTGGCTGTCCTGCCGACCGTTCATTTCGACACCGTGTCCATGGCCGAAGACACCCTGGCCGACAGCATCAACACGGCGCGTGTTGGCACGCTCTATTTCGGCCCGTTGCTCCAGAATGATGTCGCCGTAACGCAGCAGACCGACTGGAGCTTCGGGCAGAGCTGGCCGACACTCATCTATATCCCCTACATGGCGTTCCTCGACTGGGTCACTCGGGCGGAGCTCGGGCTTTACGACGCCAAGTCCTTCGTCGAACAGGTGACGCCCCACGAATTCGCGCATCAGTGGTGGGGACACCGGGTCGGCTCCGCGACCTATCGGGACGCCTGGCTTGAGGAGGGCCTGGCCGAATTCACCGTGAGTCTGGTGGTCGAGCGAGCCCAGGGCGCGAAAGAGTTCCGGAATTATTGGGAGCGGGCGAGAAAGGTTATTCTGGAAACGCCGCGGCATTCCGTCTGCGCCAACTGGGAAGCCGGCCCGATCTCCTTGGGGACCCGTCTGATGTCCGGGGAGACACCCCAGGCCTACAGCGCCATCGTCTATCGCAAGGGGGCGTTCGTCATCCAGATGCTGCGCAGCCTGTTCTGGGACCCGAAGAACCCCAACCATGACCAGCGTTTCATCGCCATGATGAAGGACTTCATCGAGACTTGGGCCGGCCGGAATCCCGCGACCAGGGATTTTCAGGCGATCGTCGAACGCGACGCTCCGGCGCCCTTCACGGGAAACATGGGCTGGTTTTTCCGCGAGTGGATCGACGGCACGGCGCTGCCGAAGATCGAGTCCTCCATCCGCGTCGAAGACGCCGGGAAAGGCCGATACCGGCTGGCGGGGAGCATCGTCCAATCCGGCGTCCCCGACGATTTCCGGAGCATCATCCCGCTCTATTTTGAATTCGAGAAGGACCGGTTCATGAGATTTGCCCAAGCGACCATCACCGGCAACCGCACCATTCCGGTTCAGGGCGAAAGCTCGCTGCCCAAAAAACCTGTCCGGATCGTGGCCAACCCCAATTTTGAGTGGTTGACGGGCCGTTGACGCGGTGGAAGCGGGCCAGTTTTTCTGAGTCCGCCGGTTCGCCTTGACGGGCCCTCCGGCTTCCTGTAAAATACGGCCCATTCCGGTGGGGCTGTAGCTCAGCTGGGAGAGCGCTTGAATGGCATTCAAGAGGTCGCCAGTTCGATCCTGGTCAGCTCCACCACCGAAAGAACCCCATATCAATCAATAAACTCAGATAGTAACTAGCAGATTCCGTCTCCTTGATGAATCCATCATCGTAGTTCTTTTTCATTCATTTTCGACCGGGGTTTTGGCGCAAATCTTGACACTCACCCCTGGGATATATTGCCCACTATCGATCAACGTCGTATTTCGGCCTTGAGGACGAGAAACACAGGAACAAGAAGATACGATCCTCCTAGCAGAAGTTCAATGGATAAAGCGTTGGACTCCGGATCCAAAGGTCGGAGGTTCGAATCCTCTCAGGCACGCCATTCCTAATTCCCTGAAAATCCTGAAGTTACAGGATTTCCCAGCTTCCCCGCCAGGCTCGATTTTCCCGCCGTGTCACAGCCGTGTAACAGATTTACCCCATTTGGGACCCCAATTGGGGTTTTTTCGGCCAGCCTGTCAACGGCAGTCCGGCGCCTTTCGTCGGTCGAATGGACATACCGCTGGGTCACCGCAATACTCGCGTGGCCGAGTAGAGAACGGACGGTTTCGATGTCAACGCCTCTCTCAACGAGCCTCGATCCGAACGTATGCCTTAAGTCATGGAAGCGTAGTCCCGCTATCCCGACTCGCCGGCAGGTAGCCACGAAGGCAGTCTTCACCGTCGTGAGTGGCTTCCCGGTCTTGGGGTTGGGGAACACATAGGGGCTTTGGCCGTCCTGGCCTTTGAGCCTCGAGAGCTCGTCGTGTAAGGCAGCGTTGAGGGGGATTGTCCGGGGCTTCCCGCTCTTGGTCCTCTCTACTGTGAGCACCATCTCTTTGAGATCCACCTGTTCCCAGCGGAGGCTCAGGATCTCCTGCAACCGCATCCCCGTGTGGAGTGCAACGCTGATGATTGAGCGAAGAACAGGGTAGGAAGCACTCTTGAGCCTGACCTCTTCTTCCTCGGTCAGGACACGCTCCTTGAGTCGGTCCTTCTCCGAGGACTTCTTGATTCTTGCGGCAGGATTGGTCTCGAGATAGCCCTCGTCAATAGCAAGGCTGAACATCTTTTTAAGGAGGGCCAGGTACCGGTTGGCAGAGCTCTTGGAATTGCCTGATTTCAGCCTCCAGGCAAGGCATTTCTGGATCATGAGGGGAGTAACCTCGTCGAGATAGATGTCCTTGAAAAAGAGCCCGAGAATACCCAGCCTGGATTTGTCCGACCGCCAACTCCGTTTAACGTTCCTGGCGTAGTCATCGATGAAAATTTGGGAAAACTCGATGAATCTAATCCGTCCTTTCCGCCGGCAAGCCCCTGGCATACGAGCAGATTCAGCAAGGGCCGCCTTCCTGAGAGCAGCTTCAGCCTCCTCCCTTGAGGACGCTCCGTCCTCGACCCGTTGGATCCGCTTCCCCTCGACGTTCCAGTAGTCAAGATACCATCGGATCCGACCGTCCCTTGTTTTCCTCTGATAGATCGCACCATAGCCAAAATTGAAGCGAGTCTTTGAATTGGCTTTCGCCATCTCGCCTGTACCTCCTTTTTCATCATGCGATCTTTTCATATTGCTTCCAGGAGGCATTGTCAAGCCGGAGGGGTCGAGGCAGGGGAGGGGCCTAGTTCTTTCCTTCTCGAGCCAGGAGTCGATCTCCTCTTTCTTGAAGCGGATCCCCAGGCCCCTTCTCCTGATGCTAGGTAAACCTCCTTTCTTATCGAGTCGGTAGATAGTGCAGGGGCTTACCCCTAGGTATCCAGCTACCTCCTTGACTGTGAGAAGCCCCTGGCTCGAGATGTTACGGATCGTGCGAGCTGTTCCCACTATCTCCATGGGACACCCCCGCAAGCCGGCTGTTCCATCGATCCTCCATCGACCATCTCAGAAGGCATCGCAGTCCGCCCCGCAATGTTGACCAGATGCATCTTATTCATGGCCGATCTCAACTTCGAGAAATGGAGTGTGACTCTTCGTTTTCCGAAGTCGCATTCCCAGCGGAAACGGCTGGCTCTCCTATACCAGCCTTGTCCTTCTTCGGTTTCTGTAGTGTCGGGGTGGGTTTTGACACTTCGGGAATTGTAGTCTTTTTATAATTTGCCATACCCACCGGTCGCGAATCCGCAACGTGATGGTCATACCCACTCGTCAGCTCGTAGAGATTCGAATACCTGTGCAACCCTCCATACTTGGTCCTTCTGATCCAACCGGCCTTCTCCAATTCCTTAAAGGCCTTCGAGACCGTGGAGGGGGACCCAAACCCCTTCACGGTCTCCAGCTCCGAGTAGTGCAGACTGATCTTGCCATTGTTGCTGCCGTTATGCTTGGCCCTGAGATAGACGTAGGCAAGCTTGGCCGCAAGACTGAGCTGTTTCCACTCCTGGCATCTCAACAGCATGTCCCTGCCCAGCATGACAAAGTTGCCGTACTGGTATTTACTCTTGTGCTTGCCCATTAGAGTATCTCCAGGGCAGTAGCCGGCTTGGTGCGGTTGGAGCCCTCCGGCAAGAACAGCCTAACATCTCTTCTTGCCGGCCTGGCTGGGGGCGACGCGGGATCGGTCGCGCTTCGGTAGTTTTGAGGTTTCCGAGAGATCAGAGACATACCCAAAACCGCTAAAGTACAAGCCCATTTTCCCCTGGTGGATGTGACAGAGAAGCCGGGGGTCCGACTGTTTCCCTTCACTTGGCCTTTTGCTGTCACATTCCACCTTCCTTGAGCCATTCGATGACCTTCCCTGAAGGCACTCGCTCACCCGTCTCATACTTGGAGATAAGCGTGTGGTCCCTTAGGCCCAGGAGCTCCGCGAGCTGCCGTTGGGTCAACTTGAGCTTCTTCCTGGCCCGCCTGATGGCCTGGGAGATGGGCATCCGCCTGCCATCAGGGCCTGCCAAGAACCTCTCCACGTGCTGCTTCAGGTCCCGGGTGCTGGCGAACTCCGTCCGAATGAGCTTCTCCAGGCACCTGATCAGCTCAACCCTGTAGTCTACAGACGCAGAGTCACAGGGCCGATCTGGATCGGTGAGGACCTTCCAGATCCACTTGACAGTGGCCTTCTTGTCCATGGCATCCAAGGGGATCGGCAATGCCCCCAGGACGCCCCCTTGCGTTTGAACCCGCCTAGCCGTGAAGCTGCCATTGTCTAGCTCATAGGCGGGTTCATCAATGAGATCGGAAGCTGAGCCCTGCTTCTTCCTTGGACTCTTGTTGTTTTGAGACTCTTCGGTACCGTTGAGTCCGACGGAAACCGAAGGGCTGTTTGAAAATATCATTTGTTTTCTCCTTCAGCCTCCAATTCCTGAAAAATCACGATTGGAGTGATGAAAGGAGGGAAAATGGGGGCGGGTTATAGATCTAACTTATTGAAATGAATAGATGTGCGAGAGTTAGATAATTTTTTAAATATCTGGCAAAGCTGGTGTGAAAATTCACCTACAGGGAAAGGGCTATCCCCTTCTTTTGGCCTTACCTATTTCCTTCAGATGCTGTGCCCTGAGTTCTTTTGGATAGTACTTTTCTCGTTGGCGAATATCTTCTTCATATAGTTCAAGCGTCGAATTAGCTACCGCTTTTTCCTGCTCAAAAATAATGAACCTTGACTTATACCCTCTTGAGTCGTTCGTCGAAGAGAGCGGATCTTGGGATGTATTAAACAATAGCTTGAGGTGGCATCTTAGCTCCGACATCCTCTTTTTAAGTACACCCAGATCCTTCTCGCTGACTTGATCATCAAAAATCTGAAGGTACCCTTCGGCTCTGGCCAGGAACAGCAATGCCCTCGACCAGGTCAATTTTGGCATTCCGGTCCTCTTATCTGCAAAACCGAGTACTCGATAATTCTTTACCCCAAGGCTCTGATGCGCTACGGCAATGGCGACTTCTTCCTCCGATATGAATTCGATCTGAACATCTTTCCATGAGTTGGTTCCGAGTTTATATATCGGAGTGACGCGATCCCCTTTTCGGACGAATGCTTTCTTCGGAGAGAAATCCTGGCTTTTCAGGAGTTCTCTTAATCTCTTAGGCAACCCCCATAGCTCCTCGCCAAGTATTGTGCAATACTCAAACAGCAATGAGATGGCGTTACCTATGAAGGGTTGTGCCTCCTCCTGTATTAAAGATTCATGTCCATCTGCCGTGTTACAAATATCAGTTAGGACCTTTGAGGCCCTTTCCAGCTTCTTTATGTGCTCCCGTGTTATTCCGCGCTCAATCTCATTTAAGATTTTGCCAAAGTTCTCCGTTAGAAGCCTAAATTTCATTATTGATAGTTCGATAAAGCTCAGGTCGGTAGATGGCTTTTCCAACCGCAGGTCCCTTAGGTTCGAAGCTTCTATTGCGAGACCCTCTATAGCAGAATTAAGACCTTCGTTGATTTCAGCAATTTGTTCGATTATTTCGTCAAGATTGGCATTCGAGTAGTCGTACGCGAATTGGTTATTAGGGTCGGGCTGAGTTATCATTATATTTCCTGAATCGAGATACACGCGATACGGTCGCCGGCTGCGGGATCATTTTTGGTGACCAGGAAATATATGCCAAGAAGCCCGGTCATTGTCAAACGGATATCTCGCCGTCTCTGCGGGCGAGAGAATCTTAGTCGCCTATAGAGGCATATTGCGGATCGTGCGAAGGCGAATCCCATCTATTATTCCCCTTACCCCCCTCCCCCCTCGGGTGTTCGGGTCGAAGATCGGATCCTGCTCGAAGGATCGAGGAGCAACCCCGGGGAAGGGGAAGTGGTTGGGAAGAATAGGATCTTAATTCTTAGTCCTTCTAACTACCCTATAGGAGGATGGTATCTTTTCTATACAAACGATACCCGCGCCCTCCGTAACCTTACCACGCCTATGCGCCGTACCACTAGATGGCTCGAGAAACACCTCTCCCTGTGATACTAGTTGGCTGGTTGCCTTTTGTATGCATTGTTACATTCGTAACAAGAGTAAATCGCTCTTGCTTTCTCCCCCTTCTTGAGCCTATAATAAACTCGGCATCAGGAGAGGCCCTCTAATGTAGGGCCCGGCAACCTGGGACGGACACCCAAGGTGCCAACTCGCGGCGCAAGCGGCGAGGATGCGGTCGCTGTAAGAGGCGGCAACGAATTGTCCGAGCGAACGAACCCGCTCTCCTGAGCCACAGGAGGCGGGTTTTTTGTTGCCCGCCCATCCAGTGCCCGCATCCGAATCTCACGCCCCCGGTGCCCATCTGAAGCTACAGGAGCTACATCGTGTCACTTCTGTTACACGTAGTGAAGGAGGGCGGATCATGACAGCCAAGACAAAATCAGTGTGTGCATTTGCGGCGGGCGTGGCGATGATGGTCTTCCCGTACCGCCTGCTGCAGTGGCTTCCATGGATCAGGGGAGGCGGGCCGTGCCTCTATCTCATCTGCCTCGGCATGACCTATGGATTCTATGCATTCGTCGCGGGCGCCGTGGGCCTAGCCATGAATTGGCGCGGACCCTGGCGCGAAGTGAAAACTGGGCCACCTAATCTTCCTTCTCCCCCCAAGGACGGCCATCCGGCGGACGGAAGGTGCCAAGCCGAAGGCTGCATTAACGTGGCGACGCGAGGTA
>Ga0116137_1002201_pt1 | contig 11798 bp, 14 predicted proteins | sample June2015DPH_20_1_3_FD_88973 | JGI IMG/M metagenome (GOLD analysis project Ga0116137, IMG submission 88973) | Peatland microbial communities from SPRUCE experiment site at the Marcell Experimental Forest, Minnesota, USA - June2015DPH_20_100 | ecosystem: Environmental > Terrestrial > Soil >...
CAATCCTGCAGGTCGCGCGTCAGCGTGCGCTCCTCGTCGAAGGCGAGCCCGCAGGTCTCGGCGTGGAAGTCCAGCACGTAGCGCAGCCGCTTGACCGCGATCCGCAGCGCGTGCAGGTCCGCGGCCGCGGGCGCGCGCTCGGTCATTCCGCGGTGCGCCGACACCCGCCGCGCCTCGCGGTGGATCCGGTCCGCGAGGAACCGCGCGGCCATGGCGTCCTCGTCGCCGCTCTTCCTGAACCGCGGCCGGCGCGCGCGCTCCTGGAGCGCGGCCTTCAGCTTCGCGTAGCGCCCGCCCGCCAGCATCGCCTTGAGCCTCCGCTGCGCGCGCCAGCGCCGCTCCTTCAGCGCCGCCACGAGGTCCTCGAGCCGTGCCGCCTCCACCCCCGCCAGATGCGGCAGGTGCCGCTCCTCGAGCAGGGAGGCGATCACGTCGAGGTCGCGCACCCGCCCCAGTGCCCGCGCCAGCCAGCGCAGCCGGGCGCGGCCGGCGCGCCTCCCCGGCCGCAGCACGTTCGCGAAGAGCGCCAGCGCCGCCCGCAGCCGCCGCGTCTGCACCCGCATCTGGTGGACGGCCTCGGTCTCGCCGCGCCGCGCCCCCTTCTCGAAGCGCACCAGGTCCCGCACCTGCCGCGCGACGATCCGGCTCGCCGCCTGACGGGCGGTGAGCGCTGGGGCGGGGGAGAGCATCTGGCTCATCGCCGCGGCCGCCGGCGCGTCAGCGCGTCCGCCGGCGTCTCGGTCCCCACCAGCCAGCGGATCCGCTTGATCCGCCCCGCCACGCGACCGGTGTTGATCAGGGCCAGGACCTCGGGCGTCATCAGCGACAGCTCCTGCCTCCAGGCGCTCGACTGCACCCGCACGAACATCGTGCCGTCGGACGTGACGGACTCGGGCGTCGCCGCGTGCGCGATCCGCTCGCCGACCAGCGCCGGCCAGGCGTTGACGACGTCCGCCTGCCCGAGCCGATCGGCCAGTCCGGCCGACTTGAGAAAGCCGGCCAGCGCCTCGCCGAGCTTCGTGGGCTTGCCCCTGCGCGCCGCGGTCACGCTTCGATCCGTCCGTCCTCGATCCGCCACTTGGGAAGCCTGCTCACCGCCGCCGGCATCTCGCCGTCCCGCGGCACCGTCGCGAACACCTGGCTGCCGCGTTCGGCGAGCCCAGAGACCATGGCGCCCAGCCGCGCGCTGCGCGCCGCGTCCAGCTCGGCGAAGGCGTCGTCGAGACAGAGGATCGGGAGCGCTCCCGCGCGGTCGCCCGCCTCCGCCAGCGTCTCGGCCTCGACCAGGCGCAGCGCCATCGCCGCCGTACGCCACTGGCCCGCCGACCCGTAGACCCTGAGGTCACGCCCGCCCAGCAGGAGTCGCAGATCGTCGCGGTGCGGCCCCACCGACGTGCGCCCGTGGGCCAGGTCCCGCTCGCGCGAGCGCTCCAGCGCCACGGCCAGCTCCTCCTCGCTCGCGGTGTTCCGCGACGCGTAACAGAGCTCGGAGTCGGCGCTCTCGCCGATCGCGCGGCAGTGCTCGCCGTAGCGCGCCGCCCACCGCTCGGCCCATCCCCGCCGCGCCGCCGCGACCCTGGAGCCCGACCGCGCGAGCAGCGCCTCCCAGTCGGCGACGTCCGCCCCGGCGCGGCACCGGTGCCGCACGGCCCGCCGGTACTCGCCCAGCGCCTCGACGTACCCCGGCACCACCAGCGACAGAAGCACGTCCAGGTAGCGCCGCCGCTCCCGCGCCCCGCCCGACACCAACTGCGCGTCGTCGGGGCTCAGGACCACGCCCCGCACGATCCCGATCGCCTCCGCAAGCCGCTGTGCGGGCAAGCCCCCCACGGCGACCCGCTTCTCCTTCGTCCGGGCGTCGTAGCCGACCGCGACGGTCTTCTCGCCCTGCGCCTGGACGTGGAAGCCCGGGTCCCCGAACCGCACCAGCTCGCGATCGAGCGCGCCGCGGAACGACCGGAACACCTCGCCGTAGAGCAGGGCCTCGAGGAAGCTCGTCTTGCCGTGCCCGTTCCGACCCACCAGCACCAGACCCGGCGGCGGCAGCTCCAAGTCGGCGTCCGCGAGGTTGCGGAACGCCTGCACGGAGAGCCGCTGGATCCGCGCTACCGCGGCGCCACCCTGGGGGCCTGCATCACCATTTCGGACAGGCCCCGTTCGCGGGCCGGTTTGGGGGGTCGAAACACGTGAGGAAAGATAGGCAGAAAACCCATTCAAATCAAGGATTTACCCCCATTCGGCCGGGGGCGGCCGGCGGGCCGGAAGGGGCCCGCCGGAGGCCGTCCCGCACATCACATTTCTTGTCTATTTCATCCGCGAGTCTGGCGATTACGCAACCCATTGCGCCTTAACGTGTTACAATCGGGAATGCCGAATCGAGAATGCGTCATTCCATGCCATCTAAGCCATTGACAGACGGTGCATTGCGCTATATATTAAGCCCATGAACACGACATACAAGCCGCACGACGAGCGCAACGAACGCGACACCACGGGCCTCATTCGGAGGCTCCCACGCGCCTGCACGGATGAGCGGCTGGCGGTGGAGTTCATGGAGCAACAGCGGTGGGGCAATGACCCCGCCTGCCCGCATTGTGGCGCCCTAGAGGTCTATCAGATGCGTGATCGCGCGACGGGCGAGCGCAGCAAGCGATGGCTGTGGATGTGCCGCGCGTGCGGCCAGCAGTTCACCGTGCGCGTCGGTACGGTGTTCGAAGACAGCCGGATTCCACTACAGCATTGGTGCTTCGCCTTCTGGCGTGCATGTTCCGCGAAGAAGGGTGTGAGCGCGCTGGAGATCCGCCGCACGACCCAAGTGAGCTACAAGTCGGCGCTGTTCATGATGCACCGCATTCGATACGCGATGGCGCCAGATTCACCAACGGCGCCGAAGCTGACGGGCTTTGTCGAGGCGGACGAAACCTATGTGGGCGGGAAGCCACGGCCACGCGGCGAGCGGCGTCGCGCGCCAGTTGACGGCCTCCCGCGCATCCCGAGCGCGCCATCGAACAAAGTCCCGGTCATGGCGATGGTGCAGCGCGACGGCGATGTGCGGGCAGAGGTACTCACCGAGGTCACCGCCCGGAACGTGGGCGCCGTGCTATTCGCCAACGTATCACCAGAGGCACACCTGCGGACGGACGAGGGCAGCCACTACAAGGGCATCGGCAAGCGGTTCGCCAGCCACGAGGCGGTGACACACTCCGCATACGAATACGTCAGAGGCGATGCGAGTACCAACGCGGCGGAATCGTTCTTCTCGCGCCTCAAGCGGCAACTGTACGGCACGCACCACGCGGTGAGCAAGCGGCACCTCCACCGCTATGTGGCTGAGGTCGCCTTCAAGCACAACACGCGGAAGCTGGACGACGGGGAGCGGGTCCGGGCAGCGATCCGAGCCGGGGATGGGAAGCGGCTGATGTACCGCCAGCCAGCACGGGGCGGCGCTTGACTTCCTCTGTGTCGGTTCCTATTTTTGCATCTAGCACTAGGGGTAGGAACGCGAACCGGCCGGGAGGGTGAATGCAGAACGCGCTTGCTGTTCAGGAAGACGAAGTACTGGTGGCCCTCGCAGAGGTAGGCGTGACCCGCGAGGAACTTGAAGACGCAATTCGAGAGGGCGAGCGCGCGCGCGCCTCATGCCATCCCTATGACCCTCCGACCTATCCCGGCAGCGCGAGCCACGCCCATCGCATCCGGAAGCTGTCGTCAGTTCTTGTGCCTGAGCCGCGCAGTTGGGCACGCGTGAACGACCACGCGATGCCGTTTATCGTGCGGCCGGACCACAAGGTTGCCATCACGACCTGCAGGGGCAACGAGGACGTAGCCAACCCGAAGGGCAAGCCACGCAGCCGCTTCAAGAAGGGCCAGACGGCCGTTGCTCTAACGACCCAGAACCGAAAGAACTTGCAGTTGGAGATTCCCGGCATGGAGTTCGGGAAGCTGGCCCGCGAGGGATCGCTCACGCGACTCCCTCCTGGCGCGACCGTGCACTACCTGCTGGTTGATCGTCGTGGAGACAAGGTGTTCGCGGAGTTGTCCGTTCCGACCGAGATCGACAAAGACGGCTATGTGGTGGCCTTCAGGCCCAGGATCATCTTGGGCGCTCTGTCCGTTGGCGAACTGCCGCCGAACACCCCCGATGATGATGAGGGTGACGACGATGACTTGGACATTAGCGTGAGTCCGGTGGACGGTGGCTGAACTGCCGAGGTTCGAGCCCTCCCGGCTCACAATCGCACGTCATCGGAACCGCCTGACGAAGGCGAAACTTGCCAGCAGTATCGGAGTTAGCCTGCGCATGGTCTCGTTGTATGAGGCTGGCGACAAGTCGCCGAGTCAGGAGACGTTGAGACGGCTCGCTGACGTTCTGGGTTATCCGGTTGAGTTCTTCGGACGCGACGGTCTCGACTTGCCATCATCCGAGGCCGGAAGCTTCCGGTCGCAGGCGCGGCGCACCGGCCGTGAACGCGACGCGGCACTCGCTGCCGGTGCGCTTGCCTACGACTTGTCGTCGTGGATAGGGACTAAGTTCACGCTTCACCCACCGACTGTGCCGGATATGCGCGGCCTAGATCCCGAAGTAGCTGCGAACCTACTCCGACAGCAATGGAATCTAGGAAACAAGCCCATCGGCAATACCGTTCATCGCCTTGAGTGGCTCGGTGTGCGTGTCTTCTCCCTGTCGGAGCCAGGTAACACGGTTGATGCCTTCTCGGTCTGGCGTAACGACATTCCGTTCATCTTCCTGAACACTCAGAAGACAGCGGAACGCAGTCGCCATGACGCCATGCATGAACTAGGGCATTTGGTGCTGCACCGACACGGGGTGCCGCGGGGCAGTGAGATAGAACGCGAAGCCGACACCTTCGCACATGCCATGCTACTACCCAAGGATGGCGTCATTGCAGAGGCCATCCGTTATCCGACGCTGCAATCACTGATTCCCTTGAAGCGTCGTTGGAAGGTATCGCTCGCGAGCTACATCTATCGCATACATCGCCTCAAAATGATCAGCGATTGGCATTATCATCTCCTCTTTCAGGAACTAGCGGAATTAACACGCGAAGGTCCGGCAGAGCCTGAGGGCGTACTTCGGGAAGGCTCACAGATACTGGAGAAGGTCTTTAGTCACCTACGAAAGAGGGGCGTCTCAAAGCGTCAGGTTGCAGACGAGTTGGCCATTCCGTTGGCGGAGATTGAAAAGCTGGTGTTCGGCTTGGTGGTGACGGCCTCAAGAGGTGGAGGCAGCAATACTGCGCCAACCTCCATTCCGCTTGAACGCAAGCTCGCTATGGTCCGCTGACAGCAGGGTAGGAAAACGCCCCGGGGCCGCTGTACACGGCTCCCGGGGCAGCGCCCGTGGCGAAACTGGTAAACGCGCCAGCTTTGGAAGCTGGTCCCGGCTCAGGGTTGCGGGTTCGACTCCCGCCGGGCGCACTGAGCGAACCTCGCACTGACAGTATAGGGCGCGAGCATCACAGTCGGCAAGGAGGCCCCACTGAGCAAGCGGAAACCGCCGAAGGCAGGGCCAGAGCCAGACAACCTCAAGGTTGAAGAGGACTGGAAGGCGGCAATTCAGCGCGCCCTCACCAAGAAGCGCCCGGCCGAAGGCTGGCCCGAGCGCACCGTGAAAGCGCGTAAGCGCAAGAAGAAGGCCCCCAAGTAGGCAACTCGGGGGCCTTGCGGGGGCGTGCGCGCCTACGAATCAGGTCACGCGCACGAAGTCGCGTAGCCTCTGCCACAGGCTGGGTTCGCCAAGACCGAGAAACGCACGCAGGCGCGCTTTCACTGCGCCGATGGTGGCGTCGTCCAGGCGGCCCTGGGCACCGCCCATTTTCCGCTTGTCAATCGCCACAATGGCTGCGATGAGAATGGTCGAATCCTCGCGAAGCCCGTTCTCGACAGTCGCGCGAACTGGAACGGTCCCGGGATAGGCGACCGCATTGGGATTCGTCGTCATGGGAAGAACGACGCGCGTGTTCAGGCGCGCGTCGTCAGCCTCAGATTGGACAAGGATCGCGGGACGCGGGCCAGCCTGCTCATGGCCGTCGGGCGGGGGAAGATTGACCCACACCACGTCCCCGAAGGGCATGAGAACTAGCCGAAAAGCTCGTCGGTCCTGCGAAGCGTGTCCTCCCCAGCGTCCGTCCACATCTGCAACTCAGCCGTGAAACGCTCGTACAGGCTCAAGTCCTGCACAAGGCGCTCCCACTTGCTGTCGGGAACGATCACTGTCAACCCCCGGGGCGTGGCGGCAGCCGGAAGAGCATCCCAGCATCCGATGCATGGACCTACGTTCAACGGGATTGATTGTGTGCCCACCAGCGGCCTCCTTACCAGTCCTCGGACTTGCTGAAACCGAGCTGCGTGTAAAGCGAGGGGTGCAGCGGAATATCCTCTCCCATCTGCTCCTCAAACGCTTTGAGTTGCTTCTTCAGCATCATCGTCAGCACCTTCGCGTGCTCAAGGCTCATCCGCACGTTAGCGATCCTGATCGGCGCGGTCCCTGGCGGCCCGGCCTGCATGTTCAGCATGAGCACAATACCAAACGGGCTCAAGCCTATTTGCACGGCATCCGTGTAAAGTTCCGGCACTTGATCCGACATCGGCCTAACCTCCGGCTTAATCAGGGCGGAAACCGTATCCCCTGTCACCATCGGCCGTCAAGCCGCACAACCGATCTGGTACACCGGACAAGCCCAGTCTACCACTCAGCCGTCAGCCCCCCGTTATGTGGCGCCACCGTACCGGCACCACCCCGACACTACTATTGCGTAATATACATACTCCCGATTTCATCCGGCCCGATTTGTGACCCCGCTGGCCCGGCGCGCCCTACCTGCCGCGGAACGCAGCCGCGCGCTTTTCGAGGAAGGCGGAGAGGCCTTCCTTCATGTCCTCGGTGGCGGCGACGAGGCCGAAGGCGTCGGCCTCCAGCTCGAGCCCCTCCTCGAGCGTCATCTCGAGGCCGCGGTGCACGGCCTCGATCACCAGCTTCACCGCCACGGGTCCGTTCGCGAGGATCGTGCGCAGCAGCTGCTCCGCGTCGGCGAGCAGCTGGTCCTGCGGCACGACCTTGCTGACCAACCCGATGCGGAGCGCCTCGCGGGCGTCGATCGTCTCGCCCGTGAGGAGGAGGTGCAGCGCGTTCCCCTTGCCGACGATCCGCGGGAGCCGCTGCGTGCCGCCGTAGCCGGGCGTGATGCCGAGCTTGACCTCGGGCTGGCCGAACTTCGCGTTCTCGCTCGCGATGCGAATGTGGCAGGCCATCGCCAGCTCGCACCCGCCGCCCAGGGCGTAACCGTTCACCGCGGCGATCACGGGCTTCCCCATCGTCTCGAAGGCGCGGAGCATCGCCTGCCCGGTGAGCGCGCGCTGGCGGCCGTCCAGGACGCCCTGCTTGGCGAGGTCGCCGATGTCGGCGCCGGCGATGAACCCCTTGGTGCCCGCGCCCGTCACGATGACGCCGCGCACCAGGTCGTCGTTCTTGAGCAGCTGGGCCGCCTGGTGGAGCTGGCTCACGACGTCGTCGTTCAGCGCGTTCAGCTTGTCGGGACGGTTCACGCTGAGCGTCGCGACGCCGTCCCTGACGATGACGAGGAGATTGGGGAAGTTCATGGCGGAAAACCTAGCGCGGGCGTAGGTTGGCCGCCAATGAGGATGCACCCGTTCGCGTGGGCGCCGTCGGGGCGCCTCGCGCTGCTCGACCAGACGCTGCTGCCCGCCGAGGAACGGTGGATCGAGGTGGGCACGGTCGAGGCTCTCGTCGAGGCGCTCCGCTCGCTCCGCGTGCGCGGTGCGCCCGCCATCGGCATCACGGCGGCGATGGGGCTGGTCGCGGCGCTCCGGGACACGGCGGCGGCTCCACGCGAGATCTTCCTCGCGGCGGTGGAGCGGGGAGCGGCCCAGATCCGCGCCGCGCGGCCCACCGCGGTGAACCTCGGCTGGGCGCTGGACCGGATGCGGCGCCGCGCGGCGTCTGCCGCTGGTGACGCGCACGCGATCCTGGGCTCGCTCGAGGCGGAGGCGCAGGCGATCTGGGACGAGGACCGGTCCGCGTGCGAGCGGATCGCCGAACACGGCCAACAACTGCTGACGCACGGACGCACGGACGCACAGGAAGACGCCGTCCAGGTCCTCACCCACTGCAACACGGGCTTCCTCGCCACCGGCGGCATCGGCACGGCGCTCGGCATCGTCCATCTGGCGGCGGAGCGCGGGAAGCCGCTCCACGTCTGGGTGGACGAGACCAGGCCGCTGCTCCAAGGGAGCCGGCTCACCGCCTGGGAGCTGCTCAAGGCCGGGATCCCGCACACCGTGATCCCGGACGGCGCCGCCGCGGGGCTGATGGCGCGGGGCGCAGTGGACGTGGTGCTGGTCGGCGCGGACCGGATCGCGCGGAACGGCGACGTGGCCAACAAGCTCGGCACCTATCCGCTGGCGATCGCCGCCCGGCGGCACGGCGTGCCGTTCTACCCGGTCGCCCCATCCTCCTCGTTCGATCCCGCGTGCGCGAGCGGCGACGCCATCGAGATCGAGCAGCGGAGCGCCGCCGAGCTGACGGCCCCCGCCGGAAGCGCGGTGTATAACCCGGCGTTCGACGTCACGCCCGCCGAGCTGATCACCGGATGGGTGACGGAGCGGGGGATCCTGAAGCCGCCGTTCGGAGAGCGAGCATGAGAGCCATTCGATACCACGGGCCGAAGCAGCCGCTGAGGCTCGAGACGCTGCCCAAGCCGACGCCGGGGCCGGGAGAGGTCGTCGTGAAGGTCACGGCCTCCGGGATCTGCCACACCGAGCTGCACTTCCTCAGCGGTCTCCTCAACCTCGGCGTGCACCCGCTGACGCTCGGCCACGAGGTGGTCGGCGTGGTGGACGAGGTCGGCGCGGGGGTGACGACCCCGAAGCCGGGCGACCGCGTGATCCTCTACTACTACGTCGGGTGCGGACGCTGCGCCCACTGCCTCGTGGGCGACGAGAACCTGTGCGACGCGCTGGTGGCCGAGTACGGCTTCGTTTCCGACGGCGGCTTCGCCGAGTACGCGAAGGTGCCGGCGCGGAACGCGGTGTCGCTCCCCCAGAGCATCAGCGACGAGGCCGCGGCGCCCATCGGCTGCGGCGTGACGACGGCGGTGCACGCGGCTTCGCTGGCGCGCCTGGCGGCGGGCGACGTCGCGCTGGTCTACGGCGTCGGCGCGGTGGGCTTCGGGCTGATCCAGCTCGCGAAGCTCTCGGGCGCGGAGGTAATCGCCGTCTCGCGGACGCCCGCGAAGCTGGAGAAGGCGAAGGCGTTGGGCGCCGCGCACGCGCTGAACGCGAAGGACGGGAAGGTAGCCGAGCGGGTGCGGGAGATCACCGGCGGCCATGGGGCCGACGTCGTCTTCGAGCTGGTCGCGACGAAGGAGACGATGGCCGCTTCGACCGGCGCGCTGGCCAAGCGCGGGCGCCTGGTCTTCATCGGCTATTCCGAGGACAGCTACACCGTCCACCCGATCCAGCTGGTGATCACCGAGGCCTCGGTCACCGGCTCGGTTGGGAACACGCTGGACGAGCTGGTGCGCGCGGTGGACCTGGTGGGGCGCGGCAAGATCCGGACGGTGGTGGACCGCGTGATCCCGCTGGGCGAATTCCAGAAGGGGATAGATGCGCTCGCGGCCGGGCAACTCGTCGGCCGCGCCGTGCTGAAGCCGTAGCCTACCAGCCGATACCCACCGCCGCGACGAGCCGCGCATCGAACTGACCCGGCTTGAGCCGCTGATACGGATCGTCCACGCCCACGATCTTGAACCAGCCGCCCACATCGATGAAGAGCGGATCGAGCGGCTTGAGGCGCACGCCGACCTCGGCGCCCGGCTCCCAGCCCGTGAAGTTCTGCTTCTGGATGAACTGGCCGGAGCACCCCGGATACGGACACGGCGCGACCGGAGTGGATCCCGCGAGCGGCACCGCCACCGGCGGATACAGGACCTGCGTCAGCGTGCGCCACTGGTAGCCCACGAACTCGCCGATGTAGACCATCAGTCGCCGGTGCGGGTCGTTGAGCGAGAGGGCCGCCGGGTAGTAGCGCACGGCGAAGTCCAGGCTCCAGGCCGTGTAGCTCGAGGACGCCCCGCTGCTGGTCGGCGGGCAGCCCTCGATCGTACAGAACCCGTTCGTCACATTCCCGGGCAGATTCAGGTCGGTGACGACGAGAGCCCCGTAGTAGGTTGGCGAGCCGGTGCTGTAGTGACTCCCGATCAGGCCGACGGTCCAGCGGCCGAAGACCAGCGGCTCGAGGCCGAAGCGCTGGCGGTTGCCCACGAGCGCGGCGAGATCCAGGAACGCGGTCCGCGCCGGTGCCACCGCGGCGACGGGAGCGGGCGGGGCGGTCGAGGGCGCAGGCGTCTGGGCGGCGAGGGACGTGGCGACGAGCAGCGGCAGAAGGGCGAGGCGAAGAGAGCGCATAGGCGCCTCCTAACTCCAACAATGGCCCTCGGCCCCTGTGCTGGCAAGGCCGAACGCCGTCCGTGCCTCCGTGCCCCCGTGCCCGCTGTCATGGGAGAAGTGATTGCGAAACTCAGAGCCGGCGGTAGGATAGAGACAGTCCCCTTTGGAGGCCCCATGCCGGAGACCGAAGTCGGCCAGGTGACGCACTACTTCGACCGCCCCCACGTCGCCATCGTGAAGGTCAGCACCGATGGCTTCGCGATCGGCGACACCATCCACATCAAGGGCGCGCACACCGACATCACCGAGAAGGTGACGTCGATGGAAGTCGAGCATAAGAAGCTGGATGCCGCCAAAGTCGGCGACGAGGTCGGCATCCTCGTGGCCGACCGCTGCCGGACGGGCGACAAGGTCTACAAGGTCACCCCCTAGGCGGCCAGCGCCCGCGTCGCGGCCGCGACGGCCGCGGTGGCCCGCGTCAGGAAGTCGTAGTCGAGCGTCTCCGGCGTGTCGCTGGGCCGGTGGTAATGCGGATTCCTGAGGTCGGCGGTGTCGGTGACCAGCAGCGACGGATAGCCCTGGTCCCAGAAGCGGGCGTTGTCGGAGCGGCGGACGTCCGGTACGAGCCACCCCCGCAGCGGGACCGCTAGGCCCACCACGGCCACTGCGGGCGCCGCCGCTCGCTCGAACGCGGCGAGCAGCTCGCGCGAGACCCAGTCGCCGACCGCCGCGAGGAAATAGCCCCCCTTCGGCATCCGCTTCGCGAACCGCACGCCCACCGGCAGCTTCTGCCGCTCCGACGTGTAGCCCAGCATCTCGAGATTCAGGACTCCCGCGAGCCGACGGCCCGCCGAGCGCAGCATCCGCGCGTGGGCGAGGCTCCCGAGGGCGTAGTGCAGGGGCAGCGCCTGCAATTCCTCGAGATTCCACCCGACGAACTGCACGGTGGCCGCCAGCGGCGCGCCGCGCAGCAGCCGGGCCACCTCCAGCATCGCCGCCACTCCGCTCGCGTTGTCGTCGGCTCCCGGGGTGTTGGCGCGCGAATCGAAGTGCGCGCCGACGACCACCCAGGGACGCGCCGGGTCGGTCCCGTCCCGCGTCGCCAGCACGTTGTGGAACTCGGCGCCGCGCCACTCGAAGAGCTGGCGCTCGACCCGGAGGCCCGCCGAGCCCAGCTCGAGGGCGACGTAGTCCTCCACGGCCCGGAGCGCGTCCGACGCGGCGGCCGGGTGGCGGACCACCGCCAGCGCCCGCACGTCCGCCTCGAGCCGGGCGCGGTCCGGCTGCGGAAGGGCCGGTGGGGCGCCGCCGGGGGCGGGGGGGGCTGGGTCTGGCATATGGTGCGCCTCTTTCTCCATTATTGTGCTCCA
>Ga0116137_1002206_pt1 | contig 11784 bp, 7 predicted proteins | sample June2015DPH_20_1_3_FD_88973 | JGI IMG/M metagenome (GOLD analysis project Ga0116137, IMG submission 88973) | Peatland microbial communities from SPRUCE experiment site at the Marcell Experimental Forest, Minnesota, USA - June2015DPH_20_100 | ecosystem: Environmental > Terrestrial > Soil >...
CGATCTGCTGTTTGAGTTGGCGGTTTTCCGCCCGCACCCCGCGCAGGAAGAAATAGTTGTGCCAGAGATTGCTGGTGTCGTTCTGCGCCCACACCAGTGCGCGCTCGAGAGGAGTGATCGCATCCACTGCCCAGACACGGATCAGACGCGTGTTCTCCGCGTCCCCGGTGCGCTTGACCTGGACCGCGAGTCCCAGCACCTGCAGAAATAACACTCCCACCAGAATGGTCAGATTGCGGTAACGGCCAAGTACGGATTCCATAACGTCAGTTGCGAGTACTCAGTACCAAGCACCGAAATGAGGCATCAAGCAGAAGGCAATGGCAGACGCTCGCAACGAAGTGCTGCCCGCGGGAACATACTTTTTGTTCGTCTGCATGGAGCGGCGATACTCTCTTAATTCTTCTACTGGTCGCAGTACTCGCAATTCGGTACTCGCAGCTACTCGATCGAAATCTTCCGCAGCAGCTTGAAGTCGCTGAGCATCTTGCCCGTGCCCAGTACCACGCTGCACAGCGGATCGTCTGCAATGGAAACCGGCAGCCCGGTTTCTTCGCGAATGCGCTTGTCCAGATTCTTCAACAGTGCCCCTCCGCCCGTCAGCACGATGCCGCGGTCGCTGATGTCCGCCGAAAGTTCCGGCGGCGTCCGTTCCAGGGCCACGCGAATCGCATTCATGATCGTCGAAACGCACTCGCTGAGCGCCTCGCGGATTTCGCCATCATCCACCGTAATGGTCTTGGGCACGCCTTCGATCAGGTTGCGTCCCTTGATCTCCATGGTCATCGGCTTGTCGAGTTGGTGCGCGGAACCGATCTCCATCTTGATCTGCTCGGCCGTGCGTTCGCCGATCAGCAGGTTATATTTCCGCTTCAGATAATTCATGATGGCTTCGTCCATTTGATTGCCGGCCATCCGCACCGAACGCGAGTAGACAATGCCACTCAAAGAAATCACGGCGATGTCCGTCGTGCCACCGCCAATGTCGACCACCATGTTGCCGCTAGGCTCCGTAATCGGCAGCCCGGCTCCAATCGCCGCCACCATGGCCTGCTCCACCAGATGCACTTCGCTCGCCTTGGCGCGATACGCGGAGTCCATGACCGCCCGCTTTTCCACCTGCGTGATCTCCGAAGGCACTCCGATCACAATCCGCGGATGCACCAGCATCTTCCGGTTGTGCGCTTTCTGGATGAAATAGTTCAGCATCTTCTCGGTGACTTTGAAGTCGGCGATCACGCCGTCTTTCATGGGCTTGATGGCGACGATGTTGCCGGGCGTGCGCCCCAGCATTTCTTTCGCCTCTTTGCCCACGGCCTCCACTTCGCCGGTGTTCTTGTTGATGGCGACAATCGAGGGCTCGTTCACAACAATGCCCTTGCCGCGTGCATACACCAACGTGTTGGCCGTCCCCAGATCGATCGCCAGATCGCTCGAGAACAGGCTGAATAAAGACCTGAGGTTATGGGAACGTGATGAATGAAAGCCGTTGCTTGACATGACGAACTCTTCTCTCTCGCTTTTGCCTATTCGAACAGCTCTGCTTCCGGGAAAACCCGGCTTGCACGAACTTATTACACCGACTACTGCGCCACCTACTGGATAATAATTTTCTTTTGCTGCGTATTCACTCCGCCCTGCGACGTCTGCGCCGTTATCGTAATCACGGCTTCTCCAGTGGCCAACGGCGGCGTGAAGTAATGGAACGTGCCATCCGTGGAGATCATCGGCACCTCCCGCCCATTCACCATCACCCGGGCCCCGACTTGCGTCTTGCCGGTAACTTCAATCACATGTCCGTGCTGAATGAAGGGATCCAGTTCCAAGTCGATGGCTTCGTTCTGTTTGCCCTTGGGAATAATAGTGAAGCGATTTTTCTCGCTCTCCACCGACTCTTTCCCTGACGCTTCGTACGACTGTACCACCCAGTAGTACGCACCTTCGCCCAGACTTGTGACCGTAACATCCGCTGTATTCACTCTCTTATCTACCAGTGTAGAAGAAAAGTAGGGATTTCTCGATATGCGAAGCCGGTAACCAGAAGCATTCGCCATCTGCGTCCAGGAAAATTCCACATCCTTGGTCGTCTCTCCCGAAGTAAAAATCGGCGCCATATTCGCCGGAGAAATCGGTGTCGGAGGCCCCGTGCCTTTCGCTTTCTCCATGTGCGTTTCTTCTTGCCGGAAACTCACTTTCTCCCAGTTCGCCAACTGCACGGTCTCCCCGTTGCGCGTCACTTCGCCAGCACCCTTCTTCATCAGGATCTCGTGTTGATCCATCTTGGGATCGTTGTGCACCTGCGCCATCGACTCCGGAGCCAGCGATGCCGTCGCTCCATCCACAATCACCTGCGATTTCGAACCCTGGGAATAAGTCGCGGTCGAAAGATCCACCGTCCCAGTACTCACCGCCACAGCCACATTCGTCTGCTGCTGATCGTTGGCCGAGTTTTCTTCAATCACAATCAGCGAGTCTTGTTTCACGGTGTAGCTGGTGCCGTCGTTGAATACCACCTTCGCCATGCCTTCCGAGCCGGTCTGCACCACGTCACCTTTATCCAGAGGGACGTTGTAGTCCGCCGCCAGCCAGCTACTGCTACTGCCCTTTTTCACTCGCACTGTACCATCCAGCGCCGTAAAGTGAGCCTGTTGCGCCGTGGAGAGGCCACTACCCGCAGGAGGAGCCATGCCTGCCACGCGCTCCAATACTTTGTTGGCCACGCCGTCGGCCGCCTTGATGCTGCTCTCGGTAAACTGCGGAAAGGCCAGTCGCATCCCCAGCAAGCATAGCAGCGTCCCCGCCAGGATCATCATGGCCACACTGCGGTACGTGACCGTTGTCCATGCGATGTGGATGCCCGGTTTGCGAGTCGACGAAGACACGTGGACTAAAAACCTTATTCAAGCCTTTTGAATATGCGGTAATTCAAACGTTACCACAAGCCCATTAGCGGTAAGAATAGGTAATCAATGGGGAACGTTACCTTCGTGTTGTGTCGTGTCCGTCCGGACTGTCAACCGTCCCGTATCTTCCTCTGTGTGACCCGTGTCCCCTGTGGCTAAGGTCTAAACCCTACCTCTAGGCGTGCAATGACAGATCCTCAGTCTTCCGCTATCCTTTTCCACTCATGGCCAGCCCTACGCCAACGGTTTCTTTCCCCGGTCGCGATCACCAATCATTCTTCGCCAGCGGCATGGCGATCATCTGGGCAATCGCCCTCGCGAAGTTACTCTTCCACATCTACTTCAACAACCGCTACGGCTACTTTCGCGACGAGTTCGATTACATGGCCTGCGGCGATCACCTCGCCTGGGGATATGTCGACCAACCTCCGCTCATCCCGTTCCTCATCCACATCTGCCGCACCGTACTCGGAGATTCTCTCCGCAGCATTCGTTTCATACCCGCACTGGCTTCTTCTCTTTTGGTGCTGCAAACCGCCGTCCTCGCCCGCGAGTTCGGCGGAGGCCGCTTCGCACTGCTCCTCAGCGCCATCACTATCCTTATCGCGCCGCAGTATCTTTCCAACGGAAGCCTGCTGGGTACCAACTGCCTCGAACCAAATCTCTGGATGGGCTGCGCGTATTTCGCTATCCTCGCTATTAAGCGCAACAATCCCCGCTATTGGCTGTGGTTTGGCGTGATCGCAGGCATCGGCTTGCAGGAAAAATATTCCATCGCCGTTTTCGGATTCGGCATGGTTGTCGGCCTTCTGCTAACTGCTCAACGCCGCGTCTTCCTGAACCCATGGATCTGGATCGGCGGCCTCGGAGCGTTCTTAATCTTCCTGCCCAACCTGCTGTGGAACGTCCACTATCACTGGCCCTTCGTCGAACTCATGCATAACATCCGCGCCGAAGGCCGCGACGTCATTCTCCCTCTGCCGCAATTCTTCTTTCAGCAGACCCTGCTAGTTCACCCCTTCACCGCGCCCATCTGGCTCACTGGACTCTTTGCGCTGCTCTTCTCTGCACGCCTCAAGCCCTACCGCGCGCTCGGCTGGTGCTACCTGGTCTGTTTCACCACCTTTTTTATTCTTCACGGCAAGAATTACTATCTCGCTCCGATTTATCCAATGCTGCTGGCCGCAGGCGCGGTCATCATCGAATCCGCTATCCACGGCCGGCAATCTTCAGGCACAGAAAACGCTCACCCACGTCGCAGATGGCTCAAAGCGACCATCATAATCCTGCTCCTTGCCGGCGGCGTCCGGCTCGTCCCCATCGTCGTCCCGGTTCTTTCTCCGGACAACTTTCTCGCCTACGCGAAAAGCCTCCCCTTCAAGCTTCCAGTCATGGAACACAGCCACGCCCGCGCGGTACTGCCGCAGTGGTACGCCGATCAATTCGGTTGGGAAGAAATTGTCGACGAAACCGCGCTAGCCTGGAACCGCATCCCCGCCCAAGACCGCGCCAACTGTGGCATCTTCGCCCAGGACTACGGCCAGGCTGGCGCCATCGATTTCCTCGGCCGCCGCTACGGCCTGCCGCCAGCCCTCAGTGGGCATCAAACCTGGTTTCTCTGGGGACCGCGCGGCTACTCCGGCAACTGCCTGATCGTTCTCGGCGACAACCGGGAACAACTGGAACAGCTTTTCGATCACGTCGAATACGTCGGCACATCCGGCGACAATCCCTACGCGCTCGAGAAACAAATCGGCGTCTTCATCTGCCGTGGCGCGAAGTTCGGCACCCTCGCCCAACTCTGGCCCCAACTCAAACGCTGGCGCTAGAACCGACAAAACAGTTCGTCTCAGTCTTGTTGAACTGCAGTTTTTCGCGGGCCGCCCTTGACATCGTCAGACGCGGTCATCAACAATTATCCGCACTTCAAATCGGTTCTAAAGTCACGACCAAATCGTTCCGCCGTTCAGAAAACTTCCTCGACGAGGTTCTTTCATGATGTGCGCTGCACGCCTAGCCATCTTCTTCTGTTTTCCACTCGTTCTCTCTGCCGTCCTTTCCGCGCAAAAAGTTTCTGTCTCCCAGCCCACCATCTGGGCTGAAAACCCAGACGTCGCCGCCTTCGAGAAGATCGAGACCGACCGCCTCGCCGCCGCCCAGCGCTCCGTCGACACTCTGCTCGGCGCCAAGGGCCCGCGCACGATTGAGAACACTCTCGTCCCGCTCGACGAAGCTTTTCACCAGATCAATTCCGCCGCCTACTTCGCGATGCTGATGGAGCAGGTCCATCCCGACGCCACTTTCCGCGATCACGCCACAGCCATGCTCACTAAAGCCAGCGCCGCCCAGACCGCTATCGCGCTCAATCACGATGTTTACAACGCTCTCGCCGCGCTCGATCTTTCCAAAGCTGACGCCGCCACTCGTTACTACGTGACACGCCAACTCCTCGAATTCCGTCTCGCGGGCGTCGATAAAGACGATGCCACCCGCGCCCGCCTCAAGAAATTAAACGACCAGGCCACCGAAGAGCAGTCCATGTTCGATCGCAATATTTCGGACGGCCAAAAAACGATCGAGGCCGATCCCTCCGAACTCGACGGCCTGCCCCAGGATTACATCGACCGCCATAAGCCAGGCGCCGATGGCAAAGTTCACATCACCACCGACTACCCCGATGCGTTTCCCGTCTCCACCTTCGCCAAGAGCGATTCCCTGCGCCGACGCATGGCTCTCGCCTTCAACACCCGCGCCTACCCCAAGAATCAGGAAGTCCTCACCAGCCTCATGAAAACCCGCTACGAGATCGCCACACTGCTCGGCTATTCCTCCTGGGCCGACTGCAATGCCGCCGATAAGATGATCGCCAAAGGCCACAATATCGCCGACTTCATCCAGCAAGTGAACGACGCTTCCCGCGCCTTGTCCCAACGCGAATTTGAAATGCTGCTCGCCGAAAAACAGAAGACCGACCCCGGCGCCAAAGAAATCTGGGACTACGAACGCGGTTATCTTTCCGAATTAGTTCGCCGCGCCAAGTACGATTTCGATTCTCAATCCGTCCGCCCCTATTTCCCTTTCATGGAAGTGAAGCAAGGCATCCTCGATACTGCCGCCGACCTGTTCCACGTCAGCTTTCAGCAGGAACAAAACGTCCCCGCCTGGGATCCCGCCGTCGAAACCTGGATCGTCATCGACAGCGGCAAGCCCATCGGCCGTTTCTATCTCGACATGCATCCGCGCCCTGGCAAGTTTAGCCACGCCGAAATGGCTCCGGTACTCGACGGCATCCGCGGCAAGCAACTGCCCGAGGCCATCCTCGTCTGCAATTTCCCCGTACCCACCTCCACCGATCCCGGCCTCATGGATTACGGCGACGTACAAACTTTCTTCCACGAATTCGGTCACCTCATGCACCACATCCTCGGCGGCCAGCAACAATGGGCCGGCATCAGCGGCATCAGCATGGAATCCGATTTCGTCGAAGCTCCCTCCCAAATGCTGGAAGAATGGATTCGCAGCCCGCAGGTCCTCGCCAAGTTTGCCCGCCACTACAAAACCGGCGAGCCCATTCCTGCCGACCTCGTCGCCCGCATGAATCGCGCCTCCGCCTTCGGACGCGGCGGCTGGGTCGGCCGCCAGAACTCCTTCAGCGCCCTCTCCTACGACATCTACAAAACCAAGCCCGAGGACGTGAATCTCGACGCCGTCACCCTCGACGACGCCCGTCGCTACACCCTCTTCACTCCTCTGCCCGAGACCCATCTCTGGGCTTCCTTCGGCCACCTCGGCGGTTACTCCTCCGCCTATTACACTTATCTCTGGGATAAAGTCATCGCCGAAGATTTCTTTCTGCAATTCGACCATAACAACTTGCTCGCCGGCGACGCCCCCATGCGCTACCGCCGCGTAGTCCTCGAACCCGGCGGCTCCATGTCAGCTAATGATTTAGTGAAAAACTTCCTCGGCCGCTCCCAAAACATCACCGCCCTCCAACACTGGATGGCCGAAGAATTCGACGCATCCGTTGCAGGTCCAAAGTCAGCCGGAAAATGAACGGGGGGAGCGGACACTCTTGTCCGCTGTTTTTGACTCTGCCTTTGCTTTTGACTGGAGTCAGCAGTTGGATTGACTTGCCACAATGGCCCTCCTATCATCGCGCCACAGGGCTAATCTTCCCCCATGATCGGCCAGCTCATCTCCCACTACCGCATCGTTGAGAAGCTCGGTGGTGGCGGCATGGGTGTGGTCTACAAGGCCGAAGACACCACTCTGCATCGCTTCGTCTCGATGAAGTTCCTGCCCGACGAATTGGCCCGGGACCAGCACGCCCTGGCCCGTTTCCAACGCGAAGCGCAGGCTGCCTCTGCTCTGAGCCATCCCAATATCTGCGTGATTTACGAGATTGGCCAGGACCAGGGCCTGTCGTTCATGGTCATGGAGTATCTGGACGGACTGACCCTGAAGCACCGCATCGCAGGCCGGCCATTAGACACTGAAACCGTACTGTCGCTGGGCATCGAAATCACCGACGCACTCGACGCCGCTCACTCCCAGGGCATCATCCACCGCGACATCAAGCCGGCAAACATCTTCTTAACCAAGCGCGGTCATGCCAAGATTCTTGACTTTGGTTTGGCGAAGGTCATTCCCCTCGCCAGTTCTTCCAGCCACTTCGCAGCCGATCACACGCAGTCGCAGACAATGAACGAGCACCTCACCAGCCCCGGAGCGGCTCTGGGCACAATCGCCTATATGTCGCCGGAGCAGGCGCGGGGGAAAGAGCTCGACGCGCGCACCGATTTGTTTTCTTTCGGCGCAGTCCTCTACGAAATGACGACGGGCGCCTTGCCCTTCCGTGGCGATACTTCTGCCGTGATCTTCAATGCGATTCTGGAATACGATCCGCCTCCCGCAATCCGCCTGAACCCCGACCTTCCGCCCCGGCTGGAAGAGATCATCAACAAAGCGTTGGAGAAAGATCGCGACCTGCGCTACCAAAGCGCGTCGGAAATTCGCGCCGACCTGAAACGGCTGAAGCGAGAGTCCGAATCACGCCGCGGCGTACAGAGTGGTTCGGGATCGATCCCGGCCCCGGACGAATCTTCAGGCAAGTCAACGAATACGCCGCGTGCTCGCTCTGCCTCCGCTCCTGCCGTTACTCCGTCAGCGTCATCCAGGAGCGTCGGCGTCGCTGTTCCCGTGACACCGAAACCGAAGAGGAGAAGCCCGTGGCCGCTTGCCGCCGCCGTGGTCGTAGTAGTCGCAGCCATCGCAGGCTTCTTCTTCGTTCGCGTACGTTCCACCCCGCGCCTCACGGAAAAAGACAGCATCGTCCTCGCCGAGTTCACCAACACCACCGGAGATCCGATCTTCGAGAGCACGCTACGCCAGGGCTTGTCGTCGCAACTGGAGCAGTCGCCGTTCCTCAACCTGCTCTCCGACGAGCGCATCGCGCAAACGCTCACCCTGATGTCGCAGCCCAAGGACGCGCGGCTTACTCACGAATTGGCGCGCGAAGTCTGCCAGCGCACCGCCAGCGCCGCCACCATCGAGGGCTCTATTTCCACCCTGGGCCGCGAGTATGTTGTGGGACTAAAGGCTGTGAACTGTCGCAACGGCGACTTACTCGCAAATGAGCAGGCCACAGCCAGCCGCAAGGAGCAGGTTCTGAAAGCGCTCGCCGACGTGGCGACAAAAATGCGCGAGAGGCTGGGTGAATCCCTGACCTCAGTGCAAAAGTACGACGCGCCCCCCGAGAACGTCACCACGCCATCGCTCGAGGCGCTGCAGGCCTACAGCCTCGGTTACCAGGCACAAATGGTGAAGAACGATTACGCTGCCGCCATCCCGTTATTCCAGCGCGCCGTCAGTCTCGATCCCAATTTTGCCATGGCGTATGCACGCCTTGGATCCAGCTATGGCAACCTCGGCGAGACCGCCCGCTCCGCCGAGAATGCCCGCCAGGCCTACGAACTGCGGCAGCGTGTGAGCGAGCGCGAAAAGTTCTACATCGCTTCGCACTATGAGAATTACGTCGCCGGAGATCTCGAGTCCGCCCGCAAGACCTGCGAACTCTGGGCTCAGACCTACCCCCGCGACGACATTCCTCCCGGTAGTTTGGGCGTCATCTACGGCACGCTCGGCGATTACGATAAAAGCCTCGCCGCCGCCCAGCAGTCGCTGAAACTCAATCCCGCAAGCGGAAACGGATACGCCAACCTCGTCAACAGCTATCTGGTGGTTGATCGCCTGGATGAAGCCAGGGCAACAGCGCTCGAGGCGCAAGCCCACAATCTGGATAGTCCTCTCATCCACCTCAGCCTTTACAGCATTGATTTCCTGCAACACGATGCGGCAGGAATGGAGCGTGAAGCCGCCGCCGTAATAGGCAAGTCAGGATTCGAAGATTTTCTCTTCTACAACCAGTCCGACACGGCCGCCTATGCCGGACAATTTTCCAAAGCTCGCGAGTTGACGCGGCGCGCCTCCGTCTCCGCCCAGCACGCCGATGAAAAAGAGACAGCGGCAGCCTATGAAGCCGAATCCGCGGTGCGCGAAGCGTTGGTCGGCAACATAGGTCCAGCCAGGCAGCAAGCACAAGATGCGCTCGCTCTCTCCACCGGCAGAGATGTTGAGGCGATATCAGCCATCGCCCTCGGCCTCGCCGGCGACGCCTCCCAAACCACGCGCCTCGCCGACGATCTGGCCAAGCGCTTCTCGCAAGACACCATTGTGCAGTTCGAATATCTCGCCATGATCCGCGCCGCCATTGCTCTTCAAGCCGGCAAGTCCGCCAAAGCCATCGAAGCGCTCGCCCCGGCTCTTCCTTATGAACTCGGTTCTCCCGCGCAGGCTTTGACGTTCTCTCTCTACCCCGCGTATCTGCGTGGCGAAGGTTATGTGGCGGCTCACCAAAGCAGCGCCGCCGCAGCCGAGTTCCAGAAAATTGTCGACCATCCCGGCGTCGTGCAGAACGAACCCATCGCCGCACTCGCGCACCTCGGCCTGGCCCGCGCCTATGCCCTCTTCGGCGATCCCGCCAAAGCCGAAACCGCCTACCAGGATTTCCTCGCCCTCTGGAAGAACGCCGACCCCGACATCCCCATCCTCAAGCAAGCCAAACCCGAGTACGCCAAGCTGAAATAGTTCGCTCGTGTGGAGCGGACGCTCCTGTCCGCTGCCTTTGCCTTTGACTGTGTGTCAGCCACGGCGCTTGGAAGAGCAACGCCACGCAAAAGCACCGGGAATGAATGCGGACATTAACCCTGAAGGACATCCACTCTTCGCCCGCCGCCTCTCTGTTAATTTTCCGTTAAATTTGCCCCATCCAATTGACCGCGATACAGCCCGGCATTACTCTTGCAAGCCTATGCCCCCAGCCAACCTTGACCAATTGCGTCTCGCCTACAAGCAGGCCACAGACGAATGGGTTGCTACCATTCGCGCCGAGGAAGCGTTAGCCACTCCCGACCATTCCATGATCGCCATGGAGAAATGGGATGCAGCCCACTTCCTGGAACACGACGCACACACGAAAGCCACCGAAGCCCGCGAAGCCTACAAAGACGCCCTTCGCGCCGTCAACTACGGCATCTAGACGCAGCCGCGTGCGGGTGCCCTTAGGGTTTTGAAGGGGGCACCCGGCTATACCTCACTGCTTGCGAACTAACATGGATCATCGTTGAACCGCTATTTGGCTGGGAGGTAACTTAAATCAGGACGAAACTGGATGATGTCGCTTGTCTCCTTCTCGATCGACCGGTCGAGCCGATCGACAATGGAATCCGCCTCGGCCTGTCCAAACGCTTCTTTGAGCATGTCGCGGTAGGGCTTCACGTCGGGCTTGTCCTCAAAGTCCGCCCAGTTCTTGTGAGCAAAGGATAGGACAAAAGTTCCTGCCGTTCCGCCGTTTACCAACCGGTACCATCCATAATTCACGGCCCACTTGGTTTTTATTGTGCCCTCGTGAATCCGTTCGATGCCCGAGCGAAAATCCGACTCTTTCCCCGGGCGCACTTGAAAGGTGATGATCTCTGAGAACTTGGCCGGCCCCGTGTCTCCGCTTTCGTTGCTAATCTTGGGCAGGTACTCATAGTAGCGAGTGGTGAGCGAGTCCACGTAAGTCCCCACAACCTTCTGGAACTCCGCCAGGTCCGCCTCATCGGTAACGGCCGGCTTGTCGTAATCCGCCCAATGCTGGTTAAAGTGGCCGACCAGGAAGGTTCCCGTATTGTCGCCGCTGATTGTCTCCCATACCAGCAATGGCAGCGGGTCGTTTTGCTGCTTGTGCCACGCCGCCTTCTGCTTTCGTCCTGCCTCGTACTGCGGCACGTTTGTATTCTTCACTTTCTGGAACTCGATGCTGGCCAAGGTGCCGGGCTTATCCTGCGCGGCCAGCGAACATGCTACGAACAACATGATCCCAACAGCTGACAGCAGCTGATTGCGTTTCATTGTGTCCTCTTTTCTATCGATTGTTTAGGTTTCCCACACTTCAAACCGCACAAGAACCCCTCGCAGTCGCTTGGCTTGCGAGCTCAAGTTTCTAGTTTTAGTAAGGGGCCCGAGTGTAGATGGAAGGAACGCGAGCATCCTACACGTTTTCGTGCAGGAATGGCGAGCAATTAGTGAAGGCCCGCGAATGTCGTTTAACGCGGGTAGGGATCGGACGGGCTAATGCGGGTGCTAATTAGGATTTTCCGTAGCGTTCCTGAATAAGCTCGCCGATAGAAGCGTAAGCCTCACTCAGCGTCTTTTCATCCGGCAAGAACACGATGCGAAAATGCTGCGTCCCAGCCTTCTGACCAAAGCCGGAACCATGCACGACCATCACGTACTTCTGCCGAATGAGTTCCTTGACGAAGACTTCGTCGCTCTC
>Ga0116137_1002222_pt1 | contig 11743 bp, 15 predicted proteins | sample June2015DPH_20_1_3_FD_88973 | JGI IMG/M metagenome (GOLD analysis project Ga0116137, IMG submission 88973) | Peatland microbial communities from SPRUCE experiment site at the Marcell Experimental Forest, Minnesota, USA - June2015DPH_20_100 | ecosystem: Environmental > Terrestrial > Soil >...
ATCCTCTTGATAACCGTGCCACTCATCAGCATCTTGAGCACCGAGTTCAACGTCATCATCTCTGCACGAGTCAGTGACGTACGCGCGGCCCAGCAGTTCGGCGCGCTGATCGTGCTCCCCTTGGTGGCGATATATATTGCGACTGAGATAGCTTTTGTATCACTCACTCCTGCCAACTTGCTGATCATCTCTGCGATTATTCTCGTAATCGACGCACTGTTATTTTCCTTAAGCAGAGCCACCTTCCGCAGGGAGGAGATACTTACGAAATGGAGATGAGACAACTCACATTAATCTCGTGTCCCTCACCCAGTTGTCGTCTAGTGCATAGCTAAAACCTATCGCTTCGTGACTTTATGTTACGAGGGACGTGCATCAAGGGGTGGAGGTATGCAAACTTCGTCGCATTACAAGCAGCCGCTGCCCCTTTCACCAATGACGTGCGTGTGATATCGAAAACGGTTGCTGTCCTTTAGACATGTTGGCTGCGTTCTTGTCGCGTATTTCGTCGGCAAAGCACTTATTGATGATGAGACCAATTGAGCAGGTCACCAAAAAAAAAACAAAAGGGCGTCTGGACGCAGCCCTTAATGCACAACTATTCTGATTTCACCCTCCCAAAGTGAAGTCGTGGGGGCTGCGTTACCGGTACGCTCGCTTACATCAAACGCGCGACAAAAAAAAGACGGAACAATGACGCTGCCGATACGTATCGAAAAGGACGAGATTCCGTTTTTTATTGCAGGATGCGCCGTGGAAGCAATACAATGGGAAGTTGAAGGAATGCGGTACGAGGAGTGGCATGCCAAACGCAAACGAGGCGACGATCCGTCTGCCGCGTGGCGCGATCAGATTGTGATACCTTACCTCCAGCGCCGGTTTGAAGCGCTGGAAGTACACGAAGACGGCCGTCTCTTCGGCATCCGACGCGATACGCAAGAGCAGATCGATCAAGGTTTTTACGATCCAGAACTGCTCGAGGAGTGCTTGCTCGCCAAATGTCCGGGACAAGGATGGCGGTACGCGTTAGGGTGCTGTCGCAAACAACACTCGAAGTAACGCGACCTTTAGGTCACGACTTGGCGACGCCGTGAATGCAATAATAGCCTCTAGTCAGCGCGTACTGCACGTAGACGGGGCACTTCCGGCAGCCGCATCCCAGCATTTCGGGAGGCTTTTTGCTCTTCCCGGTTGCGCAATGAGCCCATCCGCTGCAACGGGTAAGCTGGAACGTCGGGCAAGTTGTGCAGCACAGACATCTTACCACGTTTTCTGATGTAATCGGAACCTTCACGAAAACCCCTTCGTCGGTGGCCTAGGCTCGCACAATAACCCCTCTACTTTCTCCTTTGATATGTTAACGGCTATTTTCGAAACGATCAGAACCTGATAAACATTCCCTCTCCACTGCGTCGTCGTCGCTATTGAACTTGCCTCGGCAAAAAAACTGTATAACCCTAAATTTGTAACAAACGTCAAATAGGTTTAGTTACACTAAATTGTGCCTCGGTTTAGCATTTCTATGGCTGTTAAACCGCTCCGGTTCATAAAAGGTCGATGCTTGGTCCAAACAAGTTCGTGTGACTTTTTTAGAAGTGCGCGAGGTGGCTAACGGCCTTAGCTGCGTCTTGTTCTTTTTTCAAAACCGAAACGCGCAGGTTACGGTGATCATAAGAATGCGACCATTTACCCATTGAAGCTTTCTAAGTGCGCATAGCTAGGAATAGCGGACGTTATGACACTAATGTTGACGTTGCGTTTCGCACTGCAGCCATTCTCCTTTAGGCCTTTCCGCGCAAGCAGTGGAAAACACTTATATCACTTCGAGCTTCCTTACGCGCGCAACACCACGGCGTGATTACCTCAGAAACAAATAGTGGTGCAGCAACTGCCGGGGTCATAGAATCGAACCCGACCCTGACCCCGGCTCTTTAATTCACCTTTTGAAAGCACCTAAGACCTTTGCAGAGACTTCGCCGAGACACGTATCTACTGTTTGCTTATTAGCCAAAATCGGACTCAACCGCCAACTGACGCTTCCGAAGGAGGTTCGCCATGTTCTTTATTCTAAACTCCTCAATTCCCTCCGTCACGCGCTGACTTATATCGCACTCGTCGTGGGTACTTTGCGATGACTAATGACGGCGAATTCACCCCCGCTTGAATACAATTAGTCTTATTAGTTCAAAAACGCGATCTGCCGTGTGAAGACGGAGGATTTGGCGCTTGAACAGGCGCTTTCCTGTATATCTGGACTGCCTTTTGGAGAGACAACAACAAGAAAAGCAAGCGCCCCTTCGTGCACCGTCTGATAGATTCTCGTCGGAAGTCCGGCAAGCTTGGTGAAAATATGCGGCAGTCGGATCGTTGGGTAATCGTATCCTGCCTTGGCACGGTGAAGCGAGATCTTGCTGCGATGGATTTCCAACAGCTCGTGTTTTGGTATCGTAACATCATGACATCGGTAATGTTCAGTGGCTAGCATGGTACGTGCAAAGTCAGCGTTGTCATTTAGTTGTTATGGTTAGCCTTTTGCGACTAAGCACAAGTCACACGCAAAGAACCAAATCATCGCGATAGCTATTGCTTGGTGTATGACTGCCGCTCCCAGGGGGGTTTGCCTTAACCGCTGGCAGCGTTTCAAGTGGCTGCGCCGCACCCCGAAAGAAGAAGAACCCGGCAAGAAAGAGGAGGCACCAGTTAAGCGGCTGTAACGAAGGCGGTAGAAAACAGAAGGTACAAAACAATGGAAGGCGGTCACTTCAGTGACGGCGTCTTAGATTACGTTTCCAATCCTCAAAATCGCTGCGCTTTTTCTCCTCTTGCCGTCGTATTTCTTCTTTTCTATCTCGCTCTGGCTGTCTCCGCGCATCAATCTCGCGACAATGTTGGTTTGCATCTTCGACGTGCGTTGCCACAAGATTCCAGCAATCCCCATCCTTTCTTATCGCTGTTTCGTCCATCCGACATGGAACTCTGACTTGGTCATCAACAACATTCGCGGGTTGTTGTGGATCAGGCCATCTCGTCTCAAAGTAATGCCTCCACTCTTTAGATGGCGTTTCAGAGAGAATGTAGGGCACTTTCACTCTGTTCTCTGTGCCGGCAATCTGCTCTATGCCGTCCGTGTCAAAATCTATAATCTCTATGTCTTTGAACGCCATACATTTTTCCTCGTTTTTCATCCTCCATAGATCGAATATGGTTTATTTAACCAACGAGGTCGATTCTAGCACGGCCGCGTGGGGGCGCAGACGCCACCCTCGACGATGTGCATTAGTGACCCTTGGCAATCGCTTCTATGATATCCCAGCGGGTGATGATTCCAACGAGTACGCTTCTCTCGTCGACGACGGGCAGACGATTGATCTTGTGTCGGGTCATGTGTTCCGTTGCTTCTTCGATATCAGCACCCGCATCGATCGTGTGCACGGGGTGCTTCATGACTCGTTGCACCATCCATTCCCCCACGTCTTCGGTAAACGAGTCTCTCAGCTCAAGTCTTTCGACGATTTCGCGGACAGGTACTTCGATGATCTCAAGCGGGCTCGGCAGCCAGTAGCCCTTATGTTCTGGCACTTCGAGGAGAGCGAGGATGTCTTTTTCCGTGATGATGCCAACGAGCTTCTCTCCTTGAAGCACGGGCGCACCGCTTATCCTGTTTTGGCGTAGGAGCTTGATGCATTCTCGAACGGTCGTGTCAGGAGTCACGGAAATGACGTTTGGGTTCATGGCTTCTCGGACTTGCATATCTACCTCAAAGCGAGAGCGCAGGAGACCAAAGCCCCATCGTTTCATCGAGACCGAATATGAGGTTCATGTGCTGGATAGCCTGTCCGATGCCCCGTTTACCATGTTGTCGATGGCGAGACGACGACAACTCTATTTATTTCCGTGTCGCTTTCGATGAAAAGGTCGCAGAAGTTAGTGCCGCGGGCCGAACTGAGCGAGGGCACGCTGAACTCTCGCGGTAATCGAATGACTGGATAGACGTGCGATGGCGTCGCGCTATGGATGTCAATCTTGTGTTTACGTATCAGTTGCATGTTTGCTTAATGGTTATGGATGTCAATCTTGTGTTTACGTATCAGTTGCATGTTTGCTTAATGACAGCTGCAATTATAATCCTTACCATGCCCTTGCAATGGTTCACGTGCTGAGGCAGTGGATGCTTGTAGTGCTTGCGATACCACTCACGTCCTGCGCCAAGGCGTGCGTTCGGTTCATGAATAGACCGTCGCCTCAGCGAGGTGGTGGGATATCGCGCCTCATTGTGCTGTTGAGTCGCTTCGAATAAAGATAGCTCACGATGCTAGGCTCAGGTGGGAAAGGCGCGTAGCGTAGTTCACATAGGCGGAAGAATACAAAAAAGTCGAGGGCGTTTTCCGCAAAGCGTGGCGTGTTTGTCTCTCTTCTGGAACAAATACGCTTAATAGGGGGTTTCTTGCATCACGTTAAAAACGCCAGAAATCGGACCCCTGAGCTTCTTATGTAGTTGGGCCCTCGCCCTCCGTTGTGCTTTGCTTTCTAAAATCCGGTTTCGTTCTTTTTCTGAGTAGGTCGCGAGTGGCCTGTGATAATCCTGATAGTCCCTCCATCTTGTGCCCCTACTCATCACTTGACCTCCAAATTATAGGCAAGCATTCGCTAGCCACTTTTACTCCTTACACAAATAAAATATGCTCAGCCTCTGCTCTGAAGATCTGCGGCGAACAATTTCCTTTCGATCAAGCCTAATTGATTACTTCTCATGATTTTCTTTTTCTTAGACGCACGAACGACTCGCCATCTTAGGCGTAGCAGCGACTAGGAGCTGAAAGACAACACTTAAGCTATCACGCCGCCGTTTTGCTCTTTAGATTCATTTTTTCGCAAGGGGGACACGTATGGAAAAAAAGAACACTGGAGCAAAAAAAATGCTCTCAGGGCTAACAACATGCTCTGAGGAGCTAACAGTATGCCCCGTAGCCGATGATACAGAACGGTATCAAAAGCGCCCTAACGGAGCCAGTCAACGTGTTTACAGCGTGCTTGAAAAAGAGGGCTATCCTGATGGATGGCAGGTCTTATGCATGGTGTGCTATCGAGAGCGACGCGATCAACTCCTGAGCAAAGGCGAGACGTAACCCCCGCGCCTCCGGCGCTTCTTTTTTTCTAATGCATTCGGATGCACTTCTCATGCTAAAAATCCGGGGCTACTTTAGGAGAATAGCATGACCAATTGGAAACGAGACTTAAATGAATTCTTTAGAGAGAAAGAACACCAAGACCCAGAAGCGCAAACGGCCATTGAACGCTATGCGTCCGCTGCGAGTAAGTTCTATGAAACGAGAGTCAACCCCGCTTTTGAGGGATTCGCGTCAGAATTAGAGAGACACGGGCGGAACGTATTTTTTAGACCGCCAGGTGAAATCAGAGAGAATCGCGTTTGCAGCTCAATCGAGGTCTATTTTGAGGGGCGATTAGAATTCGATTACACCCTCTGTGCGGATATCTCCTCAAGCGGCATCCGCTTAGGTAAGGAAATAGCGAGCATAGACGAAGAGAGAATCGCGTTTGCAGCTCAAAAAACTGGCAAATTGCAGCACGAGAATGAACTTTTGCAGCAGAAGCTTACAACTTCGGAAACGTTGCTTCAGACGGAAAAAGGTCTTAACGCTGACTTGCGTCGTGATAAAGAATCGATTCAAAAGCAACTCGGACTCGTGACTCTACGATTACCGGCGCCTAAAGTTGGTTTCTGGGCGCGACTCTTTGGTGGTGGGAGAAAGAAGGAAGAGTGAACCAATGGAAACGCATAAACGGCTCTCAAACAAAGGATAGCGCGACAGTATCTAACACAGCACTTTCTTCTGGAACGTATACTGCTACGTTTGAAGGAAAATCTGTCAGTCTTAAAGCTGCTTATATTGTGAACGGAATAAATGCTACGATCAACGGTGGAACCTATAAAAGCACTGCATCAGATGAAGCTGTATTTTTGGTTGTTAATGGCGCTCGTTTAACAATAAAAGAGGCAACTGTTGATAAAACAGGAGAGGTAAGTCAGGCCAAACAAAATGCTCCAAATGATGACAGTGGCAAGTATATCTAAACAATAAGGAGGATATTTTATGTTAGAAACGAATCAATATTTTAAGGGTGAAAAGGGCTTGGAGTTAACCAATGTAGAATGGCTTCTCGACCATCATAAAACAAAATTGCAGGAACGGCGTAAAACGGTTGATGAGTTAAATCTTAAACCAGGAGATGTAGTACTGGATTTAGGATGTGGACCAGGTTTATGGACACACCTACTAGCAGAGAAGGTGAAGCCCAATGGGCGAGTTGTTGGGCTTGATTTCTCACCAGATTTAATAAATTATGCTGTGGAAAATCTGAAAAAAGATCCTCTTAATAACATCATTGAGTTTCGAAAAGATGATTTCCACGATGCCTCCTTTGACAATGATACCTTTGATTTAGTCTTTTTCAGCAACTGTTTTGCTTATGTCACAGATTATTTTAAGATTATCGAAGAGATGAAAAGAGTGACTAAGAACGGTGGAAGAATTGCCGCTAAGGATTTTGATGGTGGCCTTTTTGTTGTCCATCCCATCGAGCCTCAGTTGTCTTTAAAAATCTTAACAGCAGCGGCCCAGGCTCTTAAAGAAAATCCCCTAGAACCTCCATTTGATAACTTCACCGGGCGAAAATTGCATGGGCTTTTTTTACAGGCAGGCCTAAAAGATGTATCTACTAAAAGCTATGCCATACAAAAACTCTCACCTCTCATTCCAGAAGCAAAACGCTATATTGCAGGTAATGCAGAATGGCACGCTAAAATAGGAACTCCATATTTATCAGAAGAAGATCTTAAGCAGTGGCGAACACACTTTGATCCCAACTCCGACAATTATATCCTTGATTTGGAAGAGTTCTATTTCTGTATGCTGGAAGTGCTAACGATAGGTACGACGTAAAAGGTTACCCAAAGGCAAGATCAGAATATCAAGAAAAATATGTTTTATGGCCCGAAGGACAAGATCAGGATAGACGCAAGAAAAATGATAACCTTGAAAAACAGATAGCCTTAGCCTTCCACCCAAAGCTCCTGCGGCCACAGCCCCTCCTCTTCGCTACAGGCTTCTAGGGAGGGAACTTTCAAAAAGCAGCTGGATGCGCTGCGGTTGCTGGCCATGTCCACCTCCAGCATAATGGTGCGCCTGGGAGGTTTACCCGAGCTTCTGGAGGATCTCAAAGAGGCCGATCTGGTGCACCTAAAAGAAGACGGGCCGGGCATCAAGAAGATGTCGGGCATCAGTCCTGCCGGCGAGACGGCCTTCATCCTGGGAGACCATACCGGAATGACGGCAGAGGAGGAGAGCCTGATTGGCCGGGCCGGGCGGCGTCGTCGCCGATTCAGCCACCGCGCTCGAACTCAGAAACGGCAGCCGCATCATCGCATTTCCCGGGTCCGAGCCCTCCATACGAGGCTTCACCGCGTCTCTGGTGCTCATTGATGAAGCCGCACAAGTCTCTAAAGAGATCTACTGCGCGATAAGGCCGTCGCTCGCCGTTTCAGGGGGGCGGCTGATCCTACTCAGCACGCCACGCGGCAAGCAGGGCATATTCTGGCGGGAGTGGAACCAGGAGTCAGGCTGGAAGAAGGTCAAAGTGACCGCGGACCAATGCCCGCGCATCACAAAGGAGTTTTAGACGAAGAGCGACGCGCTTTAGGCCCGTGGTTTGCCCAGGAGTACTTTGGCGAATTCATACAGGAAGAAGGCAGCATCTTTAAGGAAGGATGGGTTGAGTTTTGTGATTCCGCCTCTCTGCCCTACACGGATGTCATCATCCAATCGTGGGATACCGCAGGAACGAAATCGGCCTCATCAGATTACGTGGTAGGGCAGGTGTGGGGCCGCGTCGGTGCAGACTTCTACTTGTTAGATCAGGTACGAGGCCGATGGGATTTTGATGAGGCCGTGCAGGCAATCGAAGCTATGGCCTCTAAATGGCCCCAGTCATCCTCAAAGATCATCGAAGCGCAACCACTGGGCGCTGCCCTCTGTTCGCACCTCAAACATAAGATCTCTGGCATGATTCCAATACACGTGAAAGGCTCAAAACAGCAAAGGGCTCTCAATTGCCTGCCCGTCTGGCAATCTAAGAACGTCTACCTGCCGAAACCGGACTATGGCGAATACTCCTGGGTCGACGAGTACGTGCAGGAGCTCACGAACTTTCCCAGCGGTGAGCACGATGATCAGGTCGATGCAACAACGCTTGCGTTGAACCAGCTCCAAGGACCCCTATATCCTGATGCTAGGGAGTGTGTCGACGAGAATATGAACTCGCAGTCGTTACCGGGGCACAGCTACGTCATCGGATGGATTCCAGCGCGCCCACCGGATGAATTCACCGTTCTTGTCTTTGACCTCTTAGACTACAAGGTCGTCGATTTCGAGCGCTGTCCAGCAGAGCCCACAGAAAACCAGATCCCAGTTGTTCGTGGACTGTCGCGCGCCTACAACGGCGCCGTGGTCAGGGCTTTTGACGACTTGGATGAGGCGATGCTGAACGAGCTCGAGATGGAGGGCGTTTTGGTAGAGCGTGTCAAGTCCACTCGCAAAAAGCTCGTGGCCGCGTACGAGAACCTAGCCAGTCTGATACGAAGGCGTAATGTCACCCTTCCACCGCATCCTAAGCTTTTGGCCGAGGTCGACGTCTTCAAGTCAGCGTCCACCTTTGACGAGGCCCGATTACAGCTTGCAGATTGCCCAGCAGTCCGCGATCCATTCCATGTGTCTCGTGACATACGACCTCAGCCCGAAAGCTGTAGAGTTCTTTCGTCGAAAGTCCATCTACTACAGCTACGATCCTACTTTCGTTAAAGGGGGATACTTTGGCCCGCACTTTCCGTAGGCTCTTAGTGGGTTGCTATTAATCAACCGCTCAATCGTGAACGCCGTGTCGTGTCCGGCTGATTCGTAATGCCGAGGGGCTAAGCGAGGACACTGAGCCGCCGGTTCCTCAGGGGTCGACGATACCGCCGTTTCAGCGGCACATGGATCGTCAGACCCTCCGATCTGTCTATTGCGTGCATGTTGCCCCGCTAGGTGCTTTTATACAATTTAGCGCAACTGCAAAGGAAGATGCTAAATGCTTGATATCGCGTATTAAGCCGCGTCTGCGTGAGATATGCCAGAAACGCTTTTGCGAAAGCCAGAGTCTTGCTCGTTGACCATGCACTTTTATATTTCTCTAACACTTAAGATCAAGACGATCCATTGAATGCTTTGCGATCGTTCCGTGTGTAGCTCGCCAGAAAGTCTTCGGCTAGGGTCGCTAACGACGGTGTGACCGATATTTGTCGTGGAGTAAACAACTGAGTAGACAACTCAGAAATCAAAAAAGGGCTTAACGGATCTTGATTGGCAAAAGAACGATGGGCTCGGCCGGATTTGAACCGGCGACCTCCGCCGTGTGAAGACGGAGGATTTAGCGCTTGAACAGGCGTTTTCGTGTCTATCTAGACTGCTTTTTGAAGTCGACGAGACAACAACGAGAAACGCAAGCGCCCCGTTGTGAACCGTTTGAAAGATGCGCGTCGACAGTCCTGCAAGTTTTGAGAACGTATAGGGCAACCGTATCGTCGGATAGTTGTAGCCTGCTTTTGCGTGGTGGAGCGAGATTTTGCTGCGATGAATCTCGAACAACTCGTGTTTTGGCATCGCAACGTCAGGATGAATACCTGGGTAATGATTGGCGGCTAACATAGTTCGTGCATAGCGGCGTTGCACACTTAATCGTTATGATTCGCCTTCCACGACTGCCTGCGCCTGAAGTCGGCTTCTGGGCACGATTATGCGGCGGAGAGAGAAAGAAGCATCAGGAAGCTTTATCGTCCCCCTTTTTAACCTAACAAGTTAACAAATATGTTCTTCGAGGGGGATCACCATGGGACTATTTGATAGGTTCAAATCAAAAACTGCAACAACGCAGGAAGGGCAGACAGCGAAGGAAGGGCCGACAGCGAGGCAAAGGAGTTATGAATGGTATGAGAAAGGACTTCCCCTTTATATGACAGGTCACAACGAGGATGCGATTCCGTACTTCGATAAGTCGCTCGAGATCGATCCAAACTACGAAGATGCGTGGACGAGGAAAGCATATGCGCTTTTCAAATTAGACCGTTTCCAGGAGGCGCTCTCGTGCTTCGATAAGTCGCTCGAGCTCACGAAGAAATCCGATTATTATACGTGGGAGTTCAAAGGACACACGCTCGCACGCCTAGGGCGCGACAAAGAGGCTATCTCGTGCTTCGATAAGTCGCTCGAACTCAACCCGAACAAGAATAAAACGTGGATGGGCAAAGGAAATGCGCTCGCACGCCTAGGGCGCGACAAAGAGGCTATCTCGTGCTTCGATAAGTCGCTCGAACTCAACCCGAGCGATGTTATGGCAGAGACAAATAGGCAGCAGGTGCTCGAGAGAAATCGTAAAACCGCTAAGAAGTGAGGGCAAGAAAAAAGCACTTGCTTCGATGCCTCTCCCTAATATGTGGACCAGGACGTGCGCGGCGAAGGGTCAGCTCTTTCCACAGGTGCAGAATCTGATGCAAGAGACACAGGCGTTGCAGGGTTCGTGAGGGGCTTTCTTTATCAAAAAACTGATCATTTTCAAAGCGTTAAAATAGTATTAACAAGATAGTCTAGTGTTTGGTCAAAGCCCTAAGGCAGCTTATACTGTTTGCAGTGATTCAGCCGGTCGCACTCCGGGTTTATTTTCTTGCGATCCTGTATCAAGTCTTTGGGCATTTGACCACCAGCAGTCTCTTGCTGCAATGCGCTGAACGTCCAATAGGGTGGGGATCGATCTGTCCCCCTTCTCCCTTCCTTATCTTCACTTTCAACACGTTCTCGCCGCAGGATTATCGCCCGTAGCGCAATAGTAGAGTTGTGCAAGCAACCCAGCCCAGAACCACTATAGGCGAGACGAATCAGGCCCTCTACAAGCTGTTTGCTGTCTATCTTCACCCGGTGCCACTTTCAGAACTGATCGAAAGCGTGGAACGCGCACGGCGGGATGCACAGCTCAGGTATGTGGTGATATACGGGGCGGCCTGCAGTTACTGCCTCGGCAGGGCCGAACGCCTCGAAGGATCGTACCTGCGGACGTTTGCGCTTGAGTTGAAAGACCAGCTTGCCCAGACGCTCGCTGCATTCGTCACGTCGATTCTAGCACGGCCACGTAAGCGCTTAGACCCGGAAACTGCTGCAGAGCCACCTCTCCGCCAGATCATTGAAGTGTTGCAGTAGGTGATGTGCACGCATGATGCAGAAAAGCTTGCGATTTCTGTGCTCGAAATCTACGAAGACGGTTGTCGCGAAGAGCGAAGGTCAAAGTGACGAGATTCCGTTGCGTGCACAACCCAACCCACAAAGTTATCTTAAGCGGCCAGCAAAAGGAGCACTGCACGGGCCCCAATTGCGGAAATTGGGGATCCAAAATGCCGCTAGAATCTTCATCCGCTGACTAGGAGCGCACATACTGAACACTCCTACTCTCAAGCTCGCGCAGATACAATCGGTGCCTTTGAGCGCTCTGATTCAGGCATTATCTTTCAGCGTAGAAGGCTTAAGCTTTTAAGCTGCTTCACGATCTGATCGACCGCATTAGCCGCGTCTTCGGGCTTTCGGCCGCCGGTTATGACCAGTTTGCCGGTACCAAACAAAAGAACCACCACTTTAGGATCCGA
>Ga0116137_1002226_pt1 | contig 11721 bp, 12 predicted proteins | sample June2015DPH_20_1_3_FD_88973 | JGI IMG/M metagenome (GOLD analysis project Ga0116137, IMG submission 88973) | Peatland microbial communities from SPRUCE experiment site at the Marcell Experimental Forest, Minnesota, USA - June2015DPH_20_100 | ecosystem: Environmental > Terrestrial > Soil >...
CCCTTGGCTTGGTCCGCTCCGCCGGCGTCAGGCTCGATGGCGGTAAGCTCTCGCTCGAATGACCGGGCCCGCATCTCCCAGGTTAACGCGGCACGCCGCAGGCTCTCCAGGCGCGTCGCCTCTTCGGCGGTCGTGTTGATATGGACGGTCAGTTCGACCAGGAAGACGGCATCGCGGAAAGCCTTTTTGGCGGCCTCGTGCGCGATTTCACGAGGCTGACCCTTCGCCGCCGCCAATGCCGCGGCCGCAGCGGCCGTCGGCACTCGCTCCAGCGGCGCGGCCGAGAGGGGCTGATCAATCAGCCAGCTCACATACTGGGCAGCGACCCGAACTCATGGGCCTCGGTCAGCCACAGCAGCGTGGCCCCCCGAGGTGAGAGTGCACCCTCTAGCTTGTCCATTCGGCTGCTCAGGCTCATTGCTGCGACTCCGGAAATCCCTGCTCATCGGGCGATCGACTCGTTCGATCGGTACCTATCACGGACTCGAGAGCCTCGATGCGGGCGGCGAGATCGGCTGACTCGATGAGCCTGGCGTTGGCGGTCGCACATGCGAGGAGGATCCGGTTACGAGCGACCGAGTTCTCAAGAGCCAACGATTCGAAGGCCGCCACCTCCAGCAGGCGCTGACTGCCCTCGATGGTTCGGAGCTGATCAAGGTCGTAGGCGACCGCGAGAGTCGCCTCTCTGCGGCGGCGCAGACCTCCGAGGCGGCGGGCGTCGGCGACTTCGGCCGCATGATCAGGGTGGTGCATGTTGCAGAAGCGCTCACCCCGAAGAGCCGGCGCCGAGCACAGCCTGCCGCCCGCGGTCGTGGCCGGGCAACCCCGGTTCACCATTCCGCGCCCGCTCACCATTGGTGAACCCTGGTGAGGAGCGATCGGCTAGCCAGCGCCATCGACCCGCTCCGCCTTGCCCCCGCTGAACGCCTCCCAACGGCCAAGGATCACATCGACATAGATAGGATCGAGCTCGAGAGCCGCACAGCGGCGCCGGTCCGCTCGGCGGCGATCAAGGTGGATCCCGAGCCTGCGAACAGGTCGGCCACCAAGTCGCCCGGTCGGGAGCTGTTTGAGATCGCGCGCTCCATCAGGGCGAGGGGTTTCATGGTCGGATAGAGCGGAGCGTCGGCCGGTCGATCGATCTCCCAGACATCGTCCTGGTCGCGATCGCCGCGCCAGCGATGCTCGGATCCTTCGCGCCAGCCATACCAGATCGGCTCGTAGGAGCGCTGGTAGTCGGCCCGTCCGAGCACGAAGCGGTCCTTTCGCCAGATGATCGTGTCGGACCAGTGGCCGCCCTCCTCGGCCAGGACCCGACAGAGGAGCGGCAGCTCCTTGGAGCTCATGGCACAGTAAATCGCGCCATCCACATAGGCGAGCAAGTTGCGGCCCCAGGCCCGCACGAAGGCCTCCCAGGTGGCAGGCTCCATGGAGTCGTTGGCGATGCGTCGGCGACGCCGGCCTCGCCCCTGTCCGCCGTGGTCGCCCAGGTTGACGTTGTATGGCGGGTCTGTGAAGGCCATTGTCGGGCGGGCACCGGCCAGCAGGCGCTCGACGTCGGCGGCCGCCGTGGCGTCACCGCACAGCAGGCGATGCTCGCCCAGAGCCCACAGATCGCCGGGCCCCGATCGCGGCTGGTGGGTCGCCTGCTCGAGCGCGGCGTCCAGGTCGAAGATCTCGGGGCAGTCTCGGCGCTCCCGGGCTTCGAGGCACCGTAGCATATCGTGGATCTCGCCCTCGCCAAAGCCAGAGAGAGAGATCGACGTTTGCGCCGGCCCCAAGCTCAGCGAGCAAACGAGCCAAGAGGGTCTCGTCCCAGGAGCCGCTGATCCTGTTCAGAGCGAGCCCCAGAACGCGCGCCTGCTCGGGCGAGAGGTCGAGCCAGATCACAGGCACACTGGCGCGACCCAGCCGGCGAGCGGCAACAAGACGCTGATGGCCGCCGATGACCGTGCGGTCTTCCCGGCGCGCCGGCGTGGGCTGCACCAGCGGAGCACGGCCGTGCTGAATCTCTGCCAACCGTGGCTTTCACCTAGCAACGTATCGGGGCCACTGACAGTCCCGCACCTACCAGCCCAGAGTCTGCCAACACTGGCTGCGATGTACGTGGTTTCTCCCCGAACGTAGCCCGAGTCTGGCCGGGGCCACACTCAATAGGCTTGTTGACGATGGATGCCCAGGCGAGTAGCATGCAATTGTTGACCGGTCGACCGGTCGCGTCTAGCGGCTTGGCGTCCCAGGGAGTTCAGATGCACGGGTATGCGGGTATGGAGTCGGAGCGGCGCGTCGATCCCAGTGCTCTGCATCGGTTCGTCGAAGAACTGTTCTCGAAGGCGGGCGTCTCGGCAGATGACGCGACATTGATGGCGGACATTGTCCTTCACACTGACGCTCGTGGCGTCTATTCGCATGGGACCGCTGCGGTTGCCGGATACATTGACAAGCTGCTGGATGGGCAGATCAATCCGAGCGCAAAGCCACGCGTGGTGGGTGACCGAGGCGGCTCGCTCGTCGTCGACGGTGATGGCGGCCTCGGTCATATCGCGTGTGTATATGGGATGCGACAGGCGATCCTGCGAGCGCGACAGACCGGGGTTGCCCTGGCTGCTGTCGGCCATTCAAATCACTGCGGCGCCATGTCCTACTACCCGACGCTGGCGATGGCGGAGGGGATGATCGGGATTGCCGGCACGAATGCGCTGCCGTGTATGGCGCCGTGGCACGGACGTGACCGCATAGTGCCCATAAGTCCAATTGGAATCGGTATCCCATCGAGGGCAGAAATACCAATTCTCCTCGACATCTCGTTCGGCGAGGTGGCGCGAGGCAAGATAGTAGTCCACTACCAGAAAGGCCTGCCTCTGCCAGAGGGCTGGGCATTCGACTCAGAGGGCCGCCCGACGACAGATGCGGCCGCAGCCGTAAAGGGTTTGAACCAACCTGCAGGGGGGCCCAAAGGCGTCGGTCTTGGACTCGTTGTCGGAATGCTCTCGGCCTTGCTCTCTGGCGCCGACTATGCCGGTGAGCTCGGATCGCTCGATACCGGGCCGAATCCCGGCCGAGATGGTCAAATCATGATGGCAATCGACATATCCGCCTACCAGGAGCCTACGACGGTCACAGGCCGGGTCGACAAGATCGTGCGAGAGTTTCGCAACAGTCGGCCGATAGAGGGCGTGGACCGTGTCTATTTACCCGGTGAGCTCGAAATCGAAACCGAACAGAGATTTCGGCGCGAGGGTATACCCGTAAGCGACGTCACCATAAGCGCCTTGAACCGTGTCGCCAGGCGGCTCAACGTTGATGCCGAGTGGCTCCATTGAAGGAGTGAATGGCCCAAGGGCCGTTGTTGGGCGGGCTGCGGAAGACCGTCGTGCCCGCGAATACAGATCGGAGTGCCTAGCGAATGAGACTTGTCAGGTATCTCACAGGAGACGTGTGGGGGATTGGGTGCGAGCGCGAGGGTCGAGTGTACCCAACCGGCTACACCGATATGCTCGATCTGATCAAGGATGGAAGTGAAGGCGTCGCACGAGCGCGCAAGACCGCGGATAGCAGCGCGGCAATTGACGTCGACCGCCTGCTAGCGCCGTTGCGGCCTGGGAAGATCTTCGGAACCGGAATCAACTGGCGCACGCACGTGCGCGAGAATCCGTCGTTCGTCGTGCCAGATGAACCAATTGTCACCTTTATCAAAGCGGCGAGTGCTGTGATTGGTCCGGGCGATCCGATCGTCCTTCCCCCGCACGATCGTGTCATCAAGAGACCCGGAGGTTTCCACGCCGCTTATGAGGTTGAGTTCGGGGTCGTGATGGGCCGGCCAGCTCGGAACATTAGACAAGAGGAAGCGCTCGACTACGTGTTCGGCTACACGATCTTTAATGATGTAACTGCGGAAGCGATATCGTCGCGGGGCAACAACCAACTCATGCTATCGAAGAACTTCGACACGTTCTGCCCTATGGGCCCGTGTATCGTTACGAAGGACGAGATTCCGGTTGTGGCGGCAGCTCATCTGCGCTGCTGGGTGAACGGGAGTCTTCGTCAGGACGCTTATCTTGCCGACCAGATTTCGCCGCCAGAGGTTCTGATCGAATGGCTCACGGCAGTCGCTACGCTCGAGCCAGGGGATTGCATCACGACAGGGACACCACCTGGCGCTGAGTTCTGGCGGACGTCGCCCAGATGGCTTCAGGGTGGGGACGTGGTTGTGTGCAAGGAGGACACGATCGGGGAACTTGTCAATCCGGTGATCGGTGCTTGACCGTCAAGCATTGCAGCCTGCCGAGGTGGGCGGGATTCCTATGATTAACAAGCAAGGTCGCTTGTTATTGGTCGGCGATGTCAGCTGATCATGCGATTATTGGTAGGGAGGGACCCTAGTGTCTCGATCGGCGGTTCAATCTCACAGGTGGTGGGGTGCCCTTGGCATCCTCTCGGTTATTGTGCTGATAGTGTCAGCCTGTGGCAGCAGTGCGCCAACGGCCACGGCTGTCGCGACGGCCGCGCAGACGACTGTAGCAACGACGGCGCCGACTGCCGCAGTGACAAGCGGGGAGACAGCGTCGATGTCCACATTGGTGGCCCAGGCGATCGCGGCCACGAAGGCGAATACGGGGCCACAGACCGAATGGACGGGGCCGACGACCGGCCCTACTGCTGTGAAGGGCAAGTTCGTTGTCGTCGTGTCGGGCGACCAGAACAACGGTAGTGACCTTGACTGGGCGACGGCGTCCGCGCAGGCTGCCACTGCGATCGGCTGGAAGAACACGACCCTCGATGGAAAGGCGACCGTGAGCGGCTGGGAGGCCGCCGTTACTGAGGCGATTGCCCTCCATCCGGACGGGATCGTGCTCGCAGGCATTGACGGGAGTGCTGTAGAACCCTTGCTCAAGAAGGCTGTCGCGGCCGGCATTGTCATCGTGGGTCAACACAACTCAGCGACGCCTGGACCTGTTGCAGACTGGGGCGAATACTACAACATCGGCCAAACTGTTGGTGATATTGAGACGGCTCTGTTCAACTACATAGTCGCTGATTCCAGTGGGCAGGCACACGTGCTGCTCACGTTGGATGACCTGTACGCCATCGCCGTCGCGAAGACGAAGTTCCTGGCCAACCTCCTCACTACGTGCCCGGGTTGCACCAACCTTGGGACCGTCAACGTGCCAAGTGCAACGATCTCTACAGAGACGGCCGCTCGAGTAACCGGTTGGGTATCTCAGTATAAGCCTCCGTTCTATCTTTGGGCATGTGGAGACGCGCTGTCAGACTATGTGCCCGCGGCCCTGCAAGCGGGTGGTATGACCCCGGGTCAGATCAAGCTAATTGGAGCTGATGGCACCGCGACTGCCTATCAGCGGATCCGAGACGGGTGGCAAGTGGCCACGGTGCCAGAGCCGCTGTTTGAAGAGGGATGGATCGCAATCGACGAGTTGAATCGCGCATTCGCGAGTCAGCCCGCGTACGATTTTACGGTTCAGGCCTATGTCGTCGATAAGGCCAACGTTGACCTCGAAGGCGGCGCTCAGAATAGCTTCGACCCCACTAACAACTACAAGCAGCACTTCGAAGCTCTGTGGGGCGTTGCAGGCAGCTAGTTTGCGCAGCCGATTGGTGATTGGCATGGTGCAAGCGGCTGGCTCTTCGGCCGCTTGCACCGCATCTTCGGGAATGGTTCCGACAGCAGGGATATCGCCAGATGGCTGAAGCCGAACTTCTGTCGGTTGCCGCGCTCGTCAAGCGTTTTGGAGCAACGACCGCGCTCGACCACATCGATTTCACGCTGCGGCGCGGCGAGATTCACGCATTGCTCGGCGAGAACGGCGCTGGTAAGTCCACGCTAATCAAGATCCTGGCGGGCGTCTACCCAGCCGACGAAGGACGTGTCGTATTCGAAGGCCGTGAGGTACGTCCCGAAGTTGATCGTCTCCCTATTTCCTTCATTCATCAAGATCTTGGTCTCGTCGACACTCTGACCGTGGCTGAGAACATCGCGCTAGTCGCTGGCTTCCCTCGGCGGAGACATCTGATCTCCTGGTCTGGAACTCGCTCGATGGCGCGAGCAGCGCTTGCTGCCATCGGGGAGGACATCGACCCAGACCGGCGAACCGGGCAGCTGACTGCCGGGGAGAAGTCGTTGGTGGGAATTGCTCGAGCGCTAGCCCTAAACGAGGTCGGTGTCATCCTGGACGAGCCCACAGCCGCCCTCGAAGAGCATGACGTGGTGAGGCTGTTCGCGATTCTTCGCGACCTCCGCGACAAAGGCGTTAGCGTGATCTACGTAACTCATCGATTGGACGAAGTATTTCGCGTCGCTGACCGCGTAACGGTTATTCGCGACGGGCGGAACGTGGTAACCGTTCCAACATCAGAGACGAACGGTGAATTTCTCATCTCTGCGATCGTTGGTCAAGCTCTTTCGGGTGGGGTGGCACGGCCAGCATTGGACTCTGGTGGTGAGGTGATCCTGGAGGTCCGAGACTTGGCTGCGCGGGGCTTAGTTCCGTTGTCGTTTGTTCTCCGCAAAGGTGAGATCCTGGGTTTGGTCGGATTACGCGGCTCTGGTCACGACCTCATCGGGAGGCTCATCTTTGGAGTGCAGAGAGCCCAAGGCGGGGAAGTTAGGCTGCACGGTCGGTTGGTCCCTCTCGGGGACATCCCCGCTGCTGTGAATTATGGGATCGGCTTCGTCGCCGCCGACCGTCAGGCCGAGTCACTCACGCATGGACTCACAGCCCGCGAGAACATGTACCCGAACCTATGTATGGCCAACAAATGCGGGGCTATGCGGGTTCTGCCTCGGCAGGCGGAGCGACAGCGCTACCGCGCCGCGGCCCAAAGGTTTGACATCAGACCTACTGCGCCAGAGGTCACAATATCTTCCCTAAGCGGTGGCAACCAGCAAAAGGTCGTTGTTGCCCGTTGGCTCGAAGCCGGCTGTGCGCTCCTGCTGCTTGAGGAGCCCACGATGGGGGTGGATGTCGGCGCCAAGGCCGGGATCCATCGCGTTCTGTTTCGGACTGCGGCGGCGGGAACCGGCGTTATCGTGACTTCGAGCGACTTTGATGAAGTACGGCAATCGTGCAATCGCGCGCTTGTGTTCCGTGATGGGCGCCTCGTTGGTGACCTCGCTGGTGCGAGCATCTCCACCGAACGGCTCACGGCGCTCGCCGGTGGTGGAGCAATCGAGGGCAGCATCCAATGAGCGGTCAGCAGGCGTCCCAGATGGAGTCGACACCACGATCGGTAGGGGTCGTTGTTGCGGAGCCCTCGCCTATTCGCCGAGCAGTGATTCGGATAGTGGGCACGTACGGCCTTGTCGGCGTGCTCGTCCTCTTGGTCGTGTGCTTCTCAGTGTTGCGACCGACGACGTTTCTGTCGACGTTCAACGTGGGCGAGTTGCTTAGCCAGAAGTCGGTTGCGGCGCTCGTGGCACTGGCGGTGATGTGCCCAATGATCGCAAACCAATTCGACTTGTCCGCTGGCTACATGCTCGGCCTAGGTTCCGTCCTCGCGGTCGGACTGCAGCTCGATGCTGGGGTGCCTTGGTACCTGGCCGTGCCGCTCGTGCTGATCGTAGGGGCGGTTGTTGGGCTCGTGAATGGCCTCCTGGTTACGAGGGCGCATATTGACGCCTTTATAGTCACGCTGGGGACCGGCACGCTTCTTCTGGGGGTCATGGAACTGTACACGGGAGGCGAGCAGATCGTGGGGTCTGTACCGAGCGGGTTTATGGAGATCGGGCTTGGGTCAGTGTTCGGTATACCCCTGCCCGCGTTGTACGTTGTTGCCGTTTCTCTTGTGCTTTTCGTGGTATTTGAGTATACGCCAACTGGTCGGTTCATCTATGTCCTTGGCGCGAATATGCGAGCTGCGGAGTTGTTAGGGATACGGTCGCGTCGCATGATCGTCGCTTGCTTCGTGGTTTCTGGGGTTCTGAGCGCGCTGGCCGGAGTGGTGCTCGGCGCGCAGCTGGGTATTGGGAACAGCTCCATCGGCCCCGAGTACTTGCTGCCAGCGTTCGCAGCATCGTTCCTTGGTGCGACGGCTATCAGGCCGGGACATGTGAACGTGCTGGGCACGATTGTCGCTGTTCTGCTTCTATCGGTTGCCGTCGATGGACTTCAGCAACTGGGCCAGCCGTTCTGGGTGGAGCCGTTCTTCGATGGGGGCATGTTGATCATCGCTGTCGGGTGTGCTGCGTATTTCTCGCGGCGTCAGCGCGAAACCTGATGCGGTCAAGTCGAGCTAGGCGCTGTGGAGGAGCGTCGCGACCGGGGAGGAATGAGGCGAGGGCCCTCGGCCTGAGCAGCTAGCGGCGGTCATTGGCCATGCGGGAAGCGCGTCGAGGCAGACTGGGCATGCTGGAGATGTGTCAGTACATGTCTGTGGTGGTCGAAGCGGTGAAGGTTTTCTACCTCCATCGTGACGACGAAACGACGCCGCTTGAGGAGTCACTCCTCGCGGTCGGCGACCTTATCCGAGCCGGCAAGATTCTGTACTTCGGTTTCTCGAACTTTTGTGGTTGGCGGATCGCCGAAGCGGTGGGTCTCTGCCAACAGTTAGGCATACCCAAACCTATCATATCCCGGCCTTACTACAATTTCCTTGACCGCCAGCCCGAGGTGGAGGTCGTCCCGGCCTGCTATCACCTGGGGCTTGGCGTCGTCCCCTACAGCCCGCTCGCTCGCGGTGTCCTAACGGGTAAGTACCGCGCTGGCGAAGCGCCCTCGCCAGATTCGCACGCTGCTGTTTCTGACCCACTCGATATTGCGACAGATACCCGCCAGCGCATGCTCGAGACCGAGTGGCGCGAGGAGTCGCTTCATCTGGTAGATGAGCTCCGAGCCCGGGCCGAGGCAAAAGGCATGACAACCGGGCAGTTCGCGCTCAATTGGCTTCTCGATAACCAGATCCTTACTGCCGTCGTGGCCGGAGCTCGGACGCTGGAGCAGTTTGAGGAATACCTGGGCGCTCTAGACCACAGCTTCGACGCGGACGATGCCGCCTTCGTCGATCGACTGGTCCCGCCTGGCTACCCCTCCACGTACGGCTACCACGACCCGAAATACCCGCTACGCGGCCGTGTCCCCCCGCGCGCCGGCACTCCCCGGAGGGTCTCAGGCGGAACCACGGCTTGCGTCGCTACCCAAAGACCTGACGAGCCTGCCGCCAGGGTCGCGGCGGACCGGGTGATCGGACGACCACAGCTACGTACAATAGAACCGTCCGAACTCCCATCCGCAATCGACCACGGTCCCACTTCCTCGACACGGTATTTCATCTACGAGATCGGAGGTGGGCTCCAATGAGCACGAGCTTCTTCAGGGACCTTTCGACCAGAACACCGACACGCGTCTGGATCAACAACCCGACGTTCGATGAAATCGGCCTTGCTCTTGCGAATGGGGCCGTCGGTTGTACGACGAACCCGGGCTATGGCGGCGGCCTATTGCGCCGGGCTCCGGAGGAGATTCGCCCGATCATCGCGGACTGCGTGAGATTGACTGACGACGATGCGGCGGCGGCCGATCTTGTACAGATGCGGCTGGTCTCGCGCATTGTAGAGCGCTTCCGCCCGCTCTATGACGATTCTGCTGGCCAGTACGGCTACGTCTCCATCCAGGGTCGGCCCGATGCTGACGACGATCCGACTCTGATCGTAGCTCAGGCACGAGCCGGTCATGCCATAGGGCCGAACGCCACGCCAAAGCTCCCGGCGACAGCGGCAGGGTTGGACGCCCTTGAGGTCATTGTTGCCGATGGATGCCCAGTCATCGTGACGGAAGTCTTCAGCCTAGCTCAGCTCGTCGAGGCGTGCGAGCGCTACGTGCAAACGACCATCCGGACCGGCGTGAGGCCCCCGTTCTTCATTAGCCCCATCACCGGCATCTTCGGCGACCACCTGAAGACGGTCGCGAAGAAACACAACCTTCCGGTGGCGCGAGAGGACATGGAGCTGGTTGGACTGGTGCTCGGCCGCGAGTGCCAGCAGCTCGTCGAGGAACGCTCATACCCAGTAAGGCTGCTATGTGGGGGGGCACGCATCTCACTGGACCTCTTGGGCATGGTCGGGGCAGCGGTTCACGTGACTGTTAACTGGAGCACCTTTGCTGAGGTCCTCGCGGACCCGAAGCCCTTCGATACGGGTTACGAGAAGCCAATTGACCCAGTCGTCCTCGACCGTCTTGCATCTGCCTTCCCCGACGTCAAGAAGGCCTTCGCGCTCCGAGGTCTGACGGTGGATGAGTTCGAGAGTTTCGGACCCGTGCAGCACTTTCGCAACAACTTCCTCGAAGGCTGGACGGCGGTGAGGGGGGCCATCGCGGAGACGCGAGCAGAACTCGCCTTGCAAGGCTCCCGCCAATCGAGCAAGGAGGGCTCACGCCGTGCGAGGTGAATCTGCTCCGGTCGTGGCCGCCCTTCCCACGCTACCCCCCAACACGAACGAGAAGGAACAAGGATCAGGGGATGAGCTGGCGGCCCCACGTCGGCCGCTGGGCGGCCTCCGCGGGGGTAGCCAAAACACTAGACAAGGTGGCAAGTTTGGTGAAATATGCAAAGACGGTAATCAGTGCGGCTGTCGCGTTTGCCGCGGTCGTCGGCGATGCGGAGCCAGTACGTCAGGTCAACGGTCGGTCGGGAGGACATGGAAATGGCACTAGGGCTGGAGCGTATCGGTAAACGCCCGGAGCCTCTCGCGACAGAGATCGCGCGGCGCATCCTTGACTACCTCCTGGCGGGCCACCTCGAGCCGGGCGAGCGCATCCCATCCGAGCGCCACCTCGCCGAGGCCCTTGGAGTGGGCCGCTCGGTGGTGCGCGAGGCCCTCAAGTCGATCACCCTCCTGGGGCTCCTTGAGGTGCGCCCCGGCGACGGCACGTTTCTGCGACAGGCCGATTCGGAGCTCCTCCCGCATGCTATCGAGTGGGGCCTCTTGCTGGGTGAGCAGCGGGTGGCCGATCTCATCGAGGTACGTCATCACCTCGAAGTGCTGGTGGCCGGGTTGGCCACGGACCGGGCCACCCGCGACGATCTGGTGATGTTGCGCACATACCTCGAGAATATGCGGACGGCATCTGACACGGCATCCTTCGTTTCCGCCGACCTCGCATTCCACATGCGCATGGCGGAAGCCACCGCAAACGTCGTGCTGCTCCAGATCATGGCCAGCATCCGCAACTTGCTGCGCGTGTGGATGGAGCGCGTCCGCCGTTCCGAGGCGGACAACACCCTCTCCACTAGCGAGCACGAGACGATCTTGCGGGCCCTGGAGTGTGGCGATGCCGCGGCCGCCCGCACGGCCATGGAGATCCACATGGAAAGCGCCACACGAAAACTCGCGCAGACCCTCGCACTGGCAGGGCAGAGCGCGGCAGGTTGCACCGAGGTAGTCCTGCACGCGCCTGAGGGCTGAGCGGGGCAAGTGTGCGTCGGAGCGTAGCGACGGCTGTTTCGCTGACAGTGGCAGATCCTACGGATGTGATCGCACGGTATACCCGTATGCTTCGGAGTTCGTCGCAGTTCGGACGCCTTCAAGAACGCGGGCCCGACTTCGTCGCGCATAGCCATCCACGCAAGGCTCCGGGTGGCCTTCGGCCGCCGCACGAGGCGCCGTCAAGACTCCTGTGTGGATGCGACAAGCGGGCGTTGAGATCGGAAGCTCGTTCAGGCGGGTCACCTGTCCATAGAGAATGCGATCTGCCGAACGACGGTCCG
>Ga0116137_1002227_pt1 | contig 11710 bp, 14 predicted proteins | sample June2015DPH_20_1_3_FD_88973 | JGI IMG/M metagenome (GOLD analysis project Ga0116137, IMG submission 88973) | Peatland microbial communities from SPRUCE experiment site at the Marcell Experimental Forest, Minnesota, USA - June2015DPH_20_100 | ecosystem: Environmental > Terrestrial > Soil >...
CGATGTGTGCAAGATGGGCATGTTATCATGGGCGCTGGCGTGGGCAGAAGTGCTGTGCTCGACGCGGTCGGCGTGAAGATTGAGTGGGGTCAGGTCAAGAAGCCCCTTTGTCTCTCTAGTCTGCCGTGCTCTCCTTTGGATGCGCCCCTGCGCACTCGGCACGAAGCCAAAGCGGCCGCCACGGCATCCCTGATGAAACTCCTTCGAACTGAGCGTCGAACGCTGAATCCTGAGTCAGAAGTCTGGTCGTGGCTCGCGCTGGATGACCTTTTAGTTAGATGTGCCCTCGCTCGCGCGAGTAGGTCATCGCATCGCACCCAAAGGTGCGCAACATGGGCATCACCGTGTATGAAGCGCTCAATCGACCTCACAATGAGCCTGTAGATGCCCCTGAATCGCCGCTTGACAGTGCCGTCCTGGTTCAGAGGGAACTCCGTAATCTGGTGACCAAAAGTCACGAATGTCTTGTGGCTAGCATTCATGCGCTTCTTGGTCGCGTCGAAATTGTCGAAGCATAGGGACGTAGGAGGGGCGGCGAGAGTGTTCACGGAGGCCGCCAAGAACGCCCACGACAGCGAACCCGAGAGAATCTTCACCGACGGGCTGAAGGCTTACTCAGAGGGAATGACCTTCGCCCCGTTCACGAAAGACCCTGAGCATGTCCCAAAGGCGGGAATCGGGAAGCCGCACGCGACAAACAACAGGATAGAGAGGCTAAACGGGACGGTCAGAAAGCGCGTGAAGGTTCAGCGCGGACTGAAAAGCATGGGGTCGGCTATCCCCGAAGGGAACCGACTGTTTTACAACTTCGTGAGGCCGCACATGGCCTTAGACGAACAGACACCCGCACAGGTGGCGGGGATTGACCTCAAATTGGACGGGAATAAGTGGATGGAACTAATTAGACAGGCAACGCCGAAGCGAAAAACCGACTAAAGCCGTAAGAGACACCCCGCACTCATAGCGACCACATGTCGCAACAGTGGACGAACAGCGAACGGCGACTTGGCAGTGCGCACAGAGAGGGAGTTTCAAGCGCGATAGCGGCGGGGTTGCTTATTGTTGGAATCCTAATCGGCGTGACTGGTCTCTACATGGCAACGGGTCACCAACATCAAGACTACCAGACGGTGATTGTGACCCCTACAACGGCCACAACGACTGCGACAGTCACCACGACCGCGACCACTACGACGACTACCTCAACGAGTACCCTCTCGTTGGTGTCCATTCCCCCAATCACTACGGTATTTGGGGTCGGCTTGGGGTCGAATAACTTCACTACGGGAGAACTCCCCGCAGACACACTGATTTGGGAGACCTTCACGTTGAGAAGTGCCGCGCACGTCGATACTGTTGAGGTGGGGTTCGACGTACCCTCTTCCTCGTTCGGGTCTGTGCTTCACATTGGCGTCTATGTAAACGGCGGGTTAAAGTACGAAGCCAACTATACCAATCAGGGGCCGTCTGTCAACGGTTCGACCGTCCCCAGTGTCCACGCAGCCTTTCCAGTCGTCATCGGAGCGGACTTCCCGAATGGCACGTCCTTCACTATTGCAGTCTTCTGCACTGGGAATCTTGTCACTTACGAATATAACACGGGAATGTTTTTCGAGAGTCCCGCTTCATCACTCCCTACTACCCTACTGCCTGAGTCAGCGGCCACCTCTGAGCCGTTCCAGTTCTACGCTCTGGGGCTGACGGATTCCTAAAGCCCCGAGTTGCGCCACCAAAACTCAAAGCCCCGCTAAGGCACTAGGGCCTCTTCCTATGCACAGTTAACGCAACACCGACAACTATTCGGGCGCATACACGGCAGACGCACTAGAACCTCCTTTTGAGGTACCAATCCTATCTTCTTGGTTTCAACTCTTCCTACATACAGAGGGTCAAAACCCCAAGCAACTTCCGAAGCATTAGTTGACTCGGCGAGTTTCTTTGTTGTCCCCCTCGGAGATATCACGATTATCTCGGGGACAGGAACAAGTCGCTTGAAGCACTTCAATAGAACCTCAGGTGATGTAATCGAGTAGTCTTTCAAGGAATCTCACTTGCTGTCATTGCAATCTCTTCGTCGTTCATACTTATCCCTCCAGGAGCTCTCACATCTCCAGTCGCATCAATTCCTCGTCGAAGTACCTGTCTCCCCTCTTGAGCGAGCGGGGTCTAACACCGTATTTCTTGAACCCAAACCTCTCATAGAGTTCCTTTGCTGCGATGTTTGCTGTAAGGACATCGAGTTCGATTATCTCGAATCTTCCTTTGCATCTCTGAAGCGTTTCCCGCATGAGAGCCGTCCCCACTCCCTTGCGCCTGTGGTCCTTGTTCACATGTATTCCCAGTCCTGCCCTGTGGGAAGTGTCGGAATCTGGATGGTTCCTCGATACTTCGCAGAACCCGACGACGTGTGAGTCTATCTCAGCTACCAATGCGATGGTGTTTCCATCGACTACTTCCTTGTAGAGGCCAGAGAACCAATTGAGCTCATCGCTGAGCGATGGCTTCTTGTGGTAAAGCACAATTCCAAATGCAGGGTTCTCCTTTACCTCGTCGTAGTAGCGGTAGTAGTTGTCTACCAGGTCAGTGAAATCAGAAGGTCTGATGTCTCTAATAACGAGCGCCACGACAATCCAAGAATGGTGAGAAAGCACGATTTAAGTCGTGAGCAGGCGTTGGTGTGTGCGATTTGAACCTAAAGTGCGATGCGCGGCGACCGCACCCCTTTATCGTGGAACGAGTCAGAAATCGATAGGCTGAATGGGATTTGAACCTAAAGTTCAGTGCGCATCCCCCGCACTCCTTGGTAAGTTGACTACTCGTCGAAAACAAATAAGTCTTCGATTGTCGTCTTCAGGACTTTTGCCACTCTGTGTGCCAGGTCGAGAGAGGGATTGTATGTTCCTTTCTCAAGGTAGACAATCGTCTGCCTCGTCACTCCAACCTCCTTCGCCAGCTCCTCTTGCGTCAAATCGTATCTTGCTCTTAATTCCTTGATTCGGGTCTTGAAGGTCATTGAAAGACTTCCTTCCGATTCAGATACCACCGCAACAAGAGGAAGGACGCCACAGACACAAGAAGCGAAGCGGCCAGAGCGAGCATCGCACTGGGCACAGGGAACCATAGGAATTGTGAACCGACGAGGAGCGCGAGGATGAAGCCAGCAGTGAACTCTACACCCACCACCCAGGCATACAAAGCCGCCCTTCCCTCAACTCGTCGGGTCCGTTCATCACTGACTTTGAGGCCTGCTTTCTTCGCTCTCAAATCTTGCGATGTCTTGACGACAGTCAAGACGACGATGATGGTAATAGCCGCAATCAGGCCAACAGCAGAAGCCAGTTGTAGAAAGTCGGTCAAGCTATGAACACCCCGAAGGCATCAATCCAATGCTGACTTGACGAACAACACGCCCGTCCACCTTCCATTTTGCATTCATTTCTTCCACGTCATGTGGTTACGACATTATGTCATATAACTCTTACTATGTGTAGGAACTATATGACACATCCTCCAGGGCTTGGCACTGCGCGCGCGCGCCCATGGTCTTGCGTCTGACTAACCACAGCCTGAACCTTTTGGAGGACGTCATCAACCAAGCAATAGGACCTGACCGGGTTCTGTGGCGTAGAAGTCTGAACAATGCCCATGGCCCTCAACCGTTTCATCTGCCAGGTGAGTGCTTGGGAGGTCACACCGAGAATCGTCGCGAGTTTCGTGTGGGTAAGCGACTGTTCTCCCGAAAGGAGGGTGAGGATCCTGCCGGCGGTCCCCTGCCTGAGTAATGAAATGACCATTCGATCCGCCTCTTGGTATTTTGCCGCGCTGAAGAATCTCCTGTACCGTCCGCTCCGATATTCTTCGACTTGTCCTCTCCTGGTTAACACCCAGATGTGATACTGGACTACACCCATTGAGAGGCCCAGGTCTTCACTCAGTTCTCGCAGATAGACGCCAGGGTTGGCGACTATGTAGGCCATAATCTCACCCCTGGTTGAATTGTTGACAGAGAGGTACTGCCCGCTCGCGAGGCTCCAAACCCCCGATGGTGTGGCTAGCAGGGCCATAGGGGAGGCAGCACTCGAATGACCTGATTGCGTTGGCGATGGATTTTGGTGCTGAAGCGAAGCTGAAACGAACAAAGAAGAGTCGAGGAGCATTGCGACTACAATCAACGTCGCGATGACCTGGATGTGCTTCGTGTCGCTAGCCAGCAGAGAAGGAGAACGTCTTACGTTATTTATCGCTATTCGTAAACGTTCGTACTAGACGTAAGCGTTCGTATCAGAAGCGTTAAACACCATAGGAGGTTCATTGACGCTGATGCGCAGACTCCAAATCCTGGGCCTCGTCGTGGTTATCGCAATCGTCGTTGTCACGGTGGCGTTCTTCGCAGTTCCATCTCTCTTGAACGGGCCTGCTTGCGGCGGGGGAGTCTACAACGCGAAGACCAGTGCAGTTGGGGTAGACGAACTGGGCCAGCAGCTCTACAACGTCACCTTCACTGAGAATGGTGCACAAGAGAGTGGGTTATACTACGGCTTCATGTCTCATTCACTCTCTTGGATCAAGGCCAACACGCCTTCAAGCGCTGTCTTCATGAACTGGTGGGACTACGGTAAGGAGATCGTCGGATGCACCGGAAGAAGTTCGGTCATTTCGAATCCCTCCGCCAGGTTCATCGCGCTTGGATTTACCGCCAATGTCACTGAGCGCGACCCTGAACAGTCTCTTACTGACGTGGGGACGGCTCTCTTCACGACAAACGCGACGTCGAGCAGTTCGATAGCTTCCAAGTACGGAGCAGGATACCTTCTGGTCACAACCGAAGACGGTGGGGAAAAAGCACCCTACATCCTTCAATATCTCGGGCTGAAGCCCAGCGACTACATCACTTCTAACAGTACGACTTTCACCGCCAGCAGCTGGACGACTCTGGGCCAGCAGACCGTGATCTACAGACTCTTGGACGGCGAGAGCGTCTCAGGGTTCATCCAGGTGTATTCTGATATGTATGTTAGGATCTTCAGTATCGGCTGAAGACCAATGAATCCGTGGGTAGCGACTCTGTCAGACAGGTTCGTCCCGGTCCTGACCCTGCTCCTGCTCAGCTCGCCTCTCTCCTACATCGGAGACATCTGCCATGAGACGGGTCATGGTTTGCTGGCGCTGGCCCAAGGAGGGACCTTCACAGGAATAGTCATAGGCCAAGGTGCGTCGTATGCTTTGGCGAATTCGTATCTCGTGTCCATCGGTGGATGGATAGGACAGTATGTTCTTGCGTCCGTTGTCCTTCTGCTCTGCTGGGGCTTCAAGCCCAAGAGTTTTCTGGCAAGATCTGCTATCGCTTTACTGGTGCTGCAAGACATGGTCAACCAACCAGGGTACATTGCGAGCCTCCAGGGCGACTCCGCGGGAACCCTCCAGGTGTTGGAGGCGACCGGAGTCGGGCGGCAGGCGTCCGTGGCGTTTCTCGAATCCGTCGCCATCGTCCTTTTGCTGATTGGTGTGTATGTTTCATGGAGGATTGTGCGGACCTACTTCTCGGAGACCTTTCAATGGACATCGAGTCGGAGATCAAGCATGGCGTCCATCCTCTTTGTCACCGGGAGTGCCGCAGTTTCCTGGTTCAGCTTCTCTTCAATTGGGGATTGGGTGGCGACGAACACTCTCACTCAGATTCTGCTGCTCACGGCATTCCTCCTTGTTTTTGCCTTTATCGTCATCCCTTCAGCCCCCTTTTCTTGGCAGAGAGCAAAGTATTCTGGGCCTTCGCTGGCGACGTTCGCATTCGTCGTCCTCCTTTTTGTGGAAGCTCAGCTCGTATACTTCTTCGTCTTGCCAGTTACCATACCATATCCATGACACATCCTACAGCTTTTTGGCCAATGGCGACTTCGCTCCGCGCGCGCTCCTCCCTCTCCCGCCCTTCTCCCGCTCCTCCTCATGAGCTCCTTGTTACTACAACACCATCAGACACCCAACACCATCAGACACCCAACACCATCAGACACCCAACACCATCAGACACCCAACACCATCAGACACCCAACACCATCAGAAACGCGAGTACAAAGTGAGCGCATGAACCAAATCAAAAGAGCCACCTGGTTAATGCTTATTGGATATCCAAGCTGTGCCCATATGAGAATATGCTCCGTATCGGTGTAAGCATCCGGTCGGACGAGAGTCTGATCCGAAGAGTGTCTGCCTTGGGGATACCATGCGTCGAATTGGCGTACTTTCCTCCCCTTGAAGGAAGGATCAGTTCCCTCTCAGAAGCACTTCGCTCGTCCGGAGTCAAGGCCGCGTCGTTTCACGCGCCATACGGCGTCTCGTGCGACATAGGGAGTTTCAACCAGGAACAGAGGAGGTCTGCAATCGGACAACACAAGAAGCATATCGAGTATTGCGCTTCGCTGGGTTCCGAGTATTACGTGATTCACCCGGGGTTTGACAACTACCTGTTCGACAGAGGCGGGAAATGGGACGAATCCAAGAAGATCGCCATCTTCCCGAGAGAGGAAAGCACGATTGGGGAGTTATGGGAAACCAACGCTTCCTCATTGGCTGACTTGGCCGATTTCGCAGCCGACGCGGGCGTGAAGATTGCTCTTGAAACCGGGCCTCCTAACATCATGACACCAGAAGAAACGCTGAGCGTGGTGCGCATGGCGGACAGAAAGAACCTGGGCGTCTGTTTGGACAGCGGCCATGTCAATGTCGGGGGGACCGTCAAGCCTGCGGACGCCATCAGGGAGATTGGTCATCTGCTCTGGACCTTGCATCTTCACGACAACAACGGGGACGGTGACTTCCACCTGGTTCCTGGCAGAGGGAACATCGATTGGAATCGTGTCGCCAAGGCGCTGCGAGACGTCTCCTACGGCGGTGTCCTCAACCTCGAACTGCCACAAGTTGATTGGAACAGCAAGGAAGCTTGGGCGGACATAAAGGATGGAGCATCGTTCCTACGAAACAACCTGGCCTAACTCTGGAGACAACCCCTCGTCGATGCGCGTGCCTCCCGGCGGCCGCATCCTTCTCACAGCGCGCGCGCGCTTAAACTCAAAACAATGTGGGAAGCATAGTCGGTAGGACGTATACCACGAACCAAGTGAACGGGATTGAAACGAGAACTGAGAACGAAACTTGTTCTACGGTGTGATAGCCCAGTGCTACCCTTGAACCAGTAACTATGCTTCCAGCGACGAGCATTGGAACGAGACCAGCCAAGCCACAGCTGTAAAGAATCGCGATGGAAGGGCCGGTTACCCCCCACGTATGGATGCTTACCTTTGTTAGGTACTTGGTGATGAGCGCCGCGAGTATCGTGTTCACGAAATAAGCAAACATCAACGCGTCGAATATGAAAGGCGCCCCAAGATACCTCAGCGACACGAATCCTGCCAAGTAGGAGAGGATTGCCGTGAGGAAGAGGGCAGGTCTATCGCTTCTCTCTTGAACGTTCGAATCTATCTTGGAACGACGCATCTGTGTGAAGAGAATGATGGTTGGAATTAACGACGTGAAAAGGACGGCGACCAAGAACTGGAATCCCGTCGTCTCAATTCCGCTGGCGAGCGAAAGCGCAGCAAAGACATAGACTGATGAAACCTGAGGCGCGAAGACGACAGAAACTGTTTTGTAGAATTTCTTCGGCCCTCTCATATGCTCAACGCAAAAAGGTCGAACCAGATAAGGCTCTGTAATTGTTCTGTTCTCATTCTGCTGTCTGGAACACGACCCGAAAGGATAAGAGAACCAAGCAAACCAACCTGAGGTGACCGAGCCATGAAGGATCCGTTGACAATGGACGAGCGCCTGGTCGACCAAGTGGCCGAAAGGGTGCTTCTTGAATCTCTCCATCTAAGAAAGGGAGAGAATATCACGATAGAGACATGGAACAACGGGTTGCGCTTTGCACAGAGAACTCTGGTGCACGCCCGCAGGCTTGGCGCTGTGCCGGTGCTGCTCTTTGAAGACGAGGAGTCCTACACAGAGGGTCTCAAGGGCGCGCCGAAGGCCATCGTCGGCAAGATGGGAAGGCACGAGTATGCGCTACTGTCGGCGACCGACGCGTACGTGTTCATTCCGGGCCCGGTTCTCGGGGGCTCCCCAAAACTGTCGCGGGAAGAGGTTGTGGCCTACACCCGGTACAATTCGTCATGGTACAAGGCCGCGAAGTCAGCAGGGCTGCGTGGTGTCAGGTTGACCTTCGGCTACGCTGGAGAGGAGATGGCTCGCGTTCTTCGGAAAAGCCTTCCCGACATAGTCGAGCACCAGCTGAAGGCTTCTCTCGTCGATTTTCGGAAGATACGGCGGATGGGCATGAGACTGGCGAGACAAATGGAGCGTGGCGCGAAGGTGGTCGTCAGGGCAGAAAGCGAGGAACTGAACTTCGAACTCGGTAAGGAAGAGGAGATTGACGATGGGATGGTCGATCGAAGTGATGTGGCTGCAGGCAACAATATGACAAATATCCCGCCTGGATACCTTGCGAGGGAGATTGCCAAGGAGACTGTCTCCGGAGCGGTCAGGCTGCATGCCCCAATACCGAGACTCGATACGTCGGCCGACCTCCGCCTGGAGTTTGCCAGGGGCAGGCTCAAGGCATGGAAGAGCGAAGAGAACCAGGAGTGGCTCGACGCGCTTGTGAGGATGCTCCCGGAGGAGCGCAGAACGTTCTCAGACATCTTGGTGGGATTGAATCCGTCCATGAACTATGGTTATGCTCAGGACAGGCTGGTGGAGGGCGCAATCACGCTCTCCGGAATGTTCCAGGGCACGACGAGAAAAGGAAGCCTGGAAGTGAACGGAAGATTGCTGGTTGAGCAAGGCAAGCTGGTTGTGTAGGCTTGCGTTCTTATGGTCCATCGAGTCGCTCTAACCATCTAAGGACGGTCCGACACGGCTAATGAAGATTATTCCCGTGTGGTGCTTCTGGCTTTCTGGACATGTCGAAGTGTCTCAGCTCGATTCGCGCGCACCCGGACCGGAATCGTCACTTGCTGTGCGCTTCTCCTGACCCTGATGGGATTTGAACTCAGTTCGGTATGATGCCCGGCGAGTGCGCGCTCGTAGAAGAGTGATTATAGAGAGATTGGATGGAGGATTAGTTCTTCTTCAGCAGCATCCCAATCTCGGGAGGGATTTTCGCTCTCCACCGAGGAGTCACGTTCGACGCGTGTCGGGGCGCGCGCGGAGCCGGACCCTACTCGTTGGACAAGCTTCTGGGACTCTAGCCCAAGGGCAACTTGCTCCACTTTGTTCATGCTTCGACGAACACCTCGTCATTCTGCACCAGCGTCTTATACGTATCAAGCGGGATCGTGGCAGGTGGGTTGAGAACCTCGCCCGTTTCCAACCTGAAGCGTGAGAGATGAGCGGAGCAGACAACGTCGTCGTCCAAAAGAAAACCATTAACGAGCTCAACCTGCAGGTGAGTGCACAGGTTCGATACCGCGCAGAATCTACCGTTACAGTTCACGAGGAGGATGCTCTTGCCTGAGATCTCGACAGCGATTTTTTCGCCTGGCAGCAAATCGGAAGTCTTGCAGACTCTTACTAATCCACTCATGGGGCCTTTCGAGCCCGGTACACCGGGAGATATGGGTTGCCTTCATCTATAGGCTCGGTGACTTTGACTGCCTTCTGTGGTTAATCATAGATTGAGGGAAAGGCATCGGTGCTCGCGTGCAGGGCAGCGTCGAAGGAAGTGGGAAGGAAGAGAAAGAATGTTCAGGCTGCCTAAAATCTAACATGTATACCCATGATTTCTCTTGTCTTTCGAAGTTCCGCATTAGAGTGCCGGTTCACGGCCTAAGCTTCGATCATGATGTCTTCCCCTTCCACTTTCACCAGGTACGTCGACTCAGGGCTCGAAGCTGGCCCTCCGACCACTTTCCCGTTGGTGACATCGAACTTGGATCCATGCCAGGGACACGTCACGACACTACCATCTAGTTTTCCCTTCTCAAGCGGTCCGCCGGCGTGTGTACAGACTGAACTGATTGCAAAGAGCTTCCCGTCTATGTTTACAACGACGATCCGTTTCTCGTTCACCACATAGCCCTTCATCTGCCCAGGAGGGAGTTCGCTTAGGCGTCCTATCTTGATTGGTGTGGTCATATTTGGATGGTGTTCGATTGGTTTGGTCATATATTTCTTCTCGCTTTTCTCGAATCCTTCGTAAATCCTCATGACTGCGTCTGTTCTCCTTGTCCTAGCGCGCGACATCACGAAGGCCGCAATCCCGACGACGATGAGGACGGCCTGGGCCCCAAGTAGGGTTACGAAGGCCCCATCTCCGAGGAGATACTTCGAGAAGGCCGCGGCGGTGGCGCCGTTTGAGGAGAATGTAGATGTCCCGAAGAAGACATCGCCGCTCATCGCCCCCAGTTGTACCAAACCGAGGAGAACGGTGATGATGATCGCAGTTCTTGGCATTTTCCGCAGGCCGACTATCAAGGCCAGGTCAATGATGGTGAACGCCCCAAGACCGTATGCATGTGTCGGGGCCACGGCCCAGAGATATGAATCGGTGGCGAGGATGTAGCTACCCACAGCCGCAGAGACCAACAGAACGACCGACAGAATTGTGTTGGCGGGCTTCATTCTTTCTGAATCAGCCGCCCCAAGATACCATGACCTATAGAGGTTCAGAAGCCCACCTCGATAATCGCGGACTTGAAACGCGCGAGTCGTCTGAGTTGGTCCCATAATCCTTAAGAGTTGTGAAAGTGAAAAAGAAACACGTGTTAAAGACGCCTGACCCGACAATGAGAAGACGTCTGGCTTCTTCGTTTCTTGCTGGGGTGCTCATGGTATTGACGCTAACGCTGTTCGTTGCGCCTGGCCATGCTGCCGGAAATGCAGCCGTCTCAATTGCCAACTTCGCGTTCCACCCAAACACGATCACCGTAGTAATAGGCGTGAACAACACGGTGACATGGACCAATAACGATGCGACCACCCATACGGTCACATCGGACAACTCGCTCTTTCCAGGCGAAACCTTAGCTCCTGGTGCTACCTACACCTACACCTTTGACCAGGTGGGGACATATGCCTACCACTGTTCGATCCACCCCACCATGACAGGGACCGTGCATGTGGTGTCGCAGACCCCTACAACTACTTTGACATCCAGCTCCGCCTCGGTATCTTCGTCATCATCGAATACGCGTTCCTCGAGTTCGGGAAGTAGTCAGGGGATCCCCGAGTTCCCCGTCCAGTTCGGGTTCACCCTTCTGGCCACGGTCGTCATCGTGACGTCCTACGTTGCCGCCAGACGCATCACACTTCCCCGACGTGGTTAGTGGAGCAGGAGTCTTTGACCAGAGCGAGACAATCGAACCAAGAGCTCCGAAGCGCAGCAAGGCCGCCCTCATAGGAAGAACCTACGTAGACGCTAACCCCACGGGGCCCGTTCAAAGTCCACTCGTGCGATTTCTCGTCAGACGGGTGAGTTCCGCGGATGGACTTCAAAACGACGCGTGACAATCGATCCCCCCGACTGATCTGCGGCTCAACACGAACGAACTTCCTCACAAGTTTCCCGGTGGCAGCTTCCGCCCGGATACTCCACTTGGGACCTAATACACACCATCGTTGCTGGTACGCTTACTCTCCAAACCCTTAACTAGTCGTTCCTAACAGGTTAGGGCTCGAAGAGACTGAATATGCCAAAATACGTAGTCATATCGAACCA
>Ga0116137_1002246_pt1 | contig 11642 bp, 8 predicted proteins | sample June2015DPH_20_1_3_FD_88973 | JGI IMG/M metagenome (GOLD analysis project Ga0116137, IMG submission 88973) | Peatland microbial communities from SPRUCE experiment site at the Marcell Experimental Forest, Minnesota, USA - June2015DPH_20_100 | ecosystem: Environmental > Terrestrial > Soil >...
AGATCGGCCAGCTCGTGCTCGGCCAGCATCCCCAGCGGCAGCGGCGCGGCGAAGACCAGACGCGGTCGCGGGCTGAATCCCTCGCTTGTCGCAACCGGGATCCCGCCACGTCGAAACGCTCGCTCCCAGAGATGGCTGGCGTCGAGATGCGAAAGGAACCTGGCTTCGTCGTCCCGGGCGAAGATGAGCCGCCAGCGTTGCTTCGACTCGCTCACCGGCTCGACTCCGGCTCCGTGAGGACACACGCGTCGGCCGACGGATCCAACCCGGCAGCTTCGGCCGCGGGCCCTTCAGACCTGAACGCGTCGGCCGCGGATCCTTCAGCCGCCGGTTCGAGCGCCGGCCCCGGCGCAGCTGCGGCCTTCGGCGTCGACTTCGCCTTCGATCGCAACCTGGCAGCCTTCTTCGGCCGGCGTGCAGGTTTGCGGCCCCAGCGGTCGACCACCAGTTCGGCCGTGGTGGCCTGCACCAGCAGCGTGAACAGGACGACTCCGAAGGTGATGCCCTGCAGCATCGATCGGTTCGGAAGGTTCGCCGGAAGCGACAGTGCCAGGGCCGTGGAGACCGCCCCGCGCAGCCCCGACCAGTAGATCACGTGCAGCCAGCCGACCGGCATGTCGCCTTCGCTGGAGCCGCCATCATTCACGGATTCGAGCGTGCCGGCCCGTGCACGCGGGCTGCGCCACGCGCGCCGACGAACCAGGCGGAGCGTCCCCAGGAAACCATAGACGATGATCGCGCGACCGACGAAGGTCGCGGCGACCGCCCAGGCGATCGGACCCGCCACCGCCGCGAGCGACCGCGGCGATATGGCGAACCCTACCAGGAGGAACACGAAGGCCGTCGCCAGAAAGGCCACGAACTCCCAGACCGTGTCGAGCGCCTCCTCGGTCCGCGCCGACATGCCGAGGCTGCGGCCGTAGTTGCCCAGCACCATACCGGCGACCGCGGTGGCGATGACGCCGGACAGGTTGATCGCGTCGGCGATGAGGTAGGTGCCGTAAGCCAGCACCACAGAGAGGCTGATCTCGATGAGGTGGTCGCCCACGTTGGGCAGGATCCGCGATGCAACCCAACCGGTGACGGCGCCGATCGCCGCGCTGACGGCCACGACCGACACGAACGCCATGCCCGTTGCCAGGGGGGAGGTCGCGCTCGTGACGAAGCCCACGGCGATCGTGAAGGCGACGATGCCGGTGCCGTCGTTGAAGAGGCTCTCCGCCTCCACGAGGGTGGACAGCCGCCGTGGCGACGCGAGTCTCCTGAACGTGGCGATCACGGCCGCCGGGTCCGTCGCCGCGAGCATCGCCCCGACGACGAAGGCCTGGTCCGCCGGCAGCCCCGCACCCACGTGCAGGAAGAGCGCCACCAGCGCGGCACTGACCAACACCCCGGGCCCGGCCAGCAGCGAAACGCCCAGCAGAGAAGGACGCAGCTTGCCGAAATCGATCTGGTAGGAAGCTTCGAAGATAAGGGCGGGCAGCAGGACGACCAGCACCAGCTGGGGCGTGATCTCGATCTGCAGTGGTGAGGAGAGCGCACCGGCACCCATCCCGAAGGCCACCAGCGCCACGGTGTACGGCAGGTTGATGCGGCGGGCCAGGATCGTCACGAGCGCAGCCGCGCCGACGAGGACGACGAACAGGCGGATCAGCTGGAGGGTGGTCTCGCCCGAGTCGGTCGCGGCGATGGTTGGGATGGGCGCGATGGCCTGAATGCTTGCCAGACTCACCCCGTGGACTCGCCGCCGGCCGCCTCCACCAGCGACGCCAGACCCAAGAGTCCCGCGTTCTTCGACTGCACTTCACTCCCCACGAGGTCGTATGGCCAGGACGTTGCATGGCCGTGTCCGACCGTAGCGTCTCGGACCGTGGAGGCGGCATCCGGCGCCTGCCGCCGCGGATCTCCCGGCGGCCCAACATACCGCCAGCGGGTCTTCATGGGCGCAATGGCACCTCGGCCTGCTTCGTCGTCTTGAGCTGTCCGCGGTCGAACCAGCAGCTGCCGGGGTCCTTGCCGGCCGCTCTGACAGTCGAATCCAGTCGTCGTGGGCACTCCACAGTTGTAACACGGACCCCAATGGCAGTCAGCCGCTGTCTTGCCGGAGAGCGCCCGCCTGGCATCCCGCGCCAGGAACTCGCGGGTCACGCCGCAGGTCAGGTGATCCCAGGGGAGAGGCTCGTCGAGCGGGATGTCCCGCTGGGCGTACCAGGCCGGATCGAGCCCCTCCGCCCCGAAAGCCTCGAGCCAGACGCTGTAGTCGAAGTGGTCGTCCCAGGCATCGAAGCGCGCGCCTTTTTGCCAGGCACGCCGGATTACCGCATTCAGACGGCGGTCGCCGCGCCCCAGCGCGGCCTCGAGCATCGAGCTGCGGGGATCGCTCCAGCGCAGTTCCAGGCCGCGGCCGTGCATCATCTTTCGGAGCGTGTCGACTTTGGCCTCGATCTCGGAGGTCGAGTCCTGACCTGACCACATGAAGGGCGTGGCTACTTTGGGCACGAAGGTCGAGACATTCGCCTTTACCTGGGCCTTGCCGCCGTGGTATCGCCGGCCCACCCCAAGAACACGGCGACAGATCTCGGCGATGGCCAGGACGTCGTCCATGGTTTCGCCGGGCAGACCGATCATGAAGTAGAACTTGAGCGCGCTCCAGCCGCGCCGGAAAGCCAGCTCGGCGCAACGAGCGATCTCCTCGTCGCTCACGCCCTTGTTGATGATGTCGCGCAGCCGCTGGCTGCCGGCCTCGGGGGCGAAGGTGAAGCCGCCGCGCCGGGCCTGGGGCGAGATGGCGTCGACAAGCTCAACGGTGAAGGCATCCACGCGGGTGCTCGGCAGGGAGATCCTGGCTTCGGGGCGCAGCCGGTGGAGGGCTGTAGCGACCTCTTTGACGTACGTGTAGTCCGCGGTCGAGAGGCTTGTCAGACCGATCTCCTCGTAGCCCGTGGCCTCAAGGATCGACTGGGCGGCCTCGACCGCCACGTCCGGGGCGCGCTCGCGCAGCGGCCGGTAGTACATGCCCGCCTGGCAGAAACGGCAGCCGCGAGTGCACCCGCGCATCACCTCCAGCTGGGCACGGTCGAAGACAATGTCGATGTTCGGGACGAGCTGCCGGATGCCGTGGACGTGGGTCTCGAAGTCGGCCGCGATGCGGCCGGCGACCAGAGGCGGCGCTGCCGCGTCGAGAGCCTCGAGCAGGGCGAAGGTGCCGTCCGGTCTGTAATGCGGGCGATATAGAGAGGGAACGTAGACGCCCGGGATACGGGCGAGCTCTCTGAGGGCGTCGGCGCGTGCCACGCCCCGGCGCCACTCTCCCGCGGGGCCTCGGCGGCGCGCCCAGCCGATCCGCTCCAGGGCGTCGCTCAACTCGTGGACCGCGTCTTCTCCCTCGCCCAGCAGGACGGCGTCGACGTAGTCGCTGATCGGCTCGGGGTTGAGGACGCTCGAGCCGCCGGCGATGACCATGGGATCTGACTCGGACCGCTCCTCTGTCGTAAGACCCAGGCGCCCGAGGTCGAGCATATCCAGCAGGTTCGTGTAGGTGAGCTCGTAGCCCAGGCTCACTCCCAGGACGTCGAACTCACGCAGCGCCCGCCTCGTCTCGAGGCTCCAGAGCGGCAGGTTCCCGGCTCGAAGCCGGGCCTGCAGGTCTCCATCGGCAGCGAAGCAGCGCTCGGCCAGCCGATCAGGACGGTCGTTCAGGACCTCGTACAGGATCCGCAGCCCCAGGTTGCTCATGCCAACCTCGTACAGGTCCGGGTAGGCAAAGCACCATTTCAGCGCAACCCCGGCCCAATCCTTCTGGACCGAATTCCACTCACCTCCGGCGTAACGAGCGGGCTTGCGGACCCGCCCCAGCGCGCGTTCGACCGCGAGCTGAGGGAGCGGCGGCGGAGCGTAGTGAGGCTCGTTCGAAGCGGGGCCGAACATGGCCCTGTCCGCGGACGGAGTGGAGATCATGGCTCGTGACGATTCGGTTGCTGGTCGGGCCGTGGAACCGGGCTGCGTGTCGTGCCGGAGTGGCCGAGTCTACGCGGCCCGGGCCCGACGGGCAACGGGCGATCGGGCTGGGCTTCGGGTGAGCCGCTGCGCCGGGTGTATCGGTGCTGGAGGGCAAGCTACCACGCGGGCGGTTCACGTCTCAGGTTAGCGCTCTGCATGACACCCAGACCGCCCATGAGGCTCACCAGGGAGGCGCCCCCGTAGGTGATGAAGGGCAGCGGAATGCCAGTGATGGGCATGATGCCTATCACCATCCCGACGTTCACGAACATCTGGAACAGAAGCATCGAGGCCAGGCCGCACCCCAGCAGCAGGGCGAAGGTGTCGTTGGATCGCCACGCGGAGACGAGCAGCCGCCACATCAGCGCCACGAACAGCGCGAGGACGACCATCGAGCCGAAGAAACCGAGCTCCTCGGCAAGAAGGCCCCACACGAAGTCCGTTGTCTGGACGGGCAACGGAACGGTGCCGTTGGTCAGGCCCTTGCCCCAGGCGCCGCCCGCGTTTACCGCAGTCTCGGACTGAAGGAGCTGGTAGCCACTGCCTCGCGGGTCCTGGCCGGGATTCAGCAGGGCGAGCAACCGGGCCCGCTGGTAGGGATGAAGGTTCGCCCAGACGATCGGGACAGCGGCAACGACCGCGCCGGCAAGTGTGGCAAGCCACTTGAGACTGGTACCGGACATGAACAGCATACCGGCCAGGGTGGCCACCATCACCAGGGACGTGCCGAGGTCCGGCTGGAGCATGACCAGGATCCACGGCGGCCCCAGGACAAGGATCGCCCCGATGACCGTCCAGACCGACTTGATGTGCGACTGGCGCGAGGCCAGGTAGGCGGCGAAGACGATGATCATAAGGATCTTCGCCAGCTCGCTGAACTGGAGCTGGAACCCGGCGATCACGATCCAGCGGGCCGAGGTGCCGGCGTTGCCGGTGCTGGCCCCAAATCTCAGCGTCAGGATCAACAGCACCACGTTGACCAGGTAGATGGGCCAGGCGAAAGTCCGCAACCACCTGTAGTCGAACATCGTGGTGATGACGAAGACGACGCCGGCGATCACCGCCCACATCAAGCTGCGAACGAACGGGGAGCCGGGCGTCAGCGTCGTATGAGTTGTCCCCACGCTGTTGCTGTAGGCCATGGCCAGGCCGAAGATCGTGAGCAGAACGGCGTATGTGGTCAGCTGCAGGTCATACAGGCGCCACGTCAGAGACGCAGCTCTGGGAGCCCATGACCGGAGCTTCATCGGCTCCGGGCGAAAGATGCTCATCGGTGCGTCGCGTCACTCAATGGTTGTTGGCCGTTCCGTAGAAGTTGGTCGTCTTGAATGCCCACATGTTGATGTGGCCGGGATTCGCGGAGTTGGTCGCGCTGCCCTTGAGACCGTAGTGCAGCCACATGTAGTACTTGACGATCTCAGTCGAAATGTCGCCCCAGGTATCGGCACCGTAGGCGAACACTAAGACGGCCAGCTGGGAGTCCGTCCCGGTGACGCTGCCGTGGTATGGGTCGCCGGGCGTGTAACCGACGAACCACTCGTGATAGGGGAGCCGGCCGTACTTGTCCCGCTCGCCGAACTCCGCGGTACCGGTCTTGCCTGCCACGACGATGGGCAGATCGACCAGGTTGTAGGTGTGCCGGCTGGTGACCACCGCCCGCGTTCCCAGCCGAATCGTTTCGAGAGTCTGGGCGGATGCAGGCAGCTTCCTGATCAGCTGCGGTGCGACGGCGTGGACGGTCCCATCTGGATCCGTGATCGACGTGACGAGATGAGGAGTCCACAGGTTGCCGCCGTTGATCAGGGCGCAATAGGCGTTCAGGAGCTGTATCGGCGTGACCGCGTCGTAGCCCTGACCGATACCCGCCTGGGCGATTTCGCCCTCGTACATGGGCTCGCCCATGGCGATCTCCTTCCAGGTGTCGTCTGGGACGATCCCCGTCGCCTCGCCCGGCAGATCGATACCTGTCTTAGCGCCGAAACCATATTCTCTGGCCCAGTAGGTCAGCTGGGTGAGTCCGACTTTCTCGGAAAGCTGATAGAAGAATGTGTCGCTCGAGTGGGCCAGGCCCATGATGATGTTCAGCGGTCCCCAGCCCGTCTTGTTCCATTCCCAGAACTTCTCGTTGCCGATCATTATGTACGGCTGGGAATCGATCAACGTGGTGGCGGTGATAACGCCGGTCTGGAGCCCTGCGGTGCCCGCAACGAGCTTGTACGTGGAACCGGGCGCGTATTGATCGCTCACCGCCTTGTTGACAAGCGGCATGTTCGGGTCGCTGACGAGCGTCTGGTAGTTCTGGGAAACCGTGTTGTCGTCATAGCCCGGCAGGCTGACCATGGCCAGGATGTCGCCGTTCTGGGGGTTCTCGACGATGATCGTGCCCATTTTCACGTGGGCCTCTGTGAGCCCCCACTGGAGGGCCCTCAGGGCGATCTGCTGCTCGTGGACGTTGATGCTGAGCGTCAGGGAGCTTCCTGGAACCGGCGCTTTCCCGGCTGTAACCAGGCCGGTGATCGGTTGCCCGTTGGCGTCGAGTGCGACGGTCTGCGTGCCGTAGGTACCCCGCAACGTCGACTCGTAGTACTGCTCAAGTCCGGCCTGTCCGATTGTGTCTTCCGGGGAGTAGCCGGCCGCCTTGAGATCCGCGTACTGCTCCGTGTCGATCAGACCCGTGTAGCCGAGGAGCTCGCCGAAGAGCGGGCCATAGGTGTAGTCCCGGTCCTGTACTGCCACGACCTGCACGCCGGGCAGTACGTCGCTGTTCTCGTCGATCAGGCGAGCCACATTGGTGTCCACCCCAGAGGCGACAACGACTGGGTTGAACAGCGAGCCCGTGGCGCTGTCTATCGCCTGGTCGATCGTGACCGTGTCCATGTTCAAGAGCGAGGCGAGCCGCCGGACCACGACAGGCTTCTCGGACAGCGGCAGGTCTTGCGGAATAACCTCGACCTCGTAGTCGGGGATGTTCTGCACCAGGGGTGTCCCGTTGGCGTCGTAGATGAGACCCCGGCTCGATGGAACCGGCTCAGTGACTGTCGACTGGCCCGAACTGATCTGGTACGTCTGCGGCTGCTGCACGAGCTGAAGGTAGAACATCTGGACCCCCAGCGCGGTGATGGCGACCACGATCGCCAGCACAAACGTCCCGAAGCGGTAGAGATTCCTGGGGGCGGCGAGTTGCTCCGGCAACCGGACACTCATGGCAATTACCTCACCAGCTGAGGCGCTCCCGCTGCTCCCACCGCCTTCGAATGGCAATGAACAGAGGGGCGACCAGAGCCCCGAACATGACGTTTACCAGCATTTCGGCCACCAAATTGGAGAGGTGCAGCTGTGGAGCTGGAGGCCGAAGCAGGCCTGATGTCACGGTCGAGAGCACGATGAACACGGGCGTGAACAAGGCGACGCCGACCAGCGAGCTTGCGGAACGTGCGCGAGCCAGGATCGGGCTGACCGCCGAGGCCAGACCCACGACTACGAGCAGGCCAAACACCGTGGAGCCGAGTGGCCGGAAGGCGAGTAGGTCGACGAAGAGGCCGCCAACGAATGCCCAGGCCATGCCTTCCTCAAAACCAGTGATCAGCGTGAGGAGGACGGCGATTACGAGGACTATCTGCGGTTGAGCGTCGGCGAGATGGATCCGCGAAGCGACCGTCACTTCCATGAGGGCCGCGATTGCGGCGCCGACCGCAGCGAAGAGAGGACCCATGCCGGCCTTACAGGTTTCCTGCGGTCGCTCCGGCTTGAGAAGGCCGGACGGCGAAACGACCTGCGGAGTATAGGCCGGGAGACAATCCTGAACAAACGAGCGCGCCTGCCGCCTGACCGTCGGGCGCTGTCAGCGCCCGCTCTGGCGTGGCGGCGGCATATCCTGGAGCCACCGGACGGAGGCAGGCGACCCTGTCCTCACGGCCCGGTTCCTCGACCGCAATTCCTGACCGAGTCGCTGATCCAGCGCCCCGCCGGGGCGGCGGTGCGTCCAAGCACCATGCCTGGATCGATGGTTTGCCGCGCCGGGTCGTGACTCCGAGACTGCCCAGGTCATAGCCGCTGCAGCAAACGCGGAAGTATTCGGGCGCGGAAACGTCGAGTCGTGGGCAGGTTCGGTCGCCGCACCGCCACAAAGGCTCGAGGGATCCACCGGGACCGTCGGCCGCCCTACCGCCGCAGCTCCGTTTCACGTGAAACTGGCGTGCTGGTCCATGCCGAGTGCCGCGAGCCGTCGACTCGTCCGCAATCGGCCGAAACGCACGCATCCGTGGACAGCACTCCCTGCCTGGCTGGGGAGGCTCGCGTTTCCCACAAGCCAGCCCTCGCGGACCGGCGCCCAACACCGCGACACGATCTGGCGGTTCCACGTGAAACATCGCCTCCCGGCCGCGCCCCGGAGCCGCCCCGACGGTCGACTTCCTCACAGCCGGGCCGGCTACGCTGGCGGCGATGTCGTCGAGGCCGCGTCAGACTTCGGGCCGAGCAAGCAAGTGAGCGTCGAGTAAGGCCGCGCAAAGCGCGCTGCGATATCTTGCCGCCTGGCAGCAGCGGCATCCCGGGATCCGTCGAACGTTTGGTGTTCGCTGCAGGGCTTGAGGCAGTCTCCGGAACCGGAGAGCGGCCCCGAATGCTAGAATTCAAGCGTGCCGACCACCGAAATGGGGACCTGAGTGGGCCAGATCATCGCCTGCGCCAACCAGAAGGGCGGCGTCGGTAAGACCACCACGGTTGTCAATCTAGCAACCTACCTGGCCCTCGCCGGAGACACCGTCCTCGTCATCGATCTGGATCCTCAGGGCAATGCCACCAGCGGCTTCGGGCTGGATCGGACCGAGATCGGGCGCTCCGTCTACGAGGCCATCATCGAGGAATCGAATCTGGCCGACCTCGTCCTTCCCACGGCGGTGGCCGGCCTGTCGATCGTACCGTCGTCGATCTCGCTCGCCGGCGCCGAGGTGGAGCTTGCGCCTCTCGCGCAGCGTGAACGCCGCCTCGCCCGCATCCTCACGGAGCTCGTCTCGGCGTACGACTACATCGTGCTGGACTGCCCGCCCTCCCTGGGGTTGCTTACTGTCAACGCCCTGACCGCCGCCGACGCCGTCGTGATCCCCATCCAGTGCGAGTACTACGCGCTGGAGGGCCTGTCGCAACTGATCGCGACCATCAACTTGGTTCGAAATCACCTCAATCCGGACCTGGCCATCAAGGGCGTCGTCCTCACCATGTACGACCCGCGGACGAATCTCTCGGCCGAGGTCGACGCGGAGGTTCGCAAGTACCTAGGCCCCACCGTCTTCGAGACGATCATCCCCCGCAGCGTGCGCCTGTCGGAAGCGCCGAGCTACGGCCTACCGATCGCCCTGTACCGGCCCGACTCGAAGGGCGCCGAGGCCTACGAGGCCCTGTCCGCGGAGCTCCGCTCCCGCGATGGCCGGCCGGTTCGTACGAATCCCGCCCTCTTCTCCGAGGAGGAGGCGAAAGCCGCGCCCCGGAGCGAGACGTCTGCTTCGAGCGGAGGCGGGCAGTGATGTCCCCACCCAACGAACGTCATACCGGCCTGGGTCGAGGGCTGGGCGCACTTATTCCGCAGACGAGCCTGGCCGGGGCGGCGCCCGTCGAGATCCCGATCTCGCGCATCAAGGGCAATCCCTACCAGCCCCGCCAGCGCGCGGACCAGCAAGCCCTGGAGCGGCTTTCGGCCAGCATCGCCCTTCACGGCGTGCTCCAGCCCGTGCTTGTCACCGAGACCCTCGATGGGTACCAGCTCGTCGCCGGAGAGCGGCGCGTGCGCGCCGCCGAGATGGCGGGCCTTGACCACGTCCCCGCCATCGTTCGCCAGCTAGCGGCGAGAGACCAGCTGGCACTCGCCCTCGTCGAGAACATCCAGCGCGCCGACCTCAACGCCATGGAAGAGGCCCACGCTTACCGCCAACTCGCCGACGACTTCAAGCTGACGCAGGAAGAGATCGCGGCACGCGTCGGCAGGGCCAGACCCACGATCGCCAATACGCTCCGCCTCCTCGAGCTGGAGCCATCGGTCCAGGAGGCGCTGGCCGACGGGCAGATCGCCGAGGGGCATGCCCGAGCCCTCCTGGGCACGGCGCCGGCAGTGCAGCGCCAGCTGACGGATACGGTCATCTCCCGCGGCCTGTCCGTCCGTCAGACCGAGGAACTGGTCCGCAGATTGCGCGATCGGCCGGCCCGGGTGGGTACCGCAGCCTCCGCGAGCTCCACTGACGGCGAGATGGAACGACTCGAGGAGGACCTGCGTCGTGCCCTCGGCACGAAGGTGTCCGTGGCCAGGTCTCGCAAGGGGGGGCGCATCGTCATCGAGTACTACAGCGACGAGGAGTTCTCCCGCCTCTTCGCCCGCCTGACCGGAGGAAACGCTTGACCCAGGAAGTCTCGCGGCCCGTGGCCAACGGCCAGCCGGCCGCCGCGAAGGAAGCCGACGGACGCCGAGCCAAGAAGGCCGCCTCCAGCGACTACAACGCCGCCAGCATCCAGATCCTCGAAGGCCTGGATCCGGTGCGGCGACGCCCCGGCATGTACATCGGTTCGACCGACGCCCACGGCCTGCACCATCTAGTCTGGGAAGTCGTCGACAACTCGATTGACGAGGCAATGGCCGGCCACGCCAGCAACATCGAAGTCCGCGTGCTCGAGGACGGCACAGTTCGCGTAACCGACGACGGCCGAGGCGTGCCGGTCGGCCGGCACGACTCTGGCAAGGACGCTCTGGAGATCGTGCACACGAAGCTGCATGCCGGCAGCAAGTTCGGTGGCGGAGGGTACAAGGTCTCCGGCGGCCTCCACGGTGTCGGCGTTAGCGTCGTCAACGCCCTGTCGGAGTGGCTCCGCGTCGAATCCGCCAGAGACGGCGGCGTCTGGGCCCAGGAGTACGCCCGTGGCGTGCCCACCACCCCGGTGACCAGGATCGGGCCGCAGGGCGGGCGCCGCGGCACCACGACCATATTCAGGGCGGACCCGCAGGTCTTCGAGACGATCGAGTTCTCGTTCGACACGATCTCCCAGCGCCTGCGCGAATCCGCCTACCTGAACAAAGGGCTGTGGATTCGGCTGGTCGACGAGCGAGCGGATAGAGAACGAGCGTTCTATTTCGAGGGCGGGCTGATCTCCTTCGTACGCCATCTCAACAGGAACAAGGAGACGTTGAGCGCTCGCCCGATCTACGTCGAGCGGCGCGAGGGCGGAACCACCATCGAAGTAGCTCTCCAATACAACGACTCGTACGCGGAGAACGTCTTCAGCTTCGCGAACAACATCAACACCGTCGACGGCGGCACCCATCTGACCGGCTTCCGCGCCGCTCTCACACGTTCCCTCAACGACTACGCCCGGAGGGCCGGGATCCTCAAGGATGCCGACGCCAACCTCTCGGGCGACGATGTCCGCGAAGGCCTGACCGCGGTCATCAGCGTCAAGCTCGTCGAGCCCCAATTCGAGGGCCAGACCAAGGCCAAGCTCGGCAATGCCGAGATCAAGGGGCAGGTCGAGGCCGCCGTGGCCGAAGGGATCGGCCAGTATCTCGACGAGAACCCGGCCGACGGCAGGCGCATCATCGAGAAGTCGCTGACCGCGGCCCGAGCGCGCGAGGCCGCCCGCAAGGCCCGCGACCTAGTCATCCG
>Ga0116137_1002248_pt1 | contig 11637 bp, 9 predicted proteins | sample June2015DPH_20_1_3_FD_88973 | JGI IMG/M metagenome (GOLD analysis project Ga0116137, IMG submission 88973) | Peatland microbial communities from SPRUCE experiment site at the Marcell Experimental Forest, Minnesota, USA - June2015DPH_20_100 | ecosystem: Environmental > Terrestrial > Soil >...
ACCCACTACCATTCACAGCCGGAGTTCGTTGCGTTAGGAGAGCCCGTGGCCCGCATCAAGTTCGTGTCCGTAGGTGATCTTGTCTCACCCAAGCCGAAGGAACGTCAGCCATCGCCGCGTCAGCTGGCGGCTATGAAGCGCGAGTCCGAATACGAGAAGGCCATCGCCAAGCTGACCAGCGGTAAGGTGGCAGTCTTCGAACCGACCGACGAGAAGGTCTCATCGCTGCGCACTTCTCTGGCTCGCGTCATCGCCCGCAACGAACGCTCGAGTGAGTTGCACTACGCCATCAAGGGCGGTATCGGCTACGTCGGTCTGGAGCCCATTCCAGGCGCTCGGGGTGGCGGACGCAAGAAGAAGGCCTGACCGCAGGGGAATCCACTCGTTCGGAGGCTCGGCGATGCATGCCCGCGGTCGCCCACGTGCGCTCGTGGCCTGGAGCAGCGGGAAGGACTCGGCCTACGCGCTGCACGAGGTGCGACGGGCCGGCGACGTCGAGGTCGTAGGTCTCCTTACCACGGTCACACGCACGTTCGAGCGCGTGGCCATGCATGGCGTTCGCCAGGGCCTGCTCGAGGCCCAGGCAGCTTCGATCGGCCTGCCGCTCGCCCGGGTGGAGATCCCCTATCCGTGCCCCAATGAGGTGTACGAGCAGGCCATGGCAGAGGCTCTCGCGGCCGCGGCCGCGCGCGGTGTGACTCACATCGTTTTCGGGGATCTCTTCCTGGGCGACGTCCGCGCCTACCGAGAAGCGCAGCTGGCGCCGGCCGGGTTCACCGGCGTGTTCCCGCTGTGGGGACGCGACACGGCATCGCTCGCCCGCGAGATGATCGCGGCAGGACTCGAGGCCCGGCTCGTCTGTGTCGACCCGAAGTGCCTGGACCGTTCCTTCGCGGGTCGTAGGTTCGATGCTGACCTGCTCGCGGCGCTCCCGGCCGACGTCGACCCGTGCGGCGAGAACGGCGAGTTCCATACCTTTGTGGCTGACGGACCCATGTTCGCCCGGGCGGTCCGGGTGAGGACCGGGGTCATCGTCGACCGCGACGGCTTCGTCTTCGCCGATCTCGTTGGGCCTTGACCCCCTGGGGCTGGTTGGCCGAGTCAGCCACGGTCGAGCACGCGAGGCGACGGGCGTGTTGGCGAGGTCGCTGCCCCTAGGCCCACAACGGCCACCGCGAGCTAGGCGTCCTGCGCCGCGATCCCTCACTAACCAGCGATAGGGACGACGCTGTGTGGTAACGCATGACGCAGGGCACGCCGCGCTGTCGACGCCATCTGGCTCTTCAGGGGGTAAGCCGGCCCGGAGCGCCGAACCGGCCCGGTCAGCCTGGGACGCTATCCCGCCTGGCAGGGATCCGGCTCGCCCGGCATGAAGGCCCGCACGATCAATGCGGCGAAGGCGCCGCTGGCGTCGCGGAATACCGTGGTTTCGTAACTACCCTTCACGACCGCCAGCAGCGTTGCGGCGTCCGAGTCTGCGACCACCCCGCAACGGAATCCGAAGAACGCGATCCCGAACGAGGCGAATGGCGTCGCCAGTGGCCACTGCACCACATCGGCGGGGTCCGGGGTCCCTAGCGAGACATCCTGGGGCACGACGAGAACGGCCAGTCGCGCGGGGTCATAGGCGGTTTCCGAGCCGATCTGCGCCCCGAGCCAGCTCGCGGGATCGGAGAGCAGGTTCTTGAAATGTTCGAAGGCCGCCCAAGTCACGGGGGCGGGCGCGCCGGGGCCGAGGGTGGGCTGTTGGTACGGGCAACTCGCCTTGAGCTGGTGGGTAACGCCACCCACGATCAGCACGAGGTAATCGGTGCCAGTTCCGGCCATCATCGGGGCATCGGCGCTGTGCGGGCAAACGAACGATGTCTCCGGTCCGAGCAGACCGTCGTTCTGGGCCTCAGCAAGGATCTTGGTGAGGCCGACCTGGCTGATGGTCTGGCGCGTCGGCGGCGCATACAGCGGGGCCGGGTTCGGACCCACCAGATACCTGGCGCTCAGCAGCTGGCTGCCGGAGATAACGGTAGGAACATTGCCGAAGGTGTTCTCCGGCCCGACAGGGGCAACGCCCCACGACCGAAGATAGAAGCCGGCTACCGCGTAAGACGGCGAAGCGGTCGCGGTGGCGCCGGCGGTGGGCGTTGAACCCGGTGTAGTGGTGGCCGAGACGCTGATCGCAGCCGTCGGCGAGGGGCTGGCCATTGCCGTGGGCGTAACGGTTGCGCTGGCGGTCGGGGTGGCGGTGGCGCTAGCCGTCGGCGTCGCCGTGGTCCCGCTACAGCCCGACGCGATCAAAGTCACAGCAAACGCGGCCGCAACCCATGTTCGATGTCCTCGCACAGATGACCTCCCCTTGCCTGCGGCGTCCCAAGGTGCCTGCACCGCCAGCCTTCTATTCGCCAGCCGCACGTCCCTCGGCTGCGGATGCCGCTCTGGATCCCGAGCGTAGGCCGCACCGGGTGGGAGTCGAAGGCTGTCGTGATCTCGGTCGGCGCTAGGTTTCGACGCTCGTCTGGGCTGTGGTGTGTCGATTCTCGTCGCTTCACCGACGATCCGGACGCGATCAGGTCATCCTGAGGCCTGCCGTCCAGGCCGTAGACCGATCCGACGCGTTCGGTCGGAGGTTCTCCCCTCGGTCGCCGGAACGGCGGCACCGCACATCCGGCCAACGCACTCCGGTGCCTATGCTTGGCGATGGAGGACCGTCACGGACCAACAATGACAACCTCGGCTGCCGCGCTCCCATCCAACCGCCGCTTCTCGACGTTCGCCGTTCCCTGGCCCGTGCTCGCAGTTGCCGGCGTCATGTTCGCCGGGCTAATGGCCTTGTCCGGCGCCTATGGCTTCCACGGCGACGAGATGTACTACATCGTCGCAGGCCAACATCCTGCTCTCGGCTACGTCGACCAGCCGCCCCTCACGCCGCTACTTTCCGCCGCGTCGGTGGCACTGTTCGGGGTCTCGCCAACGGCCATCCGGCTGCTGCCCGCGCTCGAGATGGCACTCGTGGTGATCCTCGTCGCGCTCATCGCGCGTGACCTCGGCGGCTCGCGGCGGGCGCAGGTCCTCGCGGCGATCACGGCCGCTCTGTCTGGCTATCTCGGCGCAGGGCATCTCGACACCACGACCGAGCCCGACCTGCTCGTCTGGGCGATCGTCCTGTGGCTGCTCGTGAAGCTGCTCGCGGGCGGTGACAAGCGCCTCTGGCTGGCAGTGGGCATCGTGGCCGGCATCGGTCTCGAGAACAAGGACACGATCCTGTTCCTGGGAGCGGGTCTGGCAGTCGGACTGGTTCTCGCCCGACGCTGGGATATCCTGCGCTCGCGCTGGGCGTGGGCAGCCATCGGGATCGCGCTCCTGATCTGGGCTCCGAACCTTGCCTGGGAGGCGACGAACGGCTGGCCGCAGCTCACGATGGCGGGTGCCATCTCCCAATACGCTGCCGACAACCGAGCCCAGATCGTGCCGCTGCTCTGGCTCTTCACCGGCCCGCTCCTGTTCCCGGTGAGCGCCGCTGGCCTGGTCTGGTTCCTGAGGGCGAAGGCAGCGGCGCCGTGGCGCGCGATCGGGATCGCTTCCCTGGTCGCGCTTGCCCTCGTCGTGATCAGCGGTGGCAAGGCCTACTACGCAATCGGCTCCGCGCCTCTGTTCATGGCGGCCGGGGCGATCCTGCTGGACCGCTGGCTGGCCCGTGGCCACCGGCGCCTGCGGGCCGCGAGTTTCGCGACGGCCGCAGTGCTATCCGGTGCCCTCATCGCCTACCTGACCCTGCCGATCCTGCCGCTCGCAACCTACGCCAAGACGACGCTCCCGGCCACCGTCCCCGATGTTGCGAACACCGTCGGCTGGCCGCAGTTCGTCGCAACGGTCGAGCACGTGGTGGACACACTGCCCGCGGACGAACGAGCCCGCGCGGTGATCCTGACCAACGACTACAGCGAGGCGAGCCCGCTCGAGCTGCTCGGCACCGGGCTGCCTCCCATCTACTCCGGCCACAACTCGTTCTGGTCGTGGGGACCACCGCCGGCCGACCTCACGGTCGTGGTGCACGTGGGTGACTGGAGACCGACGGACTGGAGCCAGTTCTTCGTGGGCTGTCACGTCGTCGCGACTATCGACAATGGGCTCGGCATCGACAACGGCGAGCAAGGCGAGGCTGTCTCGGTGTGCACCGGCCTGCGGGCGCCGTGGACCACGCTTTGGCCAGAGCTTCGGACCATCAGCTAGGGTCGCGACCCGCAGACTTGTTGCTTGCGGTTGAACGGCTGCGCTCGACCGTCACTCAAGCCATAGTGCGAGTCGGGCCGCCCGACTCGATCCTCACGATCCGCCATGGGATCGGTAGGTTCGAGTCCCCTCGTGTCCACCAAATCCTTGCCCACCGCCTCCGACGCCTTCGCGGATCAGGCGCCCCAGCCCGCGTAGCAGATCCCGGGCGGTGACGGAGTGGACACCTGGCCGGCGTTCATGGCCTTCGCCGGGAACCGCCAGGCCCATTTCGCCAGGGCCGCGACGTCGGCCGTCTTGCCGACGATGCCGATGTAGGCACCGTTGCCGCACAGTGCCAGGACGTTGGCGTGAGCGGACACATCGACGAAGCAGCCGTCACGGTCCGGTTCGACGCCACCCGGACCCCACTGACCATCACCCGGAGTCCACGCCTCGTCGCCCGGCTGGCCGGCCAAGCAGTCGCCGGTCCGGAGTTGGACCCCCTCGGCGGCAAGCCGCGCGCGATAGGCGTCCAGCGCGTCGTCCGGAGAGCCGAAGCCGTAGACATCCAGGATGGCAACGAGAGCGGTATTCGGGCGACACTCCGCTCCGGCGACCGCCCCGACCGGGAAGAGCTTTGTGGGCGCGCAGCCAACCTTGGCGTCGTCACGGAGGTTGGCGAGGAGCTGTGCCTCGACGCTCCCGGAACCGTTCATCCAGGAAGGAACCTGAGGCTCGCCGTTGTCCTGGGAGCTCGCGCTGGGCGCCAGGCTCGAAGGCGCGGTCGGAGAGGTCGCCGGGGGCGCGCTCGTGAGTCCCGGCGATGGTGTCGCGGTCTGGGCCACGGTTCCGGATGCCGCACTGCAGGCAGCGACGAGAAACCCCAGGGCGATCGTCCAACCGATCTGCAACCGCGAGCGCTCCATAACCACCCTCCGTTGTCCGGATTGTTCCGCCGTCGGACGGTCTGGCAACCTCGCCTGTAACGCCGACAGGGGCGGCCTCCCACTCCGTGGGCCTGAGCTGCGATCTACGTGATCCCTTGAAAGGGCTAGCGGCCTTCACCGCGTCCCAGTCCGGCCCGACCGGCCTTCCTCGGCATTGCCAGCGCGGCACCGCACCGTTCCGGCTGAGCGGTTCGCCGTCTGACAGGCGAGGACCACCATAGCCTCCGCACGGCGAACCGCGTCCGCGGCGGCGGGGAGCGGTTCTGCCGGGGCCGCCATTGCCGGCACCCGGTACGTGGGCCGGATGTCCATCGGCGAGACGACCCGGATCTCCTCTATCAGTAGCCTCAGCAGTGCCTTGGCGCGCGGCGTCGGGATGGCCTTGAGGACGTCGTCGAGGGCCTCCGTGAGCGACCAGCTGATCATGGCCACGTCGTCGGCGCTGACGGGCTCGACGGGCGTTTGGCTGCCGATGGTGACCCGCTCGTCCTCCAGGACCTGCAGGCGGCTCTGGAGGGCTTCTGCGCGACTCCCGGCGAGCTGTGGGCTCAGCTGGCCAGCCTCGAAGCTCGCGAAGTAACGCTCGATCCGGGTCCGCAGGTCGGCCGCTTCCGCTTCGATCGCGGCCAGTCGTTCGGATCGCGCGGTCTCCGTCTTCGCCAGCGCGGCCTGGGCCTCGGTCAGCGCGGACTCGATCAACGCGGTGTTGGCATAGACCTCGCGCATCTGGGCCAGGACCGCTTCCTCCAGCTCGTCCTTGGATAGGCGGGCCTGGTCGCAGTGAGAGTTCCCGTAGCGGCTGCGGGCGTAGCAGGTGTAGTAGGCGTAGCGCTTGCCGCCGCGGCCGCGGGCGGCTGCGCCGATCATCCGATGGCCGCAGCGGTCGCACACGATATACAGGCCCGAGAGAAGGTAGTCCGAGCCGTCTGACTTTCGACGGCCCGACTCGACCGTGCGGCCTTCGAGGATCGTGTGTGCCGCGTCGAAGACCGTCCGTTCGATCAGGGCCTCGTGATGGCCATCGTACCAGACAGCGCGGAATGAGACCTCGCCGAGGTACGCCCGGTTGCGAAGGACGTCCAGGACCGCCGTGCGGGACCAGGGCTTCCAGTACCTGGTCCGGATGCCGCGAGCGTTCAGCGCCGCCGCGATCTCGGTACTGCCGGCCCGATCCTGCGTGTACCGCTCGAAGATCTCGCGCACGATCGGCGCGGCGGCCGGATCGACAGACGGCCCGATTACGCCATCGAGCTTGCGGTAGCCGAAGGGATAGGTCCCGACCGTCCATCCCCCGAGCTTCGCCTTGCGCTCCATTCCGGCGCCGATCCGTTCGACTATGGTGGCGCGCTCGAACTCGGCGAAGACGCCGAGCATCTGCATCATCATCCGGCCCGCCGGAGTCGAGGTGTCGAACGGCTCCGACGCCGAGCGGAAGGCGACCCCGGCCTTGTCCAGCTCCTCGATCAGGGCGGCGAGCTGTCCGATACTGCGCGACAGCCGATCGACCCGATAGACGAGCAGGAGATCGAACTCCTTGCGCGCAGCTGCAGCCCGGACGACGGCAAGGCTCGGGCGGGCGAGGTTCTTACCGGAGGCGCGATCCTCATAGCGGGCGACGATCTGCCAGCCGTCCTGGCTTGCTATGTAGGCGTCCAGTCGATCGCGCTGGGCACCCAGGGAATAGGGCTGGTTGATCTCATCGGTGCTAATCCGGCCGTAGGTGGCGACGCGGACCAGCGGGGCGTTCATTCCTCGTCCCAATCAGACGCCATCAGGGCTGCCACGCTGGACCCGAGCAGGTGCGCCGCGTCGGCTGCCTCGCCATCGGACATGGGCACCAGGCGCGGCACTCCCAGGCGGATCGAAGGCGGTCGGGCCGGAGCGGTGGGCGCGAAGACCTCGCGGAACGCACCAGAGATCCAAAGTAAGAGCAGGGCGATGATGATCAGCAGGCCCGGCTCCGACCCGAAGATCGAGGCCGGCGTCCCGGCAAGCTGTTCGCTCACTTTGTCCCTCCCCTCATGAACATGACGCTCGGTAGCTTGCCGAATCTCGCCTTCGGCTGATAGCCGTGTTTGGTGTGGTAGACGTAGACGACGCCGCCCTCCGCAGGATGCTCATCCCACTCGCTGCGAGGCGCGTAGTCACGACAGGCGGGACAGTAGGCCATCGTCGGAAGGACCGACGCGTAGCGCTGCTGCTCAGATTGTGCGGTGACGAGAGCCTGCTGGGCGGACGCCATTTCCCGTCGAGCTTGCACGAGTTCGCCCTTCGTCTTGTTGTGGGCAGCCCGCTCGACGCGCAGCTCGGCGGCGGCTGCGTTCGCTTCTGCGGCCCGCTCTTGAGCGGTCTTCAAGCTCTCGCCCGCCTTGGACGCCGCGGACTTGGCGGCATCGCGCTCCTTCTCCAAGGCGGCGACCTGGGCGCGGAGCGACTCTACCTCGCCGCTCTCCAGCAGGCTCAAGCCCCGCACGATGGCGCGACGCTTGGAGCCGTGAACGGCCCCTAGCCTGTCCGCAAGATCGGACTCGGCTGGCGTGAATTCGACCAGGAAACGGCGGCGGTACCGGTTGTCCGGTGGGTTCGAAGTCATAGGTTATATATACTACCTACAGAGCCGCCCTGCAACATGGTAAGATCGGGCTCTCCAGGCCTCGGCCTGGGCTAAGGCGGCAGGGGCAGCCGGGCGGTGACTGGCCATTGCCTCTGGCAACAATCGCCTAGGTTTGAACCTACGGTCGGGTTCGTCCTGCCCTGATCAGTTCGGTACCCCAGAGCCCTCGGTGCCACCTGCCCCGGTGGTGGTGTTGCGTCCATTCGCGCTGGCGATACTGCGGATCCTGATACAACCATGCCCGGGACTGCCATGGGTACAGTCGCAGGATCAGCGAAACGACCGCGGACGCACTCGCGACACACGCCTCGACCAGGACGCGCGGCCGAAGGATTAGCAGCTCGGGGATCGCCACCGTTGCGAGGTCTTCAAGTGCCTCCGCAGCAGGGCGCTCGGTGCCATCAGGCATGCCGAACCGAGGCTCGTCGCGCGGGATCCACACCGACAACATCTCGGGACCCTGCCAGGTCTGGTCCCGCACTGACATTACCCACCCATAGCTGAAGCCGGTGCGGTGATCCACGATGTTGCGCAGAACCCGCAACGCCAGCCCTTGTTGCAGTAGGGCGTCGGCGGTGACGTGTTTCGCCAGGGTGGCCGATGCCTTCGTCTGCCCGAATGGCTTGGTCGCCTCAATCAGTCGGTCGAACCCCACCGCCCTGGCGTTCGTGACACTTAGGCGCTCGCGCGCCGAGACAACCCACGCGAGGTTGTCAAGAATCGTAGTGAAGGCGTTGAGCGCCGCGGTGACGTGGTAGTCGACGCGGAATACGAGATCGTTTCCAGTACCGCCACTGACCGATCCATCGCGCTCCACCGCCCTGGGCCAGTCCTTGCCCAGAACCTCGCGGCGTTCCAACCTGCCCAACTCGTCGCGGTACACCAGGAGGTCCCGAAGCCGACTGCGAATCGCAATCAAGTGGTCGATACACTGCGATTCCTCATGCGAAGCCGTTGGCGAAAGCGATCCTGCAAGAGCAGACCGCAAGGGGCGCGACAGGTCCATCGCGGCGCCGTCGTAGACGGAGCCGGTGGTCGTCCAGAATGAGATTCTCGCGTCAACGTGCAGTGGTGCGGTTCGGTAGAGCCGGGACTTCAGGCCAGCAAGGAATAACGCCTCCTCGATCGTGCAGGTCCCTTCTCGCTCGCCCCAGAACGGCGCAGTGGCTCGGTACGCCGCAAGCACTGGAGACACCAGATAGTCGTTCCCCAAAGCCTTATGGATGGCTAGGTCGAGAGCCAACTCCGCTGCGACTTGACTGGACAAGCCGGTCTGCTGGGCGAGCAGTGGGGCAACGTCGTCCGAATGCGGATCTCCATACCAGTCCCAGTACACCTGGTCCGGATGCCTTGTCGTCGTGATCTCGATCCCGCGCTCCACCTTCTTGAAGGCAACCCGGCCAGCTGCATCCCAGCCCTCGACTTCAACGGGCGGGATGGCGTCGACCTGGATGTGGCGCAGCCGCGAAAGATCCAGCATCTGGCGGAGTTGACGCGCTGAGGACGCAGCCAAGTCAGACGCTAACGTGAAGGTAAGTGGCCGATCCGGATCGCTGAACGGGTCGCGGCCATAAGTCTGGCGCCTCGCCATTGATTCGGCGGCTTGCGGTCTAGGTAGAAGCGCCTTGATTATCGCCTCGTATCCAGATCCATCCGCGAGAACGAGCAGCGGATGCATGCCGTAGAGGTAGACCGAACGATTATCGACGGCCCGGCCCATTGAACCTGCCCAACGGGGCACGGCGCCCATTAGGGGCTCGGCTCACGTCGAGAGCGTCGGCTGACCGGTGGACTACCTTGCGTGCCCGATCCGGCTCTGGCGAGGTTCAGGTCTAGCAGGTCGCCGAGCAACTCATCGCCATCGAGATCCGCGGGCCAGCCGTAAGCGGCCAGGACGGCGGAGTCGAGGCGCTCGTGCGCCTGCGCCAGCCAGGTTGGGCGGGCGTTGTAGAGGTCGGTCAGCGTTCGTTTGGCGAGGTCGGTATCCGAGAGCCCCGGCGGGTTGAGCCAGCCCGCCCGCAGGCGGTCCAGTTCGCGGGCGGCTCCGGAGATGGCGTCCCGTTGCGTGGCCGTCGGGCGCGGGAAGGGGAATGTCTCAAAGCAGGTCGTCGGCGTGTAGCGGAAGCCGGACTCGACTTCGCGCAGCTGCGTTCCCATTCCTCGTGCCCATGCCTCGTGGGCCCGCGAGTGAAGAACGCCGAAGGTGTAGTCGTCGTCACGGGCGAACGCGATCAGGGCGTGGTCAGGCACCGTCCCAGCGGGGAGCCAATCGAAGAGCCGGTGCTTGGCCGTTTCGGGCGTAGCGATGTAACGGTCGAGCCCAACCAGAGCTGCACGCAGCTCGGGGCGTGGTCGCCAATGCAACCACCAAGGCGCCTCGGGGATCCTGGACGCTTTGCGCATTGGCTCCGCGACGGCGCGGAGGTACTCAAACGGCGCTTCGTAGAGGGCAGCTTCGGCTCTCGGCATGGCCACGCCGAAGTCGATGATCCACATGCCTCTCGGCCGGCCTGTCAGGTCATCGCCGTTTACCCAGGGCCTGATGAGGTCCGCGTTGGACCGTCCGTCCGGGTTCGGGCTGGCAAGCAGGCGCCGCGCCGTTTCGCCATCGATATCGAACGGACCGCTCTTCTGGTCGCCAATGAATGCGACGCCAGCGTTCTCGGGCAACCGCCGCGCCTTCGTAAGATCCACTCCGGTTGTTAGATCTGCGTTGATGACCGGCACGGGCCGTCCGTTGAGCGTGCGGTCCTGCTGGGAACCGTCGTCCTGGCCCACGAAGCTGATATGTACGTTCGCTCCCGCAAGGACCCAGGGCTCATCCGCATAGGCGAAGAAGATGTCGCCAGTTCGCTTGATGCGTTCAAGCACGTCCCGGCCACGGCCTCCGCGTATTCCCTGGGTGGCCAGCAGGCCGGATCGCTCCAGCCGGCCAGCCGAGATCTGCGCTCGGGCCTTCTCGTGCCAGTAGGCGCAGAGGTCGCTCATGCCGGCGAGTCGGTCGCCGAACACCGCATAGAGCCTCTCGACGTACTCGTCGCCAAGGTTCGCCCGGAGGAGCTTCGCCCCCAAGAACGGCGGGTTACCCACGACGACGTCCGCGTCGGGCCACTCGGCCTCGTGCGGATGGCTCGGGTCCGAGAGGTCGAGCAGGGCGTCCTGCTCGCGGATGCTGTGGAGCGGCTGCAGGACCGGGTCGCGGGGGTGGCCGAGACCGTGGGCGAGCATCCACTGGATCTGGCCGATCCAGATGGTGACCCGCGCCAGCTCGGCCGCGAATGGGTTGATCTCGATGCCGAGAAGGTTCTGCGGTCCGACCTGGGGGAACTCCTGGGGCATGCGCAGCACGAGCGAGCCCCACTGGATGGCCTCGTATTCGAGGTCTTTCAGGAGCTGCAGCGAGATGTAGAGAAAGTTGCCGCTGCCGCAGGCGGGGTCGAGGACGCGGATGGCGCGGAGACGTTCGAGAAAGGCCCCGAAGATGCGCTCGGGGTTCTGGTCGGCAGGCGTGCGGGCCGTCACCTTGCGGCCGGCCAAAACGAGCGGCGTGATCTTGGCCTGAGTCTCGGCCCAGTCCCGGCGCAGCGGTGCCATGAGCACGGGCTCGACAAGCCGCAGGATCGAAGCCCGATCCGTGTAGTGAGCGCCGAGCTGGGCGCGCTGGTCGGGGTCGAGACCACGCTCGAACAATGTTCCGAAGATGGCCGGCTCGATCTGGCTCCAGTCGAGCTTGGATACCCGGCCGATCGTGTCAACGGCCACGTAGAAGTCCCCATCTGCGGCCATCAAAAGTCCCCACCCCTTGACGGGTGGATCACAGCGTCGTCGGTGGCCCACCTCCTCTTGTTCGAGCTTCCTTCATCCGGAACG
>Ga0116137_1002252_pt1 | contig 11629 bp, 10 predicted proteins | sample June2015DPH_20_1_3_FD_88973 | JGI IMG/M metagenome (GOLD analysis project Ga0116137, IMG submission 88973) | Peatland microbial communities from SPRUCE experiment site at the Marcell Experimental Forest, Minnesota, USA - June2015DPH_20_100 | ecosystem: Environmental > Terrestrial > Soil >...
CATCCTCCACGTCTCTCCCTCCGGAGCAAGGCAGGCGTCCCGTTCTATCGCCGCTCTCTCCTCATTCGCCTTGTCCGCATATTCGAATTCTTCCCGCAGGCTGGCGATTTCCTCCTCCAGCAGACGCAGAAGTTCCTCACGCTCGGGCTCGCCCGGCGGGTCGCAAGCGAAGCCTATTTTGCGGAGGGACTGCTGCTCTTCCTCGTCGGCTTGTTGCGCGTCGAGGTACATAGGGTCACTGAAACGGTGCAGCAGCCTGAACATCAGCGCCTGCCGCCACCCCATCATACCTTGGTAAAGAGATTCCAGCACGGCGTACTGGCGGGGCCGGAAGGTGCGCTGGTTGATCTCCTCCCGTACGAGTTCAAGATAAGAAACAATCTTTCTCAGCGCCACTCCTCGATCTGTAGACTCCGGCAGATCGACGTTAAGCATCTCGTGTTGGGAGGCGTCGAAAGTGACACGGGCCATCTCCTGCTGGCGGCGGTGTTGCCAGTCGTCGATGGCCTGCAAGGCGCGCCGCCTGAGGCCTTCTTGCGCCCGCTCGAGCCTTTCGCGGCGCGAGTAGAGCCAGGCGAGGTCCTCGATCTGCTTCTCCCAGAGCGCGTCGCCGGGACCGAAGGCGCTCATGAGTTCCTCGGTGAGGGTTTGGAGTTGTTCCGGGTCTTCGCCCAGCGCGACCATCGCTTGGCGTTGATTTTCGTCCGCGACGTATCCGCCGTGCTTCAAGGCATTGAGCCTGGAGTTCTGCTTGGCGGCGGGGCTGCGCGGTCCGGTGGAGTGCTGGGCATTCTGGCGCGCGGCGGCGAGCAACGCGGGCGTAAGTCGGGGTGATTTGCGTAAGGACATGGTTCCTCCTGGGGCGGGGTGTAAGTTTAACGAGGAAAGGACTTCCTCGCGGGTCAGACTTTTCACATGAATAGGCTAGCACAACAGGGAGGTGTTGTCAAGAGACAATATGTTCACAGTTGTAGGCCAGGACTTCTTCCATTGATTCATTGCATCATTGAATCATTGGAGAGCGGCTGAAGCAATGTAGCGCAAGGCTCGCTCTCCAGCCTTGCGGCTTTTCCACTGCGCCGTGGTTTTGACGGCGCGGCCTGGATGTTCTCAGAAACCGTATTCGGTGTGAGGCCAAGCCTAAAGCGGATTGTCCGGTTTGCGACGCGGCAAGAACCCGCGTCGCTGGAAGAGCCGCAGAGCCTGCCCTGAGCACAGCGAAGGGGCCGGACTGCGGGCCCTGCGCTACAAGCGGGCTTGCGGCTTTTCCACCGCGCCGCGATGTTGACGGCGTGGCCCATGATAATTCGGATTCCCTTGTTGGCGACGCGGCAAGAACCCACGTCGCTGGAAGAGCCGCAGGGCCGGACCGCGGGCCCTGCGCTACAAGCGGGCGCGGTGGGTGGGGTTGGCGCCGTCCGAGGGCCGGAGCAATAGGTGACAGTCCCGCCCGGCGGGATGAGAACGTATCCGACGATGCGGAAGCCCAGCTCGCCTCGCAGGTCGGCGAGCGTGGTGACGAATTTGAAGGAAAAGCCGCTTAAACCGCTCCGAGTCGAAGAGGCGGGCGCGATCCCGCCCTTCGGGATGCTGGTGGTCACGTAACGAAGATGATTGAGGCCGTAAAAATGCCGCAGCCGAGGCATGAAAAGATTTTACCTCAGCCTCAAGCGCCGTCAGCATGTCGCAGACGTCGCGAACCGATGTCTGCGCCACTCGCGGCTCCGTATGTACGGTGGTGTGGGAGGGGTGAGCGGGCAAGCGCTCCCCCTATCCCGATCCAGGGGGCAGCTGTCTCACTGTTATTGGCAAAGGGGGTTAGCGCTGGCCGCAGTTCGGAGCCGTACCTGGATGCTCCTACATACTCAGACATCAACGGACGACGTCTGCGGCACCCCCCTCGCTTCACAGGGGCTGCCAGCTACTTTCCCTCCAACACATCGATTATGCGGCTTATGAGGGCACGGCTCTGGGCCACTCCCTGCAGTGTAAGAGGCACGTCGAAATGCTGAACCAGGATCTGGAACGGCGTAGCAAGGTAGCGTTTTCGGGCATTGAAACCCTTAAGAGTGCTATCAAGCCTTGCGAGGAGCGTCTTTCGAAGTTGGTCGAATTTGTGGACCCCGTCTACTACAGGTGCCTCCTGAGCTTCGACGTCGTAGGTTAGTTCAGCGGCACCCGCGCGGCCCGGAGACACTTGGACGGTAACCCGCGTTTTCCCTGAGAGTGTGAGGAAGGAGCCTTCAGCTGCTTGCACATCAGACGAAAGCCCGACCGTCGAGAACACCACCTCCCGAACGAATCTTTCTGGTGGGATAGCCTTGGTGGTCGAGACTTCGCTCAACGCCTGCATAATTCTGAACAGGGTGTCACACACCTCTTCGAACCCGGAGGGCCTCTCGTCGGGTTTCCTATGCGTACAATCCCCGTACAACTGCGCGAAGGCCTCGGCTGCTTGAGCGGTCCACCCTGTTCCGAGGCGCTTCTTCAGCGCCGAGAGATTGTCAGCCACACCGAGGGGGACAGGGTTACTACCAGTAGTTGCGAAATTGCAAAGCTGCCCGAACGAGTAAATATCCGTTGTTGGGGCGTGAGCGCTTGCGGACATTGGTGTGGCTTGCTGCTCCGGGGAGGCGTAGTAAACCACGCCTAGTGCCTCTTTCGTGAACTGTGTGGCGGTCGTAAACCATGCCAGGTCGAAGTCCGTGAGGAAGGGTCGCCATTTGGCTTTCTGGTCGTCCCAATTCATTATGATGTTTTCCGGTTTCACATCCCGGTGCAAAACACCCCGGCTGTGGGCATGTCTAAGGGTCTGGGCAATTGTCAGCAGGATGACGATGATTTCCCTGGGTTCGTCGACAGTGCCAACGAAATCTCTGAGATTGGGACCGTCTATGAAATCCATATTGAACCCAAGGGGGCACTCGGTAAAGGAGTGGACCTTCACGATGTAAGGGTGGTCCAGCTGCTTCATTGCGCTGTAGCCGCGCCTAAATCGGTGGGTTTTCTCTTCAATGCCCAGATCCTGGGCATGGTAGGCTTTGAAGGCAAGCCAATCAGTGCCACGGGGGGGTTGGACTTTCCACACCGTACCGAAAGTGCCGCCGCCCAACCTCTTGGATATCACACCTTGTGGCGTCGTCATCCCTGTTTCAAGCGAACAGAGCGTGGCCATCCTGTTGAGGGCTGCCTCTCTCTGCTCCGTGAATGCGCTTCGGCCACTGAGCTCTGGATAATCCTGGAGCTGCCGCTCGAACCACCGGAGGATCGGTTCAAGTGTCAGGCATGCCGTCTTGTACCCCTCCGCCCTCCAATTTTCCAGATCTGCCACCTGCGAAGCAACGCGGCTCTGATACTCACGCAAATGCCCCTGCGCCTCCCTCTCTATGCCAAGCGCACGCTCCCCATCTAGCACCGATCGCTGGCGAGGCATGAAACCCGTGCCCAAAATAACCTGCCCGGCAAGGTCTCCACGAAACACCGGTGTTTGAAATCCGCCTTTCCCTAAGGCCCGAGACACGTAGTCGTACAAGCCAGTGACTGTGATAGTTCCCTGGCTGTCGGCGGCCTCTCCGAGAAGCGCCTGCAAGAGGTGAAATGTGAAGATGCCGTGACCGATGGAGTGGTCTTCATAGGCCGACTGGTCGCCGCGGCACGCGGCCAAAAGAACCCGCCCCTCGGGCAAGGCCGGAATCGCTTGTGCAAGGTCCACAGAGCGGATTTCTATTGACCCAGTCGCTAGATGTCGTATGGAGCCAGCGCCCGCGTGGCAGCAGTCGAGGATGAGGATCGCCACCGACTCTTCGACTGCGACGTTTGTAACCAGACGCTTAAGTAATTCGAGGTCGATGCCCCCTTCCCCCTCCTCCGTGTCGGCATCAACAGTTGCGAGAAACACGCCAAGATCGGTACTCCAACCGTGACCGGAGAAATAAAAGAGATAGGTCTTCGCTTGCGTTCGGAAGAAGGACTCAAGTCGCCTCCGTAGAGCTTTGCGGGTGACGTCTTTGTCCAGGAGGCGTTGAACGGCGAAGCCGTATTCAGGCATGGACAGCGCAGCGTCAACCTCGGATGCATCGTGTACACAGACCCTCAGCGGTTGCCGGGGATAGGAGTCAACGCCGACGACTAGGGCGATGCGTTCAGTCGATACACCCACTCAGCCCCCTCCCAATTCCTGCGCCATACAAGAGGCGTGGTTCGTGGTGCTGTTTCCGCGCGTGGCGCATACATCGGAGTTTCCGCGATGTGTGCGGTTTACCAGCGGTCATCTCGGGATTGGTATACACCTTTCGCGGCGAAAAGACAAGCCGGAAGAACAGGGGCTGCGGATTCGGAACTACGGGCCGCGGGTAGGGAGAACAGAAGACGGAAAGCAGGAGGTAGCAGTCAAAAGCAGGTAGCCGTAACACAAGTGAACCCGATTCGGCCTCGTTATGTAAAGTGGGAGCGGCCAATCTGCCATACGTGATGAAGCCTGACACCGGCGGGGAAGTAATGGGAGCGAGCAGCCGTCGGGCTCTCCGGGGTGGTTGGGGACGGCGCAGGGGGAGAGATCAGTCGAGGAGCCTGGGAGACCCGGCGGCGTGGCGGGTAAAGCTGCCAACGCCCTGGGGGAATGCATAACCCTGGAGGCGGCTCCGTACGGGAGTCGGACCGACCTACAGTAGCGAAGAAGCGGGTAACCACCGTGGAGCGAAGGGGCCGGAACGCAAACACGCTGAGTCAGAGGGTGGGAATTCGGCTTGGACGCAAGTCCCCCCACGGAGAACCAGCCGCAAGGTTGGGGAACAGTTCTCACCTTGGACCGAGGCTTGGCCGCCCGGCTAAGTTGGCCTTTAATCTGACGTACTGCCGGGCAGCGAGAGTTTGTGTGAAGGCCGGATGCGTTATGTGGCGAAGTAAAGAATGTGGCCAAACGACTCTAAGTCCTTTGGGCTGAGCACGCCGACTCTCGACTTCGCCACATAATTCAAGGCCCCGCACATGGTGTAAACCTCTTCCAAGGAGGTGCACACCATGTTCGAAAAGATCTTCTCATATCCCGCTGTTTTGCGACGACATCGTGAAGGACCACTTGCCTCGGAACGACTTGCATATCTGAAGTACCTTATTGATCGTGGCGCTGCCTTAGGGACATTGCTCAGACAGGCTCGCTACTGCCTATGCGTCGCCCACGCAATCCATCGGTGGCCAACATGGCGAAAGGACCGCGATCTAATGAATTTCTTGGCGTCGTTGTAGCTCGCTCGGCCCCCTATTATGTGGCGAAGTTGAGAGACGGTGCGTTGAGCGCCAAGCAGCTATAGCCACTTGGCCACATTTTTGACTTCGCCACATAACGCATCATATGTTGTCGACAACATATGATGCGGGAAATCCGCACGTCCGGTTCGACGAGGGGAGGGGAAGTCGTGCTTCGGCATCGCCTACTCTCCTACTCTGCCGCCGCCCGCTTTAGTCCCTCCTGAGTCAGCCATATTGCTCGGTTTTCATTGACCACCTGTTATACAATCGGTTCGCACTCTAGACGTGATCCAAGACGCGATGGGGGTGGGAAATGCCTGACCGACCCGCGGAGCCTCGCAGCCAGCCTTCCTTGGATGAAATCGTAAGCCAAAAGGCCGTAGTGATTGCCGAGCAGATTCAGAATGCGGCGGCCTGGGCCAAGTCGGAAATGGACCTGCAAGTCGACGTGGCCGCCGCACTGAAAGCATTTGCCCGCGACGCCAAGATCACCCTGGAAGGCCACCACAACGTTACCGTTGCGACGGGGCGTCCTGATTCTGTTTATGGCAGTGTGATCGTCGAATACAAGGACCCCGACACGCTCTCGCCCAACAAATAGGCGTCCCCCAATTGGGATCATCATCATGATTGCCCTTCTTACTCTTCGCTGCCAAACATGACGCCGCGTTTCTAATTTCGGTCCAAGTGTGGTAATGTCTCCGCAGCTGATGCGAATTTCATTTTTAAGACCGATCGATCAGTTTCATGGCTCAGATCGCCTCATGGACAGGCTGAAGGGGCATCTTCGTAACGGTGCGTTTTCTTCATTGCATTTGGCTGTGGCCTTTGCCAAGGTCGGTCCGCTACTAAGACTTCTGGACTTGTTCCGGGCCTGGAGGGAAGGGGGGAAATCCACTGAAGCCATCGTTGGAATTGATCAATTAGGAACCAGCAAACAAGCATTGGCTTTTATGCTAGAGCAATTTCACAAGACCTACATCGCACACACAAGGGCAAGTACAACTTTTCATCCAAAGTTTTACCTGTTCTCTGGCGAGCGGCATTCAGTGTGCATTTTCGGGTCGCACAACCTTACAGTGGGCGGCACGGAAACGAATCTTGAGGGGGGAGTGGAGGTGGAATTGGACCGACCCGAAGATGATGTCGCATTTCGTGCGGCAATGTCGTGCTGGACTTCCTTGCTTCCGGAGAGCTGCGCGATGACCCGAGTGCTTGACCCGGACCTACTCGATAAACTTTTTCGGGCCGGCCTTATATTTGACGAGGATGTCAAAAGAACACGAGTTACTAACGTGGAAGGAGGGAAACCCGACTCAGATCTCACGTCAGGCTTGTTCCCGTTCGTTGTGCCGATGCCGCCGAGCGCCATCCCGCGCTCAGTCTTTTCGGGCGTAACCCCGGCACGCCCAGCAGGAGGGGGCCCCTTACGTCGCAAGAAGAAAGCACCACCGCAGACATTATCAACTGAAGCGCTCGTCATGCAAATTGTTCCGCACCACAACGGTGAGGTGTTCTTGAGCAAGATCGCGGTCAACGACAATCCCCGTTTCTTCGGGTATCCGTTTTCCGGCCGCACCATCCCCAAAAAAGCTGGAAATCCGTCATATCCGCAACGGGAACCGGACCCCATAGTAAAAATAAGCGTCTTCGGTCGTCGCAAACAACCAACGGTCACTAAAGAGAACTACGGTCTCAATATGGTTTATTACGAAAGGAAATCTGAGATCAGAATCACACTTTCTCCAGACCTCATCAGGGAAATAGCTCCCTTCTCGGTTATGGTCATGCGCCTCTCAGAGGGGCCCCATGATTATGAACTCGAAATCTTCAACCCGGAGAGCCCCTTTCATGAAAAGTTCTTGGCAATCTGCAATAAAATCATGCCTTCGGGAGGGGCCGAGCGTTCAAGGAAATATGGTTGGCTGTAGGCCGCACTTATTTCTTAAACCATAGGATACTGTTCTCGGTAATGCTGTTTTTCACGTGGAGCCGGTTCTCGGTAGTGACAGTAATGGGGATTGTGTCCGCCAATTTCCAACCCAGCGAGATTCCAATTTCCTGTAGCGCCTGGCCGCTCTGAATGCGGATTTCCTTATCGCCTGCCGTGGTCCTATTGTCCCCAATCACAAAGAAGGCTTGACCTCCCTTTCGAAGCATCCAGTCGATATTTTCGAACACTGCTGAGATGTCGCGAAAATACAGATACAATAGGGACGCAGTGTTTTGTTTTCTGAAGCCGCCGTCGGAATCCCGATTCCGCCTGCGAATCTCGGAAACAGTGTCGCAAGCTTGGGATGAACGAATTCCCGCGAAATCGCTTCGGTCAATCAGCGCGTCAATTTGTTCCTTCTTCCTTTTATTGATTTCGCGCGTTCCTATGAGAGATGCCTCGATTGTGCTTCGATCCTTTGACGCCATACCGTAGAGAAGGAGGAGGCTGAGCCGGTCCGTGTCAATATATGGCAATGCTGTCGCATACGGGGGGCTTGTGACTATAGCATCACAACTGTGTTGCTCAACCCCGCTCTTAGTCAGCGATTGTATTTCCCGACTGTCGCCGTGTACCGCCTGGACAGGATAAAACATATTGGGGGCAAACTTCGAACGCTCGGCAAATTGTTGGAGTCGAAGCCGGAGCTCACCTAATCGGGCCCCAAACAGCTCGTAGACAGGCGCATCTGGTATCGGTGTCTCACGCCTTCGTATTCTCAGGTCCCTGGGGTCTTGGTTGGAAACACTTCGAACAAGACTGCTCAAAATAACCTCGAGAAAATCGCGTACCCTTGGGTCAGGAACTTGCTGAATTTGTTCCAGCAACCACCCGAGTTTTCTTAAAACGGGTTTCGGGAACCATGAAAGGAGCTCCCCAAGGACACTCGCAGAGAACATTCGCAGTGAGTCATCGGTTTCCTGAGGCAAGTCAAGATGTTTCTTGAACTGAGCCAGGTGCCTGTCGCGGATGTAAGGATCGAGCTCAAGCAACTCGGTCTTGACTCTGGCTATTTTTACAGCAAGTGGATTGAGATCGATTCCGACCGCAGTCAATCCGTTCAGGTAAGCTTCAAGCAAAACAGTGCCGCTCCCGCAGAAAGGGTCAATCACCTTCTGTCCCGGCAGGAGTTGTGCCAGATTAAAGAGGCACTTTGCCAGTTGTGGATAGAATTTCCCCTTGTACGCATGTATCCCGTGCGTGGCATACTTGGGATCTTTTCTCTGCGAGCGAGAGGTCAACCCATCGCCGTTTTCGACGACACCCTGCCAAGTTGATTCCTGGCTGTAGTGATCCGTCCTAAACGCGTACGTAAATGTTAAGCGTCGCAACTTATCCACCGATAAGCAACTGACCGGAATTGTCAAATCTCCTGTACTTTGCTCTGTGGGTTGCAGGCCACAAAGCCCGAAAACCTCTCGCCGCCGCAGATCTACCTCATATGGCCAGAGCTTGTAATGCGGTTTCATCAAATCGACAATAAAATGTTCCTCCGGTTTTCGTAAAACGAGAAGTTTCTCGAAACGGATACGCCTGGCCGGTGAAATGAACGAGCGTTTCGTCGCATGGACAGGACGGCTTATTGTTCCGAGACTTTCAAAACCCACGTCGGTAGCCGCGCGCGCAAGTTCCTCAGGCGTTCTGTAAACCCGTCCCCCGAATATTCCGTCTCCCAGAACAATGACGGCATACCGGCCCGGTCTCAGAACTCGAAACATCTTGTCCAAGCACATCTTCATCTCTTGAAGATAATGCTCGAAACCCGTTCCTTCCTTCTGATGTCGCAAATGCGATCCAATTTCAGCGTTGGCAAGCGTCCTAGGGTCGTAACCGAGCCAGAAAAGACGAAACCTATGATAGAGATGATAGTCGGTGGTGTTGGGGTAGGGGGGGGAGGTCACAATCAGATCGACGGAGTCCTGGATTAGTCCGCCAAAACCCGACTCCCTTTCAGTCACTACAGGGGCAGTTCTGAGATCGATTGTTCCAAAAGTCGCCTCCCTGAATTGAAGCACCGGACCGAGAACTTGTATTTTTTTGAGTGCGCCCAGGAGGTTTGCAGCGAAGAGGCGGAGTACAAATCCGTTTATCACTTCACGTGGTCTTCTTGCGTATCGGGTCTCGCCATCCTGAAAGGACGCCTTTAGAACTGACTTGGACAATGTTGCGTTCGCAAGAGTACGCACTTTCCGTGATGGCGAGTTTTCGAGAGTCCAACGGATATACGCCAATTCCTCCACAGCGTTTTGGTGAAACCACTCTGATATATTAGGGATGTCGGGAACGTATTCGATGTATTGATTCCTGTGGATTCCTAATTCAGTCTTTAAATTGGACGGTTGCCAAGACAGAATCATCAACCGTTCGGCGATTTCAGAAGTTTGTTCTTCCTCTTCCTTGGTTAAGGTCAAGGTCTTGGCCTCGCCAATAATCTTTGCGAGCGGGTGAACGTCCGTGCTCAATGCTCGGCGACCGAGGAGGATGGCTTCCAGAGCAGTAGTTCCACTGCCTCCAAATGGGTCGTAAACAAGTTCTCCTCTCAAGGAAAGACGCGTTATTAGGTTTCGCGGGATTTGCGGAATAAACTTCCCTGGATATGGATGAATGTCGTGGGAAAGATAACTCGTGTCGTCATTCGTGAATGACCAGTCGACGGCATTGAGACTCGCCATGACTGGGGCAGGGTCCGAAAGATCCTTCAGACAATTTAGTTGTTCCTCTTGACTGTGGGACAAGCCTCCAACACTCGCCCGAAGGGCATCCACCTGGGTTCCGAACCACTCAGGAAGCGTAAGGCCAGAACCGCGCAGCACAGCATCGAGTGCAGCTTTTTCTACTGCCGAAGTTTCAATCGTGATCCGGGCCTTTACCATTCTGGGATCTTTGTAGCATACCCAGATACATCGGCGCAAATGAAATTTTTCTTTAGGGGAATCGAGCCATATTGCATGGTTGCCTTATCCGCGTCTGGGCCTAAGACGTGTTATATCGTGCCCATCTGTCGCAAACCCCACAAGAGCGGGCCCCAAGACAGTAACCGTCCAGCTAGGCGATCACGTTCGCCGGCTGGAGAAAGGAAAAGTGAAAGGTGAGCACCTGTACGTGGCCTATGGTCAGACAGCGCTGGGGCGGTATCTCGTGGTATTCTTTATTCGCAAGCCAGGCGGCGCGGCGTTGCCGATCTCGGCGCGTGAGATGACGGGCGCTGAGCGGAGATACTTCCACGAGCAAAAAAAAGAAGGTCGATCCCATTCCCGACGAATTCACCAGCTATGAGGAGGCCGCGGAGTTCTGGGACAAACACGACACCGCCCATTACCCCGGCAAGTTCCGGACCGTCAAGGTAGTGAGCGAGTTCCGAAACCGGCACTATGAGATCCCGATTGACGGCGACGTGGCCATCAGGCTCCAGCAAAGAACGCGCAGGGCGGGCGTGGCGCCCGGACGCCTGGCCAGCGAACTGCTGCGCAAGGAACTCCGAGCCGCCGGGTGAGAAGACGCGCCCAGCCTCCAAGAGCCCGCTATGGCGAGTCCCCCAGGCTCTACTAACGTGATCGAAGTCGGCGCTCATAGAGCGCCGCTACAGCCCGGCACGCACGTTCGCAGCCTGAGCTCCATCTACAGGTCTTACGGGGTCGGCAAGGTCCAGAAGGTCCGGGACTCCCTCTGCAAGGTTGAATTCAACCCGTCCGTATTCTCGCGTCCGCCTTTTCGCTCGCAAAATTACATTCTGAGCCTGGACGAAGTCGAAGTTTGTCCCGCTCCGCTGGAACTGGCCAAGGCCGGTCAGTGGGACGAAGCATGGAAATTCGACCTGCGACAGATGGCGGCGCGCTTCCTGACGATGAACAAGGGCGGGCAGCTTTCAAATGCCCGCACGGAAATCCTGCCTCACCAAATCTTCACCGCCTTTACGGTGGTCTCCAACGCCCGGCGACGCTTCATGCTGGCGGACGAAGTTGGCCTGGGTAAGACCATCGAAGCGGGCATGGTTTGGCAGGCGCTCTTGCAGCGCGGGAGCGCGAATCGAACCCTCATCATCACGCCCGCCGGGCTCACCCGCCAGTGGCAGGAAGAATTCAAGGACAAGTTTCAGGCCGACGATTTTGAGATTTTCGGTCGCGACTTCACGGCCACCAACCCGCGAACCTGGGACCTGCGCGCCCGCGCCATCGCCTCGCTCGACCGCCTGAAGCGAAAAGAGCACAAGCGGGTGCTGCTGGAAAACCGCAAATGGGACCTGATCATCTTTGACGAGGCACACCGCCTGAGCGCCAAAGAATACGGGAGAAAAACCGACAGGACGCAGAACTATCAACTGGCGGAAGCGCTACGCGGTTACACGGACGCCTTGCTGCTGCTCACCGGCACACCTCACTCGGGCGACCC
>Ga0116137_1002256_pt1 | contig 11613 bp, 8 predicted proteins | sample June2015DPH_20_1_3_FD_88973 | JGI IMG/M metagenome (GOLD analysis project Ga0116137, IMG submission 88973) | Peatland microbial communities from SPRUCE experiment site at the Marcell Experimental Forest, Minnesota, USA - June2015DPH_20_100 | ecosystem: Environmental > Terrestrial > Soil >...
AATCCGATGACTTGACGATGGTCATCGCCCGCGCCCGCTAGCCTCCTGCTCGCCCGCCTTTGTGGTGGCCGACCTTCCGCGGGGTGTGCGTCCCGGTTCTTCACCGGGGAGGTCGGTTCTTGGGTTCCTCCTCTCTTTAGGAGGTGGGAGCTTCAGCTCGCACGTATACGGTTTGGAATCAATCGGGCTTTCGCCCGCCTCAGGCGGGTCCGCCGATTTCTGGCGCAAGCCCCTGAAATCACAGTCCGACCACCACCGCCGCCGTCCATAAAACGCCGATTATCTTCTTGACACAAAACGCCGCTTCCTATGGCATATGCCCGTGCGCACCAAACGCATCAAGAAAATTGCCCTACAGGTCTTGATGGCGATCTTCCTAGCGATTCTCCTCGTGTCCTTCCTCGCTCATCGGGTCTTCCATCCACGGTGATTTCTGAAGCCGGGCGCACCCGTTCTCCTGCAGTGCCGTCATCCCGAGCAACGCGAGGGATCCCTCTTTCTCTTCGCTGTTGTAGGGGCCGCCTTCTGAGGCGGTCCGCTCTTGCCTTTGTAGTGGCCGACCTTCAGGTCGGTTCTTGCGTTTCTCCTTTCTTTAGGAGGTTCAGCTCCCACGTAAAGGGTCAACAAAAACTACGCTCTGTAGACCCTGGGCTTCAGCCCAGGCCGCGAAGCGCCCCTGAGGAATCGGGTCCAGTGTTCGTCGCGGCGATGTGCCGAGCAAGCCTGTGGGACGCTGGCAGTTCCATATCGGCTACTTTAAGCATTGAGCACATCACCGGATCATGGTATTCACGTCATAGTAAAATCACTCACATCGGAATAATGCAAGGAGCTTGAAAGCCATGGAATTGGTCACTGGCATTGCCTTGATTACACTCCTATTCATGATGTTGCAGACGGAACATGAACGCTGTGACAGGGTTCGGCTCGCTTGGCGGGAAGTTCGGAAGGTGACCCTTGTTACCACCTCCGCGGTTCAATGGGCTAAGAAAAAGGAATTATCAGCGGACGCGCTTGAGCATGCTGACGCTGCGCGTGCTTCGGTACAGGAATTGTACGCAACGATCTTGCTCTACGGTCAAGGTCCCTTGCGCGAGGAGTACCGGAAGAAGATACACGATCATTTGCAAAGGAAAGCCACACTAGTGGAATTGTTACCTGTTTTGGGGAAGCTGGACAATAAAGCGGAACACAAATTCAAAAGATGGACATTGGTTTGGTTGTAGCCGGGCAGTGGCCGCACATCGGGTCGAAATTAATCAGGGTTGGGAGCTGGGCCTACCTGAATGTCAAGTAGCCCTTCGGGAGTATCCATCTGTGGTTCGAAAACTACAGACACATTCGCTTTGCGGAACAGGTTTGCAAGAGCCATTCTAGGGTCGTTAGCTGGCAAAGACACTTGTGTACTCGACACCACAGGCTCGCCGTGCACAAACACAGTAACTCCCGGCTCTACCGGGCCTCCGACTTTAAAGAAGGACATTACCACTGGGTTCTGCATCGTCCATCCGGCGGCCTTGAGCGTGTTGTATATATCTACCCCCAACTGCTGCGCCTCATTATCTCCCGCAACGGCGCGAACTTTGACCGTCGGCTTGCTGGCCGTCAAGGCAGGCAGCATACTTGCACTATCCTCGGGCTTTATCCTTCTGGCAGGTGGGATTGCATTAATCGTTGCACTATTGCCGCTCCCTTGCTGCGCAATGTTGTTCTTACCGCGTTGACTGATGGTACCGAGCACGTTGCTATTGCCAGTGACCTTATTCCCTGACACGCCAGCCGTACTGGGATCAGGCCGCTTAGGCACCACATTGACACCTTGGCAGAGGCCTTGAATATTAATCGGCAACGGTGGTTTCTGTACAGCAGGCGGACGCTCCAGTAATTCGCGTACCTGATTGGCTTCTTCCAACACGCCCGCAAGAAGCCCTATGGCAAATATCAACAGAACTACCCGAAGCAGCTTCGCCTCTGCGAATTTCTTCAAGGTCGGATAATTGTCTAGCCTGTTGCGCCACTCAAGCAATTGCGCGAGCAGGGCTATCAAAATGATCCCCGTCCCTACGATGACGCCAACTGCGACAGTAACCAAATTCATTAACGCACTTCCAAAGTCTTCCCTCCCGCCTAGCGTGGAGTCTATCACTCAACACGCAGCATGGAGGTACAGCCCATAAGACGACGAAACTTCAGGTACCAACCAACTATTCTGGTTCACGCTTTCCGCTCTCTGGTTCAGCTCTGCGCGCCCCCGAGTACCATTCCGAAAGCCCCCATTCTCCATTTGCCAGTCTGTCCACTTCCCCTTTTTCTTTCATTCTCATCAGCGTAGGGAAGACCGTTTGATATAGGTTCTTCGCTTTGTGGGTAAACCCGCCAGATTTTAGATAGTTCGTGATATCACGAGCGCTCAACGGCTTTTTCAAAAGACTAAGGCACTCTCTTATTGCTTGCTGCACAGACATTTTGAAAAATGTGTCCGGCTTCAATGTCCTTGGGAACCGCATAGGCTGACTAATACTTTTCTGGATGAGGCTGTCAACGGTAGTCGGTTCGGCAGGGTCTGTCTTGGCAAGACGTCCTTTGACCCAAGCAATCATTCTGTCTAGATTGGCCCGTTCTTCTTGCAGGTCAGATAGTATCTTCTCGTAATCGGTTTCTTCAGCCATTGCTTGCCTCCTGGTTCAAACGCTGCTATAAGTAAAAAAGGTGAAACGCGCATTTAAGGGGACGGCTTTCACCGTCCCCTCGCCCCTTCAAAGGGCGCTCAGCGTAACATCAGCATCACCTTCTAACTGGGGCCTTCGGGGCAATGCTGGCCGCGTTACCCGAGGGCCCGACTTCTAGAAAACAGTAGACCCAAATCAATTACTTGTCAAGTTCTGGTTTGCAGATAACTGGCATTTGTCAATGTCTGTTCGCCTTTATTTCGCCTTACTGCACAAGACGGCGAAACCCCGCCCCAACCCGCAATGGAGTCAGGCCGGGGCTTGCGTGATGCCAATCTGCGATTGGCTATTACTGGTGATTTGTAAATCATTGAATGGCACGGGCCATGCACGACACCGCTTTAAGTGCAGCGTCTTCCATTACCGTTCGCGATACTGGCTCGAGCCGAAGTACGCTGATCCGCCCAATGAGTTAGCACCGGCATTCCTTCACGGGGGTCAGGACAGAACGGAACGATTAATTTCTGCAACGCTTCCAACGTCATTTTTCTAAATTCTTCCACGGTGGGCGGCCCATTGGACCGCTGGCCCAGGTTTGGGCGCAAAGTCGAAGTTCGGTCCCCATACGTCGGTTTTGCGTGTGGGCTCTTGGGGCGCTCTTTCTTTCTCTCCTTCCTCCTCGCACCAGTTTCGAACATAGTACCTCATAAATATCTATTGACAGTTAGTAAATAATGTGGTACCATTGCTCGTGAATACTTGGCACAAGCCCGCCAGCACTCCGCAACTCCCCAGCACATTGACCCTCTGCACCAACAGTGCGCATCCATATCAAAACAAAGAGTTTCTAAGTCCCCTGTTTTCATATTCTTGCGCACTCTCGCGCCCGTATCCCCTTTCTTTTCACATGCTTCACAAAAACACCCGGGGTGGGGTGCACACGTTTTTCCAGTCACGTCTTGCAGATCGCGGGTCACGCTTCACAAGTCACGGTGCAAAGGGGATGGACCTAACCTCGCGGGCAGACAAACGTGATGGCCGCGGGCGGGCTGAGGGTGCTCCAGTGGTGGCGGAGGCTGCGCGGGGCGGCTTCCAGAAGGGCGGCGATAATCTGCTGGGCTTGGTCGTAGGGCAGCGAGATGCGGAAGAGGTCGGCACGCCGCGCATGGGAATATCTCTCGTAGCGACCGGTATGACTGGCGGCGTTCTGGAGAAGCACCTGCCACGGCGAACGACTTCCCAGAAATTTCTTTTCCGAAGCCTCCGCACGAAGAATTTCGACTACATGGCATTGCGACCCGCCACCTATCTCCAGGAGCGCCGCTGTTGCTTTGGAGGGCTCGAACGGGCGGGAAGGATCGTCATCGGGAAAGGGAACGAGGAGCGCCGCGATTTCCGAAGCTTCAGCAACAATGCCATCCCACCAGTAGCGGTAGCCGTGGTAGACCACGGTGCCGCTTCGGAAAATCTGCTGCACACGTGCGGGGTCCTTGCCCGCAATGCTGACGATCATGTCCGCCAGCTCGTGCAGGCGGAACGCCTGCTTCACGACCGGGCGGACGCTGACGTAGCCTGCGTCTTCTTCGGTGTAACGAACGGGAATTTGCTGCGGCAAGGGCATGGAATTATCGATGACGGCGCGATGATCGGAGCCCCTTTCAGACAATGGCGCCCGCTCGCCGCGGCGAGCGGCCGCTACAAACGCAAGACGGCGTCAACCTAGTTTGGAGAGACGCTCGCGAACGCGATCACTCAACGCTTTGCCGTCAACCGTCTTTCCGGTCAGAATTTCTTTCGCGGCTTTGACCACGGCACCCATTTGCTTGACGGAAGCGGCTTTCGTATCGGCAATGGCCTGGGCGACGGCGGCATCCATTTCGGCTTCGGAGGCGCCGGCGGGAAGATAACTTTCGACGACGGCAAGCTGGCGCGTTTCCCTGTCAACAAGGTCCTGGCGGCCGCCCTTGGCGAACTGTTCGATGGACTCTTTGCGCTGCTTGACGAGCGTCTGGAGCAACTGAATGGATTCCGCGTCGTCCAGCGCGCGCAGCTTCTCCACTTCTTTGAGGTGCAGCGCGGATTTCACCATGCGCAGGACACTCAGCCGCAACTCGTCCTTGGCCTTCATGGCCGTGACAATATCTCTCTGGATCGTTTCGGAAAGGCTCATGGCAGCTCCCCCCATCCGAACTATAACAGACACCTATACCCGACATTTACAATTCTCCTCGATGCCGCGATTGACACGCGGCGAGTCACACAGTACTTTGATTAGTTTTCTACGCTGGGAGGAGACCGCTGGGGAGTGCGCCGCGGCTCCTACCCGAAATGAGGACTCATGAAAGTCATCGTTGCGGACAAGATCAGCGAACGCGGAGTGGAACTCCTGAAGCAGACCGGCTGGAACATCGTTCTGACGACAAAGGACACGCTTCTGGGCGAACTGGGAGATGCCGATGCTCTGATCGTGCGTAGTGCCACGAAGGTGACGCCAGACCTGCTGCAGAAGGCGCCGCATCTTCGCGTAGTGGGGCGCGCGGGAGTCGGTGTGGACAACATTGACCTGGACGAAGCCACCAAGCGCGGTGTGCTGGTGATGAGCACGCCCGGGGGAAGTTCCGTCAGCGTTGCCGAGCACACGTTCGCGTTGCTGCTCGCCCTGGTGCGCCAGGTGCCAAAGTTCGACGCGGCGCTGCGCGAAGGGAGATGGGAAAAATCCTCATCGGGCGCCGAAGTGCGCGGCAAAACTCTGGGTTTGATCGGCTTGGGGCGCATCGGCAGCGAAGTGGCCAGGCGCGCGGCCGCGTTTGACATGCGGATTGTGGCCTACGATCCGTACATCAGCGAGGCTGCGGCCCGGGAACTGTCGGTGGCGCTAATGCCCCTGGAGAAGCTGCTGGCGGAGAGCGATTTCATTTCCCTGCACACTGCGGTCAGCCCGCAGACGCAGAACATGATCAATGCCGCCACGATCGCGCAGATGAAGAAAGGCGTGCGGATTGTGAACGCAGCGCGCGGTGAACTGATCAACGAAGCGGACCTGGCGGCCGCGCTGAAGAGCGGGCATGTGACGGGCGCCGCGCTGGATGTATTCGTCGAAGAGCCGCCGAAGAATTCCCCGCTGATTGGTTTGCCAAACGTGATTTGCACGCCTCACGTGGGGGGCTCGACCGCGGAAGCGCAGGAGGAGCTGGGGATACAGGTAGCCGTGCAGGTGCGGGACTACCTGGCGGAAGGCGTGATCCGCAACGCCGTGAATCTGCCGGCACTTTCACCGGAGCAATATCGGCGCATACGGCCGTACCTCGCGCTAGCCGAACGGCTAGGCTCGCTGGTTTCGCAGGCGGCGGCTACGCGGCCAGCCCGGATACGAATTCGCTATGCTGGCGAGCTTTCGGAGATTGGGACACACCTCTTGCGCAGCGCAGTCCTCGCAGGGCTGTTGAACGCCGTTCTCGATGAGAAAGTGAACGTCGTAAATGCTCCCGCGGTTGCAGGTGCACGCGGACTGACCGTCGAAGAAGAAACGCGGCGGCGGGAACATGGTTTTCCGCATACCCTGGAAGTGGCGGCTGTGCCGGAAAAGGAAGGTGGGGCGGGGTTCAGCGCGGAAGGCACGGTGCTCCATGATGGTTCGCCGCGCGTAATCAACATTGATGGGATCGCGCTGGAAGCCCAATTGGAAGGCACGGTATTGTACCTGCGGAACCACGACGAACCCGGCGTGATCGGCTATATCGGTACGACGCTGGGGAAGCTTGGCGTAAACATTGCCACCTTTGCGCTCGGACGGCGCGAAGCCACGCGGGGGGCCGAAGCCGTCTCCCTGGTGCGGCTGGATGGCGAGGTATCCGCAGCAATTCTGGAGCCGATCCGGGCGCTTTCCGCCATCACACAGGCGCGGCTGCTGCACTTCGGCAAGGCCTGAACGGCTTGCAGGGCGGTCAGGAATCACCGCTCGTGCAGAGCAGCCGCGGCAAATCCTTTGCAACGGGGCGGAGCACCCCCCTGCGGTCCAACTATTTGAAATTCCGTTCCCGTCTATTCACGGAACTCTTCTTGACACCAGACACAATTTGGCAAAGAATTTGGCAAATCCCGAGAATGTCCGTGGTGAAACGAGGTCGCCCGGGCAGATCAGGTTCGTTTGTAGTTCTCTTCTGGCCGGGTGAGTGTCGAGGGATGAGTCTGCGGGGAATCCCGCCTCTTCGAACTTACATCGCGGACTAAAACGGTGCATGCGGCAGGTGCCGGCAGGAGAAGTGTTTCTGCTGTCGGCGCCAGTTCGTGTTTTCGGCCAGTGGCTAGTAGTGTGGGCGTGTAGTGGCGACAGATCATGGGGTAAGGGTTGGTCTGGTCTTCCGGGGGCAGCGAAGTGAAGCGCCTGATCAACATTCTTGGAATCGCGATTGTATTTATATTTTGCTCTTGCGGCGCGGTGGCCCAGGGACAGGAGTGCGAGGGGTCAAGTCGGAGTAATTGAACGACGTATCTCTCGATGAAACAACTGACCGCCAAGGCGGTCGGGAGAAAGGGTGATGTGTTATGAAGCGCGTTAGTTCGTTGTTTTGCCTTAGTTTCTTTCTCTTGTTCTGTCTCACTCCTGGATTCGCGCAAACCGGCACGACGTCTCTGCGCGGAACGGTGACTGACGAGACAGGCGCCGTGATTGTGGGCGCGAACGTAAAGATCAGCAATTCGCAGACCAACTTTGAGCGCTCGACGACGAGCGGGAGCACCGGGCAGTACGAGTTCCTGGCGTTGCCGCCGAGCGTATACACGTTGACAGTGGATAAGGAAGGCTTCCGAAAGTATGTGCAGACGAATCTGCAATTGCTGGTGAACTCGCCGGCGACGCAGGACGTCTCGCTGCACGTGGGCTCGACGACTCAGATGGTGGAAGTGTCGGCTCAGGCCGTCGCGCTCAACACCTCGGATGCTTCGCTGGGTATCGCCTTTAATGAGACACAGGTCAAACAGTTACCCATGGAAGGGCGGAACGTGCCGGATTTGTTGAGCCTGCAGCCGGGCGTGGCCTATACGGGAAATCGCACGGACGTGCCGGCATGGGACACGCGCAATGGCGCCGTGAATGGCGCGAGAAGCGACCAGAGCAACGTGACCGTGGATGGTGTCGCGGCGAATGACGCGGAGGGGCACGCGTTCACGTCGGTCCTGCCGGTGACTTTGGATTCGGTGCAGGAATTCCGCGTCACCACCTCAAACTACAACGCCGACCAGGGGGGATCTTCGGGAGGCCAGGTAGCCCTTGTGACCAAGAGCGGAACCAATGATTTTCACGGCTCAGCATACGAATATCACCGGAATACCTACACGAGCGCCAACGATTACTTTGTGAAAGCAGCGCAGATCAAGAATTGCCTCGACAACGGAATAGCTCTGAGCGATCCGCAGTGCAACAAAGCGCCCAAACTCATCCGCAACATCTTTGGAGGTTCACTGGGAGGGCCCATCAAGAAAGACCGCCTGTTTCTCTTCATGAATTATGAAGGAACGCGCCGCGCGGAAGCCCAGAGCGTGACGGATGTCGTTCCCTCAGACACGATGAGGGACGGAATCATTCAGTATCTTTGCGCGCCAGTTCTGGACTCAAACGGAAACGTGATCCAAACGCCAGCCCAGGTGTGCCCGGGAGGACAGGTAACCGGCATCAGCGGGACGAGCTATACGGTTCAGCCGACCTATTCCGCGCTTTCGCCACAGACAATCACGAACATGGACCCGTTGCATATCGGGCCCAACAGCCCGGTCATGCAGTATCTCAACACTTGGCCGAAGTCCAACAGCAGCGCGTGCGGAGACGGCTACAATTACAGCTGCTTCAACTTCAGCGGGCCGATTTCCGACACCAAGAACGAGTATATCGTCAAGATGGATTACAACATCACGCGAGACACGAAACACCGCGTCTCGGTAATGGGGGCAATGAGAACAGAGAACAACGCGGGATCTCCGTTCTACCCTGGCTTGCCGCCATCGCAAGCGAACGTGAATTACAACAGAGGCATCGTCGTAAACTATAGCGGCGTAATCACGAATTCGATTCTGAACAACTTCCGGTACGGATTTATCCGGGAGAGTGTCGGAGTAATTGGAAACTCGAACCAGGATTGGATCCTCCTGCGCGGTTTGAACGATCAGACCGGGCCTCCTGGGGCGATCACGCGAACAAATAGCTTCCAGCGTCCCACGCACAATTTTGCGGACGATGTGTCTTGGATTCACGGGAAACACAGCTGGCAATTCGGGACGCAGATCTCCTTCATCCGAACTCCCAGCGTCAGCTATCTTTCATCTTATAGTCACGGGAGCGCCAACGCGTCGTGGACCAGTGTGTCCGGATTCGCCCAGAAGAACACGCCGCTAACTCCGCAGAACTATTGTCCGAGCGGGCCCACCTCTTGTTTGCCGGCGGTGGACGCCAGCTTTGCCAACTCCTACGATTTTCCGTTGACTGCGCTGATGGGCATGGTTACGGAAGTAGACGGCAGGTATAACTTTGAGAGAGATGGCAGCACGTTGCCAGATGGCAGCGCGCTAAAGCGCCGATTCGCCATCAATAGTTACGAATTCTACGGCCAAGACACGTGGAAGGTGACACCGACGTTCACGGTGACGCTAGGACTGAGGTGGTCGCTCTTCTCGCCGCCATGGGAGACGAACAAGCTGCAGGTTTCGCCGACAATTAGTCTCGACCAGTTCTTCCTGAATCGAGCAGTGGAAGGGGCTCAGGGTCTGCCTTCGAACCAGGACCCGCTGGTAGCCTTTGACTGGTCCGGCCCAGCGAATGGCAGGGCCGGCTACTATAACTGGGACAAGAAGAACTTTGGGCCGCGCGTAGCGTTCGCGTGGGCCCCCAGGTTCCAGGGTGGATTGCTGGGCGATCTATTTGGAGAGGGTAAGACGGCGGTGCGCGCTGGGTTCGGCCTGGTGTATGACCGGTTTGGCCAGGGCCTTGCGGAGGACTTCAGCCAGTATGGCTCATTTGGCCTGTCGACAGAATTGACCAATCCGGCGGGCTTCGAAACGCCCTGTACGGCACCGCGAGTAACGAGCATGCACACCATTCCAACAACTGATTTGGGTTGCGCCAGCACTGATCCGCCCACACCACCGACGACCGTCCTGCTGCAACCACCCCCGGCGGTGTTCCCGGAGACGTTCCCGACAGGGACGTTCTACATCGGGTCGAGTATTGACAGAGGGTTGAAGACGCCGTATGCGTACACGTTCGATTTGTCCGTCGCACGTGAGTTGCGCGGCGGGTTTTCGCTCGAAGTTGCCTACGTGGGGCGGTTGTCGCGCCGCCTTCTGATGCAACTGGATGTGGGCACTCCTCTGGACCTGAAGGACCCCAAGAGCGGCATTGATTACTTCACCGCGGCGACGGCGCTAGCCAAGATTTATCGGCAACAGCTTGCAAACGGCAACCACGCGTCCACATTCAACTTCGATCCGTCCCAGGTGAGTCCGCAGGTCGCGCAGTACTGGACGAACATAATTTCGGGGCTTGAGGGCCCGAATGCAGGGAACGGCGGGCTGGGAGGAGCCTATCAAATCTCTTCGTGCACCGGCGTGGATAATAATGGCAATCCTATCGTTGCCTCTACGACGAACCCCGTGGTAGCGGCTTACGACCTGTTCTGTGGCAACAACCTTAACGAAACGACAGCACTCTTGGGCTTGGATTATTCGGGCATTTCCGATTTCAACAACGTCCCGCACTGTGGGGAAACGGGCTACCCTGCCTGCAATCCGGCCTACCTGCCAAAAGGCGGTCAGTATTCATTCTATAACCCGCAGTTCGCGAGTCTCTACATGTGGAAGTCCATGGGAACGGCAAGCTACAACGCTATGCAAGTAGCGCTGAAGCACAAGATGGGCCACGGCGTGCAATTCGACTTCAACTACACGTTCTCTAAATCCATTGACCTTGCTTCCGACGCGGAGCGCGTGGGCACAATTGCAGGAAATGGCGCGCAGATTCAGAACGCCTGGCAGCCGAATCAATTCCGAGCTGTTTCCGATTACGACGCCAGGCACCAGGTTACGGCCAATTGGCTTGCGGACCTACCGTTTGGCAGGAATCGCTGGATTGGCCGAAATTCAGGTAAGGGACTGGACGCTATCATTGGCGGCTGGCAGTTGTCCGGCCTTTTCCGCCTCACCAGTGGCTTCCCGTTCAGCGTAGCCAACGGATACCAGTGGCCGACCGATTGGGAATTGGAAGGAAACGTTTACCAGACCGGTGCGGTGAAAACGGGAGTGTTCCACTCTCCGAGCGACGCAAGCGTGGTTAGCGCATTTTCCAACTTCGCCGATGCGCAAAACTCCTTCCGCGAGCCGTACCCCGGTGAAGCGGGTCAGCGCAACAACCTTCGTGGACCGGGCTACTTCAGCCTCGACGCGGGACTCGGCAAGCGGTGGCTGATGCCCTGGAGCGAAAAGCATAGCCTGCAGTTGCGCTGGGAGGTTTTCAACGTGTTGAACGCGGTGCGCTTCGACCCGTTGAGCATCAACGCCGTTATGGATTATTCCGGCTCAACATTCGGCCAATACACGCGGTTGTCTACGAGCCCGCGCGTGATGCAGTTCGCATTGCGCTACGAATTCTAACCACATTTCCACAAGTTCACCTTTGCCGCCGGGAGGCGCGAGCTTCCCGGCGGCTTTGTATTTGTGCGGGCTCCGGAGAGCCTTGGCATTCGTTCGGCTGTGGCGGAGCATCCCCGGGCGGTCAAAGTATTTGAAAATCCGCCCCTGGCCATTCACGGAACTTTTCTTGACACTAGGTGCAATTTGACGAAGAATTTGAGTACGCTAAGGCATGTCCGTGGTGGAACGAGGTTGCCCTTGCAGTTCCAGATGTGTGTGGGTTTCTTCTGGCCGGGCAACTCTCGACGGATGAGTCTCCGGGGGGGCC
>Ga0116137_1002262_pt1 | contig 11597 bp, 9 predicted proteins | sample June2015DPH_20_1_3_FD_88973 | JGI IMG/M metagenome (GOLD analysis project Ga0116137, IMG submission 88973) | Peatland microbial communities from SPRUCE experiment site at the Marcell Experimental Forest, Minnesota, USA - June2015DPH_20_100 | ecosystem: Environmental > Terrestrial > Soil >...
AAACCAGGGCCACGAGCCCTCGAATGGCTTGCGGCAATACATATAGCGAATTGAAATCCTGATTAACGCTTGAGATAGGAAGGAGGAAGGAGGCAAGCCCGACCGTCAGGAGTAAGGTGATAACAAAAGCCGCTGCCCACAGCCACCATTCCCGCCGTTCGATGTGTCGGAAATTCGCGCGCAGAACCGTCGTCTGTGGGACGTCTGGCTCGCCCACGCTTTTTGTTCGATGCACTCGCACTGATTCTCCATGGGCATCCACGTTTTTGCGCAGGCCACCATGCCTTCGAGACAGCGCCTGATGCTCTCCGTGGGTCCCCGATTCTTCCCCTCTGTTCCTGCACGAAGGCCACCAAGGCCGCCTCCATTCTTGCTCCACTGATTTGGCGCAACATGTTGAAATATCAGATGAAACCCTCTTTGCAAGCAATGCGAGCGCTGCGAATCCAGAACGACCCTGTGCCAGCGGCAGGCGCTAGTCCTTTTTGGAACACACCGCCATGAGGAATCCGCTTCCAAGTTTCAGTGATTCCCCGAGGGCGGCTCGTCGAACCGGCAGACTGCAGGGACAAATGCATTTGCGGGCGCAAACCGGGTGGAGAGATACGAACCATCGAAAGTGGAGAATATCGATTTCACCGCTGGAGAACGCGCATTTGAGCCAAGAGCGGAACTCGTTTTGTGATCTTCGGGAAGCTATCGGCTCGAGAGCTTCGTCGCTCTCAAGGAAGTAGGCGCAGCGGTTACCCATTTCCTGGAAACCAGACGGCTCCAGCGATTAGGATTGTTTCAAACCCGGGCAGGCAGTCGGAGCTGTCGATGGAAGCTGTATATAGGCTAGTTGAATGCTGTGGCGATTCCTGAAGAGATATCTGCCAGCTTTGTGGCCAAAACGAAACCAGAAGTGTTGTGGGGGGTGTTCGCTGCTAAGTGCATTAAGTGAATACCAGTTCCGCCGAGCATAGAAGACTCTCATGAGATTTTTACGCATCGTAGGCGCTCTGCTACATAGGTCATAAGTCTTCATTAAATCGTGCCCCCAAAAGCGCATTTTACAGTTCGGCACTCCAATTGCACGTACCCGACCACGAGTGATGAGGCGAATTTTGTTGAATCGAGGCAAGCCTACCATTGCGAGGAACTCGGTATCGCGTCACGAATCGAACTGAGGCGTAGCGAGACAAGCGTAATGGGATTCAAGAGATGCTGAATATGTCCTTAAAGCCTACGTCGCAATGGAACATTGTGGATGCTGTTGAACGCCAGCGGTTGGTGCTGGAAAACCTGACTGAAGTGCGGTACATCGCGCGACGGATCCACGAGCGTTTACCGCCACACGTGTCATTTGGCGATCTGGTTCAAGCCGGGATTGTGGGGTTGATCGATGCCGTCGATAAATTTGATCCGCAGAAAAACGTGCAGCTCATGTCTTACGCGCGATTTCGAATTCGCGGCGCAATCCTGGATAGCCTGCGCCTGATGGATTGGGCTCCGCGAAACCTGAGGCGGCAGGCGCACAGGCTTGAACAAGCGAGTCGCGAACTCATTGGCGAGCTTGGCCACTCTCCATCGGCGTCGGAGATAGCCTCCAAGTTGGGCCTACCCATTGAAGACTTTCAGCGGCTACTTGGCGATCTACGAGGTCTCCGACTGGAAAGTTTGCAGATTTGGTCGGACGAAGCGACTGGAGAGCAAGCCTTACCCGTAGCATTCCGCCCGGAGGAAGATCCCTTTCAGATGACATTTCGCCTGGAGACTCGCCATCTTCTAAAGGAGGCCCTGTCGGAACTGGACGAAAAGGAAGGGGCCGTCTTGGGCTTGTACTATTTCGAAGAACTCAGTATGAAGGATATCGGGATGATTCTGGGGATTGGCGAATCACGTGTGTCACAAATTCACGCGGCGGCATTGGTTCACTTGCGCTCACTCTTGGCACCATTTCAAGCACGTTGCCTGGAACCGGCAAGTGCAACTCCGGCGAGTGCTGGCGACGTAACGCCGATTGAGTGGCCCCGAGCAGTTTCTCGGGCCTATGACATGTGTGCGATCGAAGGCATGCTCGGATCCCGCGTTGACTAAGCGCAAAGAGGCCCTACGCTCCACTGACAAGACCGAATTGTGCTGGACCCTCCAGACTGCCCACGTGACCCTCGAAGAAGACCTGAGTGACTGGAAAACGGGGAACTCCAGCTAACTGAAACTATTCCTGCGGAACGAAAGCGATCGGGGTGGGTGGTGCACCGCAATATCGCACGCGCGCACGATGCTCTTTGCGCCGAGCACGAACGCGTTCGCGTTGCCCGCGTGAAAATCCTGGCCCAGGGAGACCGCGGACTTGAACGGGAGCTTCTCCGGGCCAAGCCCGAGGATCCCAATCATCAAGACGAGGTCCTTCTCTATGCGGAGCGACTGTCCCGTTCGCAACGCCGGCGAATTCCTGGTGTAAACGCCTACGGTAGAAAAATCGACAAGCTCATCGGTGCACTATTGAGACTGTAGAGCCGCGGGCACTAGCGTAGGAAGTTTCGCTCTCCGCGGTAAGAATGTTTTTGCCGAATACCGCGCAACATGGAGCACCAAGGTGCTGCTACAGAACACAGCAGCGATCACTGTCAATACCAGTACGGCGTGTTTCGTAAACTCTCCTGTCCTTTCATGTGAAACCTTTTCCGTGGGAGTGCGTTCTATCTGGAAGTGTGAGCCACCCCCAAGTGGATCTCCCGCGTACTCCAGCTCCCAGGACGGCGATCTTAACTTGTGCCGTTCCAACTCAACGAACCTGGTAAAAAACTCGGCCCAGTCACACCTATTGGACAGACGCCAGGTTCGCTACTTTTCCACTCTGGAACAACCTGCTGATCACGGCGCACGCTTGGCCTTCGAAACAAGTGTGACGCGACCGAGTTTCTGTAAGTCTCGTTCTTCTAGCTAGTTAAACGTCTATCGAGGGAATGCTTTGGTTCTTGGCTTGCTCATCATTGTCCGGTGGTCTTCCCCTCGGCACGCGAGTAGTCACTCCTGCGGGAAGCATAGAGCAAAGAATGGAAAGCCAATTTTCCGCTTCCGGAGTGAGTGATTCGCACGGTTCACGCTCGTGCCAGTCGCGCCAAGTGGCCGCCAGGCTCAAGATCCACGACGGAACCGCTTCCTTGCGCAAGCGCCTGACCTGCGTTTTTTTCGCGTTCGCTTTGACCATTGCAACGAGCGGTGCTTTGGCTCTGGATCGAAACAGGAGTATTGATCAGTACGGTCACGAAACCTGGACTTCCCAAAACGGACTTCCCGGCGAAGCTGTTTACCAAATTCTGCAAACGCTGATGGGAGGCACCGAGCACAGCATCTCCGTGGGCACGGTGGCCGGGCTGTACCGGATGGATCGCGGCAGCCCCATTCTTCAGCCCATCACACGCAATGCGTATCGTGATGAAGTGACCGCGCTCCTCCAGGATCGTGAAGGCAATTGTTGGATGGGCAGGACCGCTTCAGGTTGCGACCGGGAATGGGTCGCGGCTGGCACGCGGCGCGTTGCTTACTACACCAACCTTCCTTCGGGCAAGTACCTCTTTCGGGTGATCGCTTCCAACGATGACGGAGTGTGGAGCAAGACCGGCGCGTCCATGAGCTTCTTCCGGAAACCTCATTTTTACGAAAACCCCTGGTTTCGAGCGCTGTGCATCGTGCTGGGCATTTTGGCGCTGTATAAAAGCCAGGAATTTTACAACCGGCGATTACAAGCACACGCCGAAACGCTGGAAAAATGCGTGCAGCAACGGACCTCCGACCTGGCAGACGCCAACCGGGCGCTGCAAACCGAAGTGAATGAACGCACTCGCGCGGAAGAAGCGCTTTCGGCGGAGCGAACGCTGCTGCGCGCATTGATCGACAATGTGCCCGATTTTATGTACGCGAAGGACACGGAAAGCCGTTTTATCGTGGCCAATGTCGTCTTGGCTCGTTCCATGGGTGCAATCAGTCCCGAAGAGTTGCTCGGAAAAACCGATTTCGACTTTTATCCGGAGGAACTTGCCAGAGCCTATTACGATGAAGAGCAGAACATAATTCGCATGGAAGGGGCGCTTTGCAACCGGGAAGGGGAATGCGCGGACGCCCAAGGAAAAAGATTCTGGCTGCTGACATCCAAGGTTCCGTTGCGCGACAAGAACGGCCGAGTCACGGGAATCGTGGGAACTGGACACGACATTACGAAGATCAAGGCGGCAGAAATCGAAATGCGCGAGGCCAAAGAGGCGGCGGAGGGAGCGAGCCGGGCGAAGAGCGAGTTCCTGGCGAACATGAGCCATGAGATTCGCACGCCGCTTAACGGCATTCTGGGGATGACGGACCTTGCCTTGGATACCACATTGACCCCCGAGCAGCGCGATTATCTGGAAACGGTCAAGCTATCTGCCGATTCCCTGCTCACGGTGATTAATGATGTTCTCGATTTTTCCAAAATTGAGGCCGGAAAAATCGACTTGGAAATTATCGATTTCAGTGTGCGCGACACGCTGGAAGCGGCGCTGAAGACGCTTGCGCTGCGCGCCGACGAAAAGGGACTGGAGCTACTCTGTGAGATGGCTCCCGAGGTGCCGGAGGTCTTGCGCGGAGATCCCAGCCGCCTGCGTCAGATCATCCTCAATCTAGTGGGCAATGCAATAAAATTCACGGGCCGGGGCGAAGTGGCAGTAAAGGTTCGTGCAGAAGCGGGAGACGGAGAATATTGCATGCTGCATTTTGAAGTGTCGGACACGGGAATTGGCATCCCCGCCGAAAAACAGAAATTGATCTTCGCTCCCTTCTCGCAGGCGGACTCTTCGACGACACGAAAATACGGAGGCACCGGCCTGGGTCTGACGATTTCGTCGCGCCTGGTATCCATGATGGGCGGAAAAATGTGGGTCGAGAGCAACGTTAGTCAAGGAACGCAGTTCCACTTTGCCATGCCTTTGGGAGTTACCGACGCCAAGCTAATCGTGCTGGGGGCCATCGCTCCTCCGGAAGTTTTGCGAGGCGTCAAGGTTTTGGTGGTCGATGACAATTCGACGAACCGGCGAATTTTGGGGAGCATGCTCGAGCGCTGGGAAATGAGGCCGACACTGGTCGAAGGTGGAGAAGAGGCACTCGTTCAAATAGCTGAGGCTGCACAGGTGGGAGCGCGCTACGGCTTGGTCCTGACGGACATGCGTATGCCGAAAATGGATGGTTTTGAGCTGATCGAGCGAATCCGGCAAAGGCCCGAACTGTTGACGGCCACGATCATGATGCTTACTTCAGCGGGCTACCGGGGAGACGCCGAACGTTGCCGAGAGTTGGGTGTACCCGCCTATTTGCTGAAACCTATCCGGCAATCGGAATTGCGCGAGGCCGTCGCAAGAGTATTGGGGGCACGAGAGCAAACGGGCGCGATTCCGTTGATTACTCGCAACTCACTGGGAGATGAACGCGACCGCTCTGCGCCCTTACGGGTGCTGGTCGCCGAAGACAATGCGGTCAACCAACGCCTTGTAAGCCGGTTGCTTGAGAAGAGGGGACATCAAGTTGTTGTCGCCGCCAACGGACGAGAAGCGCTGGAAGCTGTGGAGAGACAAAGCTTTGACATCGTGCTAATGGACCTGCAGATGCCCGAATTGGATGGCTTTGAAGCGACGGCGGCGCTGCGCGCAAGGGAAGCCGACCACGGAACGCATTTGCCGGTTATCGCGCTGACGGCTCATGCTATGAAAGGCGACCGCGAACGCTGTCTCGCCGCGGGCATGGATGGTTATCTCAGCAAACCTATCGGTCCTCAGGAGCTTGACAAGTTGTTAGAGCTGTACACAAAGCGATCCGAAATGAAGACCGTGCCCGACACCGTTGCGCCTGAACGTTGATCCGTCCGACGGACACGGCCTCTCAGGAGCAAGTGCTCAGCGCAATTCTAGAGCAGCCCACCACCGCATGCGCGAACTAGAACGGTAGGCATGGCTCAAAAACCGGCTGCGGAAAACGTGCTTAAGCCCATCGCAATGAAAATAGTAGGCCCGTGGAGATTCGAACCCCAGCCATCTACCGTGACCGCGCAACTCGATATGAATACTCAAGTATTTAGATGAACAGTAAGATACAGAAAGTAGTGGGTTAGAGGGGCAGGGAACTCTTATTGTTCCCGGATTGTTCCCACGGAAATGACGTCGGTTCCGGTAACCAAAATTGGGGGACGGATTGGCACCGACGTAAGAAAAAAAGAGTTCGATCCGTGGGCTATTCACTGCGTCAGGCATCTTCAGAAATGGATGCGACGAGAGTAGGGCCCCAATATGACACTTGAGATGAGGTGCTAAGCGAGTCTTCGTGCGGCAGAAGTGTGCTGACGGTTTGCTTCCGGCTTGCCGAGTCTTCTTGCACCCAGCCATTCGAGATTGCTCTAACTTCTCGCGCCGCTTTTCAACGTGGCACTCAAGTACCTCAACTCTAGGGGAATGACTCGTCGTAGGGCTGTGGCCTATGGCGGGGCGAGCTGCCCAGTTGCACGAATCAGGCTAACGGCGTCGTGACGGCTCGCCGCTTCCACCTGTCGCATTACTCGGCGGAGATGATTCTTCACTGTGAACTGAGACAAATTCAGAGCCGCCGCGATTTCTTTATTCGTCAGGCCGTTAGCCACAAGCCGGATGAGTTGGAGTTGCCGGGGAGTGAGGGCCTTCCGATCGCCATTCTGCGGATCCGATGTTTCGAGTTTCTCCTGTCTCTTTTTGCTCAGATGCTGAATCAGAGACATGCAAAGGCTCGGGGGACAAGTGGCTTCGCCGCGGACAGCGGCACGCACCGCCGCGACGATCTCCTCGGCTGAAGCATCCTTGAGCAGGTATCCGCAGATTCCCAAGTAGACCGCCTCCAAAAAAACGCCTGGATCTTCATTCATGCCGAAAAGAAGCACCTTCATTCCCGAGGGTTCGTCGAGGAGTTCCTGCAGAAAGGTCAAGCGGGTCGTATTGTCGAAGCAATCCGTCAAGACAACATCACAATGCGAGGAGATTATCTCGTCCTTAATGCCTTCCGAACGGCGGCTCACCCCGACAACATTAATCTCCGAGCGCTTTCTCAAAAGCCGCGTAAGAGTATCACGCAGCAACCTGTTTTCGGCCAAGAGGTAGACGTTAACTTGCGGGGATAACTTGAAGTCATCTGTCTGTCCCATATACACCCTCAGTTCAATTCATCTTTTCAAGAGAGGGCAAAACACCAGGCGCGGGGGAGGGAGGGGGGCGCAAAGGGCACTTCAACTAACTGGCAACAGGAGTTTAATGGCAGTCCGAGCAGGTGTCAACTAACGTTATAAGTACCCAGAGAATACAGACTAAGATGCCCCAAATTGAAACGTAGTGGGCTTGAAACCGCCTAAGTCCAGGCTTCATGTGCCAATTCGACCACCTGATTCGCAGTACTAATCAGGCTTAGTCCGCGGACTATTGGAGGACCTAGGTCCTTGGACTATCCGCAGCCCTCCATTTCAACGGGTGCACTGCGACCAAAGCCACCTTTCGACCCTAGTGCTTAATTGATTCTTGATTAGACCTAGCGTTTTTTCCCAAACGATAAATACTCAATGTTTAAGTGGGGATACCTATGGTCCATACATTCCGTATTCTCGTGGCGAACCAGCCGAAGCTGATGCGAGAGCTGCTTGTGGAGATGCTCGCAGAAGAATCCTGGATCGAAATCGTCGGCGAAGTGGCACAAGAAGCGGAAATTCGCGAGTCGGTGCAAAAGACTACGCCGGACCTTCTGGTGGTCACGGCCGACAAACCGGGCAAGCGGCCCGCGATCTGCGACGAACTACTTCGCGAGTACCCCGCACTGCACATCATCGCGGTCGCACCCCACGAAAATTACACCGTCTGTTATTGGGCGTCCCTCGATATTCATGCCGCCGATATTGAATCGTCGGAACAGGGTTTCCTTAGCGCCGTGAAAAGCGTTGCTGAGACGGTGAGCAAAAGTGGCGAGATCAACTGAGGGGGGGAGTACAAACATGCTTAGAGCCAGTAAGTTCACCAGGCTGTTCGTTTCCTTCGTTGTCCTGTCCTTTTGTGCTTCCGCGAAACCCCAGGAGACCAATAGCCAACCACGCCCGCGTGACGCAGCAGCACGCACTGCCGGCCAGGAGGTTTCTGAACTCGAGAACGGGAATCTTTTGCGCGTTGCCGCTTCCCCTTCACAAATTCAGGATGTGCTTCTGAACGAACCGGGAATCCTGGTGGAGTTGAAGCGCTGGGTGGCCAGGGAGGCGAGTGACAACGGGCAGATCGTCAGCGACGAAGATCTTACCGACAACGCCGTTTTTAACCGGTTGAAAACCGATGTGGCGTTTCGCTCAATCGCTACCCGCTTGGTGCAGCGCTATGGCTACCTGCGTCCGAGCGTGAATCCCGCCTCCGAAATAGGAAAAGAGCAAGACCTTCTTATCAAGGAGCGTGTAAGGCGCCTCGTGCAGATCGAAGCCCAGGAAGACTTGGAGTCGGTCAAGCCTTCGCAGACCGGGACAAATGAAGCAAAAGCGGCGCCCTGCGATTTGAATGAGGACAGAGAATGCGTGCAGGGAGCGGCGTCCCGGCAGAGGCGCACCATCTCCACTCCCGAGGAAACCACTCCACAGAAAGAAACGCCTTCCAATTATCCCAACGACGGGCAGCCGCTGTCGCCATCTCTACGCATCCTGCAAACGGACGTCAATCCAGAGGGTGCGCCGTACGGCGGAGCCGCGGACGGAAATGTTTCGTTCCAGAGTGTCTCAGACAGCATGAAACCTCCCCGTGGTCCGGCGCTCTACGGCAATGGATCTCCGAATCCACTAAACGATTCCTCCATGGAACAGTTGCGTGGGGGAGCAATTCGAGGCTCGGCAGCGGAGGCGGCTTCCGGAGAAACAACCCTTTCGACGGGTGCAAAGTCTGAGATGGGCGCAGGAAGTACGTGGCGGCGGGAACCAAGTCTCGCGAAGGAGCGTGAACTCCAACCCGGAAACATGGTGCACCGGCCGAATCCCTACGCGGATATTCCGTCCCTGTATGACCTCTATGTGCAGGCTCCCTCGAGGGATCGTCCGCCGCAACGCTTCGGGACGGAAATCTTTCAGGACGGCTTGCGCGATCTCCGCGGCATCCCCATGGATCTGCCTGTGGGACCAGACTATGTAGTTGGCCCAGGTGACAGTCTATCCATTGATCTCTGGGGAGGAGTTTCGACAAAACTGGTGCGCGTTGTGGATCGGCAAGGGAGGGTCACTCTTCCTGAAGCAGGTCCATTGCTCGTAAGCGGCAGGTCTCTCGGTGAAGTGCAGCAATCCGTACAAAAAGCGATTGGGACGCAGTATCGCGACACCTCAGCCGATGTCTCCGTAGCTCGGCTGCGCACGGTTCGTGTCTACGTTGTGGGAGAAGTCGAGGAGCCCGGTGCCTACGATATCAGCTCGCTTTCCACGGCGCTGAACGCGCTTGTGGCCGCTGGGGGAGCGACGCCGCGCGGATCTTTGCGTTCTCTGAAACACATGCGCGGGCGGCAGGAACTCGAGGAGATCGACGCGTACGACCTGCTCTTGCATGGGGTCACGCCGGACGCAAAGAGGCTCGAGAACGGCGACACCCTGCTGGTACCGCCGGCAGGCGCGCAGGTCACCGTGACGGGAATGGTGAGGCGGCCGGCGATTTACGAGCTGAATGGCGAAAAAACAGTCGCGGAGGTGCTCGAACTTGCCGGAGGCATCCTCCCCGCGGCCGCTCTGCGCCACGTCGAAGTGCAACGTCTCGAAGCGCACGAAAAGCGCACCATGTTGAGTCTGGATCTGTCGCTTGACAACTCCACGCCAGCGCAACTCGCCTCCTTCCGGATTCAGGACGGCGATGAAATTCATATCTTCCCGATCGCGCCCTACAACCAGGACACCATCTACCTGCAGGGGCACGTTCTGAGGCCCGGGCGGTACTCCTACCGTGATGGCATGAAGCTGACCGATCTCATTGCATCGTATAAAGAAATCCTTCCAGAACCGGCGGCGCACTACGGGGAAATCATTCGCCTGAATCCACCTGATTTTCGCCCTAGCGTCGTGAGTTTTGACCTGGCTGCAGCCATGAAAGATCCCACTACGGCTCCGGAGTTGCGACCCTTGGATACTGTGCGGGTTTTCAGCCGCTACGATTTTGAACCTGCTCCGATAGTTCCGTTACCGGAGAAGTACGCTCGCCCGGCACCTACAAAACTTCGGGGCAGATGCATCTCCGCGACGCGATCTACCTGGCGGATGGATTGACGCCGGACGCAGCGCAAGGAAGTGCGCAGGTCTTCCGGACGCAAGCCGACGGAACGATGAAGATTCTGAGCGTCGACCTGAAGGAAGCGATTGCAGGCAATCCGCTGGAAAACATCCTGTTGTTGCCGCGGGATCGCTTGCTGATCCACAAGAGTCCGGCGCAGGTGGACCCGGCGACCGTTTATATCAAGGGGGAAGTGGCGAAGCCGGGCCGCTACCCTCTCGTTGCCAATATGCGGGTTTCCGATCTAGTGCGTTCTGCTGGCGGATTGCTGCGAAGCGCGAATCCTGACAGCGGCGACCTGACACATTATGCGATCGCTGATTCGTCCGGGGAACGTGTGCAAGCTGGACATCAGGACTTGAGTCTGGCCGCCGCGCTGGCTGGAGCCGAAAACCAGAATGTACCTCTGCATGATGGCGATGTGCTAACCGTGCCGCAGCAGGCCGGTTGGAACGACATCGGCGCGGTGGTCACGTTGCGTGGAGAGGTGCGCAAACCCGGTGTGTACGGCATCCGCTCAGGCGAACGGCTAAGTTCGCTACTACAGCGCGCCGGAGGGTTGTTGCCGACAGCATATCCGCGAGCGGCCGTGTTTGAGCGGGAAGAAGTGCGCGAACTTCAGCAGAAGAACCGCCAGGAAATGATCCAGAGGCTTGAGCAGGAGTCCACGGTCGTGAAGACGGCGGCATCCACGACTGGAACGGAAGAAGCTGCGCTGCAACAGGCAGCCATGCAACAGCGCCAACGCGTGTTAGATGCGCTCCGCAAAGCCCCGATATCGGGACGCTTAGTGATACATCTGCGCCCGAATCGTACAGGTTTTGAAGGGTCTCCTGATGATATCGAGCTTCGCGCAGGCGATTCGCTAATGATTCCGAAGCAACCCGGAGCTGTGCTGGTTATCGGCCAGGTGTACAACGCCAACGCCCTCACCTATACGCCAGGGAGGAATGCCAACTGGTATCTCTCCCGCGCGGGAGGTGCAACACAGCTTGCAAACAAAGGCGCAATCTTCATCGTCCGCTCGGACGGTTCGGTGACGAGCGGCAGTCAGGGCCGCTTTTGGTCCGGAGGTGTGCTCTCGGCGACGTTGGGTCCGGGCGACACGATTGTGGTACCGGAGAGGCCAGTTCTTGGCAGCAATACATTTAAAAACATCCTGACGATCGCGCAAATCGCGTCGTCCGCCGCCTTGGTTGCAGCTGTGGCTATTCCCTGAGCGCGCATGATGATACGACGCCAAATCGGGATTCTCGGAGCGGCGCTGCTGTTTGGTGTTAGCACTGCTCGCGTTTCCACGGCGCA
>Ga0116137_1002267_pt1 | contig 11583 bp, 9 predicted proteins | sample June2015DPH_20_1_3_FD_88973 | JGI IMG/M metagenome (GOLD analysis project Ga0116137, IMG submission 88973) | Peatland microbial communities from SPRUCE experiment site at the Marcell Experimental Forest, Minnesota, USA - June2015DPH_20_100 | ecosystem: Environmental > Terrestrial > Soil >...
CGAGAAAAGCACCCGGAACGTTTCCAATGCCTCCAAGGACCGCCGCGGTGAAGGCTTTAATCCCCGGGTAAAATCCCATGTAAAAGTTAGCCAAAGGATACAAGAGCGTATAGAGAATACCCGCCACACCCGCCGAAGCGCCTCCCAGGCCAAAGGTAAAGGAGATGATACGGTCGACATCGATCCCCATCAACTCGGCTGCCTCTTTATCTTCGGAGACCGCACGCATGGCTTTGCCAATCTTGGTCCACTGAACGATCCCATAAAGTACCACCATCATCACGATCGCGCTGATGATCACGACCGCTTGAACCTTGAATAATTCAATTCCGAAGATATGCCACGATCCCACCAGGGCGGTTACTGTGGGATAACCCTGGGAGCCGGAGCCAAATAATCCGCGAAATAAATACTGTAAGAAAAATGAAGCGCCGATGGCGGTAATCAATGGCACCAAGCGCGGTGCGAAGCGTAATGGTCGATAGGCAATCCGTTCCAGAAGTAACGCAATGCCCGTAGCGACAGCCATAGAAAGCAAAGTAATTAGGATCATACTCAAGAGCGGTTGTTTGTTCAGGAAACCCGCCGCTGCCAATGCGTTAGCCAGGTACGAGGCCGCAAATGGCCCACTCATAAAAACTTCGCTGTGGGCGAAGTTGATCATTTTCAAAATACCATACACCATGGTATAGCCCATGGCGATGAGAGCATAAACACCGCCAAGCGCCAGTCCCTTGATCGTGAGGTCGATCCAAGCTCTGCCGGAATACAGCCCCGTTCGCAGGGTACTGATGGTTCCCCATACAACGACCGCCCCGATGGCCAGACCGATCACCCAAATAAGAATATCCATTCCTGTAATACGCTTACGCCAAGTGCGAAGCATCTTCGCCTCCTGTCTTGGGCATTTTGAAAGAGGGGCAAGGCCACCCTTGCCCCTCTTTTGTAAAATCTAATGTAACTAGGTTGGTGGCTTTCTATCCAGATTACGGCGTAGGTACAGCCTTGATCACGCCCGTTCCTTGGATCCACACCACTTCCGGGCTTACAAAGATATTAAACGGAACGTTGTGGTATTCCCAGACTGCCATACCGGCAGCAGAGCAATCACCGGGGTACTTAATCTGAGTACCATTCACCGTGAGTGGCTGATTGCAGTTCAAGACGCCTGTTAAGCCTTGATAATTCGACGTGTTCAGGACAGCTTGTCGCAACGCCGCGCGCGGAATGTAGAGGGTTCCGTCACTCTCTTTCACAGCCACCTTCGCAATTGCGGCCGCGAGGATACCGAAAGCGTCATAGGCGTGGGCATGGAAGATGTTGATGGGGCCCGTGCCGAATTTGGCCTTGTATTTCGCAAGGAACGCAGTATAGGCGGCACCCGAAACAGCCGGGCTGGATACCAGGAAACCTTCAATATCAGCCCCAGCCCCCTTGGCCACGTCCGGTGAGAACAAGCCATCGGCGCCCATCAAGTAAATATGCTCCAGACCCGGGGTGGTCCTGGCCTGCTTGATGATGAACGGACCTTCGGGGTTGAAAATCGGGAAGTAGATCATTCCAGGATTCCCGGTCGCAACAGCAGCCAGGACGGAGCTCATATCGGTCTGTCCAACAGTGACCGACGTCGCGTCGGTGATTGTACCACCCAGGGACTGGAACTTGACTCCGAAGACCTTTACCAACTCCTCAGCGTACAGGCTGCCGTCATGGATGGTGGCAGCCTTCGTCACTTTCAGGACATTGTAAACAAACTCTGCAGCTGCGGTGCCCTGGAAGTTATCATTATGGGCTGTGCGGGCATAGGCTGGAACGTAGTTATCCGGGCTGCCAGGTGTGGTCAGCGTAGGAGCTGTGTTGGACGGTGAAATCATCACTAACCCGGCCTTGGAAAGCAGCGGAAGAGCCGCGCGGGCTTCACTCGAGCAGGAGGTGCCAATGATGCCCACGATAGTCGGATCCGAGGCAAGTTTGGTGGCACCAGCCAGGCCGCCTTCGGCAGAGCAGCCACTGTCCTGGCCATCGAACTTGATGGTGTGGCCCAGAATCTTACCGCCGGCATCATCGATGGCGATCTCCACGCCGTTGCGGGAGTCGGTACCCAGGGCTGAGTTCGAGCCAGATATGACCAAAAGATAGGCGATATGGATCGGATCTGTCGGACCAATCTTTAGACAGCCGATCGAATCGGTGCAGGTATAGGCGGGCGCGGCAGTACCGCAAGCGCTCAGCACCATGCCCAGGACCATTAAGACCGTTATTACGATAGACAATCTTTTAAACATGCGCTTCCTCCTCCAATGAATGGTGGATACAGGAACCCGGGTTACGGGTTATGTTGGTGCGAAGCTGACAATGCCTTGCAGTGTCTGACATCACCTCCTTATTTTATTTGGTAAGTGGAAAGGAATGAGCTGGAATTTGGTTCATTATACTCTTTAATAGCGGGATAACTGCATATAAAAAAACGGCCTACCTAGAGCAAAAATGACTTCGACGCGAGGATGATCGAAAGGCCAATTTGGCAGCGTTTCCGAATTCCCGAAATCGCCTCTGCTCGCGACGAAAATCATTCTTCGTCAGGTAACCGATTTTCATGCTTATAGACTTTACACTTATTTATTTAGAAAGTCAAGTGAAAAATAGATATTTTTTGGAGGTTGACCTATGTTTCCTGAAACTCCTGACCGCGTAAAGCAGGGGTCTGTACGTCCGCTTCTGGTAAATCGTTAGCGACCAACCAGGTGCGTCTGTAAATGGAAATTATCTCTTCTGTAATAACCTCTGGCGGGTGTATGGGATTAATCCCCCCGCATCAATGATCGCCTGGCGTGCCCTGGGCAAAGGTACAACCTCAAAGCTTTTGCCGGTCGTCCGATTGACCACCTGCTTAGCCGAGATTTCCAGCTCATCGCCTTCTCCGGCTTCGATCTCCGGGCAAATGATGGTGTTCAACCCCAGGTTAATAGAATTCTGCAGGAAGATGCGGGCGAAATCCTTTGCAATGACGATGAACTCCGGTCCTTTAAGGCAGGAGGCGGCCTGTTCGCGGGAGGAGCCGCAGCCGAAATTTTTCCCGGCAATGATCACGCTATGGGGTGGGATTTCCTTCTTCTTCACCCGGCTATTGAAATCAGCCATGTCCGCAAAAACATACTGGGGCGTCTCGCTGGGCAGCACGGTCGCCATAAACCGTCCCGGATAGATGATATCCGTCGAAACATCGTCACCAAGTTTCAGGACCACATTGGACATGCTCAAGCTCCTTTTCGGGGATCGGTGATCTGGCCGGTCAGCGCGCTGGCTGCAGCCACAGCCGGGGAACAAAGATAGACCTCCGAGGCCGGGTTGCCCATACGGCCCTTGAAGTTGCGGTTGGTCGTGGCCAGGGCGACGTCGCCGTCCGCCAGAGCCCCTTGATGCACCCCCAGGCACGGGCCACAACCGGAGTTCATCACCACGGCTCCGGCTTCCATGAGCGTCGACAGGTATCCATCTTTGAGCGCCTGGCGGTAGATGCGCGCCGAGGCCGGGAAGACCAGCATGCGAACGCTACGTGCGATCTTCTTTCCCTTGAGGATGCGGGCCGCGATCTGGATATCATCCAGGCGGCCATTGGTACATGAACCGATCACGATCTGGTTGACCTGCTTTCCGGCAATCTCACGGATGGACTTGACGTTATCCACTGTATGGGGACAGGCAACCTGCGGGTCCAGTTGCGAAGCATCGATTTCGATGGTCTGGGCGTAAACGGCATCGGCATCCGGACGGAGAACTTCGACTTTGCCTTTTACCCCGGCCTCCTCATGCAGATAGCGGACCGTCTCTACGTCAGCCGGGACGATCCCGGAGGTGGCGCCCGCCTCGACAGCCATGTTGCAGATGGTCAGGCGGCCGGAAGTGGACATCGTTTCGAGCGCCGGGCCATGAAATTCGATCACCTTGAAGTTGGCGCCCTGCGCAGAGATCCGGCCGATGAGGGCCAGGATCAGATCCTTCGGCAGGACATACGGCTGGAACTTGCCATGCACCGTGACCTTGATCGTCGCGGGTACTTCAACGTTCAGGATGCGCCCCAGGGCCCACACAGAGGCCATTTCGGTCGCACCGATGCCGAAGGCAAACGCACCCAGGGCTCCGTGGCTCGTGGTATGGCTGTCCGTCCCGACGACCACACAACCGGGACGGACGTAACCGTTCTCCGGCAGGATCTGGTGGCAGATGCCGCCTTCATCCCCGCGTATGTCATGGAATTTATGGATGCCCTGTTCAGCGGCAAAGGCGCGGATCTTCTTTTGATTGGTGGCGGTTTTGGCGCTTTCCGCCGGCACACGATGATCAAAGATCAGGGCAATCTTGTCGGGGTCCCAGACTCTGGCCTCCAGGCCGGTGCCCTGGTAAATTTCCTGAAACTGGTTAATCACCAGGGCCCCATTTTCGTGCGACATGGCCAGATCGACGTGGGGTTCCACGACATCCCCCACCTTTACACTGGTTTGGTCGGTCGCTTTTGCCAGGATCTTCTGCACCAATGTCATGCCCATAATAGCACCTCCAAACTGACTACCTACCTGTCCATCGCTTCATTAATAAAGCAGATAAAAGTGGCGATCGGGGTTTAACTATTCAAGCGGCACTGTGTAAATCCTATCCGACAATCTTCTTCTGCCCCTTATATTTAGATTCGCGCCGATCCTGCGGCAGATAAGAGTCTTCCATCTTCCGGTAATCCTTCAGGCCCACAAAATCGGTATAGTCTTCAAAAGAGGTCACCCATTGGGTCTGGCCGGCCAGGATACCGGTCGGGGAATTCCGCAAGGCCGTGAAGAAATCCATAAGGGCTTTGTGAGTGACCATGATCGAGGCCACCGGGATGGACACCCGGCTTACCCCCAGTTTAGCCAACTCGGGGATCGGGATCATCTCGGTCTTCATGCCGGAGATGGCATCCATCAGGTTCACCGATAAGGGGCCCTTGACCGCTTTCACGGCCTTTTCTATATCCGCCCTGGAACGGATCCCGTCGATAAAGGCGAGGTCTGCCCCAGCTTTCAGGTACAGGTTGCAGCGGCGGATGGCCTCGTCGAGGCCATCGACCGCGAAAGCATCCGTCCTGGCGTTGATGATGAAGTCCTTGTCCAAAGAGTCACGGACCTCTGCACAGGCGCGCACCTTCCCCGCCATCTCCTCGGCTGGGATGACCTCTTTGCCGGCCATATGGCCGCAGCGCTTCGGGAAGATCTGGTCCTCAATGTTCATCCCTGCCAGCCCCATGGGGATCAGCCGTTCGACCAGCCAGGACGCGTTGACCGCGTTGCCCCCGCCGGTATCCATATCGGCCATGACCGGGATTTCCACCGCCTGGGCGATATTCCAGGATAGATCCAGGATGTCCTTCATCTGAACCAAACCCACGTCCGGTTTTCCCAGAAGGGATCCGGCCAAGCCGTACCCCGAAATTTGAACGGCCTCAAAACCGCAGGCTTCGATAATCTTCGCCGAAAATGCGTCGTGGCAACCAGGTACCACAACCGCCCTCCGTTCGGCTAGTGCTTTTTTCAATATAGTGGTTTTTTTCATGTTCCTTCTTTCCGTCCTTCCGAACTGCTAGAGCAGGTCGGCAATGGCCTGACCTAACTCGAGGGTTGTGGCTGAACCACCCATGTCGTAGGTGCGCACTTTGCCCTTCCGGATGACCTCCGCCACCGCCTTTTCGAGAGCGGTGCCCATCTGCTCTTCCCCCAGCCAGTCGAGCATCATCTTGGCTGCCAGAATCGAGGCGATGGGGTTTACCTTGTACTGACCGGCATATTTCGGGGCGGAACCATGGCTCGGTTCAAAGACCGCTAGTTTGTCGCCGATGTTCCCGGAACAGCCAAAGCCCAGACCGCCCACCATCTGGGCACACAGATCGGAGATGATATCTCCATAGAGATTCGGCGCTACCAGCACATCATAGTTGAGGGGGTTCTTCAGGAGCCACATGCAAATGGCATCAACGTTGGCGTCATCCATCTGAATTTTAGGAAAATCCCGGGCGACTTCCCTGGCAGTCTCCAAGAAGAGACCATCGGTGGCGCGCACCACATTGGCTTTATGCACCACGGTCACCTTCTTGCGGCCATATTTCTTGGCGTATTCAAAAGCGGCACGCACGATTCGTTCGGATCCCTTGCGGGTGTTGACCTTGACCGAAATGGCATACTGATCGCCCGGTAGGTCCTTAAAGGGAGCGAAGGTCTTCGCTGCCTTTCCTAGGACTGCAGCGATATCGGCAGGTACGGGATTGAACTCCACGCCGGAATACAGGTCTTCGGTGTTCTCACGAAACACCACCAAGTCAATGTCCTCTTTATAATTCAAGGGATTACCTGGATAGCTTCTAATCGGCCGCAGGCAAATGTAAAGATCAAAAAGTTGCCGCATGCGGACAATTGGCGAGCGGTAGGTGAGACCTTTTCCCCTCAATTCCGGCACCAGCTCAGCCTCAGCCGCCTTGACCGGTTTGGAAGTAATCGCCCCAAACATCGCCGCATCGACATTTTTCAAGAGTTCAATGGTCCGGGCGGGAAAAGCTTCCCCTTCCTTGCACCAAAATTCCCAGCCAATGTCCCCTGGGATGTACTCGGCGTTCAGTTGGAGTTTATCCAGGACAATTTTCGTGGCTTCGAGAACATCCACGCCGATGCCATCCCCCGGCAACCAGGCGATCCGATACTTGCCGGTGCTCTTCTTGATCTTCTCACTCATGAGGCTCTCCTGATAGTCAGTTTAAGTCCGCAATGAACCGCATTCTGTCGCAGGTCATTTTATCAAAGACAACATTGGGGTAAAAGTGACAGAAGTCATTGAAAAAATCATTTATAATTTACCGGAATTAAAGTCAGGGCGGAAGGCTAGATGGTGGAGCCGCCTGCACCATTTTATTTCTTCAATCCGAGTTACCATTCCTTTAGAGGTGGAATGAGATGGAATCAATCCTTGATAAACTTCAAATCAAAGAGGTCACCCCGGGCGCCTGCACCGGACCCGACAGCTGGATCCTCGATCCCAAGGGCAAGGAGCTGACCTCTTACAACCCGGCCATGGGCGAGGTGATCGCCCGGGTGGTCCAGGCCAGCCCTGAAACCTACGAAAAGGTCGTTTCCGCTGCCGAGCAGGCATTCCTGCAATGGCGTTCCGTTCCTGCTCCCAAGCGCGGCGACGTCGTTCGTGACCTGGGCAGCGCCTTGAAAAGGCTCAAAGAACCGCTCGGCGATCTGGTCACGCTCGAGATGGGCAAGATCCACGCGGAAGGGCACGGCGAAGTGCAGGAGATGATCGACATCAGCGACTTCGCGGTTGGTCTTTCCCGGCAGCTGTATGGGCTTTCGATGCATTCCGAGCGCCCGGATCACCGCATGTATGAGCAGTGGCATCCCCTGGGCATCCTGGGACTCGTGACTGCGTTCAACTTTCCTGTCTCCGTCTGGTCATGGAATGCCACGGTGGCCGCGGTCTGCGGGGATACGATCCTGTGGAAGCCGTCCTCCTACACACCCCTGACAGCCATCGCCGTGACCCATATCTCCAACCAGGTCATGGCGGATCACGGCTTGAGCGGCATTTTCAATCTGATCATCGGCTCCGGACAGGAAGTCGGAGAAAAGCTTCTCGGCGATCGGCGCGTTCCACTGGTGTCCTTCACCGGTTCCACCCGGATCGGCCAGCATGTCTCGGAAGCAGTCGCCAGCCATTTCGGACGCACCATCCTCGAGCTGGGCGGGAACAACGGCATTATCGTCACCCAGCATGCCGATCTGGATCTGGCGACGCGCGCCATCCTGTTCGGTGCGGTCGGCACAGCCGGCCAGCGCTGCACGTCCACCCGGCGCATCATCATGCAGAAGGACATTGCCGCAGACCTGACAGACCGTCTGGTCAATGCCTACCGGCAAGTGCGCATCGGCAACCCGCTCGATGAGAACGTCTTGACGGGCCCGCTGGTTGTCCGAGATTCAGTGGAAGAGATGCTCGAGGCGGTCCAACATGCCGTGGCGGATGGCGGTGAAGTTCTTTTCGGCGGACAGGCGCTTCCCCATCTCGGTCCAAACTTTGTCCACCCCACCATTATCAAGATGCCCCGCCAAACCGAAATCGTTAAGCAGGAAACCTTTGCCCCCCTCCTCTATTTGCTCGAGTATGATACCCTCGAAGAGGCCATCCGCTTGCATAACGACGTGCCCCAGGGGCTCTCCAGCGCCGTGTTCACCGATTCCCTGCGAGAAGCCGAGATCTTCCTGGCTGCGGGAGGCTCCGACTGCGGCATTGCCAATGTCAACATCGGCACCTCTGGGGCGGAGATCGGGGGTGCCTTCGGGGGTGAAAAGGAAACCGGCGGTGGGCGCGAATCCGGTTCGGATGCCTGGAAAACCTACATGCGCCGTCAAACCACCACGATCAACTGGTCGCATGATCTGCCGCTGGCGCAGGGAATCAAGTTCGGCCTAAATGATTAGGACCAAGGACACAATCCGTCTACTGGGACTGCTCTCCGGTCTGGCCGCCGCAGCCATCTGGGGGGTTATGTACGTGGTCAGCAAGGTGGTCCTGGATGTAATCCCGCCCTTTTCACTGGTGACCCTGCGCTTGATCCTGGGTATTCTGACCCTGCTCGTGGTCCTTTTCGTGCGCAGAAGGTGGACGGTGACCCCCAAACAGTTCTGGCGGATCTTCGGGGTGGGGACGGTAGGCTACGGGATCTCCCTCGGGTTTCAATTTGTCGGGACGCGCCTGTCCACCGCGGCCAATGGGTCGCTGGTCACCTCGGCGACTCCGGCCTTTGTCCTCCTGTTCGCCGCCATCCTGCTGGCCGAGAAGATCACCGCCCGCAGTTTTCTGGCTTTGTTGATCGCCACGCTGGGTGTAGTCGCCGTGATCGATCCGCGCACTGCCCAAGTGTCGCCGAGTTTCTTCTGGGGGAATCTGTGCCTGGTAGCCGCTGCACTGACCTGGGCGCTTTATTCGGTCCTGATTCGCATGGTTACACGCAATACGGATGTTTTATCCACAACCCTGATCGCTCTGGCCGGTGGCCTGCCGATCTGCCTGCCGCTGGCAGGCTGGGAGGCAGCTACCCAGGGTTACGGAAAGATCAGCATCGCTATCGTAGGGGGGATCCTCTTCCTGGGGATCATCTCCACCGCCCTGGCAATGTACCTGTGGAACAACGCCTTTGCCCTCCTGGACGCTGGTCTGGCCTCGCTAACCTTCTTCGCCCAACCCGTTGTCGGGGTTTTGCTCAGTGCCCTTCTACTCAAGGAACATATATCCTTTCTGTTCATCCTGGGAGGGGCCTTGATCGCAATCGCCCTGCTCATCTCGAGCAGAACATGAGAAACAAAGGATATATGCCCTCCATGGAAGGGGTTGAATTAAAAACGCCGCTCTAGTTCAGCTGGAGCAGCGTTTTTATTTTTTTACGAAAGCGGTCGCCCTATTTCTGCTTACGCTTCTTCACGGCCGTGATCAGGGCGGGCAGGATCTGGTACACATCCCCCACCACCCCGTAGCGGGCCAGCTTGAAGATCGGAGCATCCGCATCCTTGTTGATGGCTACGATCGTCTTGCTCGACCTCATCCCCGCCAGGTGCTGGATCGCTCCCGAGATGCCGCATGCCAGATACAGGTCCGGCGAAACCAGCTTGCCGGTCTGCCCGACCTGCATGGCATAGGGCACATATCCGGCATCCACTGCCGCACGCGAGGCTCCCACTGCCCCGCCCAGCAAGCCTGCCAGCTGCTTGAGCAGTTCGAAGCCCTGCTGCGCCCTCCACACTTCCGCCTGCTTTTCATCCATCCCCGTCGGAGCCGACTGCACCGGGTTGTACGCCAGCCCCCGACCACCCGAAACGATCACACTCGCATCCGTCAGGCTCACCCCTCCCTCCCCAGCGGTATACCCCTCCACCTGGCTCAGCGCTCCCCCGCCTGCCTTGATCTTCTTGATGGTCCCGGTCTTACCAGCCTGCTGTGCCGGCTTCGGGAAAGCCCTCCCGCGCAGGGTCACGATCTGCGGCTTCCCCGTACTCGTCACCCTGGCCAGCACCTTGCCACTGTAAATCGACCGGGTCACTTTCAATCTCTCCCCGCTGGCCTCCAGCCCGACCGCATCTACCAGCACCCCGCTGTTCAGGTCCACCCCCGCCATGGCTGCTAGTTCCAGCCCTCGGCTGGTCATGGGGAACAGCAGCACATCGCAGCCCCCCTCCGCCAGGGCTAGCTTCAGGGTCGTCGCGTACACCTCCGCACGGTAATCCCCCAGCTCCGCCTCGTCCGCTAGGAGCACCTCATCCGCCCCATATTCAAAGGCACTTTTTGCCAGTGCCTCCACGCCCGACCCCATGACCAGCGCGGTGACCTTCCCCAGCGTCTTCCCAGCCCCTACCGCCTCCCACGAGGCCCCCAGCGCCTGCCCCTTGAAGTGGTCTATATATACCCAGGTGTTCATTTTTGCTGCTCCACGAGAATCTTCTCGGCCAATCGCTCGGCCACCTCTTCCGGGCTGCTGCCCGTGATCATCTCGCACACCACCTCGCGCGTCGGCGCCTCCCGCAGCTCCTCCCGCACGATCCCCGCTGCCGGTGCCGCTATTCCCAAATCGCCAAGCCCCCAGACCGGGATCTCTGTCCGGCTGGCTTTGCGGATCCCCAGAAAGGACGGCGAACGCGGGCTGCCGAAGTCCTTCACCACGCTAAGGACGGCCGGCAGCTTCGCCACCACGACCTGCCGCCCTTCTTCCATCGCCCGCTCGACCCGCAGGTTGCCCCCTTCCACTTTGATCACCGAGGCCAGCGTCAGGCCTGCCCAGCCCAGAAGCCGCGCCGCCTGCGCGGCCGTCGTTCCGCTATCGTCATCAATGGCCTGCCGTCCAAAGAGCGCCACCTCCGCTCCGCCCATCTTTTGAATCGCCGCCACTAGCACACGCGCCACCCCCCCGGGGTCCGCCCCCTCCAGGCCAGGGTCTGTGATCTGCACCGCTTCATCCGCACCCATCGCCAGGGCATGTTTCAGCCCGATGCGCGCCTCTTCTCCGCCTACCGAAAGCGCTATCACCGTCCCGCCCTGTGCCTCCTTCAGCTGCAGCGCCGCCTCCGTTGCATATTCGTCCCACGGGTTGATCACCAGCGGCGCTTCCCCCCAGCCAACCCGGCCCCCATCTACCTTGATGACCGCCGTTGTGTCCGGCGTCGTTTTCACACACACTACGATCTTCACCTTAACCTCCTATAGATATTGGATCTTCGTTGCACACGCTGGGATTCATGTCCCCGCCAGACAGCCGCCGCCATCCAGCTAAATCAGGGCAGCCGCCTTCATGGTCTGGGGGGCTGGGATCTCCAGCAATTTACAAATGGTCGGGGCGATCTACAGATGCGAGACCGTCTCCTGAGTGTCGCCTTTTCCGGGAACCTCCGGCCTGATCAGATACAGGGGAACTTCCCGAACATCGGGGGTGGTGCCTCCATGGAGTCTGTCCCCATTGATGCCGTGGTCGGCGGTAACCAGGATGCAATATTCCCGGCTCATCCACTCCGCCAG
>Ga0116137_1002269_pt1 | contig 11571 bp, 9 predicted proteins | sample June2015DPH_20_1_3_FD_88973 | JGI IMG/M metagenome (GOLD analysis project Ga0116137, IMG submission 88973) | Peatland microbial communities from SPRUCE experiment site at the Marcell Experimental Forest, Minnesota, USA - June2015DPH_20_100 | ecosystem: Environmental > Terrestrial > Soil >...
GAACCGACGACCGGGCTCGACCCGATATCACGCAAGGAACTCTGGAGGTTCTTGGAGAGTCTGGCGAAGGACCGCTTCCTGATCCTCACTACCCACTACTTGGAAGAGGCGGAGCAGCTGGCGACGACCATCGGGGTCATGCACATGGGAAGAATGGTTGGCCTGGGGTCCCTCGACGAGCTTCGCTCGGCGGTTGAGTACCAGTACAGCGTCATGGTCGCCCCCGGTTCTGAGCCTCCTCAGGTGTCGAGCGGTTCCGTGACTACGGGGCGCTCGGGAGAGACCCAGATTCTGACCGACGAGGATGAAGCTTACAAGGTTTCAAGACAGCTCTTGGAAAAGGGGGCGAAGTTCTCGATGAGCAAGATCTCCCTCGACGACGTCTTCTTCCGTCTCGTGAACAGAAGCGACCAGGAGGCGAAGGCCACCTGAGGTCTTGGGGGAGGCAGGTCATGGCCTCAGTGCTGGTCAACTCCATATACGAAATGAAGAACTACCCCGTGGTTCTTCTCAACACCGTCCTCTCCCCGCTTTCCTTTCTCTTGGTGATCTACTTTGTGAGCGGCGGCAGGCTGATCGGGGATGCGATTGAAGGAGGCTTCATAATGAGCATGTTCAACAGCGGCATGTCACTCCAGGGAGACCTGGCGCACCTGAAGAACGACTTCAAGCTCCAGGACATGGTGGTCAGCTCGCCCACCTCTCCCGCCGCCTACGTGACCGGGATGGCCCTCGCAGAAATCATCTACTCTGTACCGGCGTTGGCCGTCCTGATGGTCTTGGCCGCGGTCTACCTTCATCCAGGGATGGTCCAGGCGCTAGAGCTGCTGGGAGTCTTCTTGCTCATGTTCCTCACCTCCATCGCCATCGGGTACACGCTGTCGACCTTCTCGAGCGACATAGTCCAGAGTTTTGCCTTCTCGAGGCTGATCTCGACGCTGTTCTCGACCCTGCCTCCGGTCTATTATCCGATAACGCTCATCCCGCTCCCATACCGGTACGTGGCCTACCTGTCCCCCACCACCTACGCCGCTGAGATCTCACAGCACGCCACAGGCTTCCTGTCGCTGTCGACCTTCGGGATCGCCTCTGCCTGGTGCGTCCTGTTTGCCACGACTGCAATCCTTGCACTGGTCGCGGTCAAGAAGGCAAGATGGAGGGAGGTGTGAGAGAGTTGGAGAGACTGAGGGCTACAGGGGTTGTTCTATTTCTTCAGGGACCTTGGCCTTCCGGAAGAAGAACCAGAAAAGACAGATTGACACGCTATAGAGGACGGACGCGATGTAGAACGGAAGAGCAAGCATGCCTCTTCTCATCATCGCGCTTCCTATCACCGTGCTGATGGAGTTAGGGAACCTCCAAATCGCCGTGCTTATCCCAGAGGCAGCTCCTCTTTCATCCTTGTCCACGAGCCCCATTATCAGCGAAGTGCCGAGCGGGCCAGCGACGTTCATGATGAAGGTCCTGATGATGTAGATTCCCCCAGCCGTGGCGAAGGTGGGAGCAATCGGTACCGCGAGCATGAAGACCATCGAGAGGCCCTGGGTGAGCACGATGGACTTCACGAGCCCGAACCTGCGAGCCAGGTTGGGCGCCCCAAGGGTGAAGGCCGCGATCAGGAACCCAGAGACACCGATGACGGGTCCACTGACGGTGTCAGGCACACGGAAGGCCAGCGAAAACCACAGGGTCATGAGGGGTACGAAGAGACCGGCGCCGAACGCGATGAGGACTGCTGTAATCGCGTACTTGATCATGACGTCCCGGGACTTCCGAGGCATGAACTCCCGTATGCTCTTGGCTTTCGCCGAAGTTCTGGATTCGCTTATCCTGAAGAGGAATGGGGTAACGGCCACGCTGGACGCAGCGAGAACAAGATACAGTGTTATGTGCGCTTGAACATTGTTCAGCCCGAACGACTGGAAGACGAGAACAAGCGGTATGGCGAACCCGCTCAAGCCCCAGCCGATATTCGAAAGGAAGGCCGAAAGTGAAAAAGCCGCTGTCCTGTGTGCCTCCCCAGCCTTCTCTGCCAGCAGCGCGGTCCCCGCCGATGCGAACGCCGCCTCAGTGCTCCCTTCCACTACCGCGGCCAAGACCAGCAGAGCGGGCGTCGCGGTCAACGCGAATGACGCGAGCGTTATGCTCGCCAGCAGGTTGCCAACGATGATGAACTTCCTCCTCCCGTACCTGTCAGCGAGAATGCCGAAGGGAATGCTCGTGACGACTACGGTGAGTCCCATCACCGTGATCACCAATCCGGTGAAAGTGATTGACAGTCCTCTGACTACGGTCAGGAAGTAGGAAAGGTCGCTGTAGATGAGACCCAGAGCGAAGCCGGGGACGAAGCTAAGGGCAATGAGTAATTTGGCCTGATATGAAATTGACCTATACTGGCCAAACAACCTGCTCCAACCGCAGCCGCGACAACAGCCCGTATAAACAGAGAACGAGCAAAATCACAGGAGAGAAAGGATTTGTACCCGAGTCTGCGGGGAACCTGTGGGTTCTTCCGAAGCATCATCCTGCCAATGAAGCGAAGCGTTTCGTCAGTCTAGATGACCTCTGCGACCAGATTGAACAAAACAGGGGGAAGGCGTGCGGTTGCACGCCTAGTTTCCTATTCTGTGCTAGTTGTCTGTGAGGGCGTAGATGAGAAATGAGACGTTCGGGGTTCCCCAGCCAGTGGCTAGGTCGTAGCCCCTGCCGGCTAGGAAGCCGTCCTCACCGCAGAGTCCTGAGCAGGCTGCATTGTTCCCTTGGGTGATGTCGTGGAATGAACGGCTGTTACCGATTTCGTAGATTGCGGGGTTGACGAACCCTAGTGGGCGTCCATTTGCTTGGTTCGCGAGAGCCATGATTCCCGCCCATGCGGGGGAGGCTGCGCTGGTGCCACCGAATACTGCCCATACGCCTAGAAATCCTAAGTAGGCAAGCACTCCTCCGTAGATGGCCGAGTTGAATGACACGTCAGGGGTCATTCTTCCAGTAGCCTTGACTGTGCTGCCCAGAAGAGTTGTGAACTTGTTGTGGACGTCTTGTTGGTACGAAGGTACGCTGTAGAGCATGCTGATGCCCCCTCCGCTGGTAGATCCTAATCCGAAGGTGGTGGCCTCATTCCATGTGCTCTCTCCGCCGTAGCCGGTTGGGTAGCAACCAGTAGGCTCGCCTGGCCTCACGGCCGTGCCGCATCCATTGGCGCCACCGTTGATCACGACGAGACCCGTGTTGCAGCTGTGACGAGCAGCGCAACTAAAGGTGCCGCCCGGTCCAGGAGGTCCACCATAAGCTCCTCCGTAGGGAGAGCCCTGAGTTCCACCCGCAGCAAGGACGAGCGGACTGGTTGATGGGAATGAAGGTGTGAGTTCGGCAGTTCCAAGGAAGAGTGCGTCCTCATTCGCACCCTCATCGCCTGTAGAGGCTATCACAGTCCAGTGGTTCATCTTCGCAGTTTGGAACACATAGTTCGGCTGGTTTAGGAGGGTGGGGTCCCACGAGACGCAGTAAGTGTTGGTGGGGTCCAGGGCGGTGCAGGTGACCAGGTCATCGGGTTCGCCGAAGCTCTGGGTCATGATGCTGCCCTTGTATTGGTGCTGAGTGACGATGGCTTGCTCAGCACCATAGAGGCTGGTGTCGTAGCAGTCGTTCGCAACGAGCAAGACTATGTGAGCCCCGGGCGCCAGCGAGTGCGCCATTGTGACATCGAGAGTTGTCTCTTCCGCCCAGCCAGTCGCTCCGCAGGCGCCAGCGTTTGGTGCAGTTGTGAGGTCAGCGATGGTGTTCACCGGACAAATGTCGGTTGCCGCGCCGGTCCATGTTGGGCCACAGAGGATTGTGACCGTTGTAGAAGGCAGCCCGAAGGCCGCGTCATAGGTGTTGAGGTCGCTCTGAATCGTCGGGCTCCCGAACGCGTCGACAATGACGATGGTCTGACCCGTCCCATCCAGACCGCTGCGCCCTTTAGTGGACGGAAAGTTGTACGCCGTCTTCAGGAAGTTGGGTGGATAGCAAATGATGGTCCCTAGGGAGCCACTGTAACAGAACGGTGACCCGCCAACCGGACCAGGGTTGAATGAAGAGTCCAGAAGCGTTACAACGGGGTTGACACTGGAAGTATGCAGCACCGGAACTGTCGTGGGCTTCGGGATTGAAGATACACTTGCAGTCGTTGGATTAACGAAGAAGATCATAAGGAAGATTGCACTGAGAATAGGAAGGATTCTGAATCTTGATTTGATCAGATTCACGAATTTTCTTGAAAAGAGATTCCGGTCTCTTATAAAAAGCTAAACCAAGCGCAGGTTCGCTGTTCGGAACTTGGCATTCAAAACTGCGAATTGTTGATCATCTATGGCGATTGAACCTGATTAGGTGACTGTGTGATTCATTCTGGTAATAATTCTCCCTCCAAGAGCTAGGCCCTGGACCAGATATCGAAGCCGGTGAAGCAGGATGATGGCGATCAACAAGTGTCCCGTCTAAGGTAAGACATAAGATTGGCATGACTGAGCGGGGACGGGTGCCGCGAGCGATAGCACCCTCTGACTTCACCCGTTACGCCCTGTTCTCCGAGCCGAGTCTTTCCCCTGACGGCAGGAAAGTGGCTTTCTCGGCGCGGCGGGCGAACATGGAAGACGACGCCTACGACTCGGACGTGTACGTGACCGACGTGGGGGGCTCGGCGAAGGACCCCTTCACCACAGGGAAGAAGGACTACGACCCCAGGTGGTCCCCGGACGGCAGTTCGATCCTGTTCCTATCCAGAAGGCAGTTCGGCAAGGACGACAAGGGGAATGCCCTGTACGTCATCAGCGCCAAGGGGGGCGAGGCCAAGCTGCTCCACAAGACGAAGGACGGCGTCGACAACCCCCAGTGGTCGCCGGACTCCAAGGTGGTCTACTTCCTCTCCTACGTGGCGAAGAAGCAGAAGGACGACGTCAAGGTCATCAAGAGGCTGACGTTCTGGTTCAATGGGCTCGGCTTCATCTCCAACAGGCGCAAGCACATCTTCAGGGTGGACCTTGGGTCCGGCAAAGTCGCCCAGGTCACCAGGGGAGAATTCGACGTCTCCGATTTCGCGATTTCGAACGACGGCAAGAGAATCGCGTACCTCGCTGCGCCTAGCGACCTGAAACCATACATCTCGGACATCTATCTGATCAATGTCTCTAGGGCGGGGAGAAGGAAGTTGACGAGGTCCAACATGGAGATCGGGGCCCTCACGTGGAGCCCCGACGACAGTCACATCGCGATCTCCGGCGACGACCTGCCGTCGGGTTTCGCCTCTCACAGCCGCATCTGGACGATAGACCTCCGCACCGGCAAAGTTTCAAGGGCCGAAGAGGTCGACAGGAACAAGGCCAACGGGCTCAATTCCGACGCTCGAGCAAGGTCTCACGGACCTGGGAACGTCATCTGGGACAAGGACGGAATCTACTACGTGCAGGCCGACGGCGGCTCGGTCCACCTCTACAGGGTCAGGCCCGGCGGGGAGCCAGAGCTGATTCTTGGCGGCGAGAGGAGCATCGAGGGATTCGACGTGAAGGACGGCAAGGTGGCATTCGTCGCCATGACAGCCGACCGCCTTGAAGAGCTCTACCTGAAGTCGGGACGAGAGAAGGCGCTCACGGCCCTGAACTCTGAGGTCTACAAGGAGCTGAAAGTCCTCTCGCCTGAGCACGTGGCCTTCAGGGCGAGCGACGGGGAGCCGATCGAGGGCTGGGTCCTGATGCCCGAGGCGAAGAGGAAAGTGCCGGGTATCCTCTACGTCCACGGAGGGCCCAAGACGGCCTTCGGCCACTCGTACATGCACGAGTTCCAGGCCTTCGCGGGGGCCGGGTACGCCGTGATTTACCTCAACCCGCGGGGGAGCGACGGCTACTCCGAAAGGTTCGCCGACATCAGGGGGCAGTACGGCACGCGCGACTTCGAAGACCTGATGGAGGGTCTCGACTGGGTACTGAAGAAGTACCCTCAGATCGACGGCGAGAGGCTGGGGATTGCAGGAGGGTCCTACGGCGGGTTCATGACCAACTGGGCCATCGGCCACACCACGAGGTTCAGGGCCGCGGTCACGGACAGGAGCATAACGAGCTGGACCAGCTTCTGGGGGACGTCAGACATCGGTCCCTACTTCACCGAAGACCAGGTGGGGGGCGACCCGTGGGACTCTGAAGAGAAGCTCAGAAACGACTCACCTCTCAGCTACGCGCCGAAGGTGGAGACCCCACTGCTGGTCGTGCATTCGATGGAAGACTATCGGTGCCCGATGGTGGAGGGGCTCGAGTTCTTCACTGCCCTGAAGAAGCGGGGCAAGGAGGCGGAGCTGGTCCTCTTCCCCGGGGAGAACCACGACCTCTCGAGGGTCGGCAAGCCGAAGCACCGAGCATCCCGCCTCGGCCACTACATCCGCTGGTTCGACACGCATCTAAAGCGCAAGAAGTAAGGGCCTGCCGATGGAAGGCATCACCGTAGGAGTCTTCGGCACAGAACAGGAGACCAAGAGCGCCTTCGAATCCAGCGTCGCGAAGAAGAGCGAGGCAGAGGGGATCTCGGTCTTCCATCGGGTCGAGGGCGGCCACAGTTTCTCCTTTCTGGACACCTCGGACTATCCTGACCGGGTCCAGGGGTACGCCCGTGTAGCCTCGATCTCTGACCACGCGCTGTACTTGTTCCCGAAGTCAGGGAGGCTGTCTGCGCCCGACGGCGAGCTCGCCGTCCTCCTCGGGTCTCTGGGTCTCCCCGGGACTCTCGAGCTGATAGACGGGTCGGCGGCCCCGGAGACTGCGGCGTCCGCGTTGAAGGGAACGACCGTGGCCTCCTACCGCGTCGAGGAGAGAGCCTCGACGTCCTCGGCGCTCGACCTGTCCTATGCGGGGCCGAGGCAGGACTGGCCGTCGAAGGGCAAACTGGTCTACATCGACCGAGCGTTCAGCGTGAAGGGCGTCGGGACGGTCGCGCTCGGGTTCGTCCTCGCCGGGGGAGTATCTGTCCACGACCAGCTGAGGGCCATCCCCGGGCGAGAAGGGCCGACGATCGACGTGAAGGGGATACAGGTCAACGACGTCGACGTTGATTCTGTAGGAAGGGGGATCAGGGTGGGCCTCTCGCTGCGGGGGGTCGAGGCGAAGGACCTGGAGACGAGCTACTGGCTGGACGACGGCTTCTTCCCCCTTACCGACAGCCCCGTTTTCCAGTTCGCGAAGTCCCCGTTCTACAAGCAGGAAGTAATCGGGCGCGACCTCCACCTTCAGCTCCCCGGGGAGATGCTGCCGGCAAGCCTCTCCGAAGGGGGTTCAGGTCTCGTCAGGGCCACTCTTCCGGCTCCGATACCTGTCTGGGAGGGCATGAGAGCCGCAGTCATCGACCTCAACGGGAGGGCGCTGCGCATCGCAGGGGGCGCGACCTTCAGGTAAAGGGACGGCAGGGTGTGTTTTCTTGTGCGCTTCACGTCTTGCGAATAACGGATTTGTCTGATAGTCCGTTGAGTTTGCAGCACTCTTAGTGGTCATCATTACCCCGACCTTCATCCTTTAATCCTGGCGGGCGGGAAACGTCCGAGATGCCAAGTATGGGGGTAGCGACCTTCGGGAGCGGCTGCTTCTGGTGCTCGGAGGCGGTCTTCAGCGAGCTGAGAGGGGTTACCAAGGTGGAGCCGGGCTATTCAGGGGGGAAGGTCGCTAGCCCGACGTACGAGCAAGTCTGCTCGGACATCACGGGGCACGCCGAGGTGACTCAGGTGACGTTCGACCCGGACTCGGTCTCGTACCGGGAGCTGCTGGAGATCTTCTTTTCCACGCACGACCCGACGACGCCGAACAGGCAGGGCGCCGACGAGGGGTCGCAGTACAGGTCGGTAATCTTCTACCACGACGAAGGGCAGAGGAGGGCCGCGCAGGAGATGGTCGCCGAACTGACCAGGGAGAATGTCTTCCGAAACCCGATCGTAACCGAGGTGGCGCCGTTCGATGCGTTCTATCCCGCGGAAGACTACCACCGCGACTACTACAGGAGGAACCCCGGACAGCCCTACTGCCAGGCAATTATCTCGCCCAAGCTGGCGAAGTTCAGGGCCCACTTCCAGTCGAAGCTCAAGAAGGCAGCTCCGAACCTCAACTGACCTGTGCAAGGGTGCCCTTCATTGAGGAACTACGTGGGGATAACCGGGACGCCGGGGACCGGCAAGAAGACGCTCGCACCCCTGATCGCTTCTAGGATGGGCCTCCCCTGTATCAGCCTCTACGACCAGGCAGTCTCGTCTAGGCTAATCAAGAAAGACGACGACGACGCCGAGGTGGACACCTCCGCCCTACGCAGATTTCTCGCGAGGCATGTGAGCGGGCCCGCCCTCATCCACGGCCATCTTCTGCCATACGTTCTCGGGGGTCGAGACGTCAGGAAGGTCGCCGTCCTCAGGTGCGAACCGAAGGCGTTGAAGCAGCGCCTCCTGAAACGAGGGTACCAGCCCAAGAAGGTTGTGGGGAACGTCGAAGCGGAGCTGATTGGGGTCCTTTCGGCCGATTCATTCACTGCGTTTGGCAGCAAGAAGACCGCGGAGTTCGACACCACGGCGTCAGAACAGACTGCAGCAGTGAAAGCGATTTCGGAGTTTCTGCAAGGAAGCAGAGAGCCTGGCCCTAGGATCGACTGGACCTTTGGTTACGGCTCAGCATCCAAACTGCGGTCCTTGCTCTCTCTGCGCGAAACTAGGCCGACTTTGACCTGAAAAAATATTGGGCTGCGAAGGCTGACTGCAGAGCGCGCGTTGAAGGAGTGGTGAGGTCGAGGACAAGAACCACGAAAGGAGCGCCAGCAGGTATCACCTGAACGGCCAGCGAGTGCCCGCAATTCTACAGACAGAAAAGGCTCTAGACAAAGTCCTATCCCATGCCAGTCGGGCCCAAACTCTGACGTCCCGTAAGTTGCGCCTAGGTATCAGGATTCCATCGAGTTTAGGCACGGTCCGAGGCAGTACCCGCTACCGTGGGGTCACCGTGGGAGCATCGAGTCGTGTGCCCAAACCCGTCGCAATCGGAACCTGAGTTCGAATTCCACCAGCGCGCGCGCTGCAATTTGAACTGCTGATAGTCCCGCTCGCTAGTGATACAGTGAGACGGCCGCGCTCCTTCGCTCAGGCCCCTGAAGGGCCTCTCTTCGAACCTATCCGAGGCGGCGTAATCCGTCTGGCGACGACATAGGATGCCACGATTACGACCGTGACCAGGAGAGCGAACCCGAGCTGGACCGGGAACTGGGGGATCGTTCCCGAAGAAGTGGGGGGACCAAGAGCAAAAGCAAAGCTGTAATCTGATGGAAGATGGTTTCCGTCCAAGTCGCTGACTCCTCCGGCCCCTCCCCTTACTGTGACGTTGTAGGTCCCGGCAGGCACCGGCGGTTCTGGGTTGAAGACGGCCGTCCGACCGAGAATAGTCCAACTTCCTTGCACCAGCGTCCCCTTTCGAATCGATTGCTCACAGCTGCCGCTCGATAAGGTGGGTGGCCCGTTTCAGTTTATCATGGTGGTCTTGCCATCTTGGAAGACTGCCTGAGCCTTCATGCTATATGGGAGCCCACTCGAGAGCGAGCCGCAAGGCACCGTTTGCGCGTGGCAATCGAACGTTCTACACCGTCAGCTAATGACTTGCGTAGTAATTTGCCACCGCCTTGAACGATTCTTTTGGTTCCCAAGTCATGTCTGGATACGTGGTGCCGTGTCTGCCGTCATCGTAGCATTTCACAGGGCTGGAGCTGGCCATGTCGAGGTCGTATCTGGGATTCTCGCTGTACGGAGTGATCTGAGAGACGAATTGGAATATGAATGCGCCGTCTACTCCAGCACCGTCTAGCACACTGAGCTGGTCGACGAGCTTGCGCGCCTGCCAGCCCTCATCACGAACATGATTGCCCCTTAGATGAGGCCGCACGAACCGCCCAAAGAACGGTATCCGGTAGTGCAGGAACTGCGACCTGATGTCGATGATATTCCAACCCAGGCCCGCTGAACTCAGGAAGCCCTCCGAGCCCAGGCCCCCTTCACAGGTGCCGTAACCGAACTCGGTTATGACGACCGGTTTGTTGTGCGAGAAAGACGGCCTGAGTAGTTCCAGGTACTTGTCTTCCATGCAAGTGATCCTGTAGTGATCAACGCCCACGAAGTCGAACAGACTCCAATCGACTGCCTCCCAGACGAGCGAAGCGTATGTGACACTGCCATGGAATACGCCTCTTACTGCCGCGTTCGCCCGAGCCAGGAACACGTTGAGCGGCTTGTTGTGCTCCCCTGCCTTCGCGCGCGAAATGAAGCTGGGATTGGTCATGCGCGCTGTGACGTTTCTGCCCTCGACGATTCCCTGCATGAACAGAGTCAACTCGGAACCAACGCTGAACACCAGCTTCTCCGGCCATTTCTGACGCAGCACTTCGGCTGCGGCGGCGGCCCTGGTGACGTATGCGAGGGTCTCCTGCTGGCTCTTGTCCCACATCTCGGGCGCAAGCCACACCTCGAGCCCCTGCCTGAGGGCGTCCTCTGCGGCCACCATCAGTCGGTCGACGCTGAGGCCGCAGATCCTCACCGCGTTGCAGTGTAAGTCGTTCTTGATGATTTCAAGCTCGCGATGAACGACCATTGGGTCAAAGACGGGGCGCCAGTTGAATCCCATCACTCGCCCGACGTCGTAGCTGACTCCCTTCAGCTTCATCATCTGTTCGCCCTCAACGAACCTGGCTTGAGCATCCGCGGGATCACGCTGGCATAGGGAAGGGAGGCCCTGGCCTCGTGTGGCTCAAGAGTCACCATCATACTCAGATTCCCTCGATTCTCTTCAGCACGCATAAACCTTGTCAGGCATCCACCTTCCAGCCACCGAGTGTTTCTCCACGGGCGTCTCAGGTGTCGGTCTCGTATGAGGCTTTAGCGCTCGAGGTTCGTCAGATCGTCTGATTCAAAATAGTTTATACACATATGGTCGGGCCCGAACTTCAACCATGGTCCAATACAAGTGGGTCGCTCTCTCAAACACCACTATTGGAACTCTGATGGCATCCATCGACGGCACAATCGTCATGATATCACTGCCGGCCATCTTCCGCGGCATCTCGATCAATCCTCTGACGTCCTTTCAGTATCTTCTATGGATCCTCTTTGGATACAGCGTAGTAACTTCGACTCTCCTCGTGACCTTTGGACGCATCTCGGACATGGTCGGGAGGGTCAGGCTGTTCAATTTGGGCTTTGCAATCTTCACCGCGGGATCATTACTCTGTACCATAACGCCCAACACGGGTGACCTGGGAGCCAGCGAGCTCATCGTTTTCAGAATAATCCAAGGCTTGGGCGCTGCCTTCCTCTTCGCCAACAGCGCAGCGATACTGACAGACGCGTTTCCGACAAATGAAAGAGGAATGGCGCTCGGAATCAACATGGTCGCCGCTCTCGCAGGTTCTCTCGTCGGATTGGTACTCGGAGGAATCCTTGTGGTCTTTGACTGGCGCTACATATTCCTCGTGAGCGTACCGGTCGGTGCTCTTGGCACAGTCTGGTCGTACGCGAAACTCAAGGAGGCTGCCACGATA
>Ga0116137_1002279_pt1 | contig 11550 bp, 10 predicted proteins | sample June2015DPH_20_1_3_FD_88973 | JGI IMG/M metagenome (GOLD analysis project Ga0116137, IMG submission 88973) | Peatland microbial communities from SPRUCE experiment site at the Marcell Experimental Forest, Minnesota, USA - June2015DPH_20_100 | ecosystem: Environmental > Terrestrial > Soil >...
TGCCTTCACCACGACCTCACCGGCCTGAGAAAGCTGGATGAGCGCGCTCATCGCGTAGTTCATGACCGGCTTCTGGCCGACGAAAACGTGGTTGGACGGCGAGGACCTTTGCATTTGGCTGCTTGGTTGCTGGGTTGGTGTTGGCGTTTGTTCTTCCGAGTGTTCCTCTGATTCGTCTGAGTCGGATTTCTTTCTTGGCATACGATTGACCTTGTTCAGTGCGCGCCCTCTGCCGCGTATTTAATCCTATTGCGGCATGACTTTGCTGTCGAGGACCGCCGCCTACCTCGGATGCCCGCTGCGTCGTCTCAGACCGCCGCTGTGTAACGGCATATCAGGACCACGACTCCTGTCTCAGGAGTGAGGGAGGGGCAGGTACTCGGCCGGTTCGACTCTGTTCAGGGCGTCGCCCGTCTCCAGGAACCTCCTGACGTTCTTTGCAGCCTCGACCATGGGATGCTCCAGATCGTCCCCCAGGGGGACTCCTGAGACGTGAAGGGTGCCGGAGAAGTTCGGGAGATTCCAGGCTTCGGTGTCAAAGGTCTCCCTCCCGTCTCTCTTCCAGAAGACGTCCGTTGTGTACCGGCTCTCAGGCCTCTCACACAGCCACCTGACGATCCCCTCCTCGGAGACAGTGTCGCCTCTTCCGACGTTTACGACGGTGACAGACTCCTTGGACAGCATCATCGTGTCGTAGTCGATTTGCCCTGCAGTCCTCTTGGTCAGGGGAAGCGCGATAGCTATGGCTTCGGCCGTCCCAATCACCTTTCGGAGGTCTTCGGTCCCGTGCCTTTCATCGAAGAGGTCGGGGACCTTGAATGACCTCGAAACCCCGATTGTGTTCATCCCCACCGACTTAGCCAACCTAGCTATCTCAGAACCTATGGCACCGCACCCGACAACGAGGAGGGTCTTGCCTCTCAGCCTCCTGGGCACCACTCTATGCCTTCTTGCGTGTAGACCTTTGGCCGCGCCCAGCAACAATCCCCATGCGTGTTCGGCGACCGATTCTGTGTACGCGCCCGCGTTGGAGTAGACCCTAGCGCCGGATGGGAGGGAAGCGAAGTCCAGTCCATCGACCCCAGCCGACAAGGCTTGCACCATTGCTAGGCTCCGCATTTTTCCGAGGAGTTCCTTTCCGGTCCGTGTGGGCCACGCCATCAGAATCTGGCAATGGGCTAACGTCGCGTCGTCCGCTTCGTTTTCGAACAGGTCAAAGCCTTCAAGGACACTCTTTGCCTGGTCAGGCAGCGTCGCAGTAGCGAAAATCCCAGTCTTCAAAACCCACCTTCGCCCGCTACTTGGCGAGGGCCTTTATTGGGATGTCCTGAGTCGTCCCGTCGGGAAGCGATCTTCTGATTGAGATGGGGAGGGCGTCCTCCTCGAGCTCCGCCGTTGCGATTTCGATTGGTCCCCGGTACGCACCCTCTGTCGAAATGAAAGGAGGCGCTCCCATCGCGATCTGAAGCGATCTGGCTCCAACTATCCTTGCCTTCTCGAACCTCGTTAGCTTGGGGGGGCCGATCTTGACCTCGAACGGCATGAGTGAGGGCTGCCTAGTTCTCTTCTGGGTTTTCGCAGGTGACAACAGAAATCCTCGGAGATGCCTCGCTCTCCTGGGTCATCAAATAAGTCTTTGCTGAAGGGAGCAGGAAAAGTGCTTAAGGGCGGCGAGCACGGGGTCAAGTGATTGTCTGCTGAACCTCCAGCGGGCTCGGTCTCAAGAGTCGATTGTGTCGCCTCTTTCATTGGGGGTGGTCGAGCCAAAGTCTCGCTCTACCGGCACTTCTCTCCACTCTCCGTCAACGCCATCATGAGGATTCTCCCCATCGACAGTAGGGTCAACGTTCAGCAGGGCATGCGATGCCTCTTCACGCCTCTCAAGGTCGGGGTCGAGAAGCCCCGGACTTCGTTTCTCAGAGGAGACGTCGCTCTACTCGCGTCCGGAGGCCTAATCTGCGTCTTCGTAAAGGAGGTCAGAAGCGACCGCCCGCTTAACCCACTCGGGAAGGTCGACGAAGGTCTCGAGCTGTTCGAAGGGATGAAGCCGGGCGACACAGTTCGTCTCTCCCTCAGCAGGCCGCCTGCAACAGGGTCGTGATGAGACCTTGGACCCTTACGAATGCACAGAGAATGGGGCCTTCCAAACCGTGGAGTTAGTGAACTAAGCGAATCACTGCAGTCAGTATTGGTCGATTATCCCCGACTCCTACGCTTGGGATTTAGGGCCAAATCCCCTTTGTGCCAAGCGGCCCGACACGCAAGACTAACCCTATTCTCAAGGCGCAAGCGACATGGTACCTCCTGTGGTGACCATTAGTACTGTGTTTGGCAATGTAGGGATAGTTGCTTATCGTCCTCGGGCAAGCATCACACGACGCCGGCAGATGTGTCGAACGACCGACTAGATGCCTGACAAGCGCTATCGAATGGCTCGGAAGCAACAGGTCGAGATAGGCCACCGTCTCTAGTCTGGCTTCATGATGTCCTGGCACACGAAACCTTGACTGCTGGTCCAGCGCGGCTCCTATGGTGCCTTTCGTGTGACCTCGCGCTTGTTTGAGAGGAAACGAGCCCACTTATCCATGGCGTACACCTTACAATACATCTGACGGAAGACGGACAACGCATAAGTAAAGGACCAATTCCTTTTCTCAATGACCAATCATTTGTCAAACCCTAGCAGGGGTGAGCGCAGGACCCGCCTAAGGACAATCAGACTCTCCGAGTCGTTGGCAAGCTCCCTTCAGAAGGATGCCGTTGATGAGGGTACAACTGTCAACTCACTAGTCAACAGAATTCTCAGCCAGTATTACGGATGGGGGAAGAGGGCAAGAGAGTTTGGATTCATTTCAGTTCACAAGCCGATCTACGCGAGGCTGATTGAGGAAGCGGACGAAGAGACACTCGTTCGATTAGGACGAGAAGAGGTACTCTCTACGTGGAAAGAGATGGCGGAGTTCTGGCTTCAAGACTCCTCTCCTGACAAGATGCTGGAAGTCATCGGGGTGAGAGCTAGGCATGACCGTCAAACAGAATCAAGAATAGCGCAGGATAAGGACACCTACACAATTGTCTTCCGCAATGACTATGGTCCCAAGTTCAGCATCGTCGCAGAAAGTGCTCTCCGGGAATTTGTGAAGCAGTCGTTTCACGTTGAGCCGCGAATCAGTCGGGGGGACACGGTCGTCACAGCTCGTTTCACGGTCCGTTCGCAGAAACTGCCTACCTGACAGCGGCCGCGCGCGCTAACTACCCCGCTTCCCTAACGCCCAAACTCTGACGCCCCGAAAGTGCCACGAAAGCGGGGGGATTCCCCTATGTCGCTTCCGAGCCCCTAATACGCCTGCCGTTGCTGGATGGGCACTCTCCTATTCGCTCTCACTGGAGCACTGTGGCTTCCGTGTTAGCCTGTGGCCCAACCTTTCGAACGCGCTCTGTGGCGCAAGAATCCCAGGAGCTCTGGCTGTCAGCCATCCAGCCTGAAGGCTTGTTCCTCCTTCAGCATGATGTACACGGTCCTCATCAGCTTCCTCGCCGCTGCTACGATCGCCACCTTCTCTCCCCTCCTCCTGCTCACCTGCTCGTAGAACCTCGTTATGGCAGAGTCACACCTACGGACGTGGATGCGCGTGCACTGGACCATTATCCAGCTGAGCATCGAGTCTCCAATCGCCCTCGTCGTGTGCTGCGTATCGCCTGACTGCCTCACCCCGGGCGAGAGCTTCGCGTACAAGCACAGGTGCTCGTAGTCGGGGAACCTGTCGATGTCCGCTATCTCGCTCGATATCAGGAGGGCCGAGTAGTGGCCCACCCCGGGTATCGTCATGAGGAGCTTGGCGTACCTGTCTGACTCCGCCATCGGCCTGACCCTCTCGTCGAGCTCGCGTATCTTCCTGCCAAGGAACTCAATGGTGTCCAGGTAGTCGTCCACAGCCGCGATGGAAAGGGACCTGAGGAAGGCCCGCCCCTCCTCGGTGAACAGGTCTCCATCGTCGTACTTGATCCACCTCGTGGCTATCTCCGCGTGGACCTTGTTCTTCAGCATGGTCCTGAGCCTGACCATGTAGCGCCTCCTCCTCACCAGGTCCCTGACCTCTCTGATGTCCTTCCCGGGAACGTACGCTTCTGGTATCATGCCGGCCCTCAGCAGGTCCGCGAGCATCCTCGCGTCCACCTTATCGCTCTTCACCTTGGCGTACGCGATCGCCTTGACCAGCAGGGGATGGGCCACGGTGACGTCGTACCCCTTCTCCTTGAGCAGGTCGTAGATGTGCTGGTGGTTGTATCCTGACTCCATCACGACGGAGGCCTGTGTCCCGTCGAGGAACTCAAGTACCTCGTCCTCGTCCTTCCCCATCTTCGACTCCCTCACTACCTTTCCAGCGTCGTCCTTCAGGACGCACTGTATCGACCGTTCATGCAGATCCAATGCTGCGTACATGAGCTTGGCTGTGGCTTTTCTTCTCCTAAACCTATGCGAGCATCTCACCTTTCGAGTTTAGGCATGGTCTGACGCAGTACCAGCAACCGTGGGGGCACCATGGGACTGTCGAGTTGCGTGCCCAAACTCTCGCACGCCTAAAATTGAACTCAAGCCGTATATAACACGAAGTATTACGAAGTAATCAGCCTTGAGGGATAGAGAATCTCGCAAGATTCCGTTCGCCGCAAAACGCGCCCGCCGAGGGTTGTCGCGAATGGGGCCAATATTCTTGGTAGTGAGCCTGCTTCTTCTCAGCTCAGCGTTGCTCCTTATGGCATTGCAGCCCCAAGCCACTGCGGCTCCGTCAAACAGCCCATCCATTAGCACACAGCTGTCTTCCTTGACGATTACGGCGGGAGAATCAGTCCATGACTCTTCTACGTTGACAGGCGCCACATCCACCGCTGGAGGCACGGTGACGTACTACTATTTCTCCGAAGGGAATTGCCCCTTCGGTGGAGTGCAGGTCGGCTCGCCGGTCTCGGTTACCAACGGCATGGTCCCGAACTCAAACCCGCAGCAGTTCAACAACGCCGGTTCCTACAGCTGGGCCGCTTCCTACAGTGGCGATGCGAACAACAACCCTAAGCTGGGTTCCTGCGAGTCCCTGACAGTCGTAAAAGCGGTTCCCTCTCTAAATATTAGTCTTGCAGCGAATGATCCCCCGGTCGGATACGCGGTCTTAGCCGAGGCATCGCTGGCACGCCTAAGCCCCACCGCTGGTGGCGACGTCACATACGAATACTTCTCGGGCAACGCCTGTCAGGGCCCAGCCACCTTCGTCTCCAATGCCACAGTGGCAAATGGTGCAACCCCGCACTCTATCGGCATGGGATTCGGTGTTGCGGGCTCTTACAGCTGGAACGCGGTCTACAACGGTGACTCCAACAACAAGGGTGCGATCAGTTCGTGCGAACCGTTCACCATCGCGCCCGCAACAGTCACCGCAATCACAAATCTGGTTTCTCCAATCACAGTCGGAGGCTCCGTGACCGATTCGGTTTCCCTCGTAGGCGCCACACCCAACGCTGGAGGCACAGTGACATACTACTACTTCTCCGGAGGGACATGCGCTGGCACCGCCACGAAGGTCAACAAGGTCAATGTCAGCGAGACCGTTCGTAACCTCATAGTCGCGGTAACAGTCCCGAACTCAAAGCCGCAGCAGTTCAACAACACCGGTTCCTACAGCTGGGACGCTTCCTACAGCGGCGATGCCAACAACGCCCCTGCGACCAGTCAGTGCGAAAAGCTCACCGTCAAGCAGGCCAGCCCGACCATCACGCTATCTCTCACTCCTACTGAGATCATGAAGGGTCAGACCGTATATGGCTCGGCCACCCTGGGTAGCAGCTTCCATGCCGGAGGCACTGTCAGTCTCTATTACTTCTATGATAACCTCTGTAAAGCCAACCCCGTCTCCGTCGGCGATGCCACGGTAAGCAACAGCGTGGTGTCTAATTCCATCGGTGGGATACCTCCCTACGTCGGCTCTTACTACTGGGACGCTTCCTACAGCGGCGATGCCAACAACTCCCCCACGACCAGTCAGTGCGAGTTTGTGCCAGTCAACAGCCCTGGCGCTTCGATAACTACCGTCCTTTCTCCCTTCCCCGCGTTCACCTTCTCCCCCGTGACAGATTCGGCGACCCTCTCAGGCACGACGCCCAGCGCCGGCGGCAGCGTCACATACGAATTCTTCTCCGGAGGCTACTGTGCCAGCTCCGCTATCGTGACCCCAACGACTATCAATAATCTGATCGTCACAGTGACCGACGGCGTCGTTCCCAAATCCGACTCTCACGTCTTCACGACCCCCGGTTCCTACAGCTGGTACGCTTTCTACAGCGGTGACTCCAACAACAACGCTGCGACCAGTCCGTGCGAACCGCTCACCGTCAACCTACCGATGACTGTAACAGTAGTCACCCCAACGGGACTCACCTTGTCGTGCGGCCACGCCTCCGTGGTCGTCGGTTCAGCAGCCACCTGCAAGGCAAAAGTCGTTGGCTCCGGCTCTGTGCCGACGGGCAGCGTCGCCTGGTCCACCAACAGCACTGGCACGCTCTCGAGCGCATCCTGCACACTCTCGATACACAAGACTTACAGTACGTGCTCGGTGAAGTTCACGCCGGTCGCCGCAGGATATTCCATCATAGTCACTGCGAGCTACGGAGGGGACTCCAACAATCCTCCGTCTGCTGGAACCTACAGCCTGACAGTGACTATGAAAGCCACGAAGACCACGGTCTCTTGCAGTCCAACAAGTGTTCATGCTGGCTCGTCAAAAGCTGTCACGTGCAAGGCCAAGGTGAAGGGATACGGTGACTTGGACGGTGAGAGTGTGACCTTGACAGAGAGCGGTACGGGGTTTGTCACCTTTGTTACTGCGACGTGCACACTTGTAAAGGGCAACTGCTCTGTGACTCTGGTGGGCACTCAGGCTGGAAGCGTGACTGTGACGGCAAGTTACGGAGGGGACCCCAACAATCAGCCGAGTCACGGAACGGCCAATCTGACCGTCAAGAACGCAACCTAGATTTCACTGTCTAAAAGACAGTTTGGGCAGTCGGTGTAATGGGATGAGCGAGCGCGCGCGCCTAGGTTCGAGTTTGGGCAATCGACCTAGACACCGCCATGCTCAAGCCGTTCTGCCCACGGTGAGCCGGACCATGCCTAAACTCGAAGGAATCCCCATGTCTACTCCCTACTTTCGGGGCGTCAGAGTTTGGGCACATGCTTTTATCACTCTCCGGGACCGACACTCAAGGATAGTGGTCGAGCTTGACGCTTACTGCCTGTCTGTCAGGTATAGATGGGCTGGTTCTTGCTTCGGACAGCCGCGGGACTTTCGGGGACCCTAGGGGAATCACAGCCCAGAATGGCACGATTAAGAAATTCTACCTCATTGAGGGTGCCGGAATCTTGATCGCGGGAAGCCAAGAGGCCAACCTAATCATTGAGGAGGCCGGGAAGTCGGCGGCGTCCAAATCTCTGAAGGGTGCGACTGACATAATGCAGGAAGTTCGGAGAATTGCGGTGGAACGATTTGATGAATGGTACAAAGGCTTCCCCCTCTTTCCAGTGTCCGGCCAAAATCCTGCTTTCGTGAGAAATACGCTTCAACTCACTGTCGCTGGCTACGACAATACGGAAGGAGGCGCCGTTCCTAGAATCTACAGCATGGTCAGCAATTACAACTTCACTCCTAATCTCCACGACTTCGGATTCGCACTTGGTGGCATGCGCGCGCGCATTGATCGCCCTCTCGAACGACCAGACCCGGCCCGTGGTGACTTCCTTCGCTTCAGCTCTCTGCCTGTGAATCCAAAGGAAGTCTAGGACCTGCTGCTCAAACCACTTGCGGTCCTGGGTCTTCGCTAGGAGGGCGTCGGGGTCCAGCTTCACGAAATCAAGGAACTTCTGGAAGTCAGCAGAATAGCCCTTCCATCTCTTCTCGGCCTTCACCCCCATCCGAAAGCTTCGCCAGGACGGAGAACCTTCGTACATCGGTCTTTGGGCGTCCACATTATAATAAAAGGGACGAAGTTAGCCGACTTTCCAGACGGAGTGCCCACTGAAGCCCCCGGCCTTCGAGATGATCTTCTTAGCTTCTAGGTCTCGGAGCAGCCCTGTCGCGATGGATGCGTTTACCGCAAGCGCTCTCGACGCGGTGTAGATGGTGATGGCCTTCAGCGGAGCGAGACTCTTCATCATTTCGTCTTCTGTCATCTTGGGAACGAGGAACGGGAGTCGCTTGTGCTGCTGTGGCGCCGCCTTCGGTTCCGTTCCCTTCTTACCCTTCGGCGTCTCTCCTGCCTGCTGTTGCGTGTCCCCCGAATCCTGTTTCTTCTCCATCGAAGCTAGTGACTTCTTCTTGACTCCACCCAACTGATTTCAGCAACAGCGAGAGTCGAGTGGAAATAAGCCTTTCCCAAGCGGGCAGGAAAAGGAGTATAACCGCCTACCTGACGAAGGGGAGGCCTTGGACTACTCCGTGGTGGCCGATTCGTACGCAAAACTGGAGTCCATTTCGGGCAGGAACGAGATGACGGAAGTCATGGCGGCACTGTTAGCCGCGACCCCGAAAAGCGAGCTCAGGAAGCTGGTATATCTCACCCAAGGGAAGCTTCGCCCCGACTACGAAGGGGTAGAACTCGGGCTGGCCGAGAAAATGGCGCTCAGGACCATCAGCACAGCAACCGGGCTCTCTTCAAAGGTGGTTCGCAACGCGTACATCAAGGCGGGGGACATAGGCACAGCTGCCGAACAGCTCCTCTGCAAGAGGTCGCAGGGGACGCTCTACTCAGAGACTCTTACTCTGGAGCGAGTCTACTCAACCCTCCTCAGAGTAGCAGGCCGAAGAGGCGCTGGCTCAGTGGAGGTCAAGTTGAAGGAGCTCGTCAGCCTGCTGAACGACGCATCCCCCCAAGAGGCCAAGTTCATCATGAGGACGGTAACAGGTCAGCTCAGGCTTGGCGCAGCCGACTACACGGTCCTCGACGCTGCCGCTGCGGCTTTTCTGGGAGGCAAGCAGGAGAGAGGAAAAATCGAGCGCGCGTACAATGTCCACCCGGACCTCGGTTTCGTCGTCGAGGCAGTTGCGCTCAGGGGCCTTAAGGGGCTGGAGGCCGTGAAGATGGAGGTCGGCGTCCCCATCAGACCGATGCTCGCCGAGAGGCTTGAATCCGCCAAGGCTATCGTCAAGAAGATGGGCGAAAAGGAAGTCGTCTCGGAGTACAAGCTCGACGGGGAACGCCTCCAGATTCACAAGTCGGGAGTGAAAGTCACGCTGTTCTCTCGGAGGATGGAGGTGATAACGAGCAATTACCCGGACGCCGTGGACTTGGTCCGCGAGCACGTGTTGGCGAAGAGCGCAATTCTCGAGGCCGAAGTGGTGGCAATCAACGAAGAGACAGGCGAATACCTGCCGTTCCAGGAGCTGATGCACCGGAGGAGGAAGCACGGGATTGACCAGGCAGTGGCGGAGTATCCCGTAGCCCTGAACTTCTTCGACCTCCTGCTGGTCGCGGAGACCAACTACACGGGAAAGCCGTATTCTGTGAGGCGGGAGAAGTTGCAGAAGGCGGTAGAGACGACCGAGAGGACGCGGCTCGTACCTGCTTTGACGTCGTCTGACCCGGAGGTAATCGAGGGTTTCATGGAGGAGGCAATCCAGAATGGCTGCGAAGGCCTCGTCGTCAAAGACCCGGAGTCGACCTACAGGGCCGGTGCCAGGGAGTTCGCCTGGATCAAGCTCAAGCGAGAGTACAGGAGCGAGCTGACTGACACCATCGACCTCCCCATAATCGGAGCCTTCCACGGCAAGGGAAGGCGGGCGGGGAGATACGGGACCTACCTCCTTGGGGCGTTCGACGACAAGAGAGACCTCTTCACCAGCATAGCCAAAGTCGGGACTGGGTTCTCGGACGAAGACCTGGAGAAGATTCCAAAGCTCCTGAAACCGCTGGAAACGCACGTGAAACCCCAGAACGTAGAGTCGAGGATAGTGCCCGACGTCTGGTTTAGACCCCACTTGGTTATCGAGACGATTGCCTCCGAGCTGACTTTGTCCCCCATCCACACAGCGGCCATGGGGTTGATTAGGCCGGGGTCCGGAATCTCGTTGAGGTTCCCTAAGTTCACGGGCAAAATAAGAGACGACAAGCGCGCTGAGGACGCCACTACTGTGCGGGAGATCGTGGAGATGTATCAGAGCCAAAAGAAGCGCATAGAGTAATGCAATTGGGCTAGTACGCGCTGTGGAACCATTTAACGAACGCGCGCTTGAGGTGTTCCATTTCGATACATGAGTCCGACCTTAAAGCTGGTTTGGCTCGAGCAAAAGGCAGAACTTTTTCCACATCATCTGGGGTATGATTCTCATAGAATGCTGGAACTGTGTATCTGAGACTCGAAGGGTTCAAGCTGATTGTTTGATGAGCAAAGTCTGCGACATGTGTGACAGCGACAATACATATCTGGTGAGTGAGGAGGAGAGTGGCAAACAGAAATGGAGATGCAAAGATTGTGGGGGTACCTTCGAGAGATGGCGCGGCTGACGACTTCGCGCGAGGCTAATGGATTTGGAATCCATAATTGATTATACTTCGACAGTTTTATGCTTGGAGATGCACATGAACTACCTTCCACGGTCAAGAAGGAGCGTTTACTCCGTCGCAGCCCTCCTGGGCGCGATTCTGATGCTGGGGTTCGTCGCCCAGCCGATCGCAGCCCAGTCAGGCATCGTCGCCTCACAGTCGATCAGCAGCGGTGTGCCCAGCCAGGTGTTCAGCGGGAACGCGACCCAGATCACGAACGGAACTGTCTCGTTCAACTTCATGGGGACCGGCGGCAACGACACGTTCAACCTCTACGGCGGGAACGCTTCCGCCGTCTTCGAAGCCACCGGTATGCTGGACAACACCTTCAACATCATCACGGGCAACCCCGGTACCAACGGCACCATGGGTGTCAACAGCACCGTATTCAGCTTGGTCAGCGGAGCCAACTCCACCTTCAACATCGTACAGAACAACTTCAACAGCTCGGTCTCGTTCTCCATAATTGCAGGCCCCAACAGCTATGTCAATGACACGAGCATGGGTCCGGTATTCAACACCTTCTTCTCGATTAACCTGGGCAGTAACAGCACCGCGAGCCTCGGCTCGAGCTTCGTAGGTAACGAAACGACAATCAACGTAGTCTACTAACAGAACCATTAGACCAGCGTGACACCGTGGCATCTTCGTGTGCGCGCCAACCATGACCGCACAAGCAGCCGTGATTGACCTTCAGCTTGCGTGAGCGCGCGCGTACTTTTGGGTCTTCAGGCCTTGATGGTCAGCGTAGCTGTCTTAGAACTGACCTGATTGTTGGAGTCTCCTGGGTATGACGCCAAGACGGCTACAGACCCAGCCGTCGTCCCTGTCATTGTTACGGAACACTTCCCTTTCGTGAGGGTGCACGTCGCCGAGCTGAGGGAGACCGATCCTGTGCCGCTCTGGGACCAGCTGGCCGTTCCCGTCGGCGAGTAGCCGGTCACCTTGACCTTGCAGGTGACA
>Ga0116137_1002300_pt1 | contig 11471 bp, 8 predicted proteins | sample June2015DPH_20_1_3_FD_88973 | JGI IMG/M metagenome (GOLD analysis project Ga0116137, IMG submission 88973) | Peatland microbial communities from SPRUCE experiment site at the Marcell Experimental Forest, Minnesota, USA - June2015DPH_20_100 | ecosystem: Environmental > Terrestrial > Soil >...
CGTCGTGGCCGAGCTCGATAGGAAGAAAGTAAGCCCGCTCTTCATCGAATTGGTCTTTGGTGACAGAATACATGCGCATTAAGCTCATCTACAGCACGGACCTAGAGGCCCTGAAGAAGGTCCTGGCCGAGAAGCGGGTGCCCTTCGACCCCGAGGCGTTGATGGACCACGTCGTCTACATGTTCGAAATCGAGGACTGCAGCAGGGTCACGACTCATCAACTGGTCCGCCACCGGGTCGCATCCTACGACCAGGAATCGCAGAGGTTCTCCGCAGCCACGAGGGAAGGCGTCGTGACGCCCCCCAGCATCCAGGCCAACGAGGTGGCCGGCAGGGCCTACGACGAGGCCCTCAAGAGCGTCTACTCTGCCTACGAGAAGATGGTAGCGGCCGGGGTGCCCAAGGAGGACGCAAGATACATACTGCCCTCCGCCATCAAAACAAAGCTCGTTATGACAATCAACGCTAGGAGCCTGATGCACGTAATCTGGCAGCGCACGGCTCTGCAGGCACAGTGGGAAATCAGGGAACTCGTAACATCCCTTTACGACCTTGCCCGCGAAGCGACGCCTGAGCTCTGGGCCAAAATCATAGAGAGGTAACACTTGGTCAAGGCCTTCGGGACGGCTGGGGTCAGGGGAGTCTTCAACAGAACGCAGACGCCTGACCAAGTCTACAGGCTCGCCGAGACCATCGCATTCGCTTCAGGGAGGGGTAGGTACGGGGTCGGCTGGGACGGCCGCAAGTCTTCTGCCCTCCTTGCGAGGGCAGTAATCTCGGCTGTCAATGCGGTCGGCAGCGACGCTCACGCCTTCGGGGTCGTCCCCACCCCAGTGGTGGCCTTCGGGACCAGGTCCCGTGTGTGCATGACCGGCTTCTCCGTGACCGCCTCCCATAACCCCGCCGAGTTCTCCGGCGTCAAGGTCTTCAACACCAAGGGGATGGAGCTCTCTGCGCCCGACGAGGAGAAGATCGAGAGGGCGCTGGCCGTGGACGTCATGAAGCCCTCCGGCGTGTTCGGCCAGCTCGTCCCGGACGAGGAGACGGTGGATGATTATGTGCAGGCGCTCGTTTCGCGTTACGAGAAAGCCCGCGAGCCCCTCCGGATAGCGGTTGACTGCGCCAGCGGACCAGGAGGGATTGTGACCCCGCAGGTCCTGAAACTTCTGGGTCATCGAGTGGTCCCCGTCAATGCACAAGTCTCCTGGAGATTCCCTGCGAGGCCCCCGGAACCGACTGCTTCCAACCTCGTTGACTTCTCGAAGATGGTCCCTGCGCTCGGAGCCAACATAGCCTTCGCGCATGACGGAGACGCGGACAGGCTGGTGATGCTCGACGCTCTCGGGAGGGTGGTGCCTGACTCAATCCTCACGATTCTGGCGCTCAGGGGTGTGAACGCCTCCAGTGGGGGTGTCGTGATCTCCGAGAACACATCTACCGCTGTGGCCGAGGAAGCCGAGAGGCTGGGCCTTCGGGTCACTAGGAGCAGGGTAGGGAAGACGTTCGCTGTGCTAGAGGCCGAGGGAGGGGTCTTCGCAGCCGAACCGAGCAAAGTTGTCGATCCTAGGTGGGGCTTCTGGGAGGATGGGATCAACGCCGTCGCCATGATTTCGGGCCTCCTGACAAGCGACAAGGGAGTATTGAGTCGGGTGATGGAGGAGGTCCAGTGGAGATACAGACAGGTCAACTTCGACTTAGCCGTCAAAATGAGAGTTCTGACGGAGAAGGCGCGTGAGACATTTAGGAAGTTCAAAATCCAGGAAGAACGGACGCTCGATGGCCTCAAGTTGGTCTTCGCTGATGGTTCTTGGGTGATGTTCAGACCGTCAGGGACTGAACCAAAGGCGAGGCTCTATTGTGAGTCGAAGGACCTGCAACTGCTCGACGTCTTGATCCAGCTGGGGACCCAGTGCATCGAATCTTCTAAATAGCGTGATGGGTTCGAGCGGCTCATGTCTGAATCGAAGGCCATAGCGAGGGTCCTGGCGTCAGGTTGCCTTCTAGACGCGAAGGCCTTCGAGATGATCAACCAAATCCAGGCCGAAGTTGACGTGGAATGGCTGGTCGATAGGCTGCTAGAACAGAAGGCGAGAGCGGTTGGGGAAGCGAAGGTGATTACCGAATCCGATGTGGTCAGGATGATGCCCGAAGTGACCCGCCGGGGCGATGAAGAACCGGGGTCCGTCTTCAACGAGTCGGCGGAGCTCGAGGTCGTCTCTGACCCGACGATGGCCATTGCGCCGGCAGAAGCCGCCGACGGTTTCAACAGGCTCTTCCGTGACAGGTACCAGCGACTCCATTCGATTTTGCGGAGCCGTCTTGACATGAAGGACACAGTTGTGGTTTCTGCCACGAAGGGGCTACCCCCTAACAAGAAGGTCAAGGTCGCTGGCCTCCTCTCGGACCGCTCGAGCAGGAAGGGTAGCGTCGAATTGAAGATGGACGATCCGACCGGCACGATGCGAGCCGTCTGCCAGGACCAGTTCGTGGAGAAGGCAGCACTTGAGGCGCCCTTTGACAGCATGATTGTGGTGGAAGTCTCGCATGGAAGGACCAGCCAACTGTACGCGAGCTCGGTTCTGCTGCCCGACGTCCCGGTGCGGAGGCCAGCGTCCTCCTCCCATCGGGTCTACGCCCTTCTCCTCTCTGACCTGCACATCGGGAGCAGGATGTTCTTGGCCGATGACTTCAGGCGCTTCCTTGAGTGGGTCAACGGCAGGCTGGGCGACAAGGACGTGGTGAGTCGCATCAAGTACCTAATCGTCGCTGGGGACCTAGTCGACGGAGTTGGCGTCTACCCGGGCCAGGAATTCCAGCTCGCCGAGAAGGACCCCAAGAAGCAATATGAGATGGCCGCGGAACTCCTCAAGCAAGTGCCGGGTCACATACAGATTGTCATCTCCCCGGGGAACCATGACGCCGTTAGACAGGCGCTCCCGCAGCCCGCCGTCCCGATTGACCTTGCCGAGTCACTTTATGGGATGGAGAACGTTAGGTGGGTGGGTGACCCTGCATACGTCAAATTGCATGGTGTGTCATTCTTGGTCTACCATGGAAAGAGCCTTGATGACGTCATAGCCACGACACCTGACCTGACTTACGACAATCCGACCAAGGCTATGAAGCTCCTTCTCCGGTCGAGGCACCTTTCGCCCACCTATGGCAAGCGGACCGCCCTGTCTCCGGAGCTACGAGACTTCATGGTGATCGACCAAGTTCCTGATGTACTCCACTCAGGACACGTCCACACTTTTGGGGAGCTCAATTACAGGGGGACGCTGCTCATCAACTCAGGGACATGGCAAGGGCAGACAGACTTTCAGTCGAATATGGGGCTCGAGCCGACCCCCAGTATTATACCGGTCATTGACCTCTCCACTATGAAAGTCCTGAGGCGTAACTTCAGTGCGGCGGGTTACCAGCCTTATGCGAAGGCTCCAGAACCTGATAGGCTTGCTTCTTAGACAATCTAGCCGAAGGTGGTATCCTCGGAGAGAGTCTTTTCGAGTGTCTCGTTCTCGATTAGAAGCCGTATCCGTTTGGTCCTCCCTCGCCTTCCCTTGCTGACTACTGATGCTTCAATCAAGCCCATTAAATCGAGTTCTGCGAGTATCCCGCTGACGCGCCTCTGTGTCAGTGCTTCGAGGCCTGCTTTTCTGCAGAGGCTGCTATAGGCTAGGTAGAGTTCGCCGGTGTTAGTCCCACCTGGGAACCTTGAGACCGCGAGCAGAATCGCCTTGTTCTGTACCGGAAGCGAACGTATCGCCTCTTCGACCCTGTCGTGTTCCATCTTATCCGACGCCCTGCGGATGCATGAATCGTCAATTTCCTTGAGTCCCTCACGTTCGGCGACCTCGCCGGCTATCCTCAGCAAGTCAATTGCGCGTCTTGCGTCGCCGTGTTCTGACCCAGCCATCGCTGCGCAGAGATTGATTGCTGCCGGTGACGCTGCCGCCGGCCTGAACGCCATTTTCGCCCTTTCCGTCAAGATTCCCCTCAGTTCTTCAACTGTATAAGGTGGAAAGACCAGCTCCTCCTCGCTCAGGCTGCTGAGAACCCTAGGATCGAGGCCTTCCTTGAACTTCAGGTCGTTGGATATCCCGACTAGGGACAGGAACCCCGGCGAGAGTCTCTCGCCCGAACGCGTAAACTCATAGAGGATGCTGTCGCCGAAGGTCTTTACCAAGTAGTCTATCTCGTCAAGGACCAGGATGATTTGCTTCTCTCCGAACTTCACTCTCTCGAAGATTCTTTCGATAACTTCACCGATGGACAGCCCCGTGAAAGGAATTTGTTTGTCCACCGGCAAGTCGATAAATTTTGCGAACTCTGCTAGGGTCCGGTATTCCGTGTTCGAGAGTCGCGTGTTGACATACGCAACCGTTAGGTTTGGGCTGTTTGCTTCGGTCCTCAGCCTTCCCAAGACATAACGCGCGACTGCTGTCTTCCCTGTGCCCGTCTTTCCGTAGAGGAGTAGATTAGATGGTTTGGAACCGTGGAGAACCGGAGCAAGGACCTCAGCGACGGCTCTGGTTTGATCGTCTCGGAATGGTAACTTCTCTGGAACGTATTCCGGGCTTAGTGCATTGCGGTCCGTAAATAGGACCTTGCCTTCCTTTGCCCTGCGGAAGATTTCATCGATGGCGCCTGGCATCGATTATCAGTGGAAACACTGGTTAGATAAGCCCTCCGCCCCATGTCTTCGACTGTTTCCAGTGATTGGGCCAGTTAATTGGTTAGAATATGATGTTAATACAATGGCCCGTACTTGGTGCGGAATTTTGTCGGGATATGCCTTGAGGTCTACAACAAAAGACATCAGCCTTGTGTTTGATGACTGTAAGAACAAATCATGGGGATAAGAGTCTCCAATGGAAGCATAGGGGCCGGGGGGTCGGGAGTGAAGTCCAGTGAACAATCACGCTGTTCTAATGAGACCGACACCCCATTGTTTCCACTGCAACTCATACAGCCTCCGACAGCTAAAAGAGCCGGGTTCCACCCCCTCTATTTCCAATGGAACCAATAACCACCCTTTCCATTTTTTGAGGGAGTGAACCTCTGTGAAATTGCTTAGAACTCTCAAGGTATGGTCAAGGAAACTTAGGCTCGAGTTCACAAGTTCACACTAGTTGATGATTTAACACGACCAGGGTCAAGTGAGCAAGTAACTTGCGCAAACGGGTTAAGATCGAGGTCGAGGACGAGGAAGGAACCAGATACACACTGGCACTGGAAGGCAAGATTTCTCGCGACAAACTGATGAAGGCCGTCGACATACTGGAGATTATGGAAGTCCCAATGGATCATTCCTTCAGAGCCCCCGACCAAGGAACCTTCTTCGGCAAGGTGATGACACTACTTGACACCGAGTTCGCAGCCGGAGACTTCTCATCATCTGACGTAGCACGTGGGTTCGAAGAGGAATACAACCAGCCCGTCAAGCTTAGCACAATCTCCACGTATCTGGCAAGGCTCGCCGACAAACAGTATATCAAGCGGGAGAGATTCGGAAACTCATGGGTGTACAGGCGGGTCTATCTGAGGACTAATCAACTGGCAGAAAGGTAGCTACGGCCAGCCTCCGTAAGTTGATAGACAAACGGCTTCTTTGAAGTATCTCGAGTAACAAGACCCGAGTCGAACAGGATTTTCATCAAACGTGCGGCGTGCTCTCTAGTCTTACCGATAAGTTCCTTGATTTCAACGGAACTCCTAGGTTTGACACTGAGGAGTTTGATTACGGACAACTCTGTCTCATCTAATGTGATTCGTGACTTCGGTTGAAGGATCATGGCACGCATGTCCATCACAGAGGGCGGCTTCTCCTCAACTGAGGCTGGAGTGGACGCTGGTCGCGGAACAGGAGCCATAGGTCTCTCTGATGTACGAGACTGAATCACTTCAAACCTGCCCATCATATCCAATATACGTTCATCTTGTTTCTTCAGACGCTGCTCAAGGGCTTCCCATAAATCTCGGCCGAGATCGGTCGAAGCATTAACCTTCTGTGAAATCTGTCTGTACCGAAGAAGCAACCCAAAGGACAGAGCCACGAAGAATGCAGACAGAGCGAGCACAGCAAACGCTACGAGGTCGTCCAAGGTACGTACATCACAAGGTCACGTAGAGCTGTGTGATAAACATCACCCCTACATCACAATTTTATCGAGTAGAGTTTGCAGAATCGTTGCGAAACGTTTTCTGTCCTCCTCAGCGACTTCAGCATCTCCTTTTCCGACTAGTTCTAGTAGCCTTCGAACGTCTTCTAGCTTGACTAGACCTACGGCAATAGCGACTAAAACAGTCGCTATCGATTCTCTGACTTGATTTCTCCCCTGTTGGACGGTCCGGTAGTAGGACCCAATGGTAACAGGCTTTCCAGGTCTCAATGCGGCTGCCTCTCTATAACGCATTTCACCTGACGCGACTCTAACGTAGCTTACGAGAGACTCAAGTTGCTTCTCGGTTAGGTTCGATTGTTCAATCAACACTTCCGGGAGAATCATCTACTCTCTTTTGATATTAAAATGTATTAAACATTCTTCTCGCCATTGTAAGAAAGCTTCACTTTATCTGAGCAATATCCAATATTATTCCATAATCTAATAGAGGAAACCGACAATTATGTGAGGGCGTGCCTACACCCAAGCCCACTATCTTATTTACTTCAGGAACCAGACACGCGGGTGAGACTACTTGGGTAGGAGACGCAAGAAGACTCTTCGAATCACTAGGCGAACCCTGCCGAAGGTCTTCGCGTGTCCAAGATGTGGGATGATCACAATAAGGATAACATCACATGAAGACGAAACATCACAGGACACGGTCTTCCTCGTCGCTTGTGGCAACCTAGCGTGCGGAGTCAGGCGAGAACTCAGGTACCCGACCAAGAGGGCCGACATCGATGTGTACAACACATTCGTAGACGACTTTGCGCGTGTAGGGGCCTGAGTTGACCGGCCCCGGCGCCGTTGAAAGGTACTTGCTACAAAGAACAAAACGGGCACCAATTTGCGCAGCTCTGATAGACCCAGAGGACTTCAGCCCGGAGCAAGCTTCCCGTACGGCGGAGAAGGCAGTCAAAGCAGGGGCTAGCATGATTTTGGTCGGGGGATCGACCCTTTCCGACCAAGGCAAGCTTGACGAAGTGGTACGGGCCATAAAGAACATCACTAAAGACATCACAACATCACCAAGCACATCACAAACTCCTCCAGTCGTGCTCTTTCCAGGGAATATCACGGGCGTCTCTCGATTTGCTGACGCCATTCTCTTCAGCAGTCTCCTCAACTCGACGAATCCATACTTCATCATCGGAGCGCAAGCGCTTGGCGCGATGGAGGTCTATAGGGCTGGCATTGAAAGCATCCCGATGGGCTACTTGGTCTTCGGCAATCAGAGCGCAACCAGCTTCATCGGGCAGGTCAACAGCCTACCACTTTCGAAGCCGAATCTCGCTCTCATCTACGCCCTCGCCGCGAAGTATTTGGGGATGAGGACACTTTACCTTGAAGCCGGCAGCGGGGCAAGCGACCCTATTCCACCAGAGACCATAAGGTTGGTCAGGAAGTTCTACGACGGCATCGTGATCATAGGGGGAGGCATCTCATCGGAAGAGGCCGCCAATCGGGCGGCAAAGGCAGGCGCCGACATCATCGTGGTGGGGAATCTGCTTCGGACTCAAGGGTACGAGAAAACCCTGCAACAGATTACAGCGGCGATCAAACATAAGGTCTCGACGCGCCGAGCCCGCAGTTCCTTCAATTAGTCCACAAATGCGCTAGCCTGAAGAATTCATGATCAAGCGAAGGTAGTCCTTAAGACCCACTCACGAACCAAAGATTTGAATGTCCTTCTCCGCCGAAACTGCATGGGATCGAGTTCGTAAGCTCGCGCCTTTCCCTGCAAGACTCGACACCTATTACAAGGACATCCTAGGACAATACGAAGCGGCATACTTGACCGCATCCAGGGCCAGATCTATGGGGTTCGACCCCGTTGACACCGTGGAGAGTAAGACAGTCTTCGACCTCGCCGATAGAGTCAACCAGATGCTCCGCCTGGACCAGTTCGAGGGGCTCGTCGACCGTCTCAGAGAGCTCCTTCACTCCACGTCGAAGGAGCGCGCTGCCCTGGCCATCTCTCAGGAGATAGCCCTCGGCAAGTTCGGTGCCCTCGATAAATATGAAGCGCTGAGTTACGGGGTCCGCGCAGGCCTCGCAGTGATGACCGACGGGGTCACCGTCGCCCCACTCGAGGGAATCTCCAGCGTCACGATAAAGCGGAACGACGACAACAGCGACTACGTTTCCATCTCCTACGCTGGTCCGATGAGATCGGCCGGGGGCACCGAAGCGGCCTTCTCCCTTGTCATCGCAGACACCACCGGGAAGAAGCTGGGGCTGTCAAACTACAGGGCCAGGAAGGATGAAGTCGACAGGTTCACCGAAGAGCTAAGGATCTACGAAAGAGACGTCGGTAACTTCCAGTACAAGGTGACGGACGACGACATCAGGTACACCATATCCAACCTGCCCGTCGAGATAGACGGTATCGAGACTGACCCCATAGAGGTCGTCGTTCACAGGAACCTCAAGCGGGTCGCCACCGACAGGTTGAGGGGAGGGGCGCTCAGAGTCCTCAACGACGGCGTCATCGGGCGCGCCCACAAACTCGCTAAGAAGTTGACATCATTAAACATCTCGGGCTGGGATTGGCTCGCCGATGTCAAGGGAGGCACCCAACAGACGACCAACGAGACGGAGCAGGGCGGGACCCACTTCGAGGAGGTCATCTCCGGGCGGGCAGTTCTTTCGAAACCGAGGAGCAGTGGAGGTTTCAGGCTCAGGTACGGCAGGTCGATGAACACCGGCCTTTCGACGCTGGCCATTCATCCGGCCGTGGCGGTCCTCCTCGACTATCCGGTCGTACCGGGGACCCAAGTCAAGGTCGACATGCCAGGCAAGGCTGCGACCATAGCCTTCGTCGACTCGATAGAGGGACCGACGGTCCTCCTCAAGGACGGCAGCGTCAGGCACATCTGGTCCATCGCGGACGCCGAGCGGGAAAAGGAGAATCTGGAGAAGATCATAGACCTCGGGGACATCCTCATCAGCTACGGAGATTTCCTAGAGAACAACAGGAACCTCCCTCCTTCACCCTATGTCTCGGAGTGGTGGGTCCAGGACCTCCGGCAGGCTATGGCGACGGTCCCCGAGGCCTTCGAGAGGCTTGCTGCAGAGGGCGTCCCGCGGGAAAGGGTGACCGAGCTGAGCCTCGGCGACCCATACTCGGTCCCCTCTCCGGCCGAGGCCGTTGCTATCTCTCGTCTCCTGGGAACCCCTCTTCATCCCGTCTACACTCCGCGGTTCGACCGGGTCAGCGCTTCAGACCTAGCTGACCTTCGCGTCGGTAGCCGAGTCGAGGGGCGTGATGTGGTCGTCGATATCACATTGAATCACAGGGAGTGGGTCCTCCGAAAGTGCTTGGTGGAGCACCGACTCGAAGGCAATTCTGCCGTCATTTCAGGCGACGCTGCTACGATTATGGCCGCCCTCCTGAGACTCGAAGACAAATCAGAAGTCTCTGTTCCCTCCGACCCCGTCGAGTTCATCAGGGCCCTTTCGGGGTTGACTCTCGGCAGGCAGACGACGACGACTGTGGGTGTCAGGGTCGGGAGGCCTGAGAAGGCAATGGTCAGGAAGCTGAAGCCCCCAGTCCACACCCTCTTCCCCGTAGGTCTTGCCGGCGGCACGTACAGGGATGTCATCGCTGCTTCGAAGCACGGGCCCGTGAGAATAGAGGTCGTGAATCGGTACTGCCCCGAATGCGGCCAGAGACGCCTCTCTTCAAAATGCGAGGTCTGCGGTTCGGGGACGGCGCCGTTCAAGGCCTGTCCGCGTTGCAACTCGACAACTTCCGACGATGCCTGCCCCAACTGCAAGGCGAAGACCCTCCCTTATTCGAACCTCGACTACGACCTGCGTGCCAAGCTCGACGCCATAAAAGCGAAAGTTCCGTTTGACCCTGCGAAGCCGGTGAAGGGGGTGCGGGGCCTGATGAGCGTCTCGAAGACACCGGAGCCCCTGGAGAAGGGCATCATCCGGAGCAGGCACCAAGCCTTCGTCTACAAGGACGGGACTCTTAGAATCGACGTGACCAACGCTCCGCTGACTCACTTCAGACCCCGCGACATCAAGGTCGACCCAGAGGTTCTTGTGAGGCTGGGATACGAGAACGATCGCGAGGGCAAGCCCCTCGAAAGAGACGACCAGCTCCTCGAGCTGAAGCCACAGGACATCGTCATCCCGATTGACATCGCAAACGACCTCGTTAGGATGGCCCAGTTTGTCGACGACGAGGTGCAGAACCTATACGGCTTGTCGCCGTACTACAAAGTCCAAGGACCGGCTGACCTAATGGGTAAAATCGCTATAGGCCTGGCGCCCCACACCTCCGTCGGCGTAGCAGGCAGAATCATCGGTTTCTCTTCGGCTCAGGTCTGTTTCGCGAACCCATACTGGCACGCGGCCAAGAGGCGGGACTGCGACGGCGACGGCGACTCGCTCCTACTCCTGCTGGACGCCTTCCTCAACTTCTCGCTGGAGTACGTCCCGCACCAGATAGGTGGCCTGATGGACACGCCTCTCTTGGTCCAACCCATCCTTCTGCCGTCGGAAGTCGACGAGCAGGCCCACAACTTCGACATCGCCAGTGTCTATCCACGAGAGTTCTATGAGAAGACCCGGGAATCGCCATCGGCCGCGTCGGTCGAGGCCCTGATCGAGCGCATAGGAACGAGGCTGGAGAGCGAGACCCAATTCTACGGCTACGGATTCACGCACTCCACGAACGTCCTCACGATCAAGCGCTCGAGGGCCTCTTACTCCACGATGCGGACACTCGCAGAGAAAATCGCGAAACAGATCGAGGTAGCCGAGAAGGTGGGGGCGGTCTCGACGAGGGAAGTCGTCGAGTCGATAATCAGGACGCATCTAATCAGGGACATCATGGGGAACGCGAAGAAATACGCGACCCAGGCCTTCAAGTGCAGGAAGTGCGGCATGACCATGCGCAGACCCCCGCTATCGCAGATCTGCCCCAACTGCGGAGGGCCCATCAAGGGGACGCTAACCCGTGCATCGGTCGAGAAGTATCTCTCAATCGCCCAGAGGCTGAGCAGGGACTACGAGGTCGACCTCTACCTGAGGAATCGCCTAGACATGCTTCAGAGGGAGCTCGACCAACTCCTGCACGGCGAGAGGAAGGCCGACCAGCTCATGCTGACCGACTTTCTGAAGCCTGGCTTAGTGGAAAAAGTAAGCAGGTGAGTCCCTGAAGGAGTACTTGACCTTCTGGAAGCCCTTCCGCAGCTCCGCTATCCTCTGGGTCACTTCACGCTTCTTCTCCCCCGCCATGGCTATGTGAATGAGCTCGGCCACCTCGACCATCTCTCCTTTGCCCATCCC
>Ga0116137_1002302_pt1 | contig 11459 bp, 6 predicted proteins | sample June2015DPH_20_1_3_FD_88973 | JGI IMG/M metagenome (GOLD analysis project Ga0116137, IMG submission 88973) | Peatland microbial communities from SPRUCE experiment site at the Marcell Experimental Forest, Minnesota, USA - June2015DPH_20_100 | ecosystem: Environmental > Terrestrial > Soil >...
CTGCGTGATTCCGTCGGGGTCGTCTCATTGTCTGCTCTCCTTGCGGGACGGGAAATTCCTCCATCCAGTAGAGCAGAGTTTTCACTTAAACGCCTGTCCTATTTTTCGGGGCCGCCTCTCTCCGCCACGAACATTCCATCTTCATCCTGCTCGATGACCACGCGATATTTCACTCCGTTCCTCGTTTCTGCCCCATGAAAGGGCCGTCTGAATCGCTGGTCGGACGCTAACAAATCCACTCTGGCATATCAAGGCCATGACCGAGCAGGGGCAGGGCCCCTCCTCCCAGGCGCGTGTGTCCGCTATCCATGTTCCCCTGCTCCTCGGAGAATCGAACTCATCGAGCAACGTCCCGGCTGATCGAACTGTATCCCATCCACGAGGCGTTTGATGTGATGGAAGTCCTCGCGCGCCAGGACATCGGAGAACTCTGTAAGGATCTGCGGGCGGTTGCTTTGGGAGATCGAATGGGGCGGGGGAGATCGTTGTCAGGGGAAAAGTCCAGCCAAGCGTGTGTTCCGTTCAGAGGACATCCGGCAGCCACAGCTTGGTGCCCGGTTCGAGCCCTGCCCGGCTCCCCAAGCGGGGCGAATCTGGGCACTAGGAGGAGAGGCTCTCTCTAATCTGAGGGGAAATCACATGGGCCTTCCGGATTGACAGGCTGAAATCATCGGGTGTAGACTTCCTCCTGGTTTCGAATTGATAGGTGGAATCGTTGCTAGGCCACTGGCTCATAAGTGAACTCGTCGGCCATCGGTGGTTTGCGATCTCATCCGCTCGGGGTTGTGCGGACCTCCGCACGGAAGATGAGTAGATACGGATGTCAGCGTCACGGTGCTACGTATCGGCAAGATCATCCATTGAACGCAAGGAGCAGGCCCCGCTCATACTCTCCCCTCCCGAATAGGGTCTTCGTCCCCGCAACCGTTCCTGCGGCACAAGGATCTGTCGAGGCGCCCGCAGGGCTCTCCGTTGGTCCCGGACGCCCGTGGTCGTTGGCCGACCAAATCAAGCTCCGGCAGTCATGACGATCAATATGCTCTTTGGTCTCTTCGGGGGCATGGCCATGCTCCTCTACGGGATGCGGCTCGTCGGGGAGGGCCTCCAACTCGCCGCCGGGGGGAAACTCCGCCACGTCCTCGGCACCCTCACCAGCAACCGGGTCAAGGGGCTGCTGGCTGGGGCCGGCATCACGGCGATCATTCAGTCGTCCGGGGCGACGACGGTGATGCTCGTCAGCTTCGCCAGCTCCGGCCTGATCACCCTCCCCCAGACACTCGGGGTCATCTTGGGGGCCGACATCGGAACCACGCTCACCGTCCAGCTCATCGCCTTCCAAATCGCCGACTACGCCCTTGTGCTTGTGGGGGTGGGGTTCGCGCTCCTCTTCTGGGCCAAGCGGAAGGTATTCCGCTACGTCGGCCAAGCGATTCTGGGGTTCGGCCTGATCTTCGCCGGCATCCAGGTGATGGGGGAGGTGATGGTCCCCCTCCGCCAGAGCGTGCTCGTCTCCAGCCTCCTCATCGCCCTGGGGGATCAGCCGCTCGTCGGCCTCGTCGTTGCTGCTGTCTTCACGGCCCTTGTGTGCAGTTCCGCGGCGACCTTGGGCTTGGCCATCACGCTCGCCGGGCAAGGGCTTCTCTCCCTTCGTGCCGCGATCCCCATCATGCTGGGGGCCAACATCGGCACGTGCGCCACCGCCCTGGCCAGCTCCCTCGGGGGGAACACCGAAGCGCGGCGGGTCGCCGTTGCCCACACGGTCTTCAAGGTGGTGGGCGTGGCCGCCTGCCTTCCCCTCCTCTCGCCTTTTGTGCGCGTGGTAGGGCTGACCGCAACCGCCGGCCCCCGGCAGATCGCGAACGCCCACTCACTCTTCAACGTGGGGATGGCCCTTCTTCTCCTCCCGTTCACCACGCTGCTCGCGGGCGGCATCGCCTGGGTGGTGCCGGACCGGACGGAGGGAGGCAAGCTGTTCGGCCCCAAGTACCTCCAGCAGCAGATGTTGGAGACGCCAGCCCTCGCCCTCGGGCAGGCCACCCGGGAAGCCCTTCGGATGGCCGATTGCGTCACCGAGATGCTCGGGAAGAGCCTGGACGCCCTCAGCACCGACGACCTTGACCTGATCGGTTTCATCGAGGAGCAAGACAATCAAGTGGATACTCTGTACCAGGCGATTAAGCGCTACCTGATCCAGCTCAGCGAGGCGCGGCTGACTGAAGAGCAGCGTGCGCGGGAATTCGGGATCCTTCAGGTCATCGACAACCTCGAAAACATCGGGGACATTCTCGACCACAACCTCATGAAGCTGGCGGAGAAGCGCCTGAGGCGGCGGGTCCACTTCTCAGTCGCCGGGCGCCAGGAGATCGGCCTCCTCCACCAGCGGGTGCGCCAGAACCTGGAGATCGCCATCGCCGCCTTCGGCAGCAACGACGCGGGGTTGGCCAGGCAGGTCTTGGAGCAGAAGCTGGAGATTAGCCAGCTGGAGAGATCCCTCCGCCAGGCGCACATACAGCGGCTCCACGAGGGCTACCGAGAATCCATTGACACGAGCGAGATCCACCTGGACATCCTCACCAACCTCAAGCGGATCGACTCCCATATCACGGCCATCGCCTACCCCGTGTTGGAGCGGCCCGTGTGACCCTGGCGCGTCGAGCCCTAGCCAAGAGTTTCAGGTACGGGACCGCGCCGGCCTGTCCGTCCTCGTCTTGTCCCCAATTACGGCTGGAGCCGGGATCTCATGGGCATGCGGCTCATGAGAACCGTGTACCTGGGAGCGGATATTTTCACTCTTCCGAAGATGCTCCATGGCGGTAACTTATCGCTCGTTTGTACCCATCATTCCAGATAGCCATCACATGTGTCTGACCACGGAGAAGTCGTGCTGGAGCGATTGGTAGGGCGGGCCAGGAGCGGGCGGCGTTGAACGCTGCGATGGTTCTATCGAGATTAGAGCCCGAGTTATGGTTACATTCACGTCTTCGCGATTGTTGGCGAATAGTTGCGGGGTTGCAAGCAGTCGAAAAATGGGTACGACTAAAACACGAGAGGCTGATTTTGGCCACTGAAGGCGAGGGCCTCAGTTCGGGTCCAGGATGGCTCCCCGGGATGGGCGAATTTGGGCGCTGGGAGGAGAGGGTTTCACTGGTGTAACTGCCGATCGCCGGGCTCTCAGATGCTACCGGGAACTCGCCGAACCGAGGACCTCGTCAGGCGGGATCGCACGGCGGGGCCGGGACCGGTCCGGAGTCGGGAAGCGTCTGCTCCATCTCTGCCAAACCATTCTCCCGCGGGATGCTCTCTTTCAGGCTTCCGATCTGGCTCACCAATCCGTTGAGCCTGGCCAGGACGATGTCGGCAGACGCACCGCCTCGGACGTGGCGGGAGCACTCCTCGGCTTTCCCTCCGAGCTGGGTGAGCTGTTCCAGGAGTGCTTGGCGCCCCTCGTGCAGGGCTTGACCGAGGAATGTGACGCTGTCGCCGATCCCCTTCAAGCGGTCGTGCTTTCGCAGCGTCCCGGCCTGCACGTATCGCCCGGCGGCCATCTCGCGGATGGTCTGCGCGAGGCGAGATTCGGGTCCGGCCACCCTGTGAGAGGCGAGGACGATATGCAGCACGACGACGAGGGCGGCGAGCAGACTCACCAACAGAGCATCGGTGGGGAAGACCCAGATCCTTTGCCTGACCTCCGGCGTGAGACAGTCGAATGGCAAGACGTAAATTGTTTCGGCCATCAACTTGAGGTTCAAGTACAGGATGATCGCGGTATAGAGGAAGAGAAAGACGAGAGCCTTGCCAGCCAGAGCAAGTTGGAATCGGGGCTGGACGAGGAACTTTCGTCGCCTAAAGAATGAGTGGTTCATTCGCATATCCCCTCTTTCCCACGGGGCCTACACTAGAAAAAGATGAAATTCCAGCGCCCCGTCTGTCTACAGGCTGAATTGCGGTCAAATCTTCTCCCAGGGAGAGGGGGATTACTTCATTCGAAAGCAATCAGCATGCCATTGATCTTTCAACCTTTGATTGGCAAGTTGGCTCGTGTTTTCAAGAGGTTGAATCGGGTCAGTGGGTTGCAAGGAGGGGATGAAATGCTGCGGGGCGTATGAGTTTCGGTCAGCCAATATTCCAATGCCGCGGAATATGGTGGGAAACCTCCTGCCTTGTGACGCCAGGGTTCTCAGGGGTGACTGGACTGGGTCACATCAAGGGGCTATGATGCTTTCTCGGCCAGATGCCACCGCCTGAGTGCCAGGGCAAACGTGATAACATGATGGAGTGGTGATTTCGGAAGCGGAAGCTGAGATGCCCAGTTCAAGGTCTGGACGGCTCCCCAAGCAGGGCGAATCTGGGCACTGGGAGGAGAGAGTTTCGATACGCTGAAGCCTGGCCGAGCCTTTTGCGGACCACAGACAGGCAGAGGCGCCGGGGGCTGGAACGCTCGCGACGGAGACCTGGGGGCAAATGGCTAGTGGGCGGGTGGCGGCGACTCTTCCACTTTCTTCCAGGTGTCGTCCGGGTTGTACGTCTGCATGGCGCGCGCGATGTTTCCTGTGTCCGGGCCGAGGTTCTTCTCGTAGACGACACCCTGGTGGTTCACGAGGAAGGTCATGACCCCGGAGATCCCATATCGCGCCGGAAACGCGACGAGGGCGAACCCGCCGATCATCTTGCCGACGACGACGTAGTCGAAGGCGCCGCCCGGCGCGTCCGGGCCCTGGGCCGTCAGGATCCTGTAGAGGTAGCCATGGTAGGGCGTGGGTTTGCCGCCCGACCGCTTGCGGGGATACCCTTCCGCCCTGGCATTCGCGACGAGCGGGCCCAACGGACTCGGCACGTCGCCCTCCTGCGTCCGCCAGTAGAGCCCGTTCTTCTTGGCCTTGTCGCTGCGGAACTTCATCGCATACTTGAGCAACCCGTCGCCCTCGCGGGGCACCCGGGCGTACTCGCGCTGGGCATCGACATAGGCCAGACAGACTTGCATGGTGTTCAACTCGTTCCGGCCGATGCGGCGGTTCAGGATCTCCTGTTTCCCCGCGGCGGTGTCGAAGCGCCAGGTATCCCCCTCCTTCACCACCGGGATCGGCAGCGGCCACTCGTCCTGGCCGATGACCAACACCGCTCTCGTCCCGGTGGGTTGTTCCAGCTTGTTCGCCTGGTCATAAGCGTGGACGAAGCGCTCCCGCGCCTGCTTGTCGGCCACCTTATCTCCCGACCGGATGAGGGGCCTGCTCTCGGGGCCGAGGATGGCGGCGAGGGCCTTCGTGTCCGCCGCTTTCACGGCCGCGACGAGGGCCTGTACCGCCTCCTCTGGGGAGGCGAAGGTCCTCTGCGCTGGGCTGGCGGCGCCCGCTGCCTGGGCGCCGGCGGCGCCGATCAGCAGCATCGCCATGGCGGCGATGGTGAGCCACCGGGTCAGGGTGAGGCGCGCCTGCCGATTGGGTGAAGACATCCTGAACTCCTCCAGAGCTGCCATGCTTCCGATGCTCCGCACGGGTTGGAAGTCGGCGGGCTCATTCCAGGGGCGCCCGCGACACCTTTCACCTGCGCTGTCCGCTCCCGCCGCCGGTGCGCCCGCCGCCGCCCGTCGGCCTCGGCGGGCTCGGGGCTGGCCTGACTGCCCCCGTGCTCGGACGGCTCACCGGCGCGCTCGGCGCCGGCCTGGTCGGGCCCAGGCTCTGACGGCTCAGGCGCCCGCGGTCGCTGGCGCTCCGGGTCTCGCCGCCGCGTCCCAGCCCCTCGAGAGCGGCTGGTTGGCGGGGCGCCTGGGGGGCCGGCGGCGCCAGGGGCTGTGGAGCCTCTTGCGCGCGGCCGCGGAACGCCTCGCGGGCGTCCACGCCCGGCCGCGGGCCCTGCCCGAACCGCTGCCGCACACCTGGATCGTAGTAGGGGACACCCCGGCGGTGGTCCGCGTCGTGTCGCCAGGTGGGGTTCGGGATGGTGGTCCGGTTAAAGGTGTTGAAGTTGGTGACATTGATGTGGACGCTGTGGTGGCCCCAGTCGAAGCCGCCCCAGAGCGCCGCCCCCACGGCCACGCCGAGGCCGAAGGAGAGCCCGGGGGCCCCGACCACGTAACCCGGCGGGTACCAGTAGTAGGGGGGATAGGCCGGGTACCACCACGGCCCGTACACCACGGTGGGGTCGTAGATGGGCACGTAGACGACCTGCGGGTTCGCCGGCTCGATCTGGATGCCCTGCGGCTCGACGACGACCGCTTGCTGGGGGGTGCTCTGAAGGTAGCCTGCGGCCTGCGCCTTGGCCCGCAGCAGCTGGACGGTGGCCATCACGTCCTGCGGCTGGGCCAAGAAGGCGTCCCCCAGCTTCTGGGTCCAGTCCAGCTTCCCGTTCATCATGGCGAGCACCTGGGGAAATGCCGTCAGCGACCTCACGCTCGGATCCCAGGGCTGCTGCTGCATCGCCGCTTCCAGTTGCGGGCCCGTGACGTTGGGGTATGCCTGGATCCAGCGGGTGGCCTCGACCACCTCCAGGGGGTAGGTGGCGGCCATCAGGATCTGCGCCAAGAGTGCATCGGGATAGAGGGCGATCGGCGCCAGGAGCTGATCCAGAGCTTCCGCCCCGAAGGTCGGTGGCGCGGGGGCGCCCGTGGGAGGCGGCGGGGGAAACTGCGCCAGGGCGCCGGGCACTGCCACCAGCAACAGCACCAGGCACCCAAGCAATGCGTGCCGCGCGGCGTCCTTCGTCGGCATGCTCCTTCCTCGCTCTTCTCGGTGGCGGTGCGCCCTGGCACGCGCGATCGGCCGATCCCCTGACCCGCCCTCGGTGGATGTCTCAGAGGCTATCGTAGCACCCCCTGCGGTCGAGGCGCCCTCACGGCAGGGGCACGCAGCGGCGTCCACGTCTGCCAGGTGCCGCAAGAGTGGCTCCGGGGCCGGCGGCCACACGGCGCTTTTCAGCGCGATGCCTGCAGCCAATGAAGAATACAGCAAGCGCGGAGAGATAGCAAGAAAACGGTCCGAGAAAAACCTTGAACCGCCGATACCAACGGCACCCGCCTCAGGCGGATTGGCGGTTGGGAATTTCGGATTGGGGCTAGCCTTGATCCGAAGAACCCTCGAAGCGCCGGTACCAACGGCATCCGCCGTTGGTGCGCAAGAGCCGTGGTCCGCAACTATTCCGCCCCGCCTCACGTGATTCCTCTTCATCTTGCTGGAAGTAGATATTCAGGGTGATCGTCTCACATTGTCACGGAACATGGCGGAACGTGGGGAACCTGGACGCCCAATCTGTCGGGTATGTCCGAGTTCGAGCCCTGCCCGGTTCCCCAAACAGACCAAATCTGGGCACTGGATAGAGCGATTATGCCTGCAGTGGGAGGCGGGGCCGATTCTCCCTGGTCCATTGAAGGCCCAGCGAGGCGAGCAGGAGAGGAAGGCAGCCAAAACGCTCTTGGGGGGGAAGGCCCCAGACCCCACGAGCGTCGAGGTGACCCCCGACGCTCGTGAGAGGCTGCTTGGGTTGGGTGGTGACTACCTCCGACGGTTCCGCCTCCACGTGAAGCCCCGTGATCCGCAAGAACTCCATCCGTTTTCTCTTGATCTTGCCATGCCTGAGTAGTATTTTCCCCTCACGCCTTTCCTCTCCCTTCCACGCAGAAGCAGGGAATCTGGCGTGCCATGCGGCCACTCGATTCGGTGACCCGGGAGATCCGCAGACACTGCTTCCGTCCCCGGCGTGTCCTGGGGGCGGCAAAGAGTCCATCCGTCTTGGGGTTGGGGCACACTTCCCCCCGAAGAACAGGTGGGGGGAGCACTGGATCGAGGTCTTACGGACCACACGATGTCTGCTGCTCCGATCGCTGGCGCCAGCGCTCGGCAGCGTGGCCACCGTTCTCGTGTCGCCCGCCACCCGCAGCATACCGCCGCCCCAACGCGGAAGAAGCCAATGGAGTCTCCGGGCCCGCAGCGGTACCGGCGTTGCGGGGCCCAGAAGAAAATCACCCATCGCCTCAATTCCTACGAGCCATGCGCCACCAACCGCGGGTTGTACGCCGGCCCGATAGAGGGGAAAGGGGTCAACCATGGAAAAGCGCGCGAGTCTGTCCCTTGCCGTCGGCCTCGCTGGCCTGCTCCTCGGCCTGGCGGCCGCGGCTCAGGCCCAGTATTTGGTGATCGGTGAAGACAACAAGCTGTACTGGGACGACACCGGCAAGATGGTCTTTACCGAGCCCGGCAAGGACGAGGTGCTGATCGTCGACATCAAGGACCCCGAGGCGCCGAAGATCGTCGCCTCGCTGCCCTTGATGAACACGATGATCGGCCCGCCGACCAATCTCGCCATCACGCCGGACGAGAGCCTGGCGGTGGTTGCCAACTCGGTCGACTACCAGCAGGACGGCGCCGGCTGGAAGGCAGTGCCCGACAACAAGCTCTTCGTGATCGATCTGAAGTCGACGCCCCCGAAGCTGATCGCCACCGTCGAGGTCGGCAAGCAGCCCTCGGGCCTCGCGATCAACAGGAAGGGCGACCTCCTCCTGATCGCCAATCGCGCCGACAATTCGATCAGCGTGCTCACGATCGACGGCAAGGGGGTCAAGCTTGTCGACACGGTGCCCATGGGCGATACCGTCTCGGCCGTCGCCATCACCCCTGACGGCAAGCATGCGTTGGCCTCGAAGTATGCGGTCAACAAGGTCGCCTGGCTCGACATTGACGGGCAGAAGGTGACCTACAGCAAGATCGATTTCGGGGTAGGCGTGTGGCCCTACAACGTGCAAATCACCGCGGATGGCCGCTTCGGCCTTACCGCGAACCAGGGGAACGCCGGTGTACCCGACGGCGGCGCCGGCTCGGTGACCGTCATCGACCTGAAGGCGACCCCGCCGCACGTGGTCGACTACCTGGGCGTCGACCCCTTCCCGGAGGGTCTTGCGATCAATCCGACTGAGGACCTCGCCATCGCATTGGCGCTGAACGGCAGCGGTGGTGCCCTGTCGAAGGACGCATGGTTCGCGCATCCGAACGACATCGTCGACGTGCTCTCGACTGCAGGCGCCACCGTACGCAAGGTGGGTGCGATCAACGCGGGTATCAAGGCCGAGGGCGTTGCGTTCAGCCCAGATGGCAAGTACCTCTACGTCGCCAATTTTGGCTCTCCCCTCCCCTCCATCGCCGGCAGCCTGCAGATCTACAGGGTGCAGGGAGACAGGGTGGTCGACACCGGCAAAGTGCTGAGGCTGCCGGGCCATGCCGCCTCGATGCGCAGCAGCGTGCCGTAAGGCCTTCTACATCGACGTCCTCTATCGACCTCACCCTTCGAGACGCGGCGCTTCGTGCCGCCCTCAGGGTGAGTTATGGGGGACGTAGGTTCTAAAGCGCATTCCGATAGTCTTGCGAGGTCTCAGCCCGACTGGGCTCCGCTTTTTCTCCACCGAGGGGCCCTCACGGGTACTGCACGGCTCGAAGCAGGTGCCTGACCCGTCCCGCGTCGCTCTTCTCGAAAGTTGTTTTTGCACCTACGTCCCCCAATACGTCCCCCAATACGCGGGGGACGCAAAAGGCCGAGTAAGTCACTCACGCAAGTTTCTCCTCCTCATTGAGGACACAAGTCGGGATACCCCGATAGCAAAGCCGCCACCCATTTCAATGAATGCCGCCACCAATTCCGGCGGGTAAACCAGCCCGGCGCCTTGGGTTGTTAGCAGGAAGGAGCATTACTGGAAAAGGAGGTGGCGGTTAGGAGGGAGCTTTCCCTGAATAGAGCCTCCCAGGCAAGGTGACCGGGTTCGAGCCCTGCCTGGCTCTCCAAGAGGGGCGAATCTGGGCACTGGGAGGAGAGGGTATCGCTGCTGTGAAGGTTAACGGTGCGGGCGATGACCTGCGCGGCGCCAGTTTGCTCCGTCGGGGTCTATCGCCCTGCTTCGACGACTTGACCTGACCTTTCATTTTCTCTTATGAATTGACACGTCCCTGAACTTCGTCAAGTGTTGTTATCAAATGCAGTATTTCGGTTGGTAAAACAAGTTCCGAATAAACTGACCGAAAAAATGAAGACCGGAGTTTAAATTCTCTGCCGTTAGAAAACTTCACTTTAACGCCGTATGCCTTGGGGTTTTCCAGCATTGGAGTAGAAGCCTTTGTACGTTTGCCTTCCTCAGCCTCTTTTCCTATGATCAGGGATAGTTTAAGATTGGCCTTGGCCGCTATTTTGAAGAAAGCATCGAGATCGAATTGGGCATAAATCCTGACCCGATCCATTACAATGTCGAGCATAAGGCCTTTGGGATACCATATAAGAGGTGAGCGGCTCATCACATAAGTCATGTTATGCACAGCAAGATTAACTAGAGGATGTTCTTTGTTAAGCGCTTCAATCTCTCCGACCTGGCATGTTAGCTCGGGGTGTTTAATGTGAAAATAACCAGTGATGTAGGTTTCTAACTTCGCCTAACTTAGCAAGTCCTTTCTCTGAAAGGGCCACAAGCCAAAGGCAACCATCGATTCCTAAAAAGCTCATACCAAAAGGATTGCTGGGATCTTTTGCGTCATCGACAAGATCTGGCAAGTCTAATAAATACGTCCTCACGCTCGGCACTTTTGCCTTGGTCAGTGCTTGTTGGAGTTTATCCTCGTGCAGGGCAGTTTGCAGAGGCTCAAATTGGAAGTTGGCTTGAAACTGTCGGAATCTTTCTCGTTGGCGAATGATTCTATATGCCTGCGCCTTTGCAGCGCATCCTAGTTTGGTTTCGACTTCCTCTAGATCCTCCTCTGATAAAATTCCTCCCCGCGATTCTATAAGATCACTGAGCTTATCATTCATTTGACCACTTTTGATCTCATGTAGGCGCACGTAGACACCGTTTTCGTCCCAGCGAATTCTTATTATATCTCCAATCTGACTGATGGTGGTGAGGTCTGAAACTAAATGGATTTGCCTTTTCGCCTCTTGATTGAGTCCCCAGGCTATGGCCAAGACTTTCATTAATTCATCTGGATCAGGGTGACTAACATGTTTCTTGAATACAAGGTGATTCGCTATCCACGGTTTGGACAGAAGAATCCAGAGAATTCCATCCATTAAACGTCTCAGGATAAGTTGGCGATTTTCAACCGCTTCGAGCTGCTCCTGAGTGTCTTTCAACGATGGATTCCGATCTGAGCGCAAGCGTTTAATTTCTTCAGATAACTCTCGGCGCTTTTTCTCAAGCTCAATGAACAGCAACCCGACTGCTGACTGAGTTTGCGCGAAAGAGGAGAAAAGGCCGTTCTTGAAACATTCAGCGGCTTTGACATCTACCAGGTCGTCGCCAAGCTTGTAGCCTGCAGCTTCGAGTGATCTGATCCCGCCATCAAATGCCCATTCCAAAAAGGTTTTTATACATAACGACCTAAATAATGCCGCATAATCTGGCGAGGACTGGATTGGGTTTTCTCCACAGATTCAGTTGAGCCGAGACGGCGGCTACCAGGTCCGTGAGCAGCGGAAAGTATTGGTTGTGGGTACAC
>Ga0116137_1002307_pt1 | contig 11430 bp, 18 predicted proteins | sample June2015DPH_20_1_3_FD_88973 | JGI IMG/M metagenome (GOLD analysis project Ga0116137, IMG submission 88973) | Peatland microbial communities from SPRUCE experiment site at the Marcell Experimental Forest, Minnesota, USA - June2015DPH_20_100 | ecosystem: Environmental > Terrestrial > Soil >...
GACGCTGGCAACGGGGGGCGATACTCCGTGGCCCTTCGCCAGATCGGCATGACCGACATCCACGTTCGTCGACTCAGGTTCTCCTCGTTCCCGCCCTTCCACGTTGTCACAGCCAGGAAGCCCTTCCGGAAGTAAAGCGAATTGGAAAACGCACAAAATAACCCAAAGAAGAGTAATATGCTTGCCGCTTTAAAGGGTGGAGGAGAGAAGCCACTTGTTTAGAGGTTCTCAGAAGAAGGAGCCCCGCAAAGACGACCTCTTCGACATCGACCTTGCCCATGGAATCATCAAGAGGAAGGAGGACGGAATCAGGGTCCTCGCTATGGGTTCTCCCGGCTGGGCCACACTGGAAAAGGAGCTCGCAAGCACCTTCATCTCCGGGGCCGCAGTGATTCTGCAAAGAATGGGGTACAGCTACGGAAGGTACCTCGGGAGGATCGCCAGGACCCAGCAAAAGACCGCGGAGCAGACCCTTGAATCGCTCCAGAACTTTGCCAGGGAAGACGGCTGGGGAGAGCTCGTGCTCATGGGTGGGGACCTCTCCAGGGGGCAGGCCCGCCTGGTCCTGCGGGACTGCATCTTCTGCCTCCACATCAAGGAGGCGAGCGAGCCCGTGTGCCACATGCTCGCAGGCTTGGTCGGCGGCGTCGCCGATGAAATGATCGGGTTGAACCACAGGGTCTTGGAGGAGAGGTGCATCGCGAAGGGGGACCCGCACTGCGAAATCGCCGTCGAAAGAATGGGGTAGGCAACTCAGCCCCTTGAGCTCGCGCGGCCAAGCGGACGGACAGAGATGCCGAGTCGACCAATCACCAGCCGCCGCAGTCTTGGAAACGACGATAACTCTTAACTCGAAATCCTCGCTAACCTTTTTCCATTGAGCGGCCAGAGGCGCAGGAGTCCCGCTGAAATAAGGTACGAGATCCTGAAGGCAGCAGTGGGCGGGGAGAAGAAGACGCGGATAATGTACCAGTCCTCTCTAAACCTGAAACAGCTGAAGAAGTATCTGGACGAGCTGGTCTTGACGGAGTTGATCAACTACCGCCCCGCCGGCAGGTGCTTCACGACCACCGACAGGGGAAGGACCTTTACCAAGATGTTCGAGAACTACAGGGAGACGGCCGATCTGCTGAGCGAGCAGGAAAAAGCCCTGGAACGCTTCCTTACGTCCAGAGCGAAGAAGCCTGTCGCAGCTGCAGCCTAGAGGTGCTCTCCAAAATCTGTCCAGGTCCGCCGTCCTCACCGACGGAGACCGTTCCATTCAGGCTCAGTCTGAGCCCGTCGTAGAGTTGGAGAATTGCACTTCCCTTCTTCGTAAGGATGTAGGTGCTTCTCTTCCCTCCCTGGTCCTCCTTCTGAATCAGGCCGCGTTTTAGCAGGTACTCCAGGTACGAGGAGAGTACCTTCCAGCTCATGTTCGCCTTATAGAGGATGTGGGTCGGCTTCGTCGGGCCTTCCGAGACCACACCGAGAATGTCGCAGACCATCTCCATTGGCGACCTACGGACCTGATCGAGCGGGCCCTCAGGGAGAGGCGGGCCATGGTTTCCGTTTGATTCCATGGCTTAGATAGTGCCTAGAACAGATATAAGTATTAATGTGCATATTCCAAATCTTTAGCCCGAATCCCTGGCTCGGGCGGCAGTCTGCTTCATATTCCAGATCGTCAGCCAGAATACCGGCCATTACCTCTTGTCCACGGCTGGAGCCTTCAGCAGCGTGGGCAGGGGGTGGGGGACCTTGAGAGAGCCTGCGATCAGGTAGAAGAGGCTGTACGTTCTTTCATAGATGGTCGTGAGGACCATCGGCGGCTCCTTGCCGTCCTGGGCAGCCAGGGCGCCCTGGATCTCCTCCTTCGACCCCGAGAGGGTGGCGATTCCCGACACGGCGAGCCTCGCCAGCTGGGGCTGGTTCGTGAGCTCTAGGGTGAAGCTGAGCAGGAGCGACTCAGGGTTTCTGTCCCTCTCCGACATGGACACATTGAGGGTGTAGTTGGCGGGCGAGTCCTCGGTCGCTTTGTCCGAGAGGCGAGCCGCGTCCACTTTTTCGACCAGGACGGATACCTTTAGCATACTCTGCCCTGTGGTACCAAAGGAATCGGTTTAAAGTTATCCGGACTCGAATCATCGCTTCGCAGTCCAGTTTCAACCCCCAGGGCAGGCCAGTCTCAGATGACCAGAAGGACCGAACATACGACGCCCGAGATTAGATGCCCTGGATCATGGTCTTCATCTGCGAGCTTACGTCCTGAATCGTGAGTGCCGCGCCGCAAAACTGGCACTTGACGATGCGGTCGACTGGGAGGGGGAGCGCGGCGCCGCACGTCGGGCACTTCAACTGTTCGAGCTCGAGGCTCCCTCCATGTTCTGGAGGGGGCTGCCCCGCCTGCCTGGCATCCAACTCCTTGAGGATGCGGTCGACGAGCTCTGAGACCTTGGCGTCCACCTCCAGCTGGAGCTTGCCGATCTCTTCCGCGTGCCCGGCCCTCTCCTTCTTCTCCGAGTCCTTGCCGATCTTCGACGCGAACCGCAGGATGGCGCTCCTCTCGATCCGGCTGTCTTCTCCCCTCAACAGCTCCGTGATCACCAACAGGTGCCGCTGCACGGTCGCGAGGTTGGTGATCGTCTGCCTGGTAGCGGGGGTCAGGTTCGCTTCATCGACCGCGAAGCCGATCTTGGAGCGGATCTTCCTGAGAATCTCCTGTCTTGAAGTCTGGGAGAGCATTTGGGTCTACAGGAATTGCATCATCTGCAGGTAGAGGGCTTTCATCTCCTTGGCCGAGCCCTCCAGGTCCATGCGCGTCTTCCCTTCGATTCGGATGATTCCCTTTCTGTCGATTATGCCTTGCTCGCTGAACTTGATTCCCTGCAGCTCCTCGAGTCTCTGGCTGATGACCTCGTCATTCTTGACCAGTACCCCTCTCTGAGCGTAGAGCAGAAGACGCCTGTCGGTCAGTATCACGTGATAGTGCTTCACTCCAAAGCGCACGCGGCCAGTGCTGTGGAATCTTGTCTGCTCGCCTGGTATCAGATAATCGTTCAGGGGCAATCTGACCCGTTTTCGACGCCTTCGTTATTTAAGATAGCGTGCGCCTAGTTGCCACCAGAGCGCTCTTCGCGACTCCGACTGCAGGAGCGGGAACGTAGCTGCGAACGAGGGAGATGGCTACGCCGTCGCGAACTTTCCGCTGAGCTCAAACTTCTCAGGCCTGGTCTGTATCGTGTCCACTATGAGCCTCTCTGGGACCCCTCCTCTCAGATAGAGTAGGAAGGTCGCGTCGTCTGGTATCGGAAGGCCTTCGACGCTATCGAACGACTTCAGCACCTCCTCGGTCCTTGCAACCCTCGGTTTTATCTCGTTTACGACCTGGAATACGACTTCCATCCCGCCCTTCTCAGAATCTGAGAGATTCACGATGAGGGCGCCCACCTTGGTCCAGCCCTTCGACATTATGACCTCCATCCCCTTCCCGCCGTCCGACCGAAGCAGAGAGCCGATCATGTTCGAGGACTTATCATATTCCCTCTGATACGTGTCCAGGAGTTCCTTGAGATAGCGTCTGACGTCGGTAAGAGAGTAGAATCTAAGGACTCCGGAAATCGCGCTTACGCCCGCTTCAGGTATCACGTCTATTTGTCCACCCTGTCCGAGTTATGAAGGTTTGCCCCCTTCATCCCAACCTTAGGTAGTACGTCGCAAGCGTTTTGACGTTCGAGCCGACGACCCCCAGGTAGAAGATGTCTGCGGCCACGAGGGCGACGAAGGCGCTGACCTTCACGATCCTGAAGGCGACCGGCCGAGACGCACTCTCCTTCAGAAACGTCGCGTACAGGAGCGGGACGACCGGGATGTACTTCAGGCTCAGCGCGGCGACGAAGCCCTCGAAGCTCAGGCTGAACAGCCCGGCGGCGAGGGGGTTCAACTCCACGAAGCCGGGACCCGACTTCAGCGCTACGAGGGTCGTCAGGGCGTCGAAGCAGTTGAGTGTGACGAACACAGCCAGCAGGATCACCAGCCTCTTGTTGAGCCTGAGAATATCGAAGGACATCAGGAACCTCGTCTCCCTCTCGCGAATGATTCTGCGCCGCTCCTTCATCCTCGCCCTGACCCCTTCGAGCATCGCTGAGGGAAGACCGCCCTACCCTCGGTCAAGTCGAGATGCCGGACAGTTCGCGCTTCTCTCCGAAGCTTCCCTTGAACGCAAAACCGTCCTTCGACTGTCTCTGCACTGGGGCGACCTCAGGCTGCTCCTTGGGGAGAGGCTTCTCTTCGTCGGCCTTGGTTCTGATCTCCTCCTTCGGTTCCTCGTCCGGGACCTCGAGCTCGTCCTTCTTTGTCTGCCTGAAGGTGGCCTGGGCCTTCTTCAACTCCTTGAGGACCCGCTCGAGAGACCTGACCTTGTTGCTCTCGTTCTTCCTCTTCTCGAAGAGGAGGCGCCTAAGTTCGGGGGTGCACTCCTCGATTACCGCGATGATCGTGCTGGGCGGAAGGCGGTAGAGCGGCCTCGATATGCGGTTCCCGCCGCCGTCGACCAAAACAACGACCGCCTCTGAAACGAGATAGGCCTCCTTGCAGGGCTCTCCGATGGCCTCTGGCCTGATCGGGATCGTCGAGTCCACCTCGCCCTGCAGGGTCTTCATCATCTCGGACAGCTTCTGCCCGTAGCTCTTCTCCTTCTCGTAGAGATCGGTCAGCATGATGTATTCGCCCTGGATCTCCCGCAGGCTGTCGACGAAACTTCCGGGTTCTTCCTTCCCTTTCTGTTCTTCTGCCATCGTCTCAAAAATTCCGCCCTTCGGCATTAAAGGCGTTGTGAAGCTCCAATCCGTTTTTGCCCTCCATCGTCCTCGGTGTCATGAAAACAGCGACTTGGTCGAGCGGTCGATTGAGCCAAGCGATTCCGCCAGTGGAGCGAATACCCTCCACGGCCTCACAAAAAGGCGCATCTGAAAGACGGATTCAGGTTCTGTGTTAGTCCTAGGCAAAGTCTATTTGCCCTGGAGGCGCGATTCTGTCTCGGATGTCCGACAACCTGTATGCTGCCGTCTCGGAGAGGACTCTTTCACGGCCCGAACCCCCTGAGGGGCGGAGGTCGCTTCTCCAGATCAGGATTGACATCCTTCGGGTGATCATGCAGGGCTATGGCAAGCCCACCCAGGTGATGTATCAAGCCAACCTTTCCTGGAAGGTCCTCCAAACGCAGCTGAACTCCTTTCTGGAGGCCGGCCTTCTGAAGGTCGAGGAGTACGGTACGAGGCGGAAGTACGCCATAACTCCCAAGGGAGCGGAGATGGTCCGCTCGTTCCAGAAGGTTGCCGACGAAGTGCTGAAGTGAAGCGACAGCCTCAGTCGCCGCCATTGAACATTCTGCGATTCTCTGGACCCTTCCCTTCTTGCTGCCTTGTTGCGCGCGCTTCGACTAGCGGAGCTGCGCCGCTCTTGCCTTGCGGGTGGCCATCGCCGCAGGTGCCTCAGGTTCGAAGAAGGACTTACTGTCAGCTGGGGTGAGGATTCGAAAGCCGTACTCATCCGCCAGCTTCTGTCCCTCCTCGCTGGGCCTCCCTCTGAGACAGATGAGGGTCACGCTCGCTCCCGTATCTATCTCCTTCAGAAAGGCGCGAAGGACTTCAAACCGACCGACCTCCTGACACAGGTCGAACCCGCACATCCGTCCACTCTTGGACGCAAGGAACGAGAACCTGTGTTCGACTCCCGAAGTGCCCGTGAGCCTGGCTGGCTTGATGACCTCGAATCCCTCCTTTGTCGCGTATATCTCTAGCGCCAGGACTTCAAAGTACACAGTAGGAGTCCACTCCTGGCGCGTAGATAAGCCATCTTGCCGAAATCGCCGCGTTATCCTTCCCAGAAAGGCCACAACGAGCGTCGCCCCGACCTATCATAGGACAGGATCTGAGCGGTCGCCTTCAGGCTGGACGGGTTCGGGGCTCCTAGGTGCGCAGGTTCCCACGGAAGGAAGAAAGGAGTTCGATGAGACCTTGTACTGCTTTCCGACGGCCGGAATTTCGATTCAGACGAGACGCCCCCCGGGGGCTAGAGCTTGATGTCCCTGAGCCTGTCCTGATAGGGTTCTATGATGTTGTGGGCTGTGTCCCTGGCATAGGTCAGGTTTTCCAACCGGAGCGTGTGCGCGTTCGGGAACGCGGCGGCCGGCCCGAATGCGAGCTCTTCCGCGCGTCTTCCGGTCCTGTTGACGCTCACGATGGTGAGGTACATCTGCTGCAACTCCTCCGACAGCTTGCGGGGGATATTGTCCAGGAGCCCCGCGTTGACGTACGTAAGGTACGCTCCTATCCTGTACTTCGGAATGGGGGCAACGCTGGTGTCCCCTGAGAGCTGGGCATCTGCGTAGGTCACTATGGCCTTCGTGACCTTCGCGTTGGTCCTGATCTCAGCCCGCAAGGTCCTCTTGATGGACCTCTTCCTGTCCCGTTCCAGCAGCGCCAGCGCGATGAGAATGGTGATGAAGGCGATGGCCAGGATGATCAGATACGGGAAGACGTAGGTCCGTAAGAATGAAAGCGCCTGCTGCTCGTAGGCTCCGATTGACCCTGCCATTTCCGCAGCCTGAGACGAGCCCCTGGAAGTATAAAACTAGGAAGGCTTGGTAGTATAGATTCCGGATCTACGAATCGGTTTGTCCTACTTCTTCCCGTACATGTCTGCGTGCTCCGCAGACTTCGAAATGACCCCAGAAAGCGCCACACCGAGACTCCCAAGCAGCTCCTCCAGCCTAAGCCTGTCCTCGAAGGGCCTCTGCAGGTCAAGCATTCCCCTCTTGATCGCGAAGGAAGTCCATGCCGTCGTGAGGACGCTCGACATCAGCATGTACACGAAGACGTAGTTCCCGCCTGTCCCTGTCTCCTTGCCTAGCGCCGCCGCCTGTTTTCTGATCAGGTCCTCGATCCGTTTCTTTCCAGCTTCGATTTCGGCCTCCGTGTTCCCTGGCCCCACCTCCTTTGAGACCTTCTTCAGCTCACCTTCGATCTCGTCGATATACTTGTTAAGGTCAACCCTCTGCAGCGCCACGTCGAAAGTCTCGCTCAAGGCTGGCGTCAACAACTGACCGAGCGCGGGTCTTAAACCTTTGAGTTTTTTTGGCCCTCTACTACAGATTCCAGATTCATCTTCAACCAAGTCGCAACCTGAACGATGTACGACGCCACAGTGACGCCCTCTTCTAGGTGAACGACTGCTGGCAGGTATGTTGATTCTAGGGTATGACGGAAGCGATCAGAAACGGAGGCCTCGAATTCTCGGGGTTCCTGAAGTCGGTCTTCAGAGTGACTGGGGGTGAAGTGAAGAGAGGTAGCATCATCCGTCCATCAATTGATTAATCGTTCTGGTGGAACCTTCGACTAGTCTCCTTCGCGATTTCGCGTCGTCTGTCGCAGTAAGTGCCAAAGCTCCGAGAAGAGAGCCGAAGGCCAAGATGCCAGCGGCAAAATATCTACCCGCCCTCTGTGCATTCGATTTCTTTGGGCTTTCAGATTTTCTCATAGCAAGTGTGGTGTAGTTTCCAGTTAAGAGGTTCTTCCGCGACTGCGTAATTCAGGCAGGCTCAGACATGGAGCTCGAAGAGGCTCGAAAGGACTTCCAAATGGGGGAAGCTGAAAACCCTCGGGCCCGATCGCGCCCTGGTATGTGATGTAGAGAATCGCCTCCCTCGAGATGTCGCTCAGACAATGATCAGAAATTGCTTTGGGGATTTTTCCATCACGACTAGACAGGTACGTCTTCCAGAGACCTGGAACGTCCTTCCCGCTTATCCTTTGCCCTTTGAAATAGGTGTACGGCTCGCTGATGAGTTCATCCAGGCTGGGCCATTTGAGGTAGAGGCTTTCGGCCCATGCTTTCCACGGTTCCATTATGTCTACAAAATCCTGAGGCCCTGTGGATATTCCAAGTTCGGCTTCCATAATTCCTCTCTCGAATCCAGCGTTGTAGGCATGATAGGGCTTGGGGAGCTCCCACAGGGTGCCCCTTATCTCGCGGTAAAACTGTCCTTTGTCCTCGATGGTGCGCTGTTTTATGATTACTGTGTTTCCTTCTATGTAGCCCAGAGTAACCACCTCGTGCTCCTTGTCAACTCTAGGCCTTCCGGTCGTCTCGAAGTCAATGAGGCTGCCCTTCTTCATGCCTAATTGTAGCGACCTTGTGAACTTGATAGGGTTCTCGGTCTCTTTCGGCTCCCTAAGCCCGCTACTCATGTCGCATTTCTCCCCTTTGTCGATGACCGATCCACGCACATCTCGGGACCCATCTCGCCAGAAACATCCTGGATTGTTCGGTTCGAACCTTCTTCTGCTTCTTTGCCACCAAGAAGCTCGTTTTGAGCGCCTGAGTCAATCTTCGACGTGCCAGCCGATAGACACAGATTAGCAAAGTCGTCCGCCGAGACAATCAACTTGCCCTGGAATTCCGCTTCAACGCCCCTTCCTTCGACGAACGTTGATCGAAGCTCATTCCAGGCTTTTCTGAGGTAGCCGAGGGTGATTTCATTCGAATCGAAGATTTTAGCGAATTCCTGACCTGCTTCTGCTCGCAAGTAGTAGAGGTTCTCTCTTCTGTTCTTGGGATTTGTTTCGCTGTAAAGGAGGCCTGAGTCCTCAAATGCGTCTAGATAAGTTTCTAGGACTGATTTTCTATTCAGCCTTAGGTGGTGAAAAATCGAAGATTTGTGCGCCTCCCCCGAGGTGAAACCCTTTCCGTGCTTGCGCGCGCGCCACAACGCTTGTGATATCTACTGGTAGCCGTACGACCCGCGCCAGGCGCAGTTCTACCCTGCCATTCAAGTAAGGCGTTCCGGAGTCTGGTGTCTACCTGAGTCTACGGAAGGCCGTTCGGGTGCACCGCACTTTCACGGTCCTGATGGGACTTCAGGGCAACCTGCAGAATGCTCCCGTCACTGCCGATTCATTCATCGTGGGAGGTGCTCTCCCGAGTGCGGCGTCAGGGACCCTCGAATGGCACGAGGTCTGTTCAAGTCCGACCTCAACCAGTGCGTCGACGCCGTCCACATCCATTTGAGCTGCTCCCACCGCGTGCCGACTTCCGCCTCGGAAGTGAAACATCAGGAGTACAAATCCATATCATTGATTGGTTTTGCTACAAATCACTTAAATAAGAATTTGAGGAGAATCCGCCCGGCACCCCTCATGCAATGCACCTACACTAACGAGTCTAGAGCATTCTCCCAAAGGATAAAGAATCATTTGAGAAAGGCCATCACCACATCGAAGCGAAGGGGCGCTTGGTTTTCGCTGGACAGGACGGAGAGATCCATCCTGTATCTGGCGACGCGGCTTGAACTGAAGTTCTCAAGCCTCGACCTCCTCCGCGCGTTGGCTTCGATACTGAAGAAGCTGGAGCAGCACGGAGAAACGCTGTACGCATGGCTCCAGAGAGGCATCAAGCTCGCTTGGGCCTTCTCCGAATTCGCCGTCGCATCAGGGAACAAATCCGCACGTTCGTGGAGGAACGACAGGTCATATGCAGTGTACCTGGGCCAAGTCTTCTCGAACGGCACCGGAGGGCGCTTCGCGCGCTGACTGTCACAATTAAACCAACAGAAGAGGGCAATCGATGAAGGCCGTTCTATTGGTCGGGGGAGCTGGGACGAGACTGCGACCCCTTACCTACGTGGTCCCCAAGTGTCTCCTGCCCGTCGGCGGTAAGCCGTTGCTCGAGAGGACCCTGAGGTACCTCGAAGGCTACGGCATTAGGGAGTTCGTGCTCTGTGTGGCCTACCTCAAGAAGCAGATCATAGACACCTTCAAGGACGGCGCGGCGCTGGGGGTCGAGATACAATACGCCGAAGCCGAGCAGCCCCTGGGCACCGCTGGGCAGCTGAAGACCGCGGGCGGCTTCATCGACGGGCCCTTCGTCGCGATGAACGGGGATATCATAACAAACCTGAACGTCACCAACCTAGTGGCGACCCACAAGAAGAAGGGAGGCATCGCCACAATCGCCCTGAAGGAATTCGGGGTCAAAATACCCTACGGCCACGTCGTCGTGGACGGCGACGGGAAGGTCGCTGGCTTCGAGGAGAAGCCCACGCTGAGCTACATGGCAAACGCGGGCGTCTACGTCCTCGAGCAGAGGCTCCTCGAATCCATCCCACAGGGAAGGGTCTGCAGCCTGGAGACGGAGACGTTTCCCTCCCTCATCGGAAAGGGGGAACTGATCAATTCCTACTACGAGCCGGCCTACTGGGCAGACGTCGGTTCGATGGCTGACTTCGAACGGGTCAACAACGAGGCGCTATCCGACTCGTCCGGACTCGTCCGCCCCGGGGAGGGCTCGCAATGAACAGGCAGGCGGCCGTCATCGGGCTATCGCTGCTCCCCTTCGTCCTGTCGTCGGGGGCAGCCTATCTTGCCTGGGACGTCGCCGGGGCGCTCGCGACCGTCTGGCGAATGATCTTCACGGTCCTCGTATGGATACCGGCGTTCGCCGGCGGGACCCAACTATTCTGGAGGGTGGTCGGGCTATTAGCTCCGAAGCCGCAAGCATAGGTCTGGCGGGATCTGCCGCAGCCGTGGCCGCCCTCTTGACATCCTACTCGGTCGCCAGGTTCGAGAGCGTGAAGTTCCCCGCACTCGGAATCAACGGCGTGGACATCCACAAGCCCGACGGTCCGGTTAGGGCCGAGATGGGCGGGCTCGCAGTCCTGATCGCCCTCGCCGTGGGTTCGACGGTCTACCTTGGCGTCGACTTCGCCTTTGACGGCCAGACTGTCCTCTTCGCAGCGGCGGCGTCGACCATAACGCTGACCGGCCTGGTCGGGGTCGCAGACGACGTCGTCGAGCTGAGCCAGAGGTTCAAGCCGTTTCTCATCGTGGCTGCCTCAGTCCCTCTGATGTTCTGCCTTCTGAGCCGTGGTTCGATCTTCATACCCGAGATAGGAAACGTCAACCTGGGTCTCCTCTACCCCCTGGTGGCGGTCCCGCTCGCCGTCACGACGTCGGCCAACTTCTCCAACCTCCTCGCGGGATTCAACGGCCTCGAGGCAGGATGCGCGGCGATCTCCCTGGGCACCATGTCCTTCCTGTCGGACATCACCGGACACCCTGCCGTGGCGGCGCTGGGGGGCATAGCGACCTTCGCATACATCGGATTCCTCGTGCTGAACTGGTACCCAGCGAAGATCTTCCCCGGCGACACGGGCACCCTGATGGCAGGCGCTGCCCTGGCGGCGCTGGGCCTGGCATCGGGTCTCGAGTTCGAGGCCATAGTGCTGAGCATCCCGGCAGCCATGGACTTCTCCCTGAAGGTGATGCACAGGCACCCATTCAAGCAGAGGCACCTGTTCGGCAACACCAAGGTCAGGGCCGACGGCACCCTGGAGCCGGCCGGCTACCCGGCCGTGGTCCACGCCTTCATGAGAGTCTCGCGCATCACCGAGAA
>Ga0116137_1002347_pt1 | contig 11298 bp, 8 predicted proteins | sample June2015DPH_20_1_3_FD_88973 | JGI IMG/M metagenome (GOLD analysis project Ga0116137, IMG submission 88973) | Peatland microbial communities from SPRUCE experiment site at the Marcell Experimental Forest, Minnesota, USA - June2015DPH_20_100 | ecosystem: Environmental > Terrestrial > Soil >...
CAAGTCAAGCACAACCTGTACTGGTTTTTCTTTGATGGCCTGTTTTCGTCCGTCACCGACAATATCGCCATTACTTACCTGGTTCTGTACATCCTGGCGCTGGGAGCCACGCGGACACAGATCGGTCTGATGAGCTCTCTTTCCAGTTTGATGGTGGCCTTGGTCTTAATACCTGGAGCGCTGCTGGTCGAACGGTATGGCCACCGCAAACAACTGACGGTATTTTTTGGCGACGGGATCGCCCGGTTTGTGCTCCTGATTCTGGCTTTCCTTCCCTTTTTCCTGGGTGGTGAGGCGCTGGTATTGGCAGCCATGGCACTCTCGATCAGCCGGGATGTCACCGCCAACCTGGCTTTCCCGGCCTGGATGTCCGTAACCGGAGAAATTGTTCCGATGGAAGGGCGCGGGCGGTATTTCGGCTCGCGCAATTTAATCATGGGGATTACCGGGATGTTGGCCATCCTGCTCGCAGGCGAATTGATCACCCGGGCTGGATCGCCGCATGGCTATCAGATCGCGCTCGGGCTGGCTTTCGCCCTGGGTATGATTTCCACATACAGTTTTGGGCAGCTGCAGGACCCCAGAGGAAAGGCGCCCATCCCCGTGGAAGGATCACTTTCGTTGAGGGCGCTGTTACAGGATATCAAGGGACATCCGGCCTTTCTGGCCCTAAGCCTGGCGATGGTCATGTGGAATTTTTCGGTGAATATCGCCGGTCCATTTTTCAATGTTTACATGGTCCAGAATTTGAAGTTCACGGCCAGCATGGTCGGAATCACGAGCGTCGTATCGACTGTGGCCGGACTGATCGTCCAGCGTCGTATCGGCAGGCTATCCGACCGGCTGGGCTCGCGCAAGGTCATGCTAATCAGCATGCTGATCATCCCGATCGTGCCGGCGGTTTGGGTCTTCATCACCCAGTTCTGGCAGGTGATGGTCTTGAACTCATTCAGTGGAATGGCCTGGGGTGTCTTCAACTTGGTTTCGTTCAACTTCCTGCTTTCCCTCACCCCTGTGGCCCAGCGGGCGCGTTACTCGGCGATATTTCAACTCCTGGTCACCCTGGCCCTGGCGGTTGGAGCGGCCTTCGGTGCCTGGGTGGTCACCCAGTGGGGTTACCAGGCCATCTTCGCTTGTTCGGCGATCGGACGGGTCATCGCGACCTTATTATTCGCCCGCCTGTTGCCTGCCAGCTCAGAACGAGAAGTGGCATCGGTGTGAGCATCAAACCGATGATTTACCAACTCTGGGACCACTCGGTTAGCGATGCGGTTTGCGGGTTCATTTCAGGGGCAAAGGCTGCCTACTTTCCGGTTGGGGGATCCGGCTGTAGCTGCAGTATGGCAGTCCCATAGGACGGAATTTCACTGACTGGTTGCTGTTGCGCGAATTCGCCCCCGGTGGTAACCATCAAATCAGCAGTGAGGCCGGAGCCCATCAGGGGGACCAGCTGATAGCTGCCGGGTGCCAATGGGCTCTTGTCGAGGGAAAGGTCATAATTGCTGATCGGAGCATTGGTCAGGTTGATCAGCACCAGTACGGCTTCGTCGACACCGTTTGCCGATTCGCTTCCCCGGCTGACACGCAGGATGCTATATAGTCCCGCGTTGGAGCTGGTGACTAGATCCATGTCACCCTGCCGTAAGGCGGCATGCTGGTTGCGGATCTGGAGCAGCTCCCGGTAATCGGCCAGTATGGAAGTGGGGTCTTTGCTCTCGTCGGTGACATTGAAGATCTGATCACCTGGGCCGACCTGCTCCCAGGGTGTGACCGTGGAGAAACCGGCATTCGCCCCCGCCGACCATTGCATTGGGCGGCGTTTCAGTTCGTCCAGCCCACCGCCCTCCAATCCAACCTCCTCGCCGTAATAGAGGAAAGGCACACCCGGGGCGGTCAGCAACATGGAGGCGGCCGCCTTGACTTTGTCGGCGCTGCCGCCCAGCTGTGTCATCAGCCGGTCCTGGTCGTGATTGGTCAGAAAAGTCGCGAAGTTCCAATCCGGCATCGACTGCCCTGCAAAAACCACTGCGCTATCCACGGCTGAATTGGTCTGTCCGTTGACGCTGTTGACCATGTCGGCAGCCAGTTCGAAGTTAAAGATCATATCCATCTCGTCGTCGGTATAGGTTGATGCCAGGGCCGCGTCGCTGCCATAAACTTCACCGACCGTGAAGGCATCAGGATTATCAGCTTTGTAAGCAGAATAAAATCCCTTGAACCACTTATGGGTAGATTGCGTGTTTACCTGTTTCTGTCCCTCTTCGATCAAGTAATTGGCAGCGTCGATACGGAAGCCATCAACGCCCACACTATTTAACCAGAATTGCACTACCTTTTCCATTTCAGCGGTAACAACGGGGTTGTTGTAATTTAAATCGGGCATGGTGGCATTGAATATGCCATAATACCAACCATGCTTGCCCGGGTGCCAGGCCGCCCCTAAAGGGCCGAGGTAGCCAGGGTCGGTATCCGACCAGATATACCAGTTGCGATAAGGGGATTGTGGATTATTGTTTGCGTCAATAAACCATGGATTTTGGTCGGAGGTGTGATTGAGCACCAAGTCAATGATGACGTGGAGGCCTCGCTTGTGGGCTTCAGTGAGCAGATGTTTAAAGTCATCCAAGGTGCCATAATCCGGATTGACGTCAACGTAATTGATCACGTCGTAGCCATGATAGCTGGCCGAAGGCTGGATGGGCATCAGCCAAATGGCCGTGACCCCCAGTTCGTGGAGATAATCAAGTTTTTCGGTGATCCCGTTGAAGTCGCCGATCCCATCGCCGTTGCTGTCATAGAAACTGCGTACGAATATTTCATAAAATACTGCGTCCTCCCACCAGGAGCGCGTAGCCCGAACCGACATCGGCGTCGGCTGTAGGGAGGAAATAGGCGTATTTTCAACCGGCAACTTAATCGAGGAGGTACAGGCGGCGAGAATCCCGGCAATCAGGAATAACCTTAGTGGGATTTTCATGAGGTTGCTCTGGTTTTAAAAAGGCGGCCCGGGTGTCCGCCTCATTGACTATCCTTTGACGCCTCCGATAGCCAGACCTCCGACAAACCAGCGCTGGATGAAAAGGTAGATGATCGAGACCGGCAGGGCGATCAGAATTGACAAGGCCGCAAAATGCGACCAGGGTGTGCTGTCCGAATATTGACCGACCATGTTATACAGGGCCATGATGAGCGTAAAGGTCTTCGGATTGGTCAGGAACAACCAGGAGGTGGCGAATTCTGTCCAGGTGCTCATGAACCCCAGGAAGAATGTCACCGCCAGGACGGGCGTGGAGAGCGGCAGGGTGACACGCAAAAAAGCGGAAAGTTGAGTACAGCCGTCGATCCAGGCGGCCTCCTCGAGATCCCTTGGAATAGTGTCCAGGTAGCCTTTCATGTTCCAGATCGCGAAAGGCAGCGAACCGGACAGGATGGCCAATCCCACCCCCAGAAGTGAATTGCGCAGGTTGAATACCGTCCCGTTGATATTGATCTGGACCTTATTCAGAAGAACGAAAAGCGCTGGCAGGGTGGCAATGGCCGGCAGCATCAGCACAGCCAGGACGGCGATCATCAGCACCTGCCGGCCCATGAAGCGCAGGCGAGAGAAGGCGTAGGAGGCAAATACTCCCACGATGACGGAGGCCAGCCCGACGCCCCCCGCCAAGCGGAGGCTGTTGAAGATCAGCTGTTCGAGGTCGACCGGATTGGGGGTGGGCTGGGCGATTACGTCTTGATAGGCCTTCACGGAGGCCCCGCCTGCAAACGGGTTCAAGCGCAGCGTGGTGGGACGGGAAATGTCACGGGGGTCGAACGACATGCTGATGATCCACAGGATTGGATAGAGCACCGTGGCTGCGACGAGCAACAGGAACAACTGGCTGAGCAGCTGCGACCCCAGGGTCATACCGCGCTCGCCTGAAGAGGTCCGGCTCTGCAAGACCCACTTGATACGGGTAGAAAAGGGGACTCCGGTTAGTTTAGACATCGTAGCTCTCCGTTGCTCGGGTGAGCGTATTGGTCAAGAGGGTAAGAGCGAGCAGTATGATGAATATGTACACACAGAAGGCGGCCGCGACCCCATAGACGTGCTGTTGGTTGATCAGGTTGTAAGCTGCAGTCACCAGGATTGCCGTTTCGTTCAACGGGCCACCGCCTGACAGGAAGTAAATCAAGCTGAACAGGTTGAAGGTTTGGACGATCCCGTACACTGCGGCAGGCACCATCGCCGGGCGCAGCAGGGGGAGCGTGATTCGCCAGAACTGCTGGCTTCCGGTGGCGCCGTCCATGGTCGAGGCTTCGTACAGGTCTTTGGGGATGCTTTGCAGGGCGCCACTGGCGACGATGGTCATGAAGGGCCATCCCAGCCATATGTTTGTGATGAGCAGAGCGAAATAGGACAGCGGCAACGGGAGCCAACTGATCGGGTACGCCACCTGGTCGATCCAATGGATGTGGAACAGGTTCGGGCTCAACCCCACGAGCTTGCCCAGGATCGCCATCCCTTGGTTTATGGCGCCGTAATCCGGGTCAAACATGTTCTTGAATATATTGGCGATGATGATCTGGGGGAGGATGATGGGCAGGATAAAGAGGGCGCGATAGATTCCCTTGAACCAAACACCCTGTCGGTTCAAGATGACGGCGATCAAGATCCCCAGCGAGACGTGGATGATCACATTGGAGAACGTCCAGAAGAGATCGAAGGCGAGTATGTGCCAGAAGTTGAAGTACGACAGGCCCAGCTGGTTCGTCAGGATGTTGATGTAGTTGCTTAGTCCGACAAATGCTGGCCAGGGGGAACCCACCCGCAGATTCGGCAAACCATAATTCGTGAACGACATCCAGATCTGATAAAGCATCGGGTAATAGGTGATGATCCCCATAATAATGAAGGCGGGGAGGAGATAGTAATAAGGACGGATGTTTCTCCAAAAAGACCTTTTTCTTTTCGCCGGTTTTGGAGAGGAGAGGCTCTTGGTTAGGGTGGTCATACTCACCTCCTACTGAGGTCGACGTGGATGCGCCAGTTCAAATGGTCGTGGGCGTTCTTCGGGGGAGCGCTAGAGGTTATAGCGCTCCCCCGGTTGAGCGTCGAGAAATGGATCCGGTGGGGTTGACATCGCTTACCCGGGGTAATTCACGCACCCGCGGCAGCCACCGTCCCATTAACGAATGAGCACTATTTCTTATTTGCAGTGTTCATCGTTGCGCAGGCGGTCGCGACGGCCGCGGTTGCAGTGGCCTTGCCTGATACTACGGCCGTGAGGGCGTCTCCGAACGGACCCCAATAGTTGCCAAACTCGGCCGATTGCGGGCGAGGATAGCCAGCGGCAGCGATATCCGCAAACGACTTGACCAGAGGATCTGTAGAGGTGACGTCGGTGCGGGCAGCTGGATCGCCAGCGGTGTTCTCGTAGGCGGTCAGGCCGGTCTGACCGAAGATGTAGAGGGCCAGGTCGATGGCAGCTGTCTTGTTTGCGCTGTTAGGGTTGATGTACCAGCCATCAATGCCCATCATGGGCATGAAGGCGCCTTTGGGACCGGTGGGTTCTGCTACAACGCCCAGTTTGGTGCCGAGGGCCTTTTCAAAGTCGCCTAATTCCCAGGGGCCTTCGAAGATCATGTCCAGATTACCCTGGTCGAAAGCCGTGTCCAGCTTGCCCTCGTCGCTGTCAATTGTAGCGCCAGCAGTCTGGAGGTCCGCAAGATACTGGAGAGCATCTGCAAAACCGGTGTTCTGATCGGCGATGCACTTCCCGTTGCTGTCGAGCAGTGTCCCGCCAAACCCGGAGAAAAACCCCCAGATGTAGTACGCGCCGTTATTGACAAAGCCGAGTTTCTTGCCGGATTTGACCAGGTTCATGAGGTCATCGGTGGTCTTAGGTGGCGTGGGGATCGTGGACGTGTTGTAATACAGTCCGACTGCTTTGGCAATCCCAGGCACTGCATAGATCTTGCCGTTAACGGTCACGCCGTTGATTCCAGCCTGGGTGTAATTGGTGAGCTTGCCCGTCAAGTAGCTGTCGATGGGGGCGATCAAGTTGGCGCGGACCTCGCTGCCCAGGTTGTCGTTGGGTGCCGTAAACATATCGGGGCCGCCCCCTGCCGCAGTGTCGGTTTCGTACTTTGTGTAAAGCTGGTCAAAAGGCACTTCCAGTAGAGTGATCTTGACGTTCGGGTGGCTTGCTTGGTACTGATTCACCAGGGTGGTGATCGTGGTCTCCTCCGTGCCACCTGCATGATAGCCATCCCAGATGGTCAGGTTTGCCGGAGCGGCCGCCGGGGCGGCCGTCGTCGGGGCGGCCGTCGGGGCGGTACCGCAGGCGGTCAGCGCCATGGTGGCCACCATCAGGAGGCTGGCTAGGACGAACAGTGTGCGTTTCATAAATACCCTCTCTCCTTGAGTCAAATGGATGAAATGATGGAAACCCTTGCACGGTGCAAGGCTTCCTTACAGGGATTGTATTAAATCATATTGTCTTGGGGCCCTTTTTCGAGCCGTCCAGATGGCTTCACCTCCTTTCGGTCAGCAACTTGGTGGAGTGTGATGGTTAAGGCCTGGATGACAGCGCCCAAGCTTGAGGAGCGACGGCCGAGCATGGCGGTCGTGATGCGCACCACGCGTGTGGCGGCGGGAAGGCTGCGCCGTTGGACCGTCTGGCGGATCGGTTCGAGCAGGATATCGCCGGCCTGTGCCATGCCGCCGCCGATGATCACCATACCCGGATTGAACAGGTTGACCAGGCCAGCCAGGGCGATCCCGATATGAATGCCGGCCTGTCCCAGTATTTGCTGACTCAGCAGGTCGCCTTTCCGGGCAGCGGCTGCGACCTCGCGAACCGTAATCCCTTCCACGGGTCGGATGCTTGCCAGTTCCGTGCGTTGGCCCTTTTGCACCGCTTCGCGGGCCTGGCGGGTGATCGCCCACCCGCTGGCAAGGGCTTCAAGGCAACCCTGGTTTCCACAATTGCAAAGCGGCCCATTTTCGTCGATCGTAAGGTGTCCGATTTCCCCGGCCGATCCGGTGACGCCGCGGTAAATCTGCCCGTCCAGCAACAGTCCGCAGCCGATCCCCGTGCCGACTTTGATATAAGCCAGGTTACGTTCACCTCGTCCGGCACCCGCAGCCCACTCGCCCAGGACACCCAGTTCGGCGTCATTGTTGAGCGATACGGGGGAGCCCCACCAATTTTCGAGCGTATCCCGGATCGGGAAGCGATCCCAACCGGGCATGATCGGCGGCGCCAACACCATGCCAGCCTCGCTGACGATCGGTCCCGGCACCCCCACCCCAAACGCCAGAACGTCCTTCAATCCGAGGCCGGTTTTTGCGAGCATCTCGCGAACGAGGCGGTCCGACTGCTCCAGACCGGTTTTCGGGCCCTGCTGGATGTTAAAGGGGATTTCGGTCTCCTCAAGGATGCGGCTGGATAAATCCGCAAGGATCACGCTGAGATGGGTCGCCCCAAAATCGACCCCGACCACATAACCTCCCTTGGGATTGATCTCAAGCACGATCGGCGGACGGCCGCTGCGGACGTTGATCCTCTCAGCTTCCCGGATGACCTCGGTCGCCAGCAGGTCTTTGACGATGGAAGAAACGGCTGCCCGGGTCAACCCCATGCGGCGGGCGATCTCAACCCGGGAAATTCCACCCGGGGTGAATCGAATCATATCCAGAACCAAATGTTTGTTAATGTTCTTTACATTTCGAACGGAAATCGACCAGATATGATTAGCCATATGGCCAATAACAAGGCGAAACTTCGGTTGTTCCTTACAATTGTGTAAATATAATCATAGCACGACTTTAAACTTTGACAAGTGGTTTAACTAATTAATCCGGTTAAATAGACCGCGCCTCTCTTCGGAGGTGCGGTCGTGTCAATAGGAGATGAAAAGACTTTTAACGCTTCAAGGCGTCCCAGCCTGCATATTTTGCAGTGTCCCCCAGTTCGACCTCGATACGCAGCAGCTGGTTATATTTGGCCACGCGATCCGAACGCGCGGGAGCTCCGGTCTTGATCTGTCCCATGTTCAGTGCAACGGCCAGATCTGCGATGGTGGTGTCCTCGGTCTCGCCGGAACGGTGGGAGGTGACCGCCCGCCAGCCGGAGCGGTGGCAGATCTCGACGGCTTCGATGGTTTCGGTTAAGGATCCGATCTGGTTTAGTTTTACCAGCAGGGCATTGGCAGCTTTATCCTGGATCGCCCGCCGGACACGCTCGGGATTGGTGACGAGCAGGTCGTCGCCTACGATCTGGATCTGGTCGCCTAATTCCTTGGTCATGAGCTGCCAGGACTCCCAATCGTCCTGCGCCAAGCCGTCTTCGATCGAAACGATCGGATACTGCTTGATCCACGATTTCCAGAACTCGACCAATTTCGGACCGCTCAGCTTCTTGCCCTCCTTACGCATATTGTAGGTTTTGGTCTCTTCTTCGTAGAATTCCGAGGCGGCCGGATCGAGGGCGATCGCCACGTCGGCACCACGGCCGGCTTTGAACCCCGCTTTTCCGATAGCTTCGAGGATCACCTCGACCGCCTCGCTGTTGGCTTTGAGAGCCGGGGCATATCCGCCTTCATCACCGACCAGGGTGGTGTAGCCTTTGGCCTTGAGCACAGACTTGAGCGCCTGGTAAATTTCAGATCCCCAGCGTAGCCCTTCGGCAAAGGTCGCTGCGCCCAAAGGCATGACCATGAACTCCTGTACATCGGTGGACTGCCAGCCGGTGTGGGTTCCGCCGTTTAGGATGTTCAACATCGGGACTGGTAGGAGGTGGGCGTAGACCCCTCCCAGATAGCGATAGAGCGGCATTTCCAGTGAATTGGCCGCGGCTTTAGCCACCGCCAGGCTGACCCCCAGGATGGCGTTCGCCCCCAGCTTGGATTTGTTGGGGGTGCCATCCAGAGCGAGCATTTCTGCATCGATGGCTTTCTGTTCGAGCGCGTCGTGGTCGACGAGGGACTTGGCGATCACCACGTTGACATTGGCGACGGCCTTCAACACCCCCTTGCCGTTGTAGCGCTTTTTGTCGCCGTCGCGTAGCTCGAGCGCTTCATGCACGCCGGTGGAGGCGCCTGACGGCACCGCAGCCCTGCCCCAGGCGCCGTCCGCCAGGAAGACCTCGACCTCCACCGTTGGGTTGCCGCGCGAGTCGAGGATTTCTTGTCCAGTTATGAGCTTGATGGTCGTGTCCATTTCCTTCTCCAGTGTTATAGATTAACAGATGTCACCCGGTGTTTCCTGTCCGGTAAAGTATAATCCTCTTTTAGTCATAAATGTTTGGAGGTCGATTTGTCCGCCCTCGAAGTCCCGGCCAAAGACCCGCGCGATGCCCTGCGTTACCCACTTCAGGAAACCCATCTCCATCAAGTCGTGATGGCTTTGGCCGGATTCATGTTCCGTTCTGTGATCGACCTTGAAATAAGCGGGCTGGAATACTTTCCCCGCTCGGGCGGTCTCATTGTGGCTGCCAACCACCTGACCAACTTCGATATTTTTCCTCTGCAGATGGCACTGCCGCGACCCCTGTTTTATATGGGCAAGGCGGAACTATTCCAAAATCGCCTGGCGCATGCCTTCCTAAGGGCTTTGTGTGCGTTCCCGGTCTATCGCGGCGCACGCGATGAATGGGCCCTGCTTCATGCGCGGCGCATCTTGGGAGCCGGCCAGGTGGTGGGGATCTTCCCGGAGGGAACCCGCAGCTATGGCGGCGGGTTAAAAGTGGCCAAGACGGGTGCAGCCCGGCTGGCTCTTACCAGCGGCTGCCCAATCACACCAGTGGCGATCGACGGCAGTCAGCGATTGTTCAAACAATTCCCACAGCGGACCCAGGTCAGGATTACGATCTGCGAGCCAATCCAGCCCCAAGCAGGTGAGCTGCCCCTGGCGTTGACCGATCGGCTTATGTTCCTGCTGGCGTGCAGCCTGCCGCCCTCCTTGAGGGGGGTCTATGGGCAGTTGCCAGCTGGTTTTTAATCCCGGGGCGGGGCCCGCCGTTCCTTTCGGTTATTTTTTGGTTTTTACGCCGGCTCGTTCGGCAGCCGCCCTGAGCAGTCCAGCAAAGAGCGGATGAGGCCGCATGGGCCGTGAAAGGAATTCCGGATGGAACTGGCTGCCGATCATATAAGGATGATCCTTGACCTCGGCAATTTCAACCAAGCGGCCATCGGGGGAGAGGCCTGAGAGTGCCATGCCGGCTTTTTCAAACTCCTCCCGAAAGAGGTTGTTGAATTCGAAGCGGTGGCGGTGGCGCTCTTCAACCTGTTTATCGCGATAGGCAGCCGCTGCCTTGGTACCCGGCTGCAGCACACAGGGATAGAGTCCGAGGCGCATGGTCCCACCCATATCCGTGATAGAGCGCTGATCGGTCATCAGGTCAATGACCGGGTGTGCGGTACCACGATCAAATTCCGTCGAATTGGCGTCCTCATACCCCAGCACGCTCCGGGCAAACTCCACGCACATGAGCTGCATACCAAGGCAGAGCCCCAGGTAGGGGACTTTGTTCTCCCGGGCATAATGGGCTGCCTGCACCTTGCCTTCGATGCCGCGTGACCCGAACCCGCCCGGAACGATGATGCCGTCGGCCGAGCGAAGGCTATCCCAGCACTTGCCTTTCTCAAGTTCGGTAGAATGGATCCAGACGATCTCCGCCTCCACCCCCGCTGAAAGGGCGGCATGTTTGATCGCCTCCCGCACCGACATGTACGCGTCGTGTAATTCAACGTATTTCCCCACGACGGCAATCTTCACGGATTGTTTTGGCCTCTGGACCTCTTCGACCAGACGCTGCCAGGGCGCCCAATCCGGTTTTTGAGTGGCCTGCAGATTCAGTTTTTCCATAATGTATTCTGCCATCCCGGCCTGTTCGAGGATCAGAGGCACCTCATAAAGGACCGATGCCGTGACCATCGGGATCACCGCACGCTTCTCCACATCACAGAACAGGGCGATTTTATCGCGTAGGCTGTCGTCGATGGGATAATCGGATCTGGCGATGATCATATTCGGCGAGATGCCGATCGAGCGCAGTTCGGCCACGGAGTGCTGGGTGGGTTTGGTTTTGAGCTCGCCGGTCGCGCCGATATACGGCAGCCAGGTCACGTGGACGAAGAAGGTGTTGTCCCGTCCCACCTCATTGCGCATTTGGCGTAAAGCTTCCAGAAAGGGCTGCGATTCAATGTCGCCGACCGTACCGCCGACCTCGACCAGGACAATCTCGGCATCGGCCTCCTTCGCCACCAGTGCAACGCGGCGCTTGATCTCGTTGGTGATGTGCGGGATGACCTGGA
>Ga0116137_1002349_pt1 | contig 11286 bp, 9 predicted proteins | sample June2015DPH_20_1_3_FD_88973 | JGI IMG/M metagenome (GOLD analysis project Ga0116137, IMG submission 88973) | Peatland microbial communities from SPRUCE experiment site at the Marcell Experimental Forest, Minnesota, USA - June2015DPH_20_100 | ecosystem: Environmental > Terrestrial > Soil >...
GGGAATCGGTTCCCGGTGACGGTGCGGAGGCGGGAGGGGACGTGTTCGGTCGGCGTGGGGCGTTCGGCGGTTGGGTACTGGATGCTGGGCTGCATTCGCTCGTTCCTCGCGAAGAGGGGAACGAGCGATGCGAAACCCGGCCATCTTCGCGAGCGAACCCCGTTCAGTTTGCGAAATACGGAATCCGCAACGACTCGCCTGATGGAGGATAGGGCACTAACCGGGGTGAGAATCAACTCGGTACGGGAATCTCAAAGGCGGTTCAAAGATCTGATCCGAGGATTTCTTCGATACTCTTCCGCAGAAAGACGAACGCTGAGTAACCGGCCGACGTGAGATCCACGTAGGTTCCCGCCGGCTTGGTCTTGGAGACAACGACGAGGCCTCGGGCTTCCAGGAGGTTGAGGTAGCGCTCGAGCTGCGTGTAGTTGATGCCCGCTGCCATCTGGAGCTGCGTGCGCTTGAGCCTGCGATCGCTTACGGTGAGGGCCTCTAGGATACGGGCCACGACAAGCAGGTCTGGGCGCGCCGGTGGGTCAACCATCAATCAGAACCGGTGCCAGAATTCCTGCTCTAGGAAGTATAGCCGTCGATTCAAGTTCGCCAGCCGCACTTCCAAGGGACCGAGCGAGAGGCGTTGCGTCTGAGGGGAGGACCGGAGGATGCCGAAAACGGCGGAGGCTGCAGTCACCCCCGCTACGATTGGGACGAGTGGGAGCGCCACCCAAAAGGGGAGCTTGTCGAAGAGGAGACTCGCGGCAATAGCGCCCACCAACACCACCATCAGCGTCCAGATGGCCACGGCAGCCTGCCTCCCGGACAGCTCCTTGGACATCCGGGCGTACGCCTCACGACCGCGCAGGAGTTCTCGCAGCGCCCCGGAGACGCCAAGCGGAAGTTTCCGATCCGGGTTTTCGAACCAACGATTCCACGGCCATCTCCGGACGAAGGCACGGACAGGGCTTGGCAAGATGAGATAGACTAACGAGACGGCGATGACGGCTAATCCGAATAGGGGAAAGGATAGGAAGCCAATCCATCCCCCGTCGAAGAACCCGAGGATAACGAACTCGATACCAAGCGCGAGAAGCACCATTCCGGCGAGTCGGATCCCCGCCACGCGACTTTCCTCAAGTGAGGAGAGCAGCGAATCGGAGAGCGCCTTGGCTTCTCGGAAGAGGGTTCCCGAATCCCACTCCGGCGGCGGAGGTGGAGGCGGCGGAGGGGGAGGGAGGGGAGCCGAACCGCCAACCACGGATGGGTTCCACCCTTGGTTCATGACGAATACGAGCGGAATCCCCCTATTCAAACGTCCCTCCACCCGGTTACGTTCTGGGGGAGAGCGCGATTGTCGGTCGGCGTGGGGCGTTCGGCGGTTGGGTACTGGATGCTGGGCTGCATCGCTCGTTCCTCGCGAAGAGGGGAACGAGCGATGCGCGAGTGCGACCGTGTTCGAACCACCGACCGGGGGCCGCGGCCGCCCTGGGCTATCTTCCAGGCGTGGGTGGCGGGGGTTCGAGTGGCACAGCGCAACTTGCGCAATACCGACTGCCCGGCTGGTTCTCAAAGTGGCAGTGCCAACAGACCGGGTCGGGAGGGTTGATCAAAGGGGTTCCCATGGAAACCGAGCCGGGATCCAGGCCCTCGATTCCCGTTGGAGCTTCTTCGAAACGGACTGGTGACACGCCCGCCTCGGTAGGTGCTGTCCCTGCAAACTGGCTGCCGGCGGCGGGCTCCGGACTCCTTCCGTAGAAGCTTGGATCCAAGGAAGGTGAGTATGGTTGCGCTCCCCCAGCATTCCCGCCGGAATACGAAAGCGCCCGTCTTCTTCGATTCCTCCGCCGGGCGACGACAGCGAGCCCTATCGCCAGTGCCGCCACGATTGGTGCCACGATAAACAGCGCATACCCTTCCAGCGCGGGAAGTCCAAGAAACGAGGGTTGAACCACGACGGTCACGCCCAGACTTGATGCCGAACCTCCGTTGGAATCAGTGACCGTCACCGAAACGTTCCAGGTCCCGGTGCTTGAGGGAGTGCACGTCACCGATGCGGTGCTGGTCGCCTGACAGCCGGTCGGGAGGCCGGCCCAAGCGTACGTCAGCCCGCCGGAGCCTACAGTTGCATTCACTGAAAACGTCAAGGCCTGTCCGTCAAGAATCGAGGTCCCGGGAGAGACAGACACCGAAACGACGGTCGGCAGCAGGAAGACAGTGAATGTTCCCGTCGCGGTGGCAACGTACCCGTTCGAATCAGTCACGGTTACGTTGAGGAGGAAGACCCCAGCAGCAGTCGGTGAACATGCAATCGTCGTAGAATTGCTGGAAAGACACCCCTTCGGGAGTCCTGTCCAGACGAACGTATCCCCCCCGGAACCCGGAGACAAAACTGTCGAGAATGTGGCCGACTGGCCCACATCGGAGGAAGAGGGGGTTCCTGCGGGAGGTGTGACGGTCGGGTCAGCGTAGACAGTGAAATTCAAGGGCTCGGTTGTGGCCGTGAAGTCATTCGAATCGGTCACCTTAACTGTGATTGAGGCGAGATCCGCCGAGGTCGGAATACACTGGACCACCGAGTTGTTCACAGAGGAGCAGCCGGCCGGCAGACCGATCCAATCGAAGGTGCGAACGGTCGTGTCGTTGACCAGAGTGACCGAGAACGTCACCGATTGGCCTACGTCGACGCTTTTGGACGCTGCCGATGACGAAACGGGCACCAGTTCCCAGTCAATCGAGATGTTCTCGCCTGAGCCGGTTAGATAGAACGTACCCGCCGATGGGATTGGAAGGAATCCAGCGCCGCCGAAAACTGTGAACGGGGCTTCGAAGAAAGGAACGTAGAAGCTGAGGAGCGCTCCGGGCGCGACTCGCCGATCGCCCCCTACTGAAACGCCCCACGATGTGCCCGAGGGCAGCCCGCGTTCGAGGAAGTTCACCGTGTACCAGTTTCCCGCGCTTACGACCGTGAAAGTTGCGGGACCGAAGCTGTAGGGTCCCAGGACTACACCCTCGTTTCCAACGATGACACCGAGCTCGAGGGTCACCGGTCCGACTGCGATGGTGGCATTGCCGGAGAGATAGGAGATGATCACGTCTCCGGCGCATGGTTGGTAGGGAACACATACGCTCGTTCCCCACTCTAGCGTGGCGTTGTGGGTACCGGGTCCCTGCAGCTCGACTAATGCGATGTTCGTTGAGAACCAAAGTGGGGCAATGTTCTCGGTTCCAGCAGAAACCTGAGAGTAGAGCCAACCATCTGAGGTGTAGTAATAGCCCACAACGTCAGTGTTGGTAATCGTCTCTCCGGTGTCCTCTCCATGATTCTCGGCATTGTTGATCGTTTCGTAATTATGGCCGTTCCAAAACTGGAGGGTAAGTTGGATGTTAGAGGATTCGTCGATGGTGCTCGAGCCGCCCCCGGGTCCGCCAAGAACCCATTCTGCATCGTAACCCAAACCCGCTGGATTGGAGGTACTTCCGTCGACGATGAAACCGTCGCTATAATCAAGTTCGTTGACGAAAACGAAGGTGGCTGCGTCGTAGGTCTGGAATCCGCTTCCAAAGTCGTACATGAACCGGACGACCGGTTGACCCTGCGAGTTTACGCTCGAGTTCAAGATCAGCTGAAATGCTCCATCTCCCTCAGACGTTCCAATCCCGTACGCGTAGTACCCCTGACCGTGATACGAATACACCGCGCCGTTTCCGCTTACGGTTGATGAATACATTGAGGCCCCGCTGCCGGAGAAATTCCAGATGTTGTTGGAGATCGAGATAACGCTCTGGGTGGAGGTATTCAGAGACGCGACGTCCTGGACCCAGTAAACGTACCAATTGCCACCGTCTTCAAACCCGAGAACCACGTTGAGCTGGAGGGAAAGCTGTGTGCTGCCGCACGGGGAGGATGAAGCACATACGCTGAGGCTCTCGACGGTCGCGGACCCTTCGAACGAGGAGGTGTTGTAGGAAACGGTGCCCCCTGAGGCCTGCCCGAAATCGGCGATGCCCATCGGATCATCGCCTGCGGGATAATACCCGGCGGCCAATCTGGGAGGGAACGATGTCGATGGTGGAGACTTCAATTTCGCGTTCGGGGAGGCAGGCGCCGTGGAAGATTGACGTTGAACCTGCCCGAACGACGGAGATTGAGAACTATTGTGACGGGGGGTCGAGGCGACCACTCCGCTCGAAAGAAGAAGGAAGGCCAAGACACACATTGCGAGGACAGCGGATCTGGTCCGTGAAGGTGGCCCTCGCGAATGGGTCATGCGTGGTCACGTATGGGTCGTTATGCCGAGGTCCGCGGTTATACCTTCGCGGACTGAGCCGAAACGCGGCGTTGGGTCATCTCGACGTGAGGCGTTCGGCGTTTGGGTACTGGATGCTGGTCTGCATCGCTCGTTCCTCGCGAGCGAAGGAACGGGCGATGCACGGAGTCGTGTTACGTCGGGGGTGTCGGAGGGTGTTGGTCGCCTCCTGTGACGGGAGGTGCAATGGTCCTTCTCTTTCGCCGAGAAGAAACCACGACGGCGAGGATTGTGCAAGCTACAACAGCTGCTGCGATGCTGCCTAGCAGGGCGTACCCTTCCAGCGGTGGCAGGCCCAAGACGTCAGCCGGACCTTTGGCTGGAGCGGTGAACAGTATCGTCTCAATCAAACCCGTCCCATTTACGACCAGAACTCCGTGAGAAGGGCTGGAAGTGTACCCACCGGTGCCGTTATCGACAAACGAGTAGGAGCCATTCGTTTCGGTGAGCGTGATGGTCGGCCCGGTCGACCAGGCCGTGACCCCTTGCACGGTGACATTCCAAGGAGCACCGGACGGCAGTCCCTGTTCCGCGAACTTGATAGTGTAGACCACTGGCGAAAAGACGATCTGCTGGCCGGTCACGGTCCCATCGACGCTGACGACGCCACCCGTAGCGTGGAATCGCTTGTCGGTGGAACCTACCGCGTACCCATAGGTCCCATTTGTGAGGGCTATTGTAATTGACCCACCGGTCGAGCCCTCGGGAACGTGACCCGTGATATTGACCCACCACTCAACTCCGGACGGGAGGCCTGATTGTAGAAGAATAACGGGGTAAGTCTCCGGTACGAAGGTCACCTCCACAGACACGTCGGAACCATCAATTGAGATCGAGCCGTCATGTCCCGCCCAACTCTTGTTGCCAGTGGCCAGTGTGTACGCGAAGGTTCCATTCGGTTCAGCGAAGGAGATCACACCCACGGTCGACGAGAAGAACTGACCGCTCGACAGGTTTACCCACCAATCGGTTCCCGGCCCGAGCCCGGCCTCATGGAAAGTCACGTCATACACTACGCGCACGAAGACGAGAGCTACAGCAACCGGGCTGGTCCCGTTGACGGTTACGTTACCGGAATACGAAACGCCGGCGAGTTGCCAGCCTGGCACGCCAGAAACGCGAAAGGTGTATGTTCCATTGGGGAGGTAGAACACCACAGCGTTTGAGGTCGATTCAGCGACCGTTCGATCTATTGTGACATTCCACGAGGTTCCTGGAGGCAGTCCCATTTCCCTGAAGGCGACCGGGAAGGTGACCAACGAGAAGTTGACCAGGGCCCCGGCTCCGGATCCCTCCACCAGGAAAGACCCCCCGACCGAAGCAAACGACTTATTCGCCGACGCTACATTGAACTGGTAAGTCCCGTTTACCTCCGGGAACGTGATGAATGGCCCGGTAGACGTGAACGAGCTCGCGCCAGTGACGTTAATCCACCACCGGGTTCCGGAGGGCAGGCCGGTCTCGGCCATAATCACTTGAAACACCGGTTCCACCCAGAGCGTGCCAAATCCAGTGCTCGAGTCTCCAGCGGAATCCCTCACTGTGACGCTAACGAAGAAGATGCCGGGTTCGGACGGGGCGCAAGAGAATGCCGACCGGTTCACTTGGGGGCAGTTGTCGGGGAGCCCGCTGTAACTGTAAGTGAGTGGCCCGGTTCCTCCGGAGACCTTCGTCGACACGTTGACGACCCGTCCGACGCGTACGTAGCTCGGGTCGATCGAGAGCACGGGCGTTGTGAGCGGGGTGGGCGCGGGCCCGGAGACGAAGTAGATCTCGCCACGACCGTCAGACACTGCCAACGCGCCGTTCGGCAGCCACGCCAACCCGAGGGTCTCAGATCCGGCGGCGATTCGCGCCGTCGACCCGTTCGTGAGATTGAAGACGGTCAGCTCCCCACTTCCGTTGGTCGCGAAGAGCAGGTCAGAACCCGGTTGGGGCAGAATTGAGGAGGGATACTGGTACGACAGATTCCCCATGATCGAGTCGGCAACGGGGTCAATGATGCTGATGTTCGCCGCGTTCTGGTCCGCCGTGTAGATCTTCCCCGTGGCCGAATCGAACACGATCGAGTCAGGCCCCGGTACGTGGGTAATGTTGGCCAAGACCCTGCCGGTCCTGGCGTCGAGAACGCTTACGTCGTTCCCATTCCAGTTAGAAAGGTACGCGTGGTCATTGTTCGAATCCCAAGCGAGTTGTTGGCTGCCGGGAGATTCCGTGAAATTCTGGCCACCGACGGCAATCTGCTGGACGAGCGACAGATTCGTCGAATTGTACACGTCCATGGTCGTGGTGAACAATATCGGAACGAACATCCGCTGGTCTTGCGGATCGTACGTCACCGAGCTTGGCCATGCTCCCGGTGATAGCGTCGTCACGAGCGTGCCATTCGTGCCGTCGAGGACGTCCACACCGAGCGACCCGGTCAGGCCACCCAACGTGACCCAGATTTGCCCGGTCGAGTTGTCGTACGCAATGGATCGAGGCCATCCCCCTAAACCAACGGTCCGGACGATTCGATACGTCGTCCCGTTGACGAAATAGAGGCGACCGATCAGGTAATCTCCAACCACCAGGCAGCCGCAGGCCGGGTCCCACGCTTCAGGGAGGGGCTGGGCTATTCCACCTGTGGAGGCGTACGCTTTGAGGGTCTTGTCCGAGATAGCGACGAGCGAATCCTGATAGGAGGTAGGGGCGTAGACCGTCCCGAGCTGCGGGACATACGTGAGCCACCACGGCCCGACGATCAAGAAGCTAGTGACGTTCGTTCTGACCGTCGTGACAATGCTCAGGTTGTCCGCATTGACCACATAGACGTAGCCGTGAATGGAATCGGCGACAAAGACCTCGTTGGTGGCACTGTCGTAGGCCAGGCCAGTTGTGTAACTCCCAAGGCCGATGCTCCGGAGGATCGAACCGTTGACTCCAGAGATCTCTACTAGCCAATCCGTACCGTAGCAACCCGGGCAGTAGAAGGTCGAAGTGACATACACGTTCCCGGACCGGTCGTCGGTAGTGACGCCATACATGAACCCGAACAAACTAGTCGGAAGCGGATCAGACGTCATATGCCAGGTCGAGGAGTTTACTATCTCGACCGCGTTGTTCTCATAATCCGCTAGATAGAGATTCGTGTTCACCGAATCGTAGGCGGCGTCAACAGTGTTGTAGCCTATCGAGAGATTCGCAACGACTCGGCCCAGCGAGAGGTTGACGACGTTCGCGGTTCCATTGAAGACGTTCCCCACAACTATCGCGTTGGCAGCAGCATCGTAAACAAACACGCCGAACACGGTCTGTCCGGCTTGGTTCGCGGGAATCTTGGTGATCAGAGTATCGGTCGCGGGGTCGACGATACAAACTGCGGAGTAACAACTCAAGTAGAGGTTCCCTGACGAGGGGACGTAAGCCAGACCACACCCACCGACTGAGAGCTGGCCCTCGAGGGCAAGCGTGCTCGGGTTCACCAGGTAGACCACACAATCGACAGAAAGATACAGGCGGTTCACGGAGGGAACGTAGGCCACGTACCATGGTCGGCCGAAGCTCGGATAAACGACGTTTCCAGGAAGAAGCGTACCATTACCAACGGAGAGGGTATATTTGGTTTCCAATCCGCTAGCACTCAGCGGCGCCACCAACGTTGCTGGTGTCAGGTGTGCGGGTTGAACATGGCTGGTCATGGGCACTTGAGGCACTTGCCCCGTGGAGCCGGCCGAGTTGGAAAATCCCAGGAGACTGGTCGAGAGGAGGGCCACGACGATTGCCGTTACAGACACCCACCCAATGGGGCTCCGGTGGGAAGTGGCTCGTCGACCGGATTCAGGGGAGGACATGACAATCCAGTCCTGAAGATTAACCGGAGTGAGTATAACGTTCATTCGCTGTGCGGCTCACCGCGCACGACCCTCGTCATTTCGACAGACGCACCACCTTGCGATCCCTCGCGCGGGCGGGAACGAACGGGTCGCGGCAGGTCGCTCCCGCGGACGAAACCGGGGAGCGGATCGACGTTCTCGGGGGTACGCGGCTGGCCGTGGTAGCTCCCGTAGTCAGTGGAATGCTCGCGGAGGTAGGCGGGGTAGGGTCGTTGCGCGCCGAAATCGACCACGTAGCGGACTTCGGGATCCCGCGGAATCTGGAAGCCGCATCCGCAGGCGCACTTGCGCGGGAATCGGTTTCCCGAGACGGTGCGGAGGCGGGTGGGGGCGTGTTCGGTCGGCGCTGGTCGCTCTGGCGTTTGGTATGAGATGCTGTGTTGCATCGCACGTCCCTCGCGAAGGCAGGGACGGGCGATGCACGGGACATCGAACATGTGCGATGCTCGCGCCGACCTGGTGCCAGGACGCCGTCCGAGATCCGTCGGGCATTTCGAGCAATAATTGAAGAGTCCGCCGGGCCTTCCTTTGGCACGAGGTCAGCGTTGGGGACTGGACCAACCGCCAAAGCGCCCCATCGCAGGGTATCGGATTTTGATTGGCTCAAGGGACAGCTTGTCAAAATCCTTGACTGGGGCGACGACGCATCGCAGGCCTCTCCAGACGTGTTTCACGAATACGGCATCCACACCGCGCTGAAGCTAGCCGCCCTGAATCACGCTCTCGATGTCTTCACACCGATCGCTGGCGGACAATCGAAAGACGGGAGAAAGTACGGAAGATCGGTCTATATCGACCTCTTTGCGGGCTGCGGCGTGACTCGCACCGACAAAGGCGATTGGCTAGCAGGTTCCCCGATTCTGGCTGCCCACGCCAAAATCCCATTCGACGAAGTGATTCTCGTAGAGCAGGCAGAGGGGCGATTCGAGGTCCTCCGTCAGCGGATTTCCCGCATTCCGAGGGATCGGGTCCCGAGACCGATCCTTCTCCGTGGTAACTGCAACCACTTAAAGGGCGAGATAGCCCGGCTGCTCCGCCCGAACGACTTGGCATTCGTCTGTGTTGATCCAGAGGGGACTGAAGTCCACTGGGATACACTTCAGGAGATTGTCAACGCATGCCCGGCTTCCGATCTTTTCATCAACTTTACAGACGGAGTGGACCGAATTCTAGCGGTTGCACAAATGGATGGCCGGGGGACGAGTCGGCTCGAACAGTTCACCGGACAACGGCTTTCGGAGCTCCTCGCCGGGCTCGGTCAGGAAACGACCGTCCTACCGCTCTACGAAAGGAATCTCGAATCCGACCTTGCTAAGCCTCTGGGCGCCGCTTCCGCAATCAAGGATGTTGAAGGTCGCGCGCTCTACCACTTGCTGATTCGCACTCGCCGAACGTCCAGAGGTTCTCCATACTGGCGGGGCTACGAAGACTTGGCAAATCGATTGCAGGGAGTAACGGCGAGCCAAGCGGCTCAAGCCATCGACATCCTGAAGGGACGCCAGAAGGAACTGTAACCGAACTAAGTCAGGACGGTCGTTCCTGCACGAACAGGAAGCTGCCGCCAGAGGCGACCCCTGAGGGTTGCTCCGCCCTTCGACACGCCGCCGTTCTCTTTCGCGGTGGGATCGGACGGATTTGGATTCGACTTGAGGGTTCCGAACTGCTTGAAGAAGAATGGGACCTTCGCTCTCCTGCACTGGTCGCGTACTGAAGTTGCCCAGTCGACGTTCATAGGTCGAGCGTTAGGACCACTCTCGCCGCCAACGATCACCCACTGGATATCAGTGAGATCGAGATCTCCAACCGGTCCAATCAGGGGTTCAATCGATAGGAACTTGGTGCTCGCTGGGACCTTCCGAAGCGCATTGATTCGCCAACGATAGGACGCGTTCTCTACACTGACCCCCTGCCAAATATTGGGTGTCCAAGTCAGGCTTGGGCCGATGTCAACTAAGCGCTTGGCGCGTTTCGTAAGAACCTGAAAAGTGTGTTGTCTCGCCCGGTTCATCGTGGAGAACACACGGGCGATGAAGTCGTCCGGGACTTTCTCATGAAACAGATCGCTCATTGAGTTCACGAAAATCATACGCGAATCATCCCATCGAATTGGAAGTTCGATCCGCTCGGGTCGTACTTGGACGTCGAATCCTCTTTCGTAGGGGTGCCCGCTAACACCGCGGAATCTCTCCGCGAACGTGAAAGCGTAGCAGTTCTCGCATCCCTCGCTGATCTTGGTGCAGCCTGTGACCGGATTCCATGTCGCGTCCGTCCACTCTATCTTCGAGGACGCGCTCATGTGTCACTCTCCAAGCAGTGATGTCACCCCGGACTTATACTCTGCGGGGGAGAGGAGACGAAACGGTCAGAAATGACCCGCCAGCCGAGACCCGGCGTCATGGCCGGCTACTTCGTCACACCCCCCACCGTTCCGGTACCTCTGAACTCGGCTTTTATAGGCTGGAGCAAATTGAGCCTCAAGAATGAGTTCTCCCGCCGCGGCCTCCGAACTTGACCTCGATCCGGTTGTCGGAGCCATCGGTAAGTCCGGCATAACGGGCATCACTGCCAAGCAGCTCTCCGCTGTCACGAACCTCCCAATCGAAAAGGTCACGCACCGGTTGGACGCGCTCTCAGCAGAGAAGGAGATTCACCGAATCGGCCGGGGCCTCTGGGTCCTCGAACGTTTCGCCACAGTCGGGCCCAGCCACGAGGCTTTCCGAGGCTCCGACTGGTATGACCGCAATTTCCAAAAGGAGTTCGGGATAAGGATCGGCGCCCGCTCCGGTGAGATTCAGTTCAACCCGAACGAAAAGCGTCCAGTCCACCGCTGGTGGCCCTATGTTCAAGGGTTTTCGGCCGGGTTCGTCACTGAGACCTGCCACAGATTCGGAGTCGGTCCCGATTCAACCGTTCTGGACCCCTTCTGCGGGAGCGGGACCGTGCCGGTCGCTGCTCGCTTGATCGGCTCCAAGGGCATCGGCATCGACATGATGCCGATCGCTGCCTTCGTCGCACAGGCGAAGGGCGAGTGGGACGTCAATCCGGAAAAACTCCTGCGAGCTGCTCAGAAAGTAACCGTGGATAGGTCCCCGCCGACCCTATCGAAA
>Ga0116137_1002354_pt1 | contig 11278 bp, 10 predicted proteins | sample June2015DPH_20_1_3_FD_88973 | JGI IMG/M metagenome (GOLD analysis project Ga0116137, IMG submission 88973) | Peatland microbial communities from SPRUCE experiment site at the Marcell Experimental Forest, Minnesota, USA - June2015DPH_20_100 | ecosystem: Environmental > Terrestrial > Soil >...
CGTGGGGTCCGACCCTCATCCCGCGAAACCCCATTCGATGCAGCAGGGGCAGCAGAACCTTCTCAATCATCTCGTCCTCTTTCATCGACGAGAGCGCCTTTGAAATCTTCTCTATTGTGTAGGGGTCAGAAAGAACATTCCCGAACACCCGATGATAAAGCAGGGTCCTATCGATAAGGTCCTTCTTCGCAGATTCGTAGGGGTCTGGTTGGTCTGACATGATTTCGGGGCTATAGGTCAGAACAGTGTCAGGAGAAGCGTACCGTAGGACTAGCAACGCAACGTAAAGGTAGAAGAGTTCATAGAATCCCTCGTCATCAAGGCTCTCCAGCTCTAATGTGGACATTGAACCGCTCTCGCTTAATTTGAGGCCCTCCGGTTCGAACTCGTTTTTTGCCCAACGGTAGATACTCTTTCGATTCCTTTGGAATTCTGATTCTGGGGTTCCTAGAAAACCTGCAATCTCCTTTTCAACGTTTGAGATTTCGAATCCCTCCTCCTTGTACCGCTTAGAGGCTTTTCTCACTGTTGTCTGGTACGCGACTTTTCCGTTAGACATGATCCTCTCGTGCTTGTCGAAGAGAAGGAACAGGGAGAAGGGGACGCAGTTTTTGATTTGCCATTCAGTCTCGCCCACTTTGAAGATGGCGTAGAGCACACACCAGGGACAAACTTTGCAATCTCTAAAGCTTCCGGACCGAAAGGCCAGATCCTAACAGGAAAGACCGAAGCTCCGTCCGTGACGGGTCATCGAATAGCTCTTTGTATCTCCGTTCGACTGTTCGCATCGCCTCGTCTGCTATTCGGGGATCAAACCTTTCCATTAGTCGGATTAGTTCCTCCCACCTCCCAGTCACTTCACTGTTCATCGTATCCACATATTCCTTCCATTTCTCAGGAGCCATTGCCCTAGCATACGTTAGTGACGCAAGGCTAATCCCAATGCTGAAAATCGTGAGAGTGATTGTGGATATCTTGTCACTAGGCTGAAGCTTGTCGAATTCTTGTTTGGTATTATGAATCGCATAGTTGATGCTTGCTTTGGCGTCATTGGCAAACTCTTGTAAACGTTCAATCATCGCGAAATCTTGTGAGCGGATATATTTCACACGTGATGTCCCGGTCTTCACTTCAACAATCAATTCCCTTTCTTTGAGAAACTCCAGCATCCTATCGAGCTGCACAGAGTACCTGACTAGTCCAAGTTCCTCCCCTAGCCCTTTCAATTCAGTCCAAGTTGCCTCGCCGATTTCGCGTTCAGCCCACGCTCCCAATAGCTTGTAAGCTGGGTTCACCAATGCACCTCTCGGTCGCCCTTTCTTGCTGCTTCGTTTTGTTACTCTTCCCACGCATTAGCAACATAATGATTCCATTTAAAGCCAACCGGAGTGCTGTTGGAGTCCATGGCACCCAGCAACCATCAGAAGGGAATTGCGGATAGAAGAGTCCGCCCCACGAAGGCGGGCAATTCGGTTGAGAAGGAGTTCACGTATGCCAAGGCGAAACTTGAACATGCTGAAGGACCCCTCTCGAAAGACGCGAAGATAGGACGAGCATGTCTTTCCTACCTAAAGGCGAACCCGAAAGGCCCGGTCTGGAAGGCTCGCATATATGACGATGAAGAGTGTCGCGTGACTATTTACAACGCCGCGCGTAGCAAATACCTAGGTGGGAACCTGCCGCGAAGGCGCCGAGGGTTCGTCGTTTCGTTCGGCTATCACATCGGGGAGGGTGCGGACCATGAACACGACGTTTGGGAGGCAACCTCCGCTGAAGGTGAAACGGCTCTCAAGGCAGTAGCGAACTTCCTCATTCGACATTGGGGACGCGCAATCGAACCTTCCAGCGTCGCGAGACAATTAGACGAAGCGGAGGCTAAGAGGAATGGTCGAAGACAGCAGTAACGGAATAACTGCAGTTAGTGAGGACGCAGTGTATGAATGGTCGAACGCTCTGACAGGCGAAAGCATCAATGACAAATCGCCTTCGTTCTACCTCCCTCCCGTCGAGCTACAGAGGCTGGCAGAACGGCTGAAGCACGGCAGGGGCAACCTCTACGGGTTGATTGGGCTCCAGGGAACGGGCAAGACATCTGCGGCAAAATACCTGGAAGCCAGTTCTGATGAAACCAGGTACGTGAAGATTGACAGCGGGGGGACCCTGCTTTCGTCGCTGGAAAGGTCGTATGACGACAGGTTCGCACGCGAGCTGGCTAACCGGATTTATGACGAGCTCCAGAATATGTGCTATGACGGTCAGTTCGAGTCTCGTCTCGCCAAGGCGCACAACAAACTTGTCCGGATCGCGGGGGCCGAGAAACAATCCAGCGCAATCCGCTGGCTTCTCCAACGCAAAGATCCCCCAGAGAAGCTGGACGAGGCATGGCTGCTTCCGTTCCTGAACCAGGAGCAGATTCGCACCATCAGGGAAGAAATGCTGTTGAGTTTCCTGTGTGAACTTAGTACACTCGTCATCGACCCGCCCGATTACCCGTCGAAAGACAAACGGGCTCTCTCAAGGGACCTTGATGACGTGCAGGACCTATGGGCTCGCTTAGATGGATACGGAAAAGCACCTAACATCGTCGTGACAATTCAGAAGGAGCTGTTCATGGCGCCGTCGGGGGTGACCCACTATCTCCTCGGGAAGATGGACGTGACCGAGCTGCGCCACCTCAAATCAGAGCAGTTGTTAGAGATTTATCAGAAGACGTTCAGGGTCTGCGACCCGTTCACCCAGGAAGCGCTTCTATGGGTCGCCAGAGTGAGCGGTGGGGTGTGTCGGCGGTTCAAGAAGTATGTCCGCCTTTCCCTTGAACAGTGGCTAATCACCGAGCCAAGGCCTCCGCAAATCGACTTGGTGCTGGCCAAGAGCGCCGTCTCTCCAGAGACGATCGCCGACGGCGTCATGGCGGAAGTCGAAGCGATTTTCCCGAAAGGCGAGTCGAAGGAAAAGGCGAGACGGCTCCTGGCGCACCTCTATCACTCGGGCGAACCGCTGAACCAGAAGCAGTTGGCAGAGCAGCTAAGTCTGAACGAGATGGACGTGGGGAGGATCGTAACCCGTCTGGAGCCGTACGGGTACTTCACCAGGAGCACCACGAAGGACGGGAAGTTCATTCAAGCGTCGATGTAAGTATCCAACTGGCGGTGTTATTCAGTTACTCCGGGTTATGTTCACCGTGGCGCTCGGCGAGGATTGACAATCAAACCTTCGCACTCCGCCAATCATCCACGCCCCAATCGAGTTCTTCGTCCGCACCAATCTGTTCTCTGATCATTGAATCTGTCAATCGTCTCGCCAACTCGTAGACTTCTGGCAGCCTGCTGTGATACAGTTGGTAGGTCTCGTTGCTAGGAGTCGAATGAGCCGCGACGTGTCGCAGTTCTCTCAGTGATTTCAGGGAGGCCATGCTGATTTTGGCCTTAGAACGCTTGCCCACTGTAGCTGCAATGTTTCCGAAGTTGGCCTTGCCACTATTGCTATCTGACTTCGCGACAGCATCAATGGCTCGCCAGCAGGCTAGGAACCTGTCCTTGGCCTCGCCAGTCCAGAACGACTCTCCGACGCAGCTGATGGCGACGTCGCAGCCTGACTGCTCGGGGATTGTCTCCAGCATCTTGCCCGCGAACCTCAGCCGATTGTCCAAGTCGGCGACCCACGCGAATGCCGACTCCTTCGAAGCGAACTGCTCGTATGGTGGCTTCAACCCTTCAGGGGGACCATAGCGGGTGAAAAAGACACTAGCCTTACCAAAGCCACCGTCAGTAAAGGGAAGGTGAGTGGCCCCATCAAAGACCGCGCCGATGGTGAATAGGGAAGGATTTACGATGGCATCCCTCTCCCCAACCATCCTGAATGACAGCGGGTGCTGACTTCTGGTGAAGTATGCAGCATAATTCCGGATTCTGAGGGCCACGGCCAGGAGCCGATACCTCGCCTCGCCGTAGTTCTCGATTGTTACCTTTGTTCGGATGTCTTCGATGGATACAGAATAGATGTCTTTGACCCTCCTGCGCTCATCCATTTCCGCCAGCGGTTCCACGGTAGTATGGGCGACGACTAGGTACTCATCGGTCTCCGTCTTGTAGGGGTCGGCCACATCTTATGTCAAGAGCAACCAGATATCATAAACCCTCAGTTCTTTCGTTACTTGTGATTCTCCTCCTAAGCGAATCCACCCCAGAAGAGATTCAGCATTCGAAGGCGCTCGCCCGTCTGGTTCACGCCACCTCCAACCGGGTCTGCGTACCAAGTCCCACGGATTGATACCACCTATCCAAAATGATGACTCGTAAGCTACACTTAGGCCAGTGATACGGCTTTTGAGTAGATTCTGCCAGTTCCGTTCGTATGAGGCGCCCTGGCCGGGACTTCATCTAACGTAGGCGCCCCAACACCACAAGATTGAATCGGTCCCCAAGAATGGCAAAATAACGAATGGTCTCAGTTCCATATCAGTTATTGGAAGTGGATTCCCTGATTTTGCTCAGGGAGAGAATCTATGCTCGGAGAATTGTGTAAATCCAGTGATTCTCCCTCTTCGGGTTCATGATGTCTTTGGATGTCCAAGAATCTAGCATTTCAAATTCAGAGAATTGCTTCAGCCATCCTTCCTTGGTGAATCTTCTTCTGAATCGATACATTCCAGGTAAGTCTCCTTTCTCATCCCAACCCTCTGAGCTTCTCTCGTGTAATGTCGTGGATGCCAAGAACAGGCCGCCTGGACGCAGAACCTTCTTTGTTTTTGCTATGATTGTTGCTGTAAGATGCTTCGGGAACAGATGCAAAAAGGCCAACATGGTTACTGCATCGAATTCCCCATCTGCGAGGGGAAAGGAAATGAAATCATCTCTTATCAGAACGCTACGTCGCAAATTCTTCATAGCCATACTCAACGCCGCACCAGAGATATCCACCCCCACGATGCGCTCCAGATGCGAATACCCCTCAAGTGCATTCAAGAGTAATCCTACTCCACAACCGACATCCAGAACAGACCTGGGCTTAGGCTCTTGCCTCATCAGGTGCTTAACCACGCCTAGGTATTCTCGTCTGAGCGACGCTAGACGATTTGGGTCTAACTTGGCGATGGCACCCGGTGCGGCCGAATATGTATCTAGAACGGTTTGTGCTGAGAAAGGGGTCTCCTTCTTGATGGCAATCCGATAGGATTGGGGTCCCTTTCCGCTCTGGTATTTCCCACTATAAAGTTGAATAGGACCATACGGTTGCACGAAGAATACCTGTGCTATACGTTGACCAGGATAGATTCGGACCGGTAGGGTTGCCTTCAGCTGCAGAGTCCATTGCCCGATGTATCCAATGTCACCCAAAGGCGCGGTAATATGAACGAACAGCCCCAATCGACCTGTCGAGGAGCGCCCACCCAAGAATGGGACGAAGTAGCTTGATCCGAAGCGTTCTACTGTGTGTCCAAGGTACAGTTGATTGGGTTGAAGGACAAGACCATCAGGAGGAATAGGCAGATTCACAGTCGGGCCAGATTTCTTGAAGTCCAGAGGTTCGGAGCTGGAATATGTCTTTAGTGCTGGACCAAGACTGAGATTATAGGAGTTAGGGTTCAGAAACCCTGGATCGAATGGGTCAATGATGATGCGACCGTAAGTGACTTCACTGGCTATCTGTTTGCCAGTGAGAATCACGGTGTGCCGCCTCTGGCGGCGGGTCTGTCCCAACCCATCTCGTCATACGACTTCGCATTGAGACGTTTCTTGACTCCTTGCACACACGTTCGCACAGCATTTGCGTCCTCGGTATCTACTGAAAGATAGGGTATGCCTGATGTCTCAACTGCTTGTTGAAATCGATGCTTCACCTCACCTAGTCTCTCGAGGTTGATATGCTTGGGGGATGCCGAGTTACCTACCCTCCGGCGTAACTCGTTTTCGGATGGATCGCATAGGATTACAATGCCTCGATTACGACAATAGTCGTTCAACATCGTCAGTTCATCCTTTGAGAAATGCCGTCCACCCCGAAACATATCACCGTAAACCACTTCGCTAAAGTGACCTCTGTCAAATATCATGTGCTGGGACAGCCCATATTGGCTCAGGAACCTACGAAACGGTCGTTCATCAGGTTCATAATCAAGAGTTTGCACAGACCATCCCACCAAATTTACCTTCAACAGCTTAGCCAAGGTCGACTTACCACTACCATTGCTACCCTCCAATAGAATAAATTGAGGTTCATGACGAACCTCGCCCACTCGTCTCTTGAGAATTGGTGACATGCTTTGCCGTTTGGTGACCTCTTGCTTCAGTTTCGCAACCATTGTGCTCAAACTTCGCTCGTCAGTGGACGAATATTCCATTACGTTCAGAGGCCTTAGAAGTTCGATGAACCTATCCTGCACAATGGTAAGCTCATCAGCATCTATGGTCTGGGCGTACTCCCTTTCCCTGTATCTTTGTTTGAGCGTTTCAGAAGGTGCGGTACAGAGAACGGTTATGAAGTTCTGACGCGCAAAGTGGTTAAGTATTGCGGTCTCCCATTTCTGAAATGGAACGCCACCTCTCCAAAGGTCAGAATAAACCATTTCCGAAAAGTGCCCGCGGTCGAGAATCATGTTGCGAGACTGAAGGTAGATTCTCAGATAACGCAAGAACTGATCCCCCTCCACATGCCCTAAATCCGCGATATCCCAACCGAATTCGGATAGTGCGACCTTCAGCATCTTCACAAGTGAACTCTTTCCCGAACAATCGGAACCCTCTACTATGATTCCATTCAGTTCAGTCATCTTACTTCTTTCCATATCTGGCTCGGTAATGGGCGCGTCATGTCTTGATAGGAACCATCGTAAGACCAATAGCCTCCTTGAAGACCCCAGAATATTATCTGTCCAATTCTTTGCCCAGAATGTATCTTGATCGGATACGTCGCAACGAGTTCAAGCGTCCAACGAGTAACGCTACCAACATGGCCCAGGTTTGCCGAGACATCAATAAACAATCCTTTGTTCCCCGTAGTCAAAGTGCCGAAAATCTGCTGTGCGAAGATAGTAGAACCCATGACCTCCAAAGTTGATAGCAAGTAGACCCGCCCCGGAAGGAGTACGAACCCAGATGACGAAATGGTTTCATAGGTTGGGTCTGTACGAATTCTATCATCTAGAGGCGTGTCAAGGATTCCGATCTCTTTGCCGGCTCGGAAATGATACGAGACAGTGCCTAAGAGGTTTCGGTCGAATGGCTCGATTATGATTTCACCTCGCTTTACATAAAATTCAATCTCTGGTGCAGTCAGTATCATTCTAATGGATTGAAGCCTTGCACAGAGGGGATTCTTTAAGATACCACCGCCGCTCTGCCCCCTTGCGCTTAGACTTCGGGCTTCTCAAATGTTCCGTGTTTCGAATAACTCAGCAGCTCAATCATCTGGCACAATGTCAGGCTTCCACAATCCCTCATTGAGTGATGTTCGGACGGAGGAGTCGACAGATTGACCGCCCCCGCTATTTCGAAGCCTTCATGTTGAACCGAGCGTCCGAAAGGTCGTCTTTGGGATTCATGTTGCCCCTTATGCGTATAAGTGGAGAGTGTGAGATTAAGATTCCAGCCCAAATCGAACGGGAGTTCCTTCGAACCTTTCAGCCTATCATTTCCAGAGGTGGAATCGATTGTCAAGAGCGCGCTCATAAGTGAGGAGGCATGCCCCGCGGCAAACGGTCGCTGTCCCTCGAGGCTCACTGCCTGATCTCCATCCTTAAAGGAGGACTTCGCAACGGAGAGTCCAATGAGTACAAAATGGTCAAACAGGTACCTAAGGGAGATTGTCGTTCAATGGTTCGACAGGTCTCAGGACACTGTCAATTGGCCAAGTATCTTCGATAGATTCATTTTCCTCTGGATTGCGTTCGACGCCTGGGGCTCCAATGAATCTGGTCAAATCAACGACAAGATGATAGACTGGGTCAAGACCTCCCGAATGAAAGTGATATTTAGGGTCTTGAGGAATGACCTAGAACCTCTACTCCTGGTGTTGAGCAAGAAAGGGGATATCCCGAACCATTTAGGCCGAAAGAGAGTGGGGCTGCATGATCCTCACGACTTTCACAAACTTATGGAAGTACTGTATCAGATAAGGAATAACCTGTTTCACGGCCATAAGTCACCGGGCGACAATGAAGATATCGAAATCGTGACTCTGGCCTACGGGATTCTCTCCCCTCTCATGAAACCACTTGTTGAGGAACTCTAACCGCTCAGGGCTCCACCCTATCTCTTGTTGAGAGGACCGGGTGCAGGCCTTTCGAACGGCAAGAAGACGTTAGGGGGCCACTCGGTACGTAGACTCGAACTTCAGAACGGGGTAGAAGTTGACCTAGGGGGCACACGGTGTCTGGTTTGGTTGTCCCGGCTTTGGTAGTCATCAATAGAAGCCAAACAGATATATCAATCAAGTGCCCACTGCAACCGTTGCCAACTGCCTTAGACCTTTTCGCTTCTCTCAATAGGCCGGCGGATAGCAAAATCGAGAGACTTTGGCCAGTTCAAATAGACATAATTGACCGCTATTTCATCTCGGAGGAACACTCTAGATTTCTTGCTGTAGAGTTACCAACAGGCTCAGGAAAAAGCGTCATCAGCCTAATCCTGCTAAAGTATTGGTTGGATCAACACAAGAGGGTTGCGATTCTCACCTCTTCTAACGCGCTGAGTGAGCAGCTTCAGGAACAAGCGCGACAGCTCGGCATTAGTACTGCAATCATTCGGGGGACCCAGGGCAGCCGTCTCATTGACCCAGCACGGACGGCTTCAATAAAATCGTACAACCGAGCGTTGTCGGTTGGAATTATCAATTACTGGGAATACCTGTATGGTACTGAGATAAATGCAGCCGACATCTTAGTGGTCGATGACGCAGATAGCTTCGAATCTGTAGCGTCGGAGCACTATTCCCTTAGCATTTGGAGATCCGAAGACGAGACTTTGTGGTATGCAACAATGTATGAGCTAGGCAAACGAGAGATCTACAAAGCAAAACTAGAATCGTTCGATTTCAAGGACAACAGCGAAGACGCCCAACTCGTTTACTTTACTGATTCCTACGAACTTGCAGGTTTTGTGAGGAAACAGATTCTTGCTGGCATGAGCACAATATCGAAACAACTCAGATATTCGTTTATCCGGAACAAGGATAAGATGGAGAGTTCCTTGATGTTCATCTCAGGAGATCAGATTACTTTTGTCCCAATGGTATCCCCAATAGCTTCCAACGAGAGGCTTAGCAGGGCGACTCAAGTGATTTTGATGAGCGCAACGCTTGGAACAGAAGAAATGGTGCATAGAATTCTCGGGACCGAGGAGCCGATCGCACTCCTGATGGACTCGAAATCGTTGGTTCCGTTCGGAACAATGGGAATCCGATTGGCATTCCCGGTTCGAGGTCTATCATTCTCTAAAGATGTCATAGGCGATGCTCTCGCGTTTATCGAACAAGCCTGTAACCGTTACGAGAAAGCCCTCGTAGTGTGTACGTCGATTCCCGAATCTCATCGCGTTGCGGACTATCTGACTGCTGGCGGACACGCTGTGCAGTTCTACAAGACCGACGGAGACGTTGAAGCTTTTTCCAAGATGAAATCTGGTGTATTGATTTCCGGCGGCCGACTCATGGGTCTTGATTTACCTGATGAGACCTGTCGAATCGAGGTGCTCTCAAGGATGTCCTTCTTCGTTTCCATTAGAGACACCGTTTTTGACCGCATAATGGGTGATGAAGATTACGTCAGACAAAAGAAGGCAAACAGACTTTGTCAAGCGCTGGGCCGTTGCAATCGAGGTCCAACTGATTACGCCTCGTACTTCGTCCTTGACGGTCGGCTAGCCACAGACATCACCGGCGAGGGATTGTTCTTCAGGTATCTTCCGCGTGGGTTGCAGGCTGAATTGGATTATGGTCAAGAGGTGATCGATACTCATGGAGTTGAGAGAGCATTGAGCCTGACAGACGAACTCCTGAAGGGGGAGACAAAAGGGGTGAAAGAAGCCATAAGTCAAAGATTGTCATCGACGTTCCAGACTTCCCCGAAGAAGTCACCCCGAAATTACACAGAAGAGATTAAAGGATGGAACCATCTCTTCACGACGGCGGACTTCCTAGCGGCAGCAAAGGCTTTCGAAAATTGCATATCAGACCAGAAGGATCCGCTCTCGACGAGAACATCAGCATGGTACCATTATCTTGCTGCTCACAGCTATTATCTTTGTTATATGCGATATGGCGAGGAGAGATACAAAGAGGCTTGCGTTGGGCACCTTGAGAATGCGATTGGGATGGGTCAGAGAACTTGGTTCAGCGGTCTCAGGTTAGTATTGGCGAGCGTTAACAATCAAGCTCATGATAAGGCCATAATTGCTGACATGCAGACGAATGATTTCCGGGAATCAGTTATCCGATCTTGGGAGGAGTTCTTTGACCACATATCAGACAAGAACCACAACCCTGACAAAAGATGGGGTGAAATCAGGTCACAATTGTTGAAGGGGAGCCACGGGCAGGTAGCTGATTCCTTGAAGACCGTCCTCGACCTGCTTGGTTATGAAACCCGACGCCTAGACAAGAAACAGGGAGAACCAGACGTGATCATGATTGCCACGAATGTAGCGAGGTATCTGGTCCTCGTTGAAATCAAGACTAGGGAAGAAGAAGGGGTAATGGTTGGGACAGACGCTGTGGGTGACGTCCTAGGTTACGTCCCCATGTACGAGAGCAAGTACCCAGGGCAGAAGGTCGTTCCAGTAATCTTCACGAACAAGGATGAATACTCCGACGTAGCCATGAAGAAAGCAACGGGCGCCGTTAAGCTCATCAGGGCAAAGGAATTTGATATCTTGTTGGTTCGTCTGTTCGAGCTTATGAAACAATTTAGAAACATAGGAGACATCTACATGAAAGCCCCTCTGATGACCAAAATTCCTACACCGGCACAGGTCTTCAATCTGTTCAATCCAATAGAAACACAATTGTCACCAGACCAAATCGATAAGGTAATTGAATCGTGACAACGGCTCCACGGATGACTTCGAGACCACATCATGTTCCTAGCTTAGGTTGGAATGCTCCATTAGCCGTCTGATCTGATCGAGTCGGTCTTCATCTAACTAGCGAGGGCGTTCATTTCACGCACTTGGGTGCCTCAAGTTGGGAAGGGGTATTCGGATTGCACACGGGGGCTCCAGCGGTCAACGTCGAAACTTGGTGTACTACATACCGCGGAGTCATGCCCGAAGATTACCTCTCAAAC